>WNGO01007709.1_pt1 | contig 18362 bp, 16 predicted proteins | sample 5400511 | NCBI WGS metagenome assembly WNGO01 (sample SAMN13153380, study PRJNA577476) | soil metagenome | isolation source: 20 cm soil or saprolite under Garry oak tree replicate 2 | place: USA:California | collected 2016-06-15 | reverse complement strand
TGTTGGCGCGCGCCCACGTGATCGTCCTGCCGCGGCCGGCGTTCTTCGATGCCTTCATTTCGGATATCGTAGGACCGAGGAGGGTCGGTGCGGGAGACACTGTCCGGCTCAAGGTCAGCTACGGAACGACCGGGAAAACGGCCGGGGAAGGGGGAAGAGGGATGGGGACCCTTCTCGTGAGTCTGGGCAATCGGCGCCTCATGTCGCGTGTTGTTTCGCTGCCCGACAGCGGGATCCTCTCGACCGAGATCACCCTTCCCCCTTCCCCCTTCCCCGGGTCTTTACGGGCCGGCTGGCAGGCGCTCGAGGTGCGGCTGGAGGGTGTGGCCGGCGATTCCGAGCCCCGCGACGACGCCCGCTGGTTCGTGCTCGAGGTGAGCCCGCAGCCCTCCGTCGTGCTGCTCGCGGCGCCGCCCGATTGGGACAGCCGGTTCCTCGCGCGTACGCTGAGCGACGTAGCGCGCGTGCCGGTGCGGACCCTGGTGCAATCCGGCACCGACGGCAGCGGCTGGCGAGACGCGGCCGGCCTGACAGCGGTCTCCGCCGCCGACGTAGCGCGCGCCGTCGCCGGGGCCCGTCTGGTCGTCCGGGTGGGAGATCCGGCGTTGCTCGATCGGTTCCCCACCAAGGGCGCGGTGCTGACGTGGCCCACGCAGCGCGGCCAGGACGGCGATTGGTACGTGCAGCCGCCCGAGCCCTCGCCGCTCGCCGGGGCGCTGGCCGGCGTCGCGTGGGATTCGCTGCCGCCTGCCGCGGCGGTGGCCGACCTCGCACTCGCCGGGGACAGCTCGGCCGTAGTCGTGCTCACCGCGCGGCTCGCGCGGCGCGGCGCGGCGCGCCCGGTGATCGTGCTTTCGCAAGTGGGTGGCGCGCGGCGCGCCACGGTCGTGGCGTCCGGGCTGTTCCGCTGGGCGTTCCGGGGTGGGGCGAGTGCGGAGGCGTATCGGGCCGTGGTGGCGGCGCTGGCGGACTGGCTGCTGGTCGGGGGCGAAGGGAGAGGGGAGCGGTTCCTTCCAGTGACGTACGAGACTCCCAACGGCCTGCCGCTCGTGTGGCGCTGGGCCGGGTCGGGAGCGCCGCGCGACGCGGTGGTGACGTTGACGGCGGGCGGGGTCGCCCGTACCGACACTCTGCGATTCGATGCGACCGGGCGCGCCGAGCTGTCGCTGCCGCCCGGCGTGTACGCCTACGGCGCAGCGAGCGGGGCCGAGCGGGGCATCGTCGCGGTGGAGACGTACTCGGACGAGTGGCGTCCCGCGGCGCCCCTGGTGCACCCCCAGCCGGGTGGCGCGGCGGGACGACCGGCGGGCACCGCGCTGCGCGACCGCTGGTGGCTGTTCGTGATCGCGATCGCGGCGTTCGCGACGGAATGGGCGTGGCGCCGCCGGCAGGGCCTGCCCTGATGGCGGCGCTGTGGGAACGGCTGGGCCGCGTGTTCGGCCGGCGCGACGCGGCTGCGCGCGAGGAAGCCGAGCGCATCCTGCTCGAGGCCGACTTCGGGGTCGCAACGACGGCGGAGATCCTCGAGCAGGTGGCGCGGACCCCCGACGGCGATGCGCGCCGGGCGTTGGAGCAGGCCGTGGTGTCCATCCTGTCGAAGGCGGGAGCTCCGGGAGCACTGGCGCGCGCGCCCGAGCCGCCGACGGTGATGCTCGTCTTCGGGGTAAACGGCGTCGGGAAGACCACCACGATCGCGAAGCTGGCGCACCGGCTCGCACGTGAGGGTCGCAGCGTCCTGCTCGCCGCCGCCGACACGTTCCGGGCCGGGGCGCGCGAGCAGCTCGAGATCTGGGCGGACCGGCTGGGCGTGCCGTGCATCCGCGGCACAGGGGCCGACCCGGCCGCCGTGGCGTTCGACGCGGTGGCGGCGGCGCGCGCCCGCGGGGTCGACAGCGTGCTCGTCGACACGGCGGGCCGGTTGCACACCGAGGAGCGGTTGCTCGGCGAGTTGAAAAAGGTGGTGCGCGTGGTCGCGAAGCAGCGCCGCGACGCTCCGCACGAGTCGCTGTTGGTGCTCGACGCGACGCTGGGTCAGAATGCCGTCCACCAGGCGCAGGCGTTCGCCGCGGCCCTGCCGCTCACCGGTCTCATCGTCACGAAGCTCGACGGCACCGCGAAGGGCGGGAGTGTGGTCGCGGTGCAGCGCGCCATACCGGTGCCGGTCCGCTTCATCGGTACCGGGGAGGGGCTCGAGGATCTCGAAGTGTTCGACGCGCAATCCTACGCCAAGCGCCTGGTCAGCGGGTGAAAGGCCGGGGAAGGGGGAAGGGGGAAGGGGCGTGACGCTGCAGTTGACGACCTCGGTGAAGTATCTCAAGGGCGTCGGCCCGAAGCGCGCCGAGGCGCTGGCGCGGCTCGGGATCCGCACGGTCGGCGATCTGCTGTATCACGCTCCGCACCGCTATCTCGACGCGACCAACGTCACCCCGCTGGCCCGCGCGCGCGTGGGCGACGAGGTCAGCTGCGTCGGGCAGGTGGTCACTACCGGCGTGCTGCCCACGCGCCGCGGGCTGCGCGTGTTCCGGGCCGTGCTGCGAGACGAGAGCGGCCTGCTCGAGTGCGCCTGGCCGGGCCAACCGTTTCTGGAGCGCCAGATCAAGCCGGGGCAGGTGCTGCTCGTGACCGGTCCGGTACGCTATTACCACGGGCGCCAGCTCGTTCCCCGGGAGTTCGTCGTGCTCGCGGACGAGGGCGAAGCGCGCCCGGAGCGCGGCCTCGTGCTCCCGATCTATCCCGCGACAGAAGGGCTGACGCATCGCCAGATCCGCACGCTCATCCACCAGCACTTGGACGCCCTGCTCGGACTTGCCGTCGATCCGCATCCGCCGCGCCTCGCCGCCGCGGTGGGGATCCCAGAGCTGCATGCGGCGCTCGCCGCGGTGCATCGACCGCGGGATCTGGCCGAGGCGGAAGCGGGCCGGCAGCGTCTCGCGTTCGACGAGCTGTTCGATCAGCAGCTGGTGCAGGCCCGCGCGCGCCACCTCGCGAAGCGGGCCCGCGCGGGGATCGAATTCTCGCTCAAGAAGGAGCTCACCACCCGGTTGAAGGAGCACCTTCCGTTCGAGCTGACCGACGACCAGCGCCGGGCGGTGCGCGAGATCGCGAGCGACATGACGGCGCCGCTCCGCATGCACCGGCTGTTGATGGGCGACGTCGGTACCGGGAAGACGGTGGTGGCGCTGTTCGCGATGCTGCTCGCGGTGGAAAACGACTATCAGGCCGCGATCATGGCGCCGACCGAGCTGCTTGCCGAGCAGCACGGCGCCACGCTCGCCCGGCTGCTCGAGCCGCTCGCCCTCCGCCCCGAGTTGTTGATCGGCCGGCTCACGGCCGCCGAGAAGAGCGCCGCGCGGGAGCGCATCGCTCGGGGCCAGGCGCGGCTGGTGGTGGGGACGCACGCCCTGATCCAGGAGTCGGTCAAGTTCCACCGGCTGGGCCTCGCGGTGGTGGATGAGCAGCACCGCTTCGGCGTGGAGCAGCGCGCCGCGCTGGTGGAGAAGGGCGACGCGCCCGACGTGCTGCTCCTCACCGCGACCCCGATCCCGCGCTCGCTGGCGTTGACGCTGTACGGCGATCTGGACGTGACCGAGCTGCGGGAGCGGCCCCCGGGGCGGGGGAGCGTGAAGACCGCGCTGCGCGGCGACAGCGCCCGCAAGAAGATCTATGCGTTCATCCGCGCCGAGTGCGCCGCCGGGCGGCAGGCGTATGTGATCTATCCCGTGATCGACGAGTCGGAGCGCGCCGATCTGAAGGCCGCGACGACCATGGCCGAGGATTTACGCGAGGTGTTCCCGGAATTCCGCGTCGGCCTGGTGCACGGCCGGCTCAAGGCGGAAGAGCGGGACGCGACGATGCGGGCGTTCCGCGACAACGCGGTGCAGATCCTCGTCGCGACGAGCGTGATCGAGGTGGGGATCGATGTGGCGAACGCGACGGTAATGCTGATCGAGCACGCCGAGCGCTTCGGGCTGGCGCAGCTGCACCAGCTGCGCGGCCGGGTGGGTCGCGGCGCGGCGGCGAGTCACTGCATCCTGCTCTCGAACATCGCGGCGGCCGCCGCCCGGCTGAAAGCTTTCACCGAGACCAGCGACGGCTTCAAGATCGCGGAGCTCGATTTACAGCAGCGCGGCATGGGGGAGCTCGCCGGGGCGCGCCAGTCGGGCGGCGTGCCGCTGCGCTACGCCAACTTCGCGACCGACCTGCCGCTGCTCGAGGCGGCGCGCCGCGCGGCGGGCGAGATCATCGCGCGCGACCCGGGGCTGGCCCGGCCCGAGCACGCGGCGTACCGGGAGCGGATTGTGGCGAGGTATGAGCGGGGGTTTGAATTGTTCAGGGTGGGCTAATCAAACGCGGAACAGCAGGTGAGAAGTCGTGCGGCACGACGCACACCCTGCTGTTCCGCGTTCCGACTTCCGCGTTCCGCGTTAGAAATCGATCCGCACCCCCACCAGTGCCCCGCCAGTCCGTTCGTCCACCGCCACCTTCAGCGGCGCAAACGGTTTATTCACCGGCCCTCCTGCGTGGCGTGTCAGGTCGGCGATGAACAGCCCGGCGGCGACGAGCAGCGTCGCCTGGCCCGCCATCAGACGCAGCCGGGCGCGGCGGTCGAAGTGGATCGACGACTGGTACAGCTGCTCGGCGGTGGGGTCGATGTACGTGCTGTTGGCGCCGAGCAGACAGTTGGCGTTGTCGCTGCGGCACAAGGCCAGGAGCTGGTTGAACACGCGGTTCGAGTGGGCGTGCTCGTGCGCCCCCATCACGGTGAACGCGACGGCGCCGCCGGCGGCGAGCCACTTACCCCAGTGAACCGTCGCACGTCGCACGTTCCACGTTCCACGAGATCGACTCGGGACGTGTGACGTGGGACGTGGAACGCTGTCGCTCTCCTGTGCGAATAGGCGCATCGGAGTCAACAGCGCAAGGCCGCCCAGCAGGCAAACCGTTCGTCTCATCGGTACGCCTGAATGTCGCCCCGGCCGGCGACGATCACCAGCTGCCGGTCGCGCACCAGCGGGGGCTGCTCGATCGGCCCGTCGAGCTCGACGCGCCACAGGATCGCGCCGGAGCGCCGGTCCACGAGCAGCACCTCCCCCGACACGCTCGCCACGAGCACGCCCGACGCCAACGGGGTCGGTCCCGCTGTGGCTGTGATCCCGAGCGGGAAGGAGCGTGCCGCGGATGGGCGGTCCGTGGGCACGAGCCACAGCGCGCCGTTGCGCGCCAGGGCGTAGAGGGTGTCACGCGCCACGGCGGGGGCGCCGAACACCGCGTCCCCCGCCGGCAGGTCCCAGGCCACGGTCAGGGCCGGAAGGTCGAAGGCCAGGATGCGGCCGCCGGTCGTCGCGGCGTAGAGGCGCGAGCCGTCGAGCGCGGGCGCCGCGATCACCGCGCCGGGCGTGTGGACCCGGGTCCGCACCTGGCCTGAGTCGCGCTTCAAGAGGTACAAGGTGTCCGCCGTCGTGGCGACGACGATGCCATCGCCGGTGGGAATGGGCGCCGCGCGGGCCCCGCCACCACCAAGTCGCCGGCGCCAGGTGACCTTTCCGCCGTCGGTCTCGAGTCGCAGCACGCTGCCTGCCTCCGTCGCGGCGTACAGCGTGTCGCCGTCGAGCGCGAGCGGCGCCACGATGCTTTCGGTCTTGGTGCTCCAGAGGGTGCCGCCGTCGCGCAGCCGCAGGGCGTAGACGCGCGCGTCCGGAGTGGCCTCAGTCGCCACGTAGATGCGGTCGCCGTCGAGCAGCGGCCCGGCGTGAATGGTGCCCGCGAGCCTTGCGCGCCACAGCGCCTGGCCGGTGGCGCGGTCTACCAGCGTCACCACCCGGTCGGCCACCCCCACCACGAGCCTCCTGGTGTTGGGGACCGAGCCGTGAGGGCGGCACGTACGGCGTCGCGCAGGCCGTCGCGTTGACAGCCCAAAACCCTGCCACTAGTATGCCGCGCCTATGCCCGACCTTCATCGGATCGAGGCGTTGCCGCGGCTCGGGGGCCGCACGGTCGTAGTGCGCGGCTGGGTGATGACCACGCGCTCGAGCGGCAAGATCGCTTTCGTTACGCTGCGCGACGGCACGGGTTATCTGCAAGTCGTGCTCTCTAAGAAGGACGTCCCCGAAGCGGCCTGGGAGGCGTTCGGCCGGCTCACCCAGGAGGCGTCCGTCGAGGTGACGGGCATGGTGCGCGCCGACACGCGCGCGCCCGGCGGCGTCGAGCTCACGGCCGCCGACCTGAAGATCCTCGGGCCGAGCCCCGACTTCCCGATCACGCCAAAAGAGCACGGCACCGCCTTCCTGTTCGAGCACCGGCACCTGTGGCTGCGCAGCCGGCGCCAGGTGGCGATCGCCCGGGTGCGCCACGAAGTGATCCAGGCGATCCGCGACTTCTTCTACGAGCGCAACTTCGTGCTGGTGGACACGCCGATCCTCACCGGCGCGATCGGCGAAGCCGCCGGGCACCTGTTCTCGACCGAGTACTTCGACCTGGGCACGGCGTACCTGGCGCAGACGGGCCAGCTGTACGTCGAGGCCGCAGCGGCGGCGCACGGCAAGGTGTACTGTTTCGGGCCCACGTTCCGCGCCGAGAAGTCCAAGACGCGCCGGCACCTCACCGAGTTCTGGATGGTCGAGCCCGAAGTCGCCTGGAACGACTCCGACGACAATATGAAGCTGCAGGAGGAATTCGTCTGCTACCTCGTCGCGCGGGCGCTCGAGCGCAAGCGCGCCGAGCTGGCCGACCTAGAGCGCGACACGACCCCGCTCGAGCGCGTGCGGCCGCCGTTTCCCCGGATTTCCTACACCGACGCCGTGGAAAAGCTCAAAGGCTTGGGGAGCGACATCGCGTGGGGTCGCGACCTGGGCGGGGACGCCGAGACTCTGCTCGCCAAGCAGTACGACCGTCCCGTGCTGGTCTACAATTATCCCAAGGCCGTAAAGGCCTTCTATATGAAGGAAAACCCCGCCGACGCCAGCACCGTGCTCAACAACGACATGCTGGCGCCGGAGGGCTACGGCGAGATCATCGGCGGCAGCCAGCGCGAGGACGACTACGACAAGCTGCTCGCGCGCATCCGCGAGGACAAGTTGCCCGAGGAGGCGTACAGCTGGTACCTGGATCTCCGGAAGTACGGGACGTTCGTGCACTCGGGTTTCGGGCTCGGCGTCGAGCGCACCGTCGCGTGGATCTGCGGCATCCCACACATTCGCGAGGCGATCGCGTTTCCGCGGACATTGTACAAACTCTGGCCGTGAGGGGGTGAGACGATGACGTCATCGGTGGAGCCGGGAGCGGCTGGGGAACGAGAGCGGAGCTACCTCGTGGTGGGCTTCGTCCTGCTGCTGGTCGTGTTGTGCGGGCTGTTCTACTACAAGTGGGGTGGCGCGATCCGCACCGTGGCGGGGGTCCGCGCGGCGGGCACCTGGTCGGGGTCGGCGGCCGGGCTCACCACGGGCGGCGTGCTGCGTGAGACGCTGTTCTACTTCCGCCGCATCTGGATCGCCCTGGTGTATGGTCTGCTGATCGGCGCCGCGGTACGCGCGTTCGTCTCCCCGCGGCGTCTCGTGGCGCTGCTCGGGCGGGGCGGCTCCGTGCGGCGACAGGTCGTGGCCGGCTTGGCCGGCAGCCCGCTGATGCTGTGCTCGTGCTGCATCACGCCGGTGTTTCAGAGCGTGTACGAGCGGGGCGCGCGGCTCGGCTCCGCGCTTGCCGTGATGCTGGCCTCGCCCGGTCTGAACCCGGCGGCGCTGTTGCTCACGTTCATCCTCTTCCCGGGGCCGCTCGCCGTGGCGCGCCTGACCGCCGCGCTGGCGATCGTGTTCGTCCTGCCGGTGGCGCTGGAGCGCATGTTCGGGGCAACCTTGCCACCGTCCCGCAGCGTCGATCGCGCGGCCGAGGAGGACGTGCCGCGCAGCGCGCGGGAGGTGGTGACGCGCTTCGCTCGTGCGCTCGGCCATCTGGTCGTGCAGACCGTGCCGCTGGTCGCGGCGGGGGTGCTGCTCTCGAGCCTCGTTCTCCCGCTCTCCGTCAAGCTGTCGACCGGAGGGGCGCTGGTCGTCGTGGCGCTGGTCGCCGCCATCGCCGTGCTCGTCGCGCTGCCGACCTTCTTCGAGATCCCGCTCGCCATGCTGTTGACGAGTCTCGGTGCTCCGGGCGCCGCCGCGGCGATGCTGATCGCCGGCCCGATCGTGAACCTGCCTTCGCTGTTCATCCTGGCGCGCGAGACGCGGCCGAGGCTGGCGGTGGCGCTGGCGGTGGGCGTGTGGCTGCTCGCGGTCGTCGCCGGGATGGCCGTGTCGCCGCTGTCATCCTGAGCGAGCGCGCGAAACGCGCGCGAGCGAAGGATCCGCTTCGTGCTGAAGAGCAGATCCTTCGCGCCTGCGGCGCTCAGGATGACAGGCCTCCTCGCCCTGCGAGAGAATATGATAAGGGGAGCATGACCGAGCCTCAGATCTTCGGGACGCACGAGCCGCAGACGGTGGCCCAGCTGCGCGACGTGGCGAGCCGGGCCGAGCGCGCCGCGCTCATGGCCGATGGGCACCTCGGGTACGTCATGCCGATCGGCGGCGTGGCCGCGTACCGCCACCAGGTGTCCGTGGTGGGCGTCGGGTTCGACATCGCGTGCGGCAACGCCGCGATCCGCACCGACCTGGCCCCGGCGCAGCTGGCCCCGCACCTCGCCCAGCTGGCCGACGCTATTCAGGATACGATCTCGTTCGGCGTGGGACGGAAGAACCGCGCCGGCGACGCGCCCAGCGACGACCCGCTGTTCGCGGATGCGGCGTGGGACGCGCTGCCGGGCAAGCACGAGCGGGAGCGGCTGCGCGCCAAGGCGCGCGAGCAGCTCGGCACGGTCGGCAGCGGCAACCACTACGTGGACGTGTTCGCCGACGAGGCGGATCGCGTTTGGGTCGGGGTGCACTTCGGCTCGCGCGGCTTCGGCTTCGGGGTGGCGCACGGCTTCCTGGCGCTGGGCCAGAATCGCGCCTGGGGCGAGCGGGTCCCCGAGCAGGAGACCCTGCTCGACGTGGCGACGCCGGTGGGGGACGCCTACTGGCAGCTCATGAACCTCGCCGGCCGCTACGCCTATGCCGGTCGCGAGTGGGTGGCGCGCAAGGTGGTGGCGCTGCTCGGCGGGCGAGAGGAGGAGCTGGTCCACAACCACCACAACTTCGCCTGGCGGGAAGAGCACGGCGGCGAGCGCTTCTACGTGGTGCGCAAGGGCGCGACGCCCGCGTTCCCGGGCCAGAAAGGGTTCGTCGGCGGATCCATGGGCGATGACGCGGTGATCATTGAGGGCGTCGCGTCGGATCAGCCTGCCGTACGGGAGCTGCAGGCGCGGGCGTTGTACTCGACCGTGCACGGCGCGGGCCGGGTGATGAGTCGGACGGCGGCGGCGGGAAAGCGCACGCGCCGCGGGCAAGTGATCAAGCCCGGCGCGATCTCGCGGGACATGATGCTCGAGTGGGTGAAGAAGAAAGGAGTCGTACTGCGCGGCGGCGGGACGGACGAGAGTCCGCACGTCTATCGCCGGCTCCCCGACGTGCTCGCGGCGCAGGGGCCGACCGTCCAAGTGCTGCACGTCCTGCGACCGCTCATCGTCGTCATGGCGGGAGCGGAGGAGTTCGATCCCTACAAAGACTGAGCCTTCACCTCGTCCCACAATCGGTCCAACTCGGCGAGCGTCGCGCGGCGCATGTCGATCCCGCGCCGCTCGGCGAGCCGCTCGACCGCCTCGAAGCGCCGCGCGAACTTAGCGTTCGCCTGCTCGAGCGCCGTGTGCGGATCGATGTCGAGCTTGCGCGCGAGATTCACGACTGCGAACAACAGGTCCCCGATCTCGTCCGCGATCCCCTCCCGCCTCCCGGCTCCCGTCTCTCGTTCGAGCTCCACCAGCTCTTCGTTCACCTTGAGGATCGGCCCGCTCGCATCCGGCCAGTCGAATCCCACGTCCGCGGCGCGCTGCTGGATGCGGAGGGCGGTGATCAACGTGTCCTGGTCCCGTGGCGTCACGCGTTCCTCCGAGAGTGCAACCGCTTCATCGTCTTGCATTTAGCTTCCGGGCCGGGTATCATACCCGCGCCTGTGAGCGTGTCAACGAGCGGGCGCGACGCGCGCGCCTGGGTCGAAGTGGACCTCGCCGCGGTCGTCGAAAACGCCCGCACCGTCGCGCGCGTGGCGGGCACGCGGCTCCTCCCGGTCGTCAAGGCGAACGCGTACGGGGTGGGAGCCGTTGCCGTTTCTCGGGCGCTGGAGCCGCTCGATCCCTGGGGCTACGGCGTCGCCACGGTCGAGGAGGGCGCCGAGCTGCGCGCCGCCGGCATCGTGCGCCCGGTGCTCGTGTTCATGCCCGCCCGGCCCGACTTGTTCGACGCTTACCACGCGCACCGGTTGACGCCGGCGCTCGATGAGCCGGTGAGCATCCACGCCTGGATCGCGCGCGGAGCGCGGGGCGGCGCGTTTCATCTGGAAATCGATACGGGGATGGGGCGCACGGGCGTGCGGTGGGACGAGATCGAGCCGCTTGCCGATCTGCTGGACACGCCGTACCTCGAAGGTTGCTACACGCATTTTCACTCGGCCGACCGGCGCGACGGCTCGGCCGACGCACAGCTCGAGCGCTTCAAGGCCGCGGTGGGACGCCTGGCGCGCCGGCCGCCGCTCTTGCACGCGGCGAATAGCGCCGCGGCGCTCCGGGGCAAGCCGTTCGCGTTGGATGCGATACGGCCCGGCATTTATCTGTATGGGGCATCGGCCGGCGAAGGGCTGCCGGTCGGCAGGCCGGTGATTGCGCTGCGCGCGCGCGTGGTGAGCGTCCGCAACGTGCAGCGCGGCGAGAGCGTCAGCTACAACGCGTCCTGGATCGCGCCGCGTGACACGACAGTGGCCACGCTGGGGATCGGCTACGCCGACGGGGTGCGCCGCTCGCTCGGTCTGAAAGGCGACGCGACGGTGCTCTTGAACGGCGCGCGCTGTCCCGTGGTCGGGCTCGTGACGATGGACCTGACGATGGTCGATGTGGGCGACGGTCGGGCCGCGGTGGGTGACGTCGCGACGCTGGTGGGTGATGTAGAGAGGCAGGGCAACACGCTGGACCAGTTCGCCGCCTGGAGCGGGACGCTACAGCACGAGTTTCTCGCGGGGCTGGGCGCCCGGCTGCCGCGCATCTACCGGTGAAGCGCGCCGCCATCATCGTGCTCGACGGCGTGGGGATCGGGCCGGCGCCCGACACTGCGGCATATGGCGATGAGGGGAGCGACACGCTCGGCAACGTGGCGCGGGCGGTGGGGGGCTTCCGGCTCCCCAATCTCGAGCGGCTGGGGCTGGGGTTGTGCCGGCAAGGACTCGACCACCGGGCACTGGGAGATCTGCGGCGTGCTGCTCAAGAAGCCGTTCCGCACGTATCCGAACGGCTTCCCAACGTCTTTGCTCGACGACTTCGCTCGACGCACTGGTCGTGGTTACTTGGGCAACAAGGCGGCGTCGGGGACGGCGATCATCGCGGAGCTGGGCGCGGAGCACCAACGGACCGGCCAATGGATCGTCTACACGTCGGCCGACTCGGTCTTCCAGGTGGCGGCGCACGAGGAGACGGTGCCGCTGGAAGAGCTGTACCGGGCGTGCGAAGTCGCGCGGGAGCTGCTGGTGGGGGAGCACGCGGTAAGCAGGGTGATCGCGCGGCCCTTCGCGGGGACGCCCGGCGCGTATCAGCGGACGCCGCACCGCCGCGACTTCTCGCTTCCGCCGGTCGGCGCGACGCTGCTCGACCGGCTGGCGGAGGCGGGGATCGAGCGGGTCGGCATCGGTAAGGTGGACGATTTGTTCGCAGGCCGGGGGATCGCGAGCGAGCATACGCCGACCAATCGGGATGCGTACCGGTTGATCGAGCAGGCGCTCGACCGCGGCCGCGGCGGGTTCATCTTCGTCAACGTGATCGAGTTCGACCAGACCTGGGGGCACCGCAACGACGTGGCGGGGTTTCATGAAGGGCTGCTGGAGCTCGACGCCTGGATTCCGCGGCTCGAGGGGCGCGTGCGGGAGGATGATCTGATCATCATCACGGCGGACCACGGCAACGATCCGACCACGCCGTCCACCGATCATTCACGGGAAGCCGTGCCGGTGCTGGTGCTCGGGCCGCGGGTGCGAGCCCGCGGCCTGGGGGAGCGGGCGACGTTCGCTGATCTGGGGGCGACGGTGGCGGAGTATTTCGGCGTGGGGCGGCTCGGGGCCGGCACCTCCTTCCTGAAGGAGGTTTGGGCGTGAGCGCCGAGCTGGTGCGGGCGGCGCGCATGGTGCAGCAGCAGGCCTATTGCCCCTACAGCAAGTTCCGGGTGGGCGCGGCGCTCGAGGCCACGGATGGCCGCGTGTTCGTCGGCTGCAACGTGGAGAGCGCGTCGTACGGTCTCACGATCTGCGCCGAGCGGATGGCGCTGGGCGCGGCGGTCGCCGCGGGCGCGCGCGCGCTCCGGCGCATCGTGGTCGCCACCGACGCCGAGCCGCCGGCCTCGCCCTGTGGGGCGTGCCGGCAGCTGCTAGCCGAGTTCGGGCTCGACCTGGAGGTGATCGCCGTGGGCCCGAGGAGCGAGCGCCGCTGGACCCTCGCCGCGCTGCTCCCCGATGCGTTCGCGAAGGCGAGCCTCGACCGATGAGGGCGCGGCGGGTGGCGTGGCTCGCCGCCGTGCTCGCGGGGTGCGTCGATCGAGCGACGGCGCCCGGCGTGTGTCCCACGTTCTGCCCCAGCGGCAGGATCGACGTCGTGGACACGGTGCTCGCGGCCAGCATCGGGCGCGATTCGACGTTTCGCGGGTACGTGCTTCCCTTTCAAGCCGTGGCCATGACGGCCAGCGATGTGCCCGGCGCGGTGGACAGCCGCGTCGTGTTCGTCAGCCAGGCCCTGCCCGCCAGCGTTACCCTGAACACGGCCGACACGACCACGAGCCCGCTGGTGGGCTCCGATTCCGCCAAGATCACGCTCACCGTCACGCGGCGCGACACCTCCGCGCACGATCAGACGCTCCGGCTGTACGGCCTGCCAGTGACGATCGACTCGAACACGACCTTCGCGGACGTGCAAGGCGCGTTCGCCGGAGCGCCGCTGCGCACAGTGAACTTGGACAGCCTGCTGGCAAAGCCCAATGGCGTCGACGTGACGACCGGCGACTCGGCCGGGATCGACACCACCAGCAAGCAGCTCAAGGTGACGATCAAGCTCGATTCGCTACAGGCGCCGTACGTGGTCGGCGACAGCGGCAAGCTCGGCATCGGCGTGCGAGTCGGCGGCGTCGGACCGACCAGCATTGCGTTCTGCTCGCGCGAGAATGCCTGCGGCGCGACGGTCGCGTGGTATATAAAGGTCGACTCGATCAAGGGGACCGACACGACGTTGATCCACAAGCCGTTCCCCCGCGGTTCCATTTTCGACACCTTCCTGTTCGATCCGCCGCCCGCGCCGCCCGATTCGACACTCGCGGTGGGCGGCGCGCCGTCGGCCCGCAGCATCATGCGCATCACGCTGCCACGCGCCATCCGCGACTCGTCCCAGATCGTCCGCGCCACGCTGTTGCTCGTCCCCGCCGTTCCGGCGCGCGGCGCGCCGGTCGACTCGTTCGTGGTCGAGGCGCACACGGTGGCCGCGGACTTCGGCGCCAAGTCACCGCTCGTGCTCGATGCCACGCGCACCGATACCACGACGATCCACGTCGGCGCGACCGACACGCTGCGGGTCGAGGTGACGAACCTGGTGCAGTTCTGGGCGGCGGACAGCACGCGCCCCGAGGTGCTGATGCTGCGGTCCCAGGTAGAAGCAGCGCAACCGACGGAGATCCGGTTCTATCCCTCGACGGCGACGCTGTTCCGGCCCGCGCTGCGCATCACCTACGCGCGGCGCTTCCCGTTCGGGGTGCCATGAAGGCGGATAGGCGGATTGACGGATGGGCGGATGGAGTGCTCCTAGCGGCGGTCTTGCTATCCGCCTATCCGCCGATCCGCCTATCCGCCCAAGATTCCCAGTTCGGCATCCGCGGTCTCGGTACGCCGGGCCGGTTCGAGACGGTGCGCGTGCGCTCCACCGGGGGTGCGTTCGGGCCGTTCGACGCGCTGTCACCGCTCACCGAGGCTTCACTCGGAGACCTGCAAGGGCTCGCCGCCACGGCGATGGGTGGGACGTCGTACCGCGATGTGGACGCGGCGGGCGCCACCACGTCGCTGCGTGCCACGCGGTTCCCGGTGATGGGGCTGGCGGGGCCGGTGTTCGGCCGCCTGGTGCTCTCCGGCGGCTTCACCACGTACCTGGACCGCACCTGGGACGTCACGCTGCGCGATTCGCTGCTGCTGCGGGGCACGATGCTGCCGTATGTGGACGAGCTGGCGAGCGACGGCGGCGTCACCGACCTGCGATTCGCGGCGGCATTGCGCGTCTCCAGGCGCCTCGCGCTCGGCGCGGCGGTGCACGTGCTGAGCGGCTCGACCCGTGAGACCGCCGCGCGCACGTTCGACGACACCACCTATCACGCGCTCAAGCAGAGCGACGAGACGCGCTACGACGGGCTCGGCGTCTCGGGGAGCCTGCTCATCGATCCGCTGCCGGAGCTGCGTCTCTCCCTGTTCGCCCGCTCCGACAACCGGCTGCGCGCCCGGCTGGGCGACGTCGTCACCGCCCAGACCGACCTCCCCAACACGTTCGGGGGCGGGCTCCGCTGGGCGCCCAGCCCGAGCGTGCGGCTCGCCGGAACGGTCACGCGGCGCACGTGGGCCGACGCCGGCCCGGGGGCGTTCAACACCGTGAACTGGTCGGCGGGCCTCGAGGTGGGGGCCGGCTTCTCACCGCTCCGCGTCGGGGTGCGCGGCGGGCAGCTCCCGTTCGGCCCCGGTGCGACAGCGGCCACCGAGGTCGGGTTCGCTGCCGGCACGGGGCGCGCCTTCGCGCGCGGTCGCGCGATCGTGGATGGCAGCCTCGAGCACCTGCGCCGCACCGGCGCTGGACTCTCCGAGCGGGTCTGGTCGTTCCTGCTCGGCTTCACCGTCCGGCCATGAACGTCTACTTTCACACCTTCGGCTGCAAGGCGAACCAGTACGACACCGAGCTGGTGCGCCAGGCGTTCGCCGACCAGGGCGCCGTTGTGGTGGACGACCCCGCCGCGGCGGACGTTGCCGTGGTGAACTCGTGCACGGTGACCGCCGAGAGCGAGACCAAGCTGCGACGCTTGGTGCGGGGGTTGGCGCGGCGCGACTCGAAGCTTGCCACGGTCGTGATGGGCTGCGCGGCGGCGTTGGACGACGGGCGCATCGCCGGACTGCCGTCGGTGCGCGCGGTGGTGGGCGGGGCGGATCCGGGCGCGGTGCTTGAGGCCGCCGGCGTCGCGCATGCGCGTCTCGAGCCCGTGCTGCGCCGGTTTCACGCCAACGCGCGCGGCTGGCTCAAGATCCAGGACGGCTGCGACGAGCACTGCACCTTCTGCGCGACGACCATCGCGCGCGGGGTGAACCGCTCGCGACCGATCCCGGAGCTGATCGCCGAGGCGCGGGCGCTGAGCGAGCACCACGCCGAGGTCGTGCTCACGGGAATCCATATTGGCACCTATGGACGGGATCGCGCGGCTGACCCCGGGCCGACGGCCCGGGGTTCCCATCAACCAACCCTTTTCCCGATTGACCCCGGGGCACCGCCCCGGGGTCAGCCGACGCTGGGAGAGCTCCTCGAGGCTCTCATAACCGCCGTCCCCCAGGTCCGCTTCCGCCTTTCCTCTATAGAGGCCACCGAAGTCGACGATACGATCGCGCGGCTGCTGATCGAGGCGCCCGAGAGCCTCGCCGCGCATCTCCATGCGCCGCTCCAGTCGGGCTCGAACCGCGTCTTGAAGCGCATGGGCCGCCACTGGTACACCGCCGAGTCGTACCGCGCGCGCCTCGAGTGGCTCGCCGAGCGGCTGCCCGTGTTCGGGCTCGGCGCGGACGTGATCGCGGGGTTTCCGGGGGAGACCGAGGCCGATCACCGCGCCACCCTCGGCCTGGTCGACGCGTTGCCGTTCACCTATCTGCACGTGTTTCCGTTCAGCGTGCGGCCCGACGCTCCCGCGGCGCGGCTCTCGGACCAACTCTCGCCTGCTACGGTGCACGGCCGGGCGCGGGAGCTGCGCCAGCTGGGCGAGGCGAAAGCGCGCGCCTACCGCGCGAGCCGGGTAGGGCAGACGGCCGACGGCGTGATGAGCGGCCACGGCGTGGGACAGATCGAATTGCTGACGCAGGACTACCTTTCGGTCTATCTTCCTACGACCGAGTGGGACGGACGTCCCCGGCGCGAGGTGACGGTTCGCTAGCCATGCCGCGTATCTACATCGAGACCTACGGCTGCCAGATGAACGTCTCGGACTCCGAGCTGATGTTCGGGGTCTTGGGACGGGAGGGCTACATCCGCACCGACGACCCCGCTCAGGCGGACGTCCTGCTGGTGAACACCTGCGCGGTGCGCGACCACGCCGAGCAGAAGGTGCTCTCCCGCCTGGGCGAGCTGAAGCAGTACAAGCGCCCGGGCGACGTGCTGGGCGTGGTCGGCTGCATGGCACAGCGGCTGGGCGCGCGGCTGCTGGAGCGGGTGCCGCAGGTGGATCTGGTGATCGGGCCCGACGGCTACCGCGGGCTTCCCGAGCTGATCGCGCGGGCCCGGGCGGGCGAGCGTGCCGCGGCGGTCGAGTTCAAGAGCTGGGAGCATTACGAGGACGTACCGCCGGTGCGGGGCACTCCCGTGTCGGCGTTCGTGACGGTGCAGCGTGGCTGCGATTATCGGTGCACCTTCTGCATCGTTCCGATGACGCGTGGCCCCGAGCGGAGCCGCAAGTTTGACGACGTGGTGGGCGAAGTGGAGCGCCTCACGGCGGGCGGCACGACGGAGGTCACACTCCTTGGCCAGACGGTCAACAGCTACTGGGACGGCGAGCACGACTTTGCCGACCTGCTGCGCGCGGTCGGCCGAGTACCGGGCCTGGCGCGGCTGCGCTTCACGTCGCCTTATCCCACGGACTTCAGCGACCGCGTGGTCTGCGCCATGGCCGAGACGCCCACGGTCTGCGAGCACGTGCACCTGCCCGTACAGAGCGGCAGCTCGCGCGTGCTCCGGCGGATGCTGCGGCGCTACGACCGCGCCCGCTATCTCCAGGTCGTGGCCGCGCTGCGCCACGCGGTGCCGGGGATCGCGCTCACGACCGACATCATCGTCGGGTTCCCGGGCGAGACCGAGGACGATTTCTCCGAGACGATCTCGCTGGTCGAGGAGGTGGGCTTCGACGACGCGTTCACCTTCAAGTATTCGCCGCGCGAGGGCACGCCCGCGACCCGCATCCCGGGCGCCGTGTCCGACGAGGTGGCGGGCGAGCGGCTGGAGCGGCTCATCGCGACCGTGCGCGGCGGGGCGCGCCACAAGAACGTGGGCCTGGTCGGCACGACGCACGAAGTGCTCATCGAAGCCAAGGCCAAACGCGGCGACCTGCTGCAGGGGCGCACCCGCGCCAACAAGGTGGCGCTCGTCGAAGGGCCGGACGCGTGGATCGGAACGTACGCCCGCGTGCGGTTCACCGGCACGACCGGCTCGACGTTCAGCGCGCGCGTGGTCGGACAGGAGCTCGCCGTCGTGGGGTGACGAACGTGACGTGGGAGGTGGTGCACCGGGACTACGAGCAGCTGCGCGCCCAGTTTCCCCGGTTCTGCGGCTGCGACACCTGTCGCGGCGACGTGCTGGTGTTCGCGCTCAACCGGCTGACGCCGCACTACGTCTCCACCCGCCAAGGCGAGGTGCTTACCGGGCTGAACCTGGAGGCCGACCAGGAGCGGGCCAAGCTCGACGTCGTCCTGCTCGAGGGGCTCCGCAAGGTGGCGCTGGCACCGCGCTGCGGGGCGAAGCCCGTGCAGCTGATGTAGTCCGCTGAGGCGGCCCGAGCATGCGGCCGCCGATTCTCTTCATCACTGTTGGGTTTGGGGTCGGCTTGGCGGCCGGCCTCGACCTCTTTCGGGAGACGGGAGAGGGGAGAGGGGAGACGTGGGTCGCGGTGCTCGTCGTGCTGGCGGCGCTCGGGCTGGCTAGGCGCGCACCGCTCGGCGCGGCGATCGGCGTCATGTCGGTTGCGGGAATGTTGTGGGGTGGGGCGGCTGCCCGGAAGCAGGAGGCTACGTGCGCAGGTCGGTGGACTGCCCGGGATAAGGCCGGGGAGGGGCGTACCCGGGCGGCGATCGTCCGACTGCTCGATCCGGCACCGGACAGTGGTGGCGTCGTGGACGCGGATGTGGTCGCCGGCCCGTGCGGCGGCGCGTTGCGGCTGCGCTGGCCCGACGGCATCCCCGCCGCTGGCGGCACGACGTGGGTGGTGGCGGGGCGGTGGGTCGGG
>WNGO01001537.1_pt1 | contig 18366 bp, 14 predicted proteins | sample 5400511 | NCBI WGS metagenome assembly WNGO01 (sample SAMN13153380, study PRJNA577476) | soil metagenome | isolation source: 20 cm soil or saprolite under Garry oak tree replicate 2 | place: USA:California | collected 2016-06-15 | reverse complement strand
TACGGCCAGTCGTGGCCGCCCTGCGGACCCCAGTTGTCGAGCGAGTGGCGGATCCCCTTGCTGGAGAGAACTTCAGAGAGGCGGTAGGTGGGCCCGCTGTTCTCCCAGGCACCCGTACCGGTGCTGATGTGAATGTCGCAACTGGCGATTTGTTGATAGAACCAGGGATCGCTGGCGTTCGAGAGGTAATCGACGGGATTGTTGAAATAAAAATTGTCGTCGTACATCCCATCCATGAAGTTCCGCACATCGTAGACTCCGGACATCGCGAAGCAGCGCTTGATGACGTCGGGATGCTTGAAGAGGCTGTTCGCGGCGTGGTACGCGCCGAAAGACGCGCCCATCGTTGAGATGGCAATGCCCTGTGACTGGCAATTGTTCCAGATGAAGGGCACCACCTCTTCGCGCAGGTAGGAATCAAAAACGGCCTGAACGTAGCTGCGGTGAAACGGGTGCGCGCTCTTGTCGTAAAAACTTTGCCCGTTGATCGAATTCACGGTGAAGAATTTGATTCTTCCGGCGTCGATGAAATCCGCGAGCGCGCCGATCATGCTCTGGCCCTCGAGCTCCCACTCGTCGCCGGCGCTGGTCGGGAAGCCCAGGAGCGGCGGACCCCAGTGACCAAAGACGGCGACGCCCAGCTCCATGCCGAGCCGGTGAGAGTACCAGCGGTGATATTCACGTTTCATCGATTGCCTCTTGGCTGTTGCGGGGAACAGAGAGTATGCCAGCGGAGCGGCTTTCGGGCAATCGGTTTGCCCGCAGAGAGAAACGTTTTGAGAGGCTCCGCGCATATAATTTGTGATATCTAAATGTCAGCATGGTAGGCTTCCTGCCGGCTGGAACGGACTCGGGCGATGCCTGCACCATCTTGCAATATGAGAAGATGTTCGGGAATGCCGGGAGAGTGAATACGACGCAGCATTCGGTTCCGGACTCGCCACGGCAGCTGCTTCTCTAGGGAGAAATAGGAAACTCTCGTGAAGAAAAAAAACAAGCGCGTCACGAAAAAGAAAAGCAAAGCGGGAAATCACGACCAGGCGTTGCGCGAACATCTCGTCTCTCTCTTGAAAGGAGGCGGGGCGCACGTGCACTTCATGGACGCGATCGATGGTTTTCCCGAAGCGAAGCGAGGAGCATTCGTCGAAGGCTTGCGGCATACGGTATGGCAGTTGATGGAGCACGTGAGGATCGCGCAGCGGGACATTCTGGAATTCAGCCGCAACCCCAAGCACGTCTCACCTGGATTTCCTGAGGGCTACTGGCCGAAGACACCCGTGCCGCCGGATGAAGCAGCGTGGGGAGAGAGCGTGCAAGCGTTCCAGCACGATCTCCAGGAAATGATCAAGCTGGTGAAAAACCCGAAAACTGATTTGTGCGCGGCGATTCCGCACGGGGACGGCCAGACGATTCTGCGCGAGGCGCTCCTGCTGGCCGATCACAACGCCTATCACCTGGGACAGCTGATCGATTTGCGACGTGCGCTGGGCACCTGGCCGGAATCGTAAGCACTCCTGAATCGCGGATAAGACCGGAAAAACGGGAATTTACGTCAGTAGGGCGTCTTGTTTGCTTGTTGTTTCCAGGCGGAAAAAATAGCTAGGGAGTCGTCGCGGAGAAACTGCGCCATCGGAATGCGCCGCCCGGCGGGTGGGGTTTTCAGCTCGTCATAGATAAAAGCATCGTCGAATCCTGCGTCTGCGGCATCGGCGGCGGTTGCGGCGTAGAAAATTCGCGCGGGGCGCGCCCAGTAAATCGCACCAAGGCACATGGGGCAGGGCTCGCACGTGGTATAAAGATCGCAGCCGCGGAGTTGAAAATCAGCGAGAGCGCGGCAGGCTTCGCGAATGGCCACGACTTCCGCATGCGCGGTTGGATCGTTGGTAAGGGTGACTCGGTTTGTGCCTTCGGCGATGATGCGGTCCTCTTTGACGATCACGGCAGCGAACGGCCCGCCGTTGCCCGAGCGGACATTTTCCAGCGCCAGCGCGATGGCGCGCTTCATAAACTCTGGAGACATGATTTGTTGTTCTGCCGTGTTTCAGATTGTACCGCCGGGCCGAAAATCGCAACGCGGCATTTTTCCGTTGCCTGGAATCGCTTAACTCCCGGGCCATCGGCACGGCATGCTTCGCGGCCGCCGGACTTGCAAGAAAACGGATTGGCGGTAGGATGGAGCATTGCAATGCACAGTTTTGCATCCATTTTCTTCTAGTGACGGAGCGAGGGCGCATGATTCATATCGACAATATTTCCAACCGCGATCGTGAAATCCTGAGCGGCCGGCGCGGATTCCTCAAAGGCATGCTCGGGGCGGGAGCGTTTGTTCTGAGCGTTCGCCTGATGCCAGAGCAGATGTTTGCTGCATCTGCAAATGCCGGCCTCTCGGATGCCATGGCCAAAGCGCCGCTGCGGCCGAACGTGTACCTGGCGATCGATGCGGATGGAACCACATACCTCATCGCGCACCGCTCGGAGATGGGAAGCGGGAGCCGAACGGCGCTGCCGCGCATCGTGGCGGATGAACTGGATGCGGACTGGGCACGCGTGAAGCTCGTGCAGGCAACGGGTGATGAAAAGTACGGCGATCAGGATACTGACGGGTCGCATTCGGTGCGAAGTTTCTTCGACGTTTTGCGGGAGTCCGGCGCAACCGCGCGGCTGATGCTGGTAAGGGCGGCGGCGGCGCAGTGGGGCGTGCCGGCAATTGAATGCTCCACGAATTTGCATACGGTGGTGCACAAAGCGTCTGGAAAAAAACTGGGCTACGGAGAGCTCGCGACGGCAGCGGCGAAATTGGACGTTCCGAAAAAGGAAGACGTAAAGCTCAAGCCGCGAAGCGAGTGGCGCTACATTGGAAAAGGTACGGCGAGCTATGACCTGAAGGACATGTGCACCGGCAAAGCGGCGTACGGGCAGGATACGCACATGGAAGGGATGCTGTATGCGAGCGTGGCGCATCCGCCGGTTTTTGGCAGCAGTGTGAAATCGGTCGATGACAAGGCGGCGCTAAGCGTCGTAGGCGTCAAGCAGACGGAAACGCTCGATGCCTTCAAACCACCTATCGGCTTTCAGGCACTCGGCGGCGTGGCCGTGCTGGCGGACAACACGTGGGCGGCGATGCAGGGACGGAAAAAGCTGAAGATCGAGTGGGAAAAGAGTCCGCACAGCGCTTGGAACTCGGACGCTTATAAGAAAGAGTTGCAAGAGACGGCGCGCAAGCCGGGGAAGGTGGTGCGCGAGAACGGCAATGTGGATGAGGCTTTCGCGAAGGGCGGAAAAATCGTCGAGGCGGAGTACTACGCCCCTTTGCTGGCGCACGCCTCGATGGAACCGCCGGCTGCGCTGGCGGTTTACCGCGACGGCAAAGCTGAAGTGTGGGCGCCGACGCAGGGTCCGCAGGGTGCGCGGGATGCTATCGCGCAAGCGTTGGGATTGAAAAAGGAGGATGTGACCGTTCATGTGACGCTGCTCGGCGGCGGATTCGGCCGGAAGTCGTTTCCGGATAAAACGGGAAAGCCCGTGAAAGTGGTCTGGAGCCGCGAGGACGACATCAAGTTCGACGTGTACCACTCTGTGGCGGCGATGTACATGAAGGCGGCGCTGGGAGCCGATGGAACACCTACGGCGTGGCTCCAGCGAACTGTGTTTCCACCGATTGGTTCCACGTTTAATGCCAGCGAGAATTATTCCGATCCGGGAGAATTGGGGCTGGGCTTCACGGATGTGCCTTTCGCCGTGGCCAACCTGCGCGCGGAGAACGGACCGGCGACGACTCATACGCGGATCGGCTGGTTCCGCTCTGTGGCCAACATCTATCATGCTTTCGGAATTCATTCGTTTGCGGATGAACTGGCGCATGCGGCCGGGAGAGATCCGCTGGAATACTTGTTGCAATTGCTCGGACCGGACCGCGTCGTGCCGAGAACGGAGCTTCCAAAGGATTTTCCGAATTACGGCGCGGAATATGAGCAGTATCCGATCGATACCTCGAGATTTCGCCGTGTGCTGACGCTGGCTGCGGAAAAGGCGGGCTGGGGAAAGCAGAAGCCGGGCAACGGCTACGGAATTGGTCTGGCCATGCATCGCAGCTTCCTGACGTACGTGGCGACGGTGGTGCAAGTGCAAGTGGATGATGCGGGCCAGACGCACGTCAAACGCGTGGATACGGCCTTGGACGCAGGTACCGTCGTAAACCCTGAGATGGTAAAACAACAGTTTGAGGGCGCGGCAGTCATGGGGACGAGCCTTTCCTTCTACGGAGAGATCACGGCGACCAACGGCGTGATCGACCAATCCAATTTCGATAACTTCCAGATGGCGCGGATGAACAATGCCCCGAAGGAAACAAACGTCTACCTCGTGCCGAGCGATGCGCTACCGGCGGGAATTGGCGAACCCGGGCTGCCGCCGTTTGCGCCTGCGCTATGCAACGCGATTTTTGCCGCGACCGGGAAGCGCATCCGGGAATTGCCGCTCACAAAGGCAGGCCTCGCCTAGAATCTTGCTCGAAAGACCCGTTCTATTGCAGCGGTGGTTCAAGCGAGTTTTTCGGGACCGACTTGTTAGGCGTCTCGGGAAGAGCCAGGAGCGGTGGTCGTACTTGCACGCACAACTAAACTCGGCTCAACGATGATTTCTTTTGGATAGGGCGCATGCAGTGGCGCCGTGATGCGCTGAAGCAGCGTCTCTGCCGCGATTACGCCCATTTCACGCAAAGGCTGCCGAACGGTCGTCAGCGCCGGATTTTGGAAAGCCGCACTCTGAATATCGTCAAAGCCCACAACGGACACATCTTGGGGAACGCGCCGGCCAGCTTCGCGCAGCGCCTGCACGGCTCCGATCGCGGAAATATCATTGAACGCAAAAAGACCGGTGAAGTGTTCTCCCGAGGCAAGAAGTTTTTTCGTAACCTGATATCCGAGCTCCGGTGAAGAGGATTCCCCTTCAAGTTGGACAACCAGGCGTTCGTTGATCTGAATGCCAAGCGCTTCCGCCGCCTCCCGGACAGAGTCCCAGCGCACGGCAGTATCGGAGCTGAATTCCTGCCCCTTGATGAAGGCCATCTTGCGATGTCCAAGCTTTGTCAGGTGTTCCAGCGCGAGCGCGGCGGCCCGGGAGTGATTGAGAACGATGTTTGTCACCCCGGGCACATCGCGGTGGCCTGAGACCGCTACGAGCGGGACCTGGACTCCCTCAGTAAAGGCGGTATCAACTGCTATCAGACCTTCCACTGCCCGCTGCTGCAGCAGGAGCGGATATTCCTCAATGAGCTCACTGCGGTGGCGGTGGCTCACGACAAAGTAGAAGTAGCCCTCCTCGAGCAGATGATCCTCTATCCCGGACATGACCAGGGCCGCGTACCCCTCGCTAATTTCCGGCACGACTACGCCAATGGTGTAGCTTCGCTGCTGACGAAGTGACCTTGCAAGCTGATTCGGTCTGTAATTCAGTTCCCGGGCAGCCTGGCGGATCAAGTCCTGGGTGCGCTGGGGAATGGATTTTGCAGCCGGAGACCGGTTGATGACCAGAGAGACGGCTGCCTGCGAAAGCCCCAAGTGTTCGGCGAGCGACCGCAAACTGACGCTTTGCCTGGCCGGTTTTCGCACGTGGGAGGCGGGTCCTGATTTGGGGCGCGGCATAGGGGGTGTCTGGTCCGGTAGTTTCGCACACCAATCCGCAGCGGGACAAGCACTACAATCGGCTTGAAAACCGTCATGATGCGGCATGTTATGGCCTTGAAGTATGCGCTAAATCGGTTTAGTATGCTATTTTCAAAGCCGGGACGGGGAGCCCCAAGTTCGTCCCGAATTCCCTTGCGTGTCGGCGCCAACTCTGGAGTTTCACGATTTTCGATACTCGTCTGCGCCTGCATCTTGACCGTGCGCACGTGACCTTGGCCTGAATCAGGCTGGCTGTTGGCCAGCTCGGGATGTCCGATAGGCGGTTGGTGCCGGGATCCAGTCGAAACACTGGAGTGTTTCAAACGTGACTTCGCTGTTGCATCGTTCTTCAATTGTGGCGCTCGTCTTGATGTTCAGCCAACCGGCGCTGGCGCAAACGAAAACTTCTCCTTTCGTCGCGCAAGAAACGCATGACCGCGCCGGTTTGTCCGGCCCAAGTTCCGAAAAAAAAATAGAAGCGCTTCTTCGAAAAATGACGCTCGAGGAAAAAGTGGGGCAGTTAGTCCAATATTCCGCCGGACAGCCGACAGGTCCTGGCACCGGGCGCACGGATTATGAGGACATGATCCGGAAGGGGGAGGTCGGGGCGCTGTTTAACATTACCACGTCGCGCGCAGTAAATGTTTTGCAACACATCGCCGTCGAGCAATCCCGATTGCACATTCCACTTCTGTTTGGCCTTGACGTGATTCACGGCTTTCGTACGGAGTTTCCGATCCCGTTGGGCCTGGCCTCCAGCTGGGAGCCAGAATTGGTGGAACAAACGGCGCGGATAGCGGCGCGTGAAACATCCGCGAGCGGAATCCGGTGGACATTTTCCCCGATGGTGGATATCGCAAGAGATGCGCGCTGGGGAAGGATGGCCGAAGGATCCGGCGAAGATCCCTTTCTTGGGGCCGCCCTGGCACGTGCCTATGTGCGCGGTTATCAGGGCGAGCGGCTGGATGCGGTTGACAGTATCGCGGCGTGCCCGAAGCACTATGTAGGCTACGGCGCTGCAGAAGGCGGCCGCGATTACAATACGGTGGAACTTTCCGAACACACTTTGCGGCAATTTTATTTGCCGCCATTTCGCGCCGCGGTCGATGCGGGCGCGGCAACGCTCATGAGCGCGTTTAATTCGCTGAATGGGGTACCCGCTTCCGCGAATCCTTTCACGCTGAAACAGATTTTGCGCAAGGAGTGGGGATTCCAGGGGCTGGTGGATAGCGATTGGACCTCTGTCGCCGAACTCATCGCGCACGGAATCGCCAATGATGGCGCGACAGCCGCACGCAAAGCCTTTCTCGGCGGCGTCGATATGGATATGGCCAGCAGTCTTTACCACGAAAATCTGGCGCAACAGGTGCGCTCCGGCGAGGTTCCGGAGGCCGCCGTGGACGAGGCCGTCCGGCGCGTGCTACGCGTAAAATTCGGGCTGGGTCTGTTCGAACATCCATATGCAGACGAGGCGCGCGAAGCGGGCGCGATGGTTCAGCCGGAGAGTCTCGCCTTGGCGCGCACAGCTGCCGAAAGATCCTTCGTGCTGCTGAAAAATGCGAACTTCCCTGGGGAAGTACCGGTCTTGCCGCTCTCGGCCGACGCGAAAACTATTGCGCTGATCGGCCCGCTGGCTGACGATCCCCAAGACATGCTGGGTTGCTGGTCCGGGCAAGGGCGGCCCGAAGACGTCTTCACCCTGCGGTCCGCGCTCACGCAAAAACTTGGGGCGGAGCGCGTTCGTTACGCAAAAGGGACCGAGATCATCGGCGGATCGGCAGAGCAAATAGCAGAAGCTGTTAAAGCTGCGGAGCAATCCGATGTCGTGATTCTTGCATTAGGAGAAAGCGCTCCGGAGATGACGGGCGAAGCGGCGTCGCGTGCGCACCTCGGTCTGCCGGGACGGCAAGAGCAACTCCTGGAACAAATCGTCGCAACCGCGAAGCCTGTAGTCCTAGTGGTGTTCAGTGGGCGTCCGCTGACACTTCCATGGGCGTTTGAGCGAGTGCCCGCGGTGCTGGCCGCGTGGTTTCCGGGCTTGCAAGCCGGGCCCGCCCTCGTGCGCACCCTTTTTGGCGAAGCGAATCCAGTCGGGAAGCTAGTGGTGAGCTGGCCGAGGAGCGTCGGACAAGAACCTTTGTATTACGATGCGCTGAGTACGGGACGCCCTGCAGGCCAAATCGACTTAACGCGTCCCCCGAAGGATGGAGACGAGAAATTCGTCTCGCGTTATATCGATGAGCAGAACAGCCCGCAGTTCCCGTTCGGGTACGGGCTGTCTTATACCAGCTATCGCTACGGGGATCTCAAGCTGGAGAGGACGCAGCTGAGTGCGAAGACACTGAATGAGCAACTTCAAACGGGCGAGCGATCCGCAGGGACAGTGGTGAGCGTCACCACCGAGATTACGAACACCGGAGCACGAGCAGGAGAGGAAACCGTCCAACTTTACCTGCGGTTACAAGGAACCAGCGTCGCGCTGCCGGTCAAGGCACTGAACGGTTTCCAGCGCATTGCGCTTGCTCCCGGTGAAACCAAGAAAGTGACGTTTCCGCTCGGACCCGAGGCATTCGCTTTCTGGAACGATCAAGACAAATTCGCGGCCGAGCCCGCGCGTGTCACGCTGTGGGTAGGTCCGGACTCGAGTCACGGCTCCGAAGCGACACTTCAAATCACGAAATAGGCTACGATCCGCAAATGATTGGCGAGCGCTCCTTTTCCCGAAGAGAAGTCCTGAGGACTTGCGGAATCGGTTTGCTCGCCTCGCCGCTCGCAACGCTGGCTGGTTGTGAGAAGCGAGCCCCGCGGTCCTTCGTGGAACCGGCAGGCGCGCCCTACGAAGGAACGGATGAGCAACTCCTGGACGAAATTCAGCGCGCGACTTTCCATTTCTTCTGGGATGAAGCAAACCAAAAAACCGGTCAGGTGAAGGATCGCGCGCTGGCGAATGGCAATGATTCGCGAATGATGTCGAGCATCGCCGCCACGGGATTTGGCTTGGCCGGCCTGTGCATCGGCGACCACCGCGGCTATGGCAAATCTGCTGAGATTCTCGAACGTGCGCGCAAGACGCTGCGATTCCTGGCCAACGATTTGCCGAACGAACACGGATTCTTCTTTCACTTCGTTCACATGGAAACCGGGCATCGCTGGGAAAAGTGTGAGCTTTCTTCCATTGATACTTCTCTTTTGCTTTGTGGCGTCCTCACGGCCCGGCAATACTTTGCCGATCAGGAAATCAAAGATCTGGCGACGAAAATCTACGAGCGGGTCGACTGGCCCTGGATGCTGAATGGCGGCTCGACGCTCTCGATGGGGTGGACACCGGAGTCTGGCTTTTTGAACGCACGCTGGGAACACTATTGTGAATTGATGATGATTTATCTGCTGGCGATCGGTTCGCCGACGCACCCTTTGCCGGCGAGCTCATGGGATGCCTGGACGCGCCCGAAGATTCAATACCAGGGAATCGAATATATTTCCGGCGACGATCCGATTTTTACGCACCAGTATTCGCAGGCCTGGTACGATTTCAGGAAGAAACGCGACGCCTACACGGATTATTTCGAGAATTCCGTGAAGGCCACGAAGGCTCACAAACTCTTTTGCTTGTCGCTTCGCGATAAATTTCCCGACTACAGCGAAAATCTCTGGGGGATCAGCGCGTCGGACTACGTGGGAGGCTACACGGCGTGGGGCGGACCGCCGCCGCAGGGGCCCATCGATGGAAGCATCGTGCCCTGCGCGACGGGCGGTTCTCTTCCCTTTCTTTTTGAGGATTGCATGCGCGTGTTGAGGAATTTGCGCGGACGCTACCGGGAAAAAGCCTGGGTGAAATACAGTTTTGTGGACGCCTTCAATCCGCTCACGGGCTGGTATGACGTGGATGTCCTGGGCATTGACCTCGGTATCACCATGCTGATGGCAGAGAATCATCGCACCAGTTTCGTCTGGAATACATTTATGAAGAATCCCGAAGGGCAATCCGCGATGCAGAGAGTCGGATTTCACGCCGCTTAAGCAGACGCTTATCGAAATGACCTAGCACCCTCAGCTAAATCGGTTAACTATGGCGGGGAGTATAGCTACCTGAAATTTAAATGCCAACGATTGTTAATTCGGATAAATTCGGATGGCCGTCCTGCCGAGGCTGTTTCAGCGGGCCTTCGGGAGGCGAGTTCCGCGTTGCGGGCCAACTGTCTTTCATCACCAAGTATTCCGGACGAGTTGGAAATGGCGTGGTTTGGCGTGGTTATGTTAATGACTCTTGGAATCGTTCGGGTATAGGATGTCTCCATCCCGAATGGAGGACTACGATGGCAAGAAAAAGTAAGCTCACGCGAGTTGCCGTGGGAATTGGGGCTGCGATGGGCAAAGCGGATCGCGGAGTTCAAAAGGTTGCGAGAGCAGGCTCGCTGGCTAAAAGAGAACTCGATGACATTTCGAAGCAAGTCGATGCACTCAAGCGCCAATTGCAGAAAACCGCGAAGCGCCTGAAACGCGCCCTGAGTTAGATGGGAAATGCAATTCTTGGAATCGGAACAGCAGTTGGTTTAGCGCGTCACACAGGCGTCGCGAGCAGCTTTGATTTGATTCCGGCCAATTCCGGGCAATCCACTCCTCCAGCTTCGCGCCACCACGGAAGAACGATGCTCCTTTCATTTTCGAGTTCCCTTCTTGGGAGTATGCCATTGCATTCGAAATACTGACGGCGCGAAAAGAAGCACATCAAATGCTATGCCGGCGGTCAGTCGTCCTCTTCTTGGGGCTTCGAATTTGTTCCGGGGGCTTGAGTTAGTTTTGCCGCTTGCGCGGTTCGAATGAGATAGCTCACCAAGTCATCCAGTTCACCGCGGCTCAGGATAGAGCCGTAATCCGAAGGCATCAGCGATTTTGGCTGGTATTCGAGATCCTGGAGGTCCGATTTCGCGAACAGATGGAAGGCTCCATCGAGCGACTGCAATTGCAGTGAAAAATTATCTTCGTTGCGGGCGATACCCGTGAATTGGCGGCCTTCCCGCGTGGTCGCAAGCACGGTTCTGGCCCGCGGGTCCAGGTCCCTATCGGGATCGGTAATCGCGCTTCGAATTTCCTCAATCGAAACATTCGAGCCGTAGGAGGACAGATCGGCTCCGAGAAATCCACCCGAGCCGTTGATCGTGTGGCAGTTCACGCAACCCGCCTTTCCGAAGAAAAGCGATTTGCCTCTTTGCGGGTCGCCGGGAATAAACGCAGCCTTGCTTTCTCCCTGAAGAATTCGCAAGTAGCTCATCACGGCCTTGAGCTTCGGTACGCCCAGCGCTCCAAACGCGGGCATCCCCGCCGCCGGGATTCCCGCCTGCAGGATGCGCAGAGTGTCCGCGTCGGACAATTGCTGAACTTCGGCGCGTGTGGCGACATTGGGCCCGCGCTCGCCACCTCGCCCGTCCAGGCCGTGGCAGGTAGCACAAACCGATTCGAACATTCTGCGGCCATCCGCCGCGGCAGAACGGCCAAGCCGATTTTTTCTCGCGGCAGGATTTCCCCTCTGCGCTCCGGCAGGAACCAGCAATGCGCAAGCAGCAAAGAGTACTGCAACAATCGCTGCCGAGAAAAAGCGGTGCGAAGAATGCAAGATGAAAGCTGCCTTCTTGCTAGCCCCGGTCTGCGGACGGATGGCGAACATTTGGCTTGTGGCGGCAGATACTGGCTTTGTCGCGCTCCCTGTGAAGTTTCAGCACTTGAAAATAGCATTGGGATTATAAAAAAATCACGCTCACAATGGAACGCCGTGATATCTCATTGAGTAGCGCGTGTCAACCTGTTCCTCCGCGGCGAAATTCGAATGGGGCTGCTCGGAATTAGCGTTCCCGCGATTGGAGCCCCTGGTTTTCGAGTATGCGAGCCCTACCGCGCGTGCAAAACAGTGTTAGAGTCCGCGCTGCAGACCGACTTCTTGGAGGAGTCCATGAGCAGATTCGTTCATTATCCTCGCCGCGCCCTTCCCTGCGGAGCACTTCTCGCAGTAGCTCTTTTCTTCGTGGGAGTTGCGGGATGGGCCTGGCCGCCTTCAGCGAAACCCCGCCAAGAAGCTGCGAAGTCGAATGACGATGCTTCCTTGCTGGAAGGATTCCGGCATGTCGAAGCCGCTTCGGTTTCGGACGCGCTGGAACAAATCAGCGGACGCAAGATGTACATGTCGCATCGCATGCGTCCGATTTTCCCGGCGAAATTCGCCGGATTTGCACTGACGGTGATGCTGAAGAAAGAGAGCAATCATGATCCGGACGCACTCAAAGGGATGCTTGCGGCGATCGACCAGGGGTCTGCGAATTCCGTCTACGTCATGGTGGTTGAGGACGGCGCCGACATTGCGGGGATGGGCGGCCTGATGGGAACGGCCATGGCATCGCGCGATTTTTCCGGCGCAGTGATCGATGGGGGAGTACGAGACACCGCCTATCTGCAGAAAATTGGCTTCCCCGTGTATGCCCTGGGAATCGTGCCGTCCACTTCGGTCAGCCACTATCGCTTCGCGGGAGCGAACATTCCAGTCGTGTGTGACGGAGTCGCGGTGAATCCCGCAGATATTATCGTGGCGGATGCCGATGGCGTGGTGGTGGTTCCTCGCGCGACGGCGGCGCAAGTCCTTGCGTTGGCGCAGGAAATGGACTTCAAAGAGCACTCCATGTACGCGTGGATCGAAAAGCTCAAGTCCATCCAGGAAGCGGTGAAGAAGTTTGGGCGTCTCTAAGATAACGTAAGAGCGATTGATTCGATTTAATCATTGGAATTTGTGCTGGAACTTGGAAGCGGGCCGTAGTATAGACACATTCACGGAATGGTTGATATTTTTCATCGTGCGGGCGAATGCATGGGGTTTCTTCGGGCCGTTGCGCGCATTCTCGATTGTTGGTGCGGTGTTTTGTGCCAGCTTCTTTCCGGGGCAAACCGGCACAAACCGTACGTGTTTCTCTTCACGTGATTGATCAGCAGGGGACGACCAGGGTTCGCTGGGCGAAACCTGGGTTCCGGCATCAGACAGGAGTTCGTAAGAAGATGCGGTTCGGTCAAGGAGCGCTCTGGATGACAGTCGTCTGCGGATTCCTGGCGGCGCAGGCGCGAGAGGCGGGCAGCGTTTCCGTTTCCACTTCGATCCAGGTAACTTCAGAAGCATTGGCCGCGCAGCCCGTGGGGGCCAATTGGCTTTCATACAATGGGGATTACACGGGCCGTCGCTTCAGCAGCCTCGAGCAGATCAATATGAAGAATGCCGAGCAACTGCGCGCGCAATGGGTATTCCACGCGGCCAATTCGAATAGCCTGGAAGTCACGCCCGTGGTCTTCGATGGCCTCATGTTTGTCACTTCCGCCAACGATGCCTTTGCGCTGGATGCGCAAACCGGCCGCATCATCTGGCATTACTCGCGGCCGGTCACCGAAGGGCTGATCGACGACGCCTCGCAGCATCACAATCGCGGCGTGGGGATTCTAGGCTCGCGCATCTATATGGAAACGGACAACGCCCATCTGCTCTGCCTGGATGCGCGGTCCGGGCATCTGCTGTGGGACGTTCCCTACGCCGAGGGAAACAAGAATTACGGAGCGACGAGCGCGCCGCTGGTCGTGAAAGACAAAGTGCTGGTGGGAACTTCCGGCGGCGACGACGGAGTGCGCGGATTCGTGGCCGCCTATGATACCGAGACGGGGAAACTTGCGTGGCGATTCTGGACGATTCCCGGGCCAGGCGAGTTTGGCTCCGCGAGCTGGCCCGGCGAACTGTACAAGCGCGGCGGCGGCACCACGTGGATGCCCGGCACGTACGATCCGGAACTCAATACGATTTATTGGGGCACCAGCAATCCCGCTCCGGATTTCGATGGCGGCCCGCGCCCGGGGGATGACCTCTATACCGACTGCGTGCTGGCGCTGGACCCCGACACGGGAAAGCTCAAGTGGTATTTTCAATTTACTCCGCACGACCTCTTTGACTACGACGCGACGGAAACTCCCGTTCTGGTCGATGCGAGCTACCAGGGTCAGCCGCGAAAGCTGCTCGTGGAAGCGAATCGCAACGGCTATTTATACGTGCTGGACCGCACGAACGGAAAATTTCTATCGGCTATTCCCTTCGTGGAAAAACTGAATTGGGCGAAGGGAATCGACGCGCAGGGCCGGCCGGTTCGAACCGGCGTGCAACCCACGGCAGAGGGCATGCGGACCTGCCCCGGATTCACCGGAGCCACCAACTGGTACTCGCCTTCATACAATCCCTCGACTCATCTTTTCTATTTCCTAGCAGAGGAAAACTGCGATCTCTTCTTTTTGAAGCCGGAGGAGTTTTCCGAAGGAAAGACGTATTACTCGACGGGAGCGCGGCACAGCCCGGGCGATAACCGGCAGAAGATTCTGCTCGCCTACAACCTCGAATCGGACAAACCGGCGTGGCGATTTCCCCAAGTGGGTTCGGGGCATTCCGCGGGTGGAACCATGACCAGCGCGGGCGGCCTGCTCTTTTTTGGCGATGATGCGCAATCCTTCGAAGCCGTGGACGCGCAAACGGGCAAGCCGCTGTGGCACTTCAACACCGGCCAAGGCATGCATGCTTCACCGATGAGCTACGCCGTGAGCGGGAAGCAATACGTGGCTATCGCCGCGGGGAGCGACATTTTCAGTTTTGGGTTGCCTTAGGGAACGATCGAAATCAAATTACGATTACTCGAAGGAGGAATGCGAAATGTTTTTCACTCTGAGCACGAGAAGGGGCTTTGCCGCTCGACTGGCCGCGCTTCTGCCGGGCCTCGGCTTTGCGGGAATGGCGGCTGCGACTCCGGCGCCGGCCGCGCAGAACACCGGCGGCGTGCAGAAACTGGACGGCGATGGAAAACCTGCCGGCAAAGGATTCATCACTCCGCTGATCATTCACAATGGGTTGATCTATATTGCCGGGCAAGGCGCTCATTCGCGCGGCGACAAATCCGACGCCGGCAAAACTCCTACCATCGAGATGCACACCCACATGGTGATGGAAGGCGTGAAAGCTACCGTTGAAGCGGGCGGCGGCACCATGGACAGCATTCTGCAACTCACCGTGTTTCTGGCAAAGCTGGACTATTACGATGGCATGAACTCGGTGTTCAAGACTTACTTTCCGAACGGAGGGCCCGCTCGGACCACCGTTGCAGTTGCTGGATTGCCAGGCGAGTCGCTGGTGGAAATTAACTGCATCGCTGCCGTAGTGCGCGACGCAAAGAAAGGGGCGTAAACCGATGGCATTCAACGATCGCTGGAATCGCAGAACATTTCTGGGCACTCTCGGCGCGCTGGTGGGGACGATTTTCAGCGGCCGCAAGGCGTTTGCCCTACCATCGGCCGCGGGTGGCAAAGCCGCTTCCGTCTCCGGCTTTGGTGCAACCGGAAACGTCTACGAAGAATTGGGCGTAACCACGGTCATCAACGGACAGGGCACCATGACCGTGCTGGGTGGCTCCCTGATGCGGCCCGAAGTCGAAGCCGTGATGGCGTTGGCGGGCCGCCACTTTGTCAGCGTTCCTGAGCTCGAAGTCGCCGCCGGCAAGCGCATTGCAGAAATGCTCAAGCTGCCAGAGGGATACGGCGCCATCGTCACCTCGGGGGCCGCCGCAGCGATGCAGTCGGGGCTCGCGGGCATCCTCACGGGTGACAATCCGAAATTCATCGAGCAGCTGCCGGATTTAACGGGCATGAAATCGGAAGTCATCCTTCAAAAGCCACATCGCAATCCTTTCGACCATCAGTTGCGCTCCACCGGCGTGAAGCTCGTGGTCATCGAATCGCGCGACGATCTGAAAAAGGCAATCAATCCGCAGACCGCCATGATGCACTTCTCAAACTTCGCTGATACGGAAGGACAGATCAAGGTCGAAGAATGGGTTAAGCTGGCGCATGAAAATCAGATTCCCGCGTTCATTGACGCGGCCGCGGATACGCCTCCTGTCTCGCACTTGTGGGATTACGCAAACATGGGCTACGACCTCATCGCCTTCAGCGGTGGAAAAGCGATTCGCGGGCCGCAGTGCGCGGGTCTGCTCGTCGGCAAAAAAGATCTGGTCGCCTACGCCCTGCTCAACAACAGTCCGCACGAAGACACACTCGGCCGCAGCCAGAAAGTGGGGAAAGAGGAAATCGTCGGGATGGTCAAGGCTCTGGAATCTTATTTGAAGGAAGATTACGAGGCGCTGAACAAGGAATGGCAGCGCCGTCTGGATTTCATCTCCGGCCAAGTGACAAAGATTTCCGGGGTGACAACTTCGTTCCCCGCCCCAGAAATCGCGAACCATGTCCCCCACATGCACATCAAGTGGGACGCGGCGCGTATTGCGTTGACACCACGTGAAGCGAGCGCTGCTCTGCGCGGCGCAACACCGTCCATCGTTCTTTCATCGGGGGAGCATGGAGAAGCCTTGTCGATGAACTCCTTCATGTTGCAGCCGGGGGAAGAAAAGATCATCGCCCGGGAATTGGTGAAGGTCTTGAAATCACACGCAGCGTGAACGAATCAGAGCCATTCTTGGCAAGTTGGGTGATACTGCCTTCTCGGGCCCGGCGTATGTCCGCAAACTTTTCGTCTCGCGGGAGCCTCCATGACTGACCATGTGGAAAGCCGCGTGCGCTGGTTCCTGGTATCTTGGCTTTTCATCCTGAGTGCGGTCGCCTACCTCGACCGCATCAATCTTTCGATCGCGGGAAGTTTCATTGCTTCGGAATTCCGCCTCACCAACGTTCAGCTGGGATCGCTTACCAGCGCCTTCTTGATGGGTTACGCGCTCTTCCAAACCGTCGGAGGGTGGTTGGCCGACCGCCTCGGTTCGCGCCGCGTACTCGCTGTCGGAGTCTTGTGGTGGGGCATTTTCACTTCTCTCACTGCGGCCGTCCCCTCTACGATTGTTTCTGCAGTTCTAGTTCTTGCAACGGCACGCTTTCTTCTGGGAGCCGGGGAAGCCGTCCTTTTCCCCGCTTCCAACCAATTTGTCTCACGTTGGATTCCTTCGCAAGAGCGGGGAAAAGCCAACGGTCTGATTTTCGCTGGTGTGGGTGTAGGTGCGGGCTCCACACCTTTTCTCATTACCTACATTATGGTTCACTACGGCTGGCGGTGGTCTTTTTGGATGAGCGCCATCATAGGATTGGCTGCCGGTGTTGTCTGGTACGTCATTGCGCGGAACACTCCGGAAGAGCACGACCGTGTCTCCCCTGCGGAACTGCAACACATTCAGGCCGGACGAACGGTTGGACGCTCCGCTTCTTTCGGCGCGGCCAAAGAGTCGAGTATTGCTGCAACCGAGGACCGCATTCTTTGGAGCACCATCCTCTCCTCAAAGAACGTGTGGGCCGTCACCCTCGCCTACTTTTGTTTCGGTTATGTTGCTTGGATTTTTTTTACCTGGTTCTTTATTTATTTGGCCAAAGTCCGGGGATTGAATTTGAAGGCCAGTGCGTCCTATACGACGTTGCTTTTCCTTTCTATGGCAGCGTGCAGTCCGCTGGGCGGCGCGATCAGCGACAAGCTCACGAAATTGCACGGAAAACGTATTGGACGATGCGGCATCGCCGTTTTTGCGCTCCTGTTGACCGCCGTCTTTCTAACGTTGGGTTCCCAAGTGCAGAGCGCCGGGTTGGCCAGTGTCGTTCTCGCCGGGGGCGCAGGTGCACTGTATCTTTCGCAAAGCTCTTTCTGGTCGCTCACGGCTGATATTGCTTCCGGTTCTTCAGGCTCCGTTTCCGGCTTCATGAATATGGGCAATCAATTCGGAGGAGCTCTCACCGCCTCGCTCACGCCCGCAATCGCAACCCGATTTGGCTGGACTACTTCCTTTCTTGTTGCTGCTGGTTTGTCGGTGCTTGGTGCCGCGGCCTGGCTGCTTGTCGACCCCGAGCGCGCTCTGGCACCCGAAACCAAACTATCTCCGTCACTGGAATAGGCTTCTATCCGATGAAGTTCAAACGGAAGAGACCACAACCGACAGGACCTGGTCAGCTTGGGCGAAGTGATGCTGCGATTCGACACGCGTAATTCTCGGGTCTCGACCACGCGCCAGTTCCGCATCTCTGGAAGGCGGTGGAGAATACAGCGTCCGACGGGCCTTGGCGATGACCACCCCGGAGACGCAAGCATGGCGACTTTGCAGGAAGTGCTGCAGGTGATGGACTGGCATTCACCGCGAGTCGCTCCTGGTACGACCCGTCGATGCCGTAGCGCTCGACGAGATGGCGGGCGAAATTCTCGATGAGCTGTTCCCACTTGCCCCAGTCTTTGGGCGGCGCGACATTTTGCTGGTACCAGAAAGGATGAACCGCCTTCGGGTCAAAGGTGAGCTTCTTGGGCATGAAGCTGAGCTCGATAAACGGACGAACCTTATTCGCGAGCAGGCCATCGTAGATCAGGTCGGCGTAAGAGTAGTTGTAGACGGGGCCGCCGTCTTTGTCTTCGTCGTAGAGGCCGTCTTTATCGTGGAAGATCGCATGGAAGCGGACGTATTCGAACTCGGTGATCCGTTTGGTCTCACGCAGGTCGTTGCGGTAGCTGTCGCGAAGGCTAAGGATGGCGCGCGGAATTTGTAGTCTGTCCGCGGAGCGCAGCGGCAGTCAATACGCCAAGAGCGAGAATGAGCCAGACACCACGTACATTCTTGGCGAAAACTAATGGCATCCAGAGGCTCCTAAGCGTTCAAGCGTAGAGTACGGA
>WNGO01002420.1_pt1 | contig 18372 bp, 19 predicted proteins | sample 5400511 | NCBI WGS metagenome assembly WNGO01 (sample SAMN13153380, study PRJNA577476) | soil metagenome | isolation source: 20 cm soil or saprolite under Garry oak tree replicate 2 | place: USA:California | collected 2016-06-15 | reverse complement strand
GTCGCCAGTGGTCCCACGGTGCATCCTCCCCTTCAGGAAGTCCTCCTGCGATTACGAAAAATATCCCTTCGCCGGTGGACCGTCAAGACGGGGATAGAGTTTGCAATCGGCCGCGCAAAAGATCAGCTCGTGGCGGGCGGAAACCTCCAGCGGGTGGGGGAGCCGGTGAAGTCGGACTCGGTGAGGCCAAACGCCCAGGTCGGTCGGACACGGAAGCAGGCGTTCGACGGCAAGCTGAAGAACTCGATCGAATACGCCGTTCGGTACTTCTCATTGGTCCGGGCGACGAAGGCGGCGATCGCCGCCGGGTCGTCGACCAACTCGGCCTCGCCCTCGATGACGACCGGCTCGTAGGCGTTGTCCGTGGTGATGGCGCATTGGGGTCGATTGGCGAGGTTGCGCGCTTTGCGCGACGCGCGGCTCGAACTGAACCAGAGCGCCTCATCGACCCAGACTCCCCAGACGGGCATGACGTGTGGACGGCCGTTGGGCCAGACCGTTGCCACCCAGTAGTCGTGCGACCGTTCGAGACGCTCGCGCGCCCACGACCAGGGCAGCAGTCCGGTGCCCTGGCCGGCGTCGAGGAGACCGTAGCCGGGCATGTATGGCCGGCTGGCAATCGGCTCGGTCACTACGACCAGTGGAGCTGACTGCGCTCGGACCAGTATTGATCACGCGGTTCGACGAGCTTCTCAAAAGTTTCCAGCTCGTGCCCGGTCAGGCGTGTCTGCAGCGCCCTCACATTACTCAACATCTGGTCACGTGTGACGGCGCCGGACAGGACGACGTCCGCCCAGGGCTTCGCCAGCGCCGCCGCGATCGCTTGCGTATCGCGATCGGCCAGCCGGCCGTTGGCCAACGCCTCTTTGATGATGACGCCCCACCCCGCATTGTGCGCGTCGTTCAGTGCCGGAGCGGCGGAAGACTCCAGCACGTTCCAGGTGGCCTGCACGCACTGGAACGGGTTGCCGCCGTCCACCTCCACCGCCAGCGCCCGCCGGATGACCTCGGCCTGCCGCGGGCCGCTGACCGACAGTCCGATCACCAGCCCGGTCGCGCGCAGGTGGTTCAACTCGTTCAGCACCTCACGGTCCTCGAGCACCCCACTCTCGAGGGTGGCCGAGTGGATCTGGTACAGGTCGAGAAAATCCCCTAACAGGGCCCGGCTCTCGGTGACCTGGCGCCGCAGCGCCGCCAGGGAATGGTCCTTGACCTCGTGCACCTTCGCGTCGACGCGCCAGTTGCCAACATAGGTATAGCCCCATTTCGATCCCACCGTGACGTCATTCGGCGACAGCCGTCGCTGTTGAAGCCATGACGAGAGGAACCGCTCGGCGAAGCCGTACGAGCGCGCCGCATCGAAGTAGCGGATGCCGGCGTCGTAGGCGGCGCTCAGCACCTCGTGCGCGCGCCGCTCCAACGCTTCCACGCTCCGGTCCTGACCCAGGTCGTGATCGCGGCCGAGCGTGATGTAACCGGGCCGGCCAACGGCGGCGAGCCCGAAACCGATGGGGGTCACGGAGAGTCCGGTTCGGCCGAGCGGCCGGCGCTCCATCGATGTCGTGGCGGCGGCTAGGGCTCCCTGAGGATCCGTGCTTTCTCCTGCTCGAACTCGGCCTCCGACAAGACGCCGGAAGATCGCAGCTCGCCAATCTGCCGCAACCTCTCGTACCGATCAGGCATGGTCGCTGGCGGGGCAACCACGGCGAGCTTGGGAATTGTCGCACGCTGCGCGGCGTCCACCATCGCCGAGATATCCGCCCGCATCCGTGCCCCGTTGATATGCGCCGGAAACGATGCCGGTGGCTCATCGGTCCAGTTGACCACGATGGTGGCGAACCCGACCCAGTGCTTGCGAAGCTGGACGTCCCGCACGACTCATCCTCGCCAAGCTCGAGCCCGCCGGGGAGCGGGACATCGGCGATCGACGGGAGCAGGGGAGAGGTCTTTTGCGCCTGAGCGAAGTTCGCCTGCCGTTTGGCCTCGCGGTCGGGTCGATCAGCCATCGCTCAGGTGCTCACCTTCTCCATCTGCCTGGCGCCGAGCGCCGCCGCTGCGACGCCATCGAGGTCGCTGTCGATCGAGGCTTCGACTGCGGCGATCACGGCTCCCTCCACGAAGGGTGCATTGCTCAGGAGCACGCGACCATCACCGCCGGGCAATTGCTCGATCGCCATCTGGGTGCTGAGCACAGCGCTGCCAAGATCGACGAGTACCAGCACGCCCTCGGGCCCACGGACCTCCTCGATCGCCCCCAGGATCGCGGTGGCGTCGGTGCCGAGCCGGCCGTCCGCCGTCCCACCCGCGACCGCGATCTTCACCCGGCCCTGGGTCATCTGCGCGGCGAGCTCGCGAACGCCCTCGGCCAGCTGCCGGCTGTGCGAGACCAGAACCAGGCTAACCGTGCCCATAGGCCCTCGCCAGGATGTCGATTGGATGCGCCGAGTGCGCCCCGGCGCCATGCTCGACCTGCATTCGGCAGGTCTCACAATCGGCCAGCACGGCGTCGGTCCCCGCGGCTTTGACGGCGGCGAAGAGCCGGCTGCCGATCTTCATCGAGAGGTCGTACTTCTCGACCTTGACGCCGAACGTGCCCGAGATCCCGCAGCATCCTTCATCGACTTCTTCGAGCTGCACCCCGGGGATCAGGCGAAGCAGGCGCATCGCGGGGTAGCCGATGCCGTGGGACTTCAGGTGGCAGGGAGCGTGATACAGCAGCCGCGTCGTGACGGGCTGAAAGTCAAGGTTGAGCTCGCCGGCCTCGTGCAGCATCCAGAGGTACTCGCAGATGTCGTAAACCCGGGCGCCCACCTGCTCGGCGCCGGGAATGTCGAGCAAGTGCGCGTAATCGTGCTTCAACATCAACCCGCATGACGTGGAGCTGGCGATGATGTCCACGTCGGCGGGCAGGCCGCTGAGCCGGCGGACATTCTCGCCGCCATACTTGCGGGCCAGGTCCATGTTCGCGTTGACCACGGCCGGAATCCCGCAGCACTGCTGCTTGGGCACGATCACCTCGATGCCGTTGCGTTCCAGGATGGCGACCACCTGCTCGCCCAGGCGTCGCTCGTTGTAGTTGACCCAGCAGCCATAGAAGTAGGCCACTGTCCTCCGGGCCCTTTTGTTGTGAGGCCGCCGCTTGAACCAGCGCTCGAAGGTCAGCCACTGATAACGTGGCAGGGGGCGCTTGTGGTGGATCCCCAGCACCCGCTCCATGGCCCAGCGGACCAGCGGGTTTCGATTCCCGAGGTTGGCGAGCGGCGCCGTCATGCTTCCAAACCGGCTGAGCAGGCGGGTGTGTCCCAGCACCCAATCGCGGAGCGTCCGGCCCTTCTCCGCGGCGCCTTTGTTTTGTGCTCGCCGGATGTATTCCTGGATCGAGACCTGCGACGGGCAGGTGACCTCGCAGAGCTTGCAACCGGAGCAGAGATCGAGCCCGGCCGTGACCGCGGCCTCCGGCTGTGACCGGTAGCGTTCGGACTCGGGACCGAGGAACTTCGGGCCGCGAAAGATCTCCGTCGAGCGCGCGACGGGGCACACCGTGTTGCAGGCGGTGCACTTGGTGCAGGCTTCGACCGGCGCTGCCTCCTCGACGGTGTCGGAAAACGTTCCGACCTCATCGGTGATCATGCCGCCATCGCCTCCTTCGCGGCTCGATATCCGGTCGCGATCGCCAGCCCGCCGCGAGACTTGGTGCCGACCGGGTCGTACCCCGCGATCGCGCCGCCCGCCAAAAAGACATTGCGCGCCAGCGGATGGCCGGCGCCGGCGGAGGGCTGCAGCCGATCGGTGACCGCGTACCCGATGGACGCGAATGGCTGGGGCCTGAACAGCGATTCATCGGTACGCTCGGTTGGCACCGCGTGGTGGGCGAGCGATTGGTGAAAGAAGGGGTCGACCACGGTATGGACACCCGCCCGCAGCGCGCCGTCGACCATGTCCTCGAGCGCCAGGACGTAGGCGCGAGCGTCGATCGGGTGCTCACGGCCGGCCGACTTGAGGTAGATGCGACGGCATTGCCCATCGCTGACCTCCGCCTCGTGGGCTGGAGCTGCCCAGATCATCTCGACGCCGGATTCCTGGATGTGTTTGCGCAAGCGATCGAAGAGGCGAAGGCCGAGTACAGAGGGCGGGAGTGTCGGGATCTCGAAAACCGGGTGGCCGACCTCGGCCGCAAAGCTCGAGTAAACATCGGTGTCGTGGGTCAGCCCCAGCACGGCCGGCACGCCGACCCGAACGCTGTCGATGGCGATCTCGCGACGGATCCGGCTCGCAACTTCCCGTCGGAAGGCCTTGTCCTCGAAGCTGCGGGCGAGATCGATCGACGTGAACAGCCTCGACGTGTCAAATCCCGGTAGCGAAACGCGAATGGCCCGAACCGACTGGGTACCCCCTCCCCAGGACCGCGACAGGTTGGATGCGGCCAGCTCCGGCACAAAGTCCTCATAGCCAACAAAGCCGCAGAAGACGATCGGTTCGTCGCGCTGCAGATCGCCGGCAGCCATCGACTCCGGATAAAGACAGCTCGGTTTTGGTGTGCCGATGGCGGTGGGGAGGAGGAGGTTGCGAGCCAGGCTCCCTTGCCACGTGAACCCGGCTGCGCGCAGCCATTCGATGAGGAGCGTGGTGCCGCTCCGCAGCGCGTCCAGACCGGCAAGCGCGTAGGGATGGTTGGGATGATCCGCGATCAACTTTGCCACGCCGGCCTCGGGTTGCTCCACCGTTTGCGTGGTGGTGAGGTCGGAATAGCCAAGAACGTCGACCGTGGCATAGGTGAAATACAGTGATGAGAGTCCGGGCCAGATCAGAACGGCATTCCGGCCCGCTTGTTGCAGAGTGCGGGTGGCGACCAGCGCCGCCAATCCCGAGCCGACCACGGCGATGTCGGCCTTCATCGCTGCACTCCGACGGGGTCTGGCGTATCGCCCCCTCCCCGACTCTCCCCCGCGAGCGGGGGAGGGAGAGACGACGGGGGAGGGAAATGGCCCGCCGGGGCAGTAGATTTCTCCAGCATCAGCTGGCGGTCGAGGTTGAAGAGCTCCAGGTGGAGACCGGTGGTGACCTGGGCTTGCCGCAGCTGACTGCCCCAGAAGACGTGGCGCACCCCGCGCCATCGCGTTTCCAGCAGATCGGCCATCGCCCGGGTCGCCGTCGGGCCGTCCTGGTGGCGGTCGGTCACCAATCGACCGGCCAGCCGATAGGAGCAGATCGCCGCCTGGCAGGGACCCATACCGGTCCGCGTACGGCGGCGAATGTCTTCGAGGGTGCGGACCGCGGCATCCTCGAACCAGGGCGCCACGTCCTGCGGCCGGACCAGCTCGCACTCGCAGACGAGTGGCTGCAGGGGGCGCTCGTCGCCGTGCGGCTTGGGAACGCCCAGTTGCGCGGGGCGGTGCCGTAACTGGTCCAGCTCGTCGTCGCGATCGTTGAGCGGGACCTCGGCGGTCGTGCAGGGCGTGGTGACCCCAAGCCGGCGCGCGACCAGGTCGGTGACCCGCTCCGCCATCAGCCGGTAGGTCGTCACCTTGCCGCCGACGATGCTGGTAAAGCCGGCAATCCCGTCGCGCTGCTCGTGGTCGATCACCGCAAAGTTGCGGCTCATCTCGCGGCCCTCGGCCTCGGCCCCCAGGTCGTAGAGCGGCCGCACGCCGGCATAGGCGCGCATCGCCCTCGCGGTGCTGACGCCGTCGGCCATCAGCGACCCTTCCTCGATCATGTGTCGCACCTCGTCCCATTCGATGGGCAGCACCTCGGGGTGCGGCACCTTGACGGCCGTGGTGCCGAGGATGGCGACGCTCAACGCCGGAACGATGATGTCGCCGTCGCCTGGCTTGTGACAGCGATTGATCGTGGCGTGCGCCACCCGATGAGACAGCACGACCATCACGCCCTTGACCGGAACGACCTTGACCTCGACGTCGAGCAACCGGGCGACGAAGCCTGCCCAGGCGCCGGTTGCGTTGATCACGGCTTTGCAGCCGATGCTGGTCTCTTCTCCCGTCATCGTGTCGCGTGTCAGCACGCCGGTCAGCTGGTTGCCATCGCGAATGAAGCCGGTGACCTCCGTGTACGTGCGCGCCTGCGCTCCCCGGCGACGTGCGGATTCGACATTGCCCATCACCAGGTAGAAGGGGTCCAGATGGCCGTCTTCGGGAATCCAGAAGACGGTGCGGACATGCTGGGAGAGGGCAGGCTCGCGCCGGCGGGCCTCCTCGACCGAGATCCGCTCGCAGGTGATTCCCGCTTTGGCGCAGCCCTCGACGAAACGTGGCTCCCAGGCAAGGTCTTCCTCGGAGACCGAAACGAAGTATCCACCGGTGTCCTCGATGGTGGTCCTGGCAATCCGACGGAGGATGCGGCCTTCCTCGACGCACTCGATGGCGGCGGCCGGGTCGTTGACGCAATAGCGGCCGCCCGAGTGCAGCAGGCCATGCGACCGCCCGGTGGTCCCCGAGGCCAGGTCGCCCTTTTCGACCAGCACCGCATCGATGCCGCGCATGGACAGGTCGCGGAGCACCCCGGCGCCCGTTGACCCGCCGCCGATGACGACAACCCCGGTCGTGGTATCAGGCATTCAATAGAAAAGGGAAAGGACCGAGCCGGCCCTTTCCCCTCATCCTACCGAGCTTCCTACGCCTTGGTGCCCGCGCCGACCGGTTCCTTTGCCGGCTCTTTCTCGACCCAATTCAGCGTCCGTTGCACCGCCTTTTTCCAACCCGCCAGTCCTTCGGCGCGTTGCTGCTCGGTGGACTTCGGCTTGAAGACTTTGTCAATCTGCCAGTTCTTGCGCAGCTCGTCGAGCGTGGTCCAGAAACCGGTCGCCAATCCCGCGCCGTAGGCCGCGCCCAGCGAGGTCGTCTCCTGCACCGTTGGCCGGATGACGTCGATGCCGAGGATATCGGCCTGCAGCTGCATCAGGAAGTCGTTCTTGACCGCGCCGCCATCCACCTTGAGAGTCGTCGGCTTGATGCCCGAGTCGGTCTCCATGGCATCCGCGACTTCCTTGGTCTGGTAGCAGATCGCTTCCAGCGTGGCCCGTACCAGGTGCGCCCGGGTGACGTAGCGCGTCAATCCCACCACCGCACCGCGCGCGTACATATCCCAATGCGGGGCGAACAGCCCGGAGAATGCGGGGACGAAGTAGATGCCGCCCGAGTCCTCGACGGAGCTGGCGATCGCCTCGGTCTCGGCCGCGTCCTTGATGATCCCGAGGTTGTCGCGCAGCCATTGGATGGCCGCGCCGGTGATGGCGATCGATCCTTCCAGCGCATAAACGCACTTGCCCTGCTCCAGGCCGTAGCCCGCCGTGGTCAACAGGCCGCTCTTCGACGGGACCGGTGAGGTTCCGGTGTTGAGCAGCATGAAGTTGCCGGTGCCGTAGGTGTTCTTCGCTTCGCCGACGTTGTAGCAGGTCTGCCCGAAGAGGGCCGCCTGCTGGTCGCCGAGGTCGGCGCACACCGGAACGGCGCCACCCACCGGGCCGTTCGCTTTGGTCTGCCCGTAGAACTTCTTGTCGCTCGAGGGTCGGATCTGCGGCAGCATGGCCCGTGGCACCTTGATCTTGCCGAGCAGCTCCTGGTCCCAATCGAGGGTCTTGAGGTCCATCAACATGGTGCGCGATGCGTTGCTGTAGTCGGTGACGTGCGCCCCACCCTCCGGGCCGCCCGTCAGCCACCAGATTACAAAGGTATCGATGTTCCCGAAGAGCAAGTCACCGCGCTCGGCCGCCGCCCGCGCGCCGGTAACGTTGTCAAGGATCCACTGGACCTTCGGGCCAGAGAAGTAGGTGGCGACCACCAGGCCGGTCTTGGCCTTGACGGTCGGCTCGACGCCGTCGTCGATCAGCCGCTGACAGATGTCGCGAGTGCGGGTATCCTGCCAGACGATCGCGTTGTAGACCGGCTTCCCCGTCTTCTTCTCCCACACCACCGCCGTCTCACGCTGGTTGGTGACGCCGATCCCGGAGAGCTCGTCGGCCTTGATCCCCTTCTTCTGCATCGAGCCCTTGATGACCTTCTGGGTCTTCTCCCAGATTTCCATTGGATTGTGCTCGACCCATCCGGGCTTGGGATAGATCTGCTCATGCTCGAGATAGTCGGTCGAGACGACCTTGCCGTCGTGACTGAACACCATGAAGCGCGTCCCCGTGGTGCCCTGATCGACGGCTGCCGCGTACTTCTTCTCCGCCATCCCAGTCCTCCTTATGTGGTTGTCGTGCTTGCCCGCTGCGGGAGCGCCGCCAGGCTGTCGCTCAGGGCCCGCAGCATCAGGTACGACGACGTGGCGCCGGGGTCCTGATGGCCGATGCTGCGATCGCCGAGGTAGCTGGCCCGTCCCTTCAACGCTTTCAGCGGAATCGTCGCTTTCATCCCTTCCTCAGCTGCGTCTGCCGCCGCGGCCAGGATTTCTTCCAGCGGCGCTCCTTCGCCGAGATATTGCCGTGCCCGTTCGACGGCCGGCGCCAGTGCGTCAACCATCGTTTTGTCGTTGCGGTTGGCCTTGCCGCGCTCCTGCAGGCCCTTGAGCCCGGCCTCCAGCGCGTCGACGAACTCCGCGTCGGAGACCTCGGCCTTCCCATCCAGCGCCGCGCCGGCGCGGAGGAAAAAGGTGCCATAGAGCGGTCCACCGGCGCCGCCCACTGAGCCGACCAGCGCCATGCCGGTCGTCTTGAGCAGCGTGCCGGCATCCTTGTCGCGGACCGGGGCCAGCTTGACCAGCACGGTCTGAAAGCCCCGGTCCAGGTTGATCCCGTGGTCGCCATCGCCAATGGCCGCGTCCAGGCCGGTCAGATACTGCTTCTGCTCGGCCACGATGCCGGCATAGCGTTCGAGCCAGGTGTAAATCTGGGCGCTGCTCACTGCCATGCCAGCGGGTCAGACACCCCAGCGGAGCGCCGGCGTGTGAACTGGCGCATCCCAGAATTTGGTCGTCTCGGCGTCGAGCTTCAACAGCGTCACCGAGCAGCCCGCCATCTCGAGCGACGTGATGTACGAGCCGACCAGCCAGCGGGCAGGTTTAATTCCTTCCTTCTGCAGGTACCGATTGACCGCGTTGGCGACTACGTAGAGCTCGATCAGCGGCGTGCCGCCCATGCCATTGACAAAGGCCAGCACCTCATCGCCGCGCTTGTAGGGGAGGTCCTTGACCACGGTGCTGGTCAGGATCTCGGCGATCTCGTCCGCGGCCTTCAGTTTGGTCCGTTCCCTTCCGGGCTCACCGTGGATGCCGATCCCCAACTCCATCTCGTCGTCGGCGATCTCGAACGTCACCTTGCCGGCCGCCGGCACGATGCAGGAGGTGAGCGCCATCCCCATACTGCGCCCGTTCGCGTTGACTTTCTTCGCCAGCGTGGTCACGGTCTCCAGGTCGGCGCCGGCTTCGGCGCAGCCGCCGACGATCTTTTCCAGCAGGACGGTGACACCCACGCCGCGACGGCCGGCGGTGTAGAGGCTGTCCTGGACCGCCACGTCGTCGTTGGTGATGACCGCATTGACCTTTGCGCCCTCGCCGCGCGCCAGCTCGGCCGCCATCTCGAAGTTCATGATGTCGCCCGTGTAGTTCTTGACGACGTGCAGCACGCCGGCGCCACCGTCGACGGCCGCCGTCGCCCGCGCCATCTGATCAGGAGTTGGCGAGGTGAAGACCGCCCCGGGGCAGGCCGCATCGAGCATGCCGCGCCCGACGTAGCCGCCGTGCATCGGCTCGTGGCCACTGCCGCCGCCCGAGACGAGCCCGACCTTGCCTTTCCTGGGTGCGTCCTTGCGGATGATCACGTTTGGGTCGTACTCCACCCGGATCAGGTCGCCGTGGGCCGCCGCCATCCCGGCCAGGGCATCCTTGACCTCGGTTTCGGGCGTGTTGATCAGCTTCTTGAGTCGCGTCGTTACCGCTGCTTCTGCCATCGCTGCCTCCTCTTACTTGCTTGTCGTTGGATACGCGCGTCGGAAGAAGAACATGCCGATGCCCTTCCCCATCAGCAGCCCCACCGCGATGGCGACCAGGTTGATCGCCAGCATCCCTCCATCGAAACGGGGCGCCAGCACCGCCAGCATCACCGCGCCGATCGCCAGCCCTCCGCCGCCGATCAGCAGGATGCGGTTCAGCCGCTGTTCTCGCGAGCGAGGGCGCGCCCGGCGGGCGGGCGAGGGTTTTGTGCCTCGCTCGCCCTGGGCCCTGCCAATCTGTCGCTTCAGCTGGCGGGACACGTCTCCGTCACGCGCGGGCCCGCGCCCGTTCCTCCGCCGGCACTTCCGCCACGTCCGGCCCGACCGGGACCGGCAGGTGCTGGTGCACGATCATGTCGTAGATGTACGCTCCGAGCGGTCCACCGACCAGCGGCATCAACGTCGTAATCCAGATGTTGAAGTTGGGCCCCGGGATCGCGTTCGAACCGTATCCGATCACGAGCATCCAGAGCCGCGGTCCGAAGTCACGGGCCGGATTCAAGGACGCCATTTCAATCGGCGCGAACAATCCGACCAGCGCCGCCACCACGATACCGATCGCCAGCGGAGCGACGTTCGCGGCCGATGGGATTCGGTCTTCGATGATCCCCAGGACGGTGATCACCAGGATCGCCGTGATGATGATCTCGGTGCCGGCCCCAACCCACCAGGGATCCTGCTGCAACGCGGCAGCATTGTGCCCGATCAACAGCGGATGCGGCCAGTTCGCAGAGAAGATGAGCCCGCTCTCGATCCCATTCGGGCCGCCCCGGTCGATCACCGGCTTGGCCGTGTGCTCGTAGTTGTAAATGAGCCCATTCCAGACGAAAGACACGCCCGCGGCTGCCAGGAACGCCCCGACGACCTGGGCGCCGATGTAGCCCGGCACCTTCGACCATGGGAAACCACGACGCCAGGCCAGGGCCAGGGTTACCGCCGGGTTCAGGTGCGCGCCGGAAACCGCTCCGCACGCATAGATCGCGAGGGTGACCGCGAACCCCCAGAAGAATCCCGCCGCCAGCAGTCCGGCCAGGAAGCCGTTCTTGCCGCCGGAGACGGCGTAGGCGACGAAACTGTCGCCCAGGAAGACCAGGACGAAGACGCCAAGCACCTCGCCCAGGTACTTTTTCATCCAGCTCTCTTCGGCTACTGCCATGTTTTCCTCCTCCTTTGACAATGTCGCGCGCCGACGCATGAAGCTGTGTGTCCCCTCGGTCCCACCTCCTTTGCCCGAGCGCGCATAAAAAAGTCCTAACCTGCACGCTCCATTCGGAGCGCATAGGTCAGGACTTTTCCCTTCAGTGTCCCGCCAGTCGCCGCACGCCTGTCATAGCACAGGCAACCGGACCTGTCAACCGCGAACCGGAATACGGATGAAGTCGAGCCAGACCTCGGGGCGCGAACTCGAAACGACGTCGGCACCGGCCGAGAGGACCTCGCTCGCCTGGTCGGCCGAGGTGATGAAGCCGGTGCCCCAGACCGGCGCCGTCGTGGTCACGCGAATCGTCGGCATGACCTGGGGAATCGCCACCGCCGGTGCGATCGCGATCGCGTAGGGTGCCGGCGACACGATACTGTTGAGCCCGGTCTCCAGCCCGGTCGAATCGAGGGCGTGGATCCGCTGCACCGTTCGCAGCCGGAAGCGGCTGGCATCTCGGAGTAAGTGCGGCTTCACGGAGAGTACTCCCGAAAACCCCAGGTCGGTTGCGAGAAAGGCCAACGCGGCGCTGTCGCCGGCCAGCCCCTCCACGCCATCGAGATTGACGAAGATCGCAATGCCTTGCCGGGCGGCGGTGACCAATGAGCCCAACATCGCCAGCAGGCTGCCCCGTTCCACGAGCACCTGACGGTATCCAAGGTCGAGCACCTGGTTCAGCGAGCTGCCGTCGCGGATCGCCGGCAACATGGCCCCGGAGAGGCCGGGTGTCCTCACGGCCATAGACTCGTCGTGCCGGTGCTGATCGCGACCGCTCCCCGCTCCAGCGCCGCGTTGCGCTGCTCCGGCTCCGTCACGAACCCGCCCACGATGATCGGCAACGGAACCCTCGCCCGAATCCGATCGACGACCAGGGGAAAGATGACGCCGGGAAGCACTTCGACGATGTCGGGCCGCGCGTGGTCCAGCGCGGCCAGCGCCGAAGGCAGGGCCAGGTCATCGTGGAGGAGCAACCGCTGCATCGCGATCACGCGTTCCGCCTTGGCGGCGGCCACCAGGGCGCTATGCGACGTGATGATGCCGTTGACGCCGATCTCGCGGGCGAGAAACGCGATCCCGGCGCGGTCTTTACCGAGACCGGCGATCAGGTCGATGTGGACGAACGCCATCTTGCCCCGAGCCTGCACCGCCCACACGAGCGGGCCGAGATGGAATGCCGGCGGGCGAAGAAAGAAGACGACCGGCACCTGCGAGGTCAGCGCTCGAGGCAGTTCCTCGGCACGACTGATGACGGCCGCGACCGGAACGCGCGAAAAGGCGTCGAGGAGGCGGGTCACCGATCCATCGACGGCGCCGACGCGGGCGGGCGGCACGACTATCCGAGTGGCCATCGCCACCTCCTCTTCGTCGCTGGCTTGAATTCTACGGCGCGATGGTCAGCGCGAGCGAGCTTGACCAGATGGCCTGCGGGTTGCAGACTACGGCACAGAGGAGGCGAGGAGGCCATCACGGAACAGCGGCTGACCATCACGAACAAGGTCGGCCTACATGCGCGGCCTGCGGCGCTCTTTGTTCAGACTGCCGCGCGGTTCAAAGACACCCGGGTGGAGGTGGTCAAGGATGGCATGGTCCGAGACGCCAAGAGCATACTGAGCGTCCTGACGCTCGGGGTCGGCCAGGGCACTACGATCACCGTTCGCGCGGAAGGCCCACAGGCGGATGCGGCGGTTGCCGCCTTGACCGACCTGGTTAGCCGTGACTTCGACGAGTAGCCTGTCGCAGGTAAAGCTCCACGGAATCGCGGCGGCTCCCGGCCAGGTGGTTGCGCCCGCCTGGCGATGGGCGGAGTCCCGGGTCCACGGGTCAGGAACGGATCTGACCGGCGAGACAGGGATCAATCGCTTACAGATTGCGATCAGGGACGTCAAGGCAGCCCTGGCAACAAAAGCAACCGGGCTCGAGGCGCGCGGTGCTACGGCCGAGGCTGGGATTCTGCAGGCCCAGGCGCTCATGCTCGATGACCCGGCTCTGCTCGACGGGGCATCCAGCTTGATTCGAAAGGGCCGGCCGGCCGATGCCGCGGTCGCCGAGACGATGGCGCCGTTTGCGGAGATGTTGCGCGCATCCGACGATGAGGTATTCAAGGCGCGAGCTGCGGACCTCGAGGATGTGGTCGAGCAGCTCCGACGCGCCCTGCATGGAGTAAGTGACATGCCGCCCCCACCGGCGACGCCGTCGATTGTGGTCGCTCGCGACCTCGCGCCCTCGCAAACCGCCGGACTCGACCGCACGCTTGTCGTGGGCTTCGCGACGGAGCAGGGAACGGCGACCGCCCACACGGCGATCCTTGCGCGGGCGCTCGGGTTGCCGGCCGTTGTCGGGATCGCCGGACTGGTGGATGCGGTCGCCGATGGTCAGTCGGTCCTGCTCGACGGGGATCGGGGGACCCTGGTCATCGATCCGTCGCCTGGATCGGTTGCGCACGTTGCCGGACCCAAGCCATTGGTTACCGATGCCGCACCTGCCGTTACCAAAGACGGCCGGCGCATCGAGCAGCGAGCCGCGGCCGCCGGAGCTGACGGCATCGGCCTGTTGCGCAGCGAATTCCTTTTTCTCGGCTCGGACCGCCTGCCCACGGAAGAGGAACAGGTTGCCATGCTCGAGCAGGTGATCGCGGCCATGGCCCCGCGGCCGGTGATCCTGCGCACCCTCGACGTTGGTGCCGACAAGCCGCTGCCGGCACTTCCTCAACCGGCGGAGGCGAATCCGGCGCTTGGCGTCCGCGGGCTACGGCTGCAACTGCTTCGGCGGCCGGAGCTGCTCATGGACCAGTTGCGCGCCGCGCTTCGCGTCGCCGCCGGGTACCCGCTTCGTCTGATGTTTCCGATGGTGTCGACGGTCGATGAAGTCCGTCAGGTAAAGCTACTGCTCGAAAAGGCCCGGCGCGAGCTGAACGCTTCGCCGCGGATGGAAGTCGGCATCATGGTGGAGGTCCCAGCCGCCGCGGTGACTGCCGATGTGCTGGCTAAAGAGGTCGATTTCTTTAGCCTCGGCACGAACGACCTCACGCAGTATCTCTTTGCGGCCGACCGAACGAACCCCGATCTAGCTTCGCTCGCCGACAGTCTTCATCCCGCCGTGCTACGGGTCATCGACCAGGTCATCCGAGCCGCGCATTCCGAAGGTCGCTGGGTGGGCGTCTGCGGCGAGATGGCGAGCGACCTGGGGGCCGTGCCGCTCCTGATTGGGCTCGGGGTTGACGAGCTCAGCGTTCATCCACCGCTGGTGGCTCGCATCAAAGCCAGCGTGCGCGGGCTCGAGGCGGGGGAGTGCGCTCGGGTGGCGACGGCGGCGCTCCAGCTCGACAGCGGGACGGCGGTGCGGCGTCTCGTTGACCACTCGGTGTCCAAAACGTAAGAAGCTGCTGAACGGATTCGAGGCATAATTCGGGTCGTTGCGTCCTGCCCGCTACTGCTCCGGTCTGGTTCTTGCTTCGCTGCTCCTCGGGCTTCTCCTCCCGGCCTGTGCCAGCCCTGCATCCGCGGCTGAACTGGCACCGACGCTCAGCCTCAAAACCATCCGCGGCAGCCGCATCGCCTTTCAGAATGGCATTCCGGTTCCCACCTTCTCCTACCAGCCGCGACGCCGCCTCGACCTCAGCGGCCGCTGGCGGGTCCAGCCGATGCGGCTGGACAATGATCTGTCGCTGGCCTCCAGGCCAAACGCGCTCAAGCGGATCGTGGCGGACGCCGGCGGCCGCGACCAATCAAGCTACGACGACACAAACTGGCCAACCATCGATGTACCGGGCTCCTACAATCCTCCGCCCGCGGCCGGCGGGAGCGGCGCCTGGTACCGGAAGGATTTCGATGTGCCGCCGGACTGGCAGAACCAGACCATCACGCTGAAATTCGGAGCGGCCAATTACGTCGCGGACGTCTGGATGAACGGCCACTACCTCGGTTACCACGAGGGCGGCTCCACGCCATTTGCCTTTGATGTGACCGCCGCCCTGGTCCCCGATGACGTCAACCTCATTGCCGTCCGCGTCGACAATCCGCCCTGGGGGACGCGCCAGGACATCGTGCCGTGGGGCCTGACCGACTGGTGGAACTATGGCGGACTTACGCAACCGGTCTGGATGGAGGCAACGCCCTCCGTCTACGCCGCCCGCGCGGACATCGTGCCGCACCTGGATGGAGCGGACGTTTCCGTGACGCTTCATCAGCGTGGGGGCGAAGCGACGCCGGTGCAGGTCGGCCTCGACATCCTGCCGGCGACGGTCGATCCCGGCAATCTGACCAACCCCGATCCGGTCAGCCTGATCCCGGCCGGCGCGCTGCCGCTCGCGTCGCAGCGAATCGACGGCGGCCAGCTCGGCCATGACGGGACGATCGCGGTGCACGCCGCCTTCTCCCTGACGAACGCCGATCTCTGGGCGCCCCAATCGCCCGCGCTCTACGTCCTCCAGGTTCAGGTCTTCTGGCAGGAGCGCCTCGTCGACCAGATTTTCGAGACCTTCGGTCTGCGCCGGATTGCCGTGGATTCGACGGCACCGCGGCTGCTGCTGAACGGCGACCCGGTCGCCTACGCGGGCGTCGCGCTCCACGATGAACGCGTCTATCCTGCGGTCAAAGGCGAGCCGCGGGGTGGGCCGGTGGTGACCCCTGACGACATCCTCATCCTGCTGGACAAAGCCAACGCCAGCCACATCCAGCTGATCCGGGCCGACCACCACCCCGCAAATCCGCTGCTGCTGATGCTGGCCGACCGGCTCGGCTACGCGATCTGGGAGGAAATCCCGCTGTATCACTACACGCCGGCGACCTTCGCCATCGCCATGGACCGCGGCATCCCGCAGCAGATGTTGAGTGAGATGGACCTGCGCGATATGAACCACCCCTCGGTGCTCTTTCACGGTCTAGCCAACGAGTCAACCGGTGGCATCGAACGGGAGCAAGCGCTCGCCACGCTGCACAACCTCGACCGCTCAGTCGACGGCACCCGCCTGACCGGACAGGCCGCCTATGGCAATCAGCCGGACGACAACACCTCGCGGCCCCTCGACGTTGCCGGCTATACGACGTACTACGGTGTCTTCTACGGGCCCGACGCCGGCCCGGGAACCGTGCACGCCATTCAGGTTGCCCACGCCACCTTCCCCAAGAAGCCGGTCATCATCGTGGAGTACGGACGATGGTCGGACAGCGTGGCCGACGAAGAGGAGCAGCGCCGGATCCTGGCCGACACCTATGAGGCGGCGGCCCCGTACCTGGACACGAACAGCGGCGGCTTTCTGGCGGGGGCCGTCTGGTGGACGCTCGACGACTACTGGACCCAGCGGCCGGGAGGCACGATCGAGCACTTTGGGCTATACAAACCGAACGGTGATCCACGACCCGCCGGCTTGCAAGCCGCCGCCCTCTTCAGCGGCGGAGCCGGGCAGGGCGCCCGACAGGGGATCGTTTCGATGGCCACCGGCCAGCCACGTCAACCGGCCGCGCGAGGCCTTGCCTTCCTCGGGTATCTCGGCTACGCGCTGACGGTGGCGCTCGCCATCCCGGCCATCATCCTGCTCGGGCTTCTGTTGGTCCGCCGCCGACGGCAGGCGACGGTTTCCTGATGCACCAGGTCAGTGGTCGGGTGGTGGCGATCTCGGTGCGCGCGGCCATCATCGCCGGTGGCTGGATCGGGTTCGCTCTCGGGCTGGTTGCCGGCTCCGTGCTGGGCGCGACGCTGGCCTGGTTTGCCGGCGCCATCCTGGGCTGGCAGCGGGACCTCAGCCTGACGCTGGGCGTGACCGAGCAGCTGCTCCCATTTGGCAGCCAGGTGCCGGTGCTGGAGCGGGTGCAGGCCGACTGGTTCATCGTCGTTCCATTTGCCGGGGTGCTGGTCGGGCTGTTCGCCGCGCTCGTCGGCGGCCTGATCGGCGGGTTGGTGGCCGCCTCCTACAATCGCTCGCCCTTCGGGGTGCAGGTCGTGGTCGAGGTGCCGAACCAAACCAGCTGACCGGGCCTTAACCGGCCCGTGAGTGGTCCGCAACCAGACCGTTGGGCGAACCGGCACAGCTTCTCATCGAGCGCACATGAGATCGCAAGACATGGCCGTTAGCCTCAAGCTCAGCCATGAGGGGTGGGCACGGCCGCGCTCTGCGGCGACTCGCGATTTATCCGCTGGTGGCGATCTTGCTGATCGTGGTGGGCAATGCCGCCTACGCCAGCTCGAACGTAAGCGTGCCTCCGATCGCCCCATTGAGCCGGGAGTCGGGACATCTCGCTCGTGTTCCAGCCGCGCCGCTCGCCGCAAAACCGGCGCCGCCAGTCATGACGATCCTGGCACCCTCGGCCTTCGACCAGTTGAGATCGGACCTGGAGGCGATCGCCAGGGCGAGCGGCGGCCGAGTCGGGATCAGCCTCGAGGAACTGAGCGGACCGCGGCGCACGAATCTCTCCATCAACGGTGGGCAGAGCTTTGGCGCGGCGAGCACCTACAAGCTGGTCCTGCTGATGGCAGAGGCGCAGCAGATCGCCTCCGGGCAGGGCCGTGACTCGGACCTGCTGTGCTATACGGCCAGCGATGCCGAAGACGGTTGGTTCATGGACTATCAGCCCGGGTCCTGCTATACGCGCGGCGAGCTCGCGCGCCGCACCGGCCGCTACTCCGACAACACGGCGGCCCACATTCTGGTGCGCTATCTGGGCGGTCCGGACGCGCTCAATCGCTACGCGAAATCGATCGGCATGAACCGGTCGGCGCTCTGGGTCCCCAACACCACGACACCGGATGATCTGTCACAGGCCTTTGTGAGCGAGGCCCTCGGCCAGCTCGGGGGTGCGGCCGCGCAGGGATGGCTCTATCCGATCCTGACCCACACCGCGACCGAGCAGGGCGTCCCGGCCGGGCTACCGGCGGGGTCGACCGTGGTCCACAAGACCGGGACGATGACCGGGACGGAGAACGATGCGGCCTACGTCAGGAATGGCCGGATTGCCTACGTTCTGTCGGTCACAGTCGACGGCCAAGACGAGGGGACGGCGTGGTCTCTGGTCGCGCGGGTCTCGGCCCGGATCTGGCAGTACGAATCCAACCGGCCCGACTTCGCGCCCCTTGTTACTGTCCGTCCGGCGGCGACCCCGCCGCAGAACCGGCATTAGCGCTTGCCCGAAGCTCGAAGACGGGATGCCGGGCGGCGGCCGCATCGGGATTCGAAAGGATGTCGCCCCCTCCGAGCAGCGACAGCAGCAAGCGACCCATGGGAATGCGGCCGACGTA
>WNGO01003768.1_pt1 | contig 18380 bp, 16 predicted proteins | sample 5400511 | NCBI WGS metagenome assembly WNGO01 (sample SAMN13153380, study PRJNA577476) | soil metagenome | isolation source: 20 cm soil or saprolite under Garry oak tree replicate 2 | place: USA:California | collected 2016-06-15 | reverse complement strand
CGCCCATGGCGGTTAACCCAGCGATCAGTGCCGCTGCGAGTTTCAGCATGAGGCCTCCTTGGGGGTTTTGATGTATCCTGAAACCGGCTGCTTCTAGGATGCCGCCCGGCATCCAGCGGTTTAGGACACCATGCCCGCCCGCCCGCCTCCAAATGCGCCTTCTGTGGCTCCGATCTGGAGTAGATTATCAGGCATGCTATTCGTGCTCGATAACTACGACTCGTTCACCTACAACCTCGTGCAGTACCTCGGCGAGTTGGGCGAGGAGCCCGTCGTCTATCGCAATGACGCGCTGAGCGTCGACGACGTCCTGGCCCTGAAGCCTACCGCCGCAGTGCTCTCGCCCGGACCAAAGACTCCCGGACAGGCCGGCATCCTCGTCCCGCTGGTGCGGGCGCTCGCCGGTCAGGTGCCGGTTTTGGGAGTCTGCCTGGGTCATCAGGCGATCGGCGAGGCGTTCGGCGGCAAGATCGTCCGGGCGCAGCGACTGATGCACGGCAAGACCTGCCCGATCGTGCACGGCGATGACGAGTTGTTCGACGGCATTCCCAGCCCGTTCACGGCAATGCGTTACCATTCGCTCGTCGTGGAGCCGAGTTCACTTCCCCCCGACCTGATCGTCACGGCAATGAGCGCCGACCGGCAAGGCGCCGGAGATGCATCGGAGATCATGGCCATGAAACACCGTGATCATCCGACCTACGGCGTCCAATTCCATCCCGAGTCGATCGGGACGGAGCACGGCAAGCGCATTCTCGAAAACTTCTTGCGAGTTGTAAAATCAACTGGAGCGCTGGTATAGACGCGGGCTAGACTCCACGGCACAGATTTTGTATCTTCCTCCGTGCCTGTCCTTGGCGTGATTCCTGCACGGCTCGGTTCAAGCCGCCTCCCTCGCAAGCCGCTCCTGCCTCTGGCTGGCGAGCCCCTTATCCTCGTCGTCACTCGTCGGATAGCCGATTTGGGCATCTGTGACCGTCTGGTGGTCGCCACCGACGCACGCGAGATCGCCACCGTGGTGCAGGACGCCGGCTTCGAAGCCGTCATGACGTCACCGGTGCACGCCTCAGGCACCGAACGAGTTGCCGAAGTTGTTGCCAAGCCTTCATTTAGCACGTTCGACCGCATCCTCAACGTTCAGGGCGACGAACCGTTCGTCGCGGCCGCCGCGATCAAGGGAGCGTTGGCCTGTCTGGAGCGAGGGGATCCGTTGGGGACTGCCGCGGGCTCGCTCGACCCGGCGCTCGCCGGCGATCCCAGCCGGGTAAAGGTCGTGGTGGATGCGTATGCCCGAGCGCTCTACTTCTCCCGCGCTCCGATTCCGTTCGATCGCGATGGCACGGGCGACGTCGTCTATCATCAGCATGTGGGCGTCTACGCCTACATGCGTGAAGCGCTGGAGCGGTGGGTGGAGTTACCGCCCGTTCCGGAAGAGCAGTGGGAACGGCTCGAGCAGCTCCGGCCCTTGCTGCACGGGATTCCGATCGGTGTCACGCTGTTCGACGGTCCGGCGGCGCCAGGGATCGATACGCCGGCCGATTTGGTGTGGGCTGAAGCGGAGATAACTCGCCAACTGCGGGAGGTGAGTCCGTGAGTTCGACGAAATACATCTTCATCACCGGTGGTGTGGTGAGCTCGCTCGGGAAGGGCATTGCAGCGGCCTCGCTCGGCCGGCTGCTCGCCGAGCGAGGGCTCAAGGTCACCATCCAAAAATTCGATCCCTACATCAACGTCGATCCCGGGACGATGTCGCCATTCCAACATGGCGAGGTCTACGTGACCGATGACGGCGCCGAGACCGATCTCGACCTGGGCCACTACGAACGGTTCATCGATCGGTCGCTGTCGCAGGTGAACAACGTGACGACGGGACGGATCTACCTGTCCGTGATCACCAAGGAGCGCCGCGGCGAGTACCTCGGCTCCACGGTGCAGGTGATTCCGCACATCACCGACGAGATCAAGGGCGCGATTCGCCGGCTCGCACCCGACCACGACGTGGTGATCACCGAGATCGGCGGCACAGTCGGCGACATCGAGTCGCTGCCGTTCCTCGAGGCGATCCGCCAATTCCGCCAGGAAGTCGGCCGCGACAACGTACTCTTCATTCATCTCACACTCGTCCCCTACATCGCGGCCACCTCCGAGCTCAAGACGAAGCCGACCCAGCACTCCGTCCGCGAGCTCATGCAGATCGGAATCCAACCCGACATCCTCATCTGCCGCACTGAGCGGCCGTTGTCGGAAGACCTGAAGCGCAAGATCGCGCAGTTCTGCAACGTGGACTTCGGCTGCGTGGTCGAAAGTCCCGACGTGAAGTCGATTTACGAAATCCCACTCAAGCTCCACGATCAGGGACTCGACAAGGAAGTCTGCAGGCGGCTCCATCTGGACACCAAAGAGCCCGATCTGCGAGCCTGGGCCGCGATGGTAGACAAGATCCTCAAGCCGCCGCATCAGGTGCGGATCGCCGTCGTAGGCAAGTACACCGAGCTCGCCGATAGCTACAAGAGCATTCACGAAGCGCTCGTGCATGGCGGGATCGCGAATGAAGCGGGGGTCACGATCCAGTGGATCGCGTCCGACCGCTTCACCGATCAGGAAACCGCGGGCGAGCTGCTGGCGGACTACGACGGGCTGCTCGTGCCCGGCGGGTTCGGCGTGCGGGGCGTCGAGGGGATGCTGGAGGCGATCCGCCGGGCGCGCGAGCACAAGCTGCCGTTCTTCGGCATCTGCCTCGGCTTACAGACCGCGATCATCGAATTCGCCCGTACCGTCTGCAAGATCCCCGACACGAACTCGAGTGAGTTCGCACCGGAGTGCGAGAATCCGGTTATCGCGTTGATGCGGTCGCAGGAAGGTATTCAGGAAATGGGCGGCACGATGCGGTTGGGCGCGTATCCCTGCCGGCTCCGGCCGGGCTCGCGCGTCGCGCAGGCGTACAACGCGACCGAGGTCAGCGAGCGTCATCGCCACCGCTACGAGGTGTCCAACGCGTACCGCGACGTGCTGGCGGAGTACGGCATGCGCTGCTCGGGCCTGTCGCCGGATGGCTCGCTCGTCGAAATGATCGAGCTACCCGACCATCCCTGGTTCATCGGCTGCCAGTTCCATCCCGAGCTTAAGTCGCGGCCCATGCGCCCCCACCCGCTGTTTGCGGGGTTCGTCGGCGCCGCACTGGACCATCGCAAGCGGCATCCGCATACCGAGCGGTCGCGCGCGTTGGCGGAGCTGACCGACTGATATGGCACAGCGGTTCGGCTCGGAAAGCTCCCCGTTCTTCATCGCGGGCCCCTGCGTGGTCGAGTCTGACGACCTCAACATCCGCGTCGGTGAGGCACTCGCCGAGCTGGCGGTCAAGTTGGGCGTCGCCGTCGTTTACAAGGCGTCGTTCGACAAGGCGAATCGCTCCCGGTTGAACGCTCCGCGCGGGCCCGGGCTCGAGGCCGGGCTCCGCGCGCTGGAGAAAGTCCGCAACGCCACCGGTCTTCCCATTCTCACCGACGTCCACGATCCTGCTCAAGTCGCACCAGCCGCGCTCATCGCCGATGTGCTGCAGATCCCGGCCTTCCTCTGCCGTCAGACGGACTTGCTGGTCGCCACCGGCAGGGCCGGCAGGCCCGTGAACATCAAGAAAGGGCAGTGGATGGCGCCGGAGGAGATGCGCGGTGCCGTCGAGAAAGTGCGCGCCGGCGGAGCGCCCGAAGTCGCCGTCACCGAGCGTGGCACGTTCTTCGGCTACGGCGACCTGGTCGTCGACATGCGCAGTTTTCCGAGGTTGCGCACCGCCTGCAGCGCACCGGTGATCTTCGACGCGACGCACTCCGTCCAGCAGCCGGGGCAGGGCCAGGATGGCTCGAGCGGCGGCCAGCGGGGCTTCATTCCGACGCTGCTGTACGCTGCGGCGGCGGCAGGTGCCGACGGCTTCTTCCTCGAGACGCATCCCGATCCAGCGCGGGCGCCATCGGACGGTCCGAACATGATCCCGCTCGATCAGCTCGCCGGGATCGTGGGCCTCGCGGTCGACGTGTGGCAGCGTGTCCGGGAGACGGTTCGTGCGTAAGCCCGCCAGAGCCCAGAAGGCGCAGACCGGCGGCGAGCCGCTCGTCGCGCGGGGCAAGCGCGTGCTCGCGCTCGAAGCGGCCGCCGTCAAGCGTCTGGCCGACCGGCTGGGCCCGTCGTTCGCTCAGGCAATCGAGCTGCTCAAGGCGGCCGAAGGTCGCGTCATCGTCGCGGGTGTCGGCAAATCCGGCCTGATCGCGCGCAAGATCGCGGCAACGTTCACGTCGACCGGTACGCCGGCGTCGTTCCTGCACCCCATCGATTCGTTGCACGGCGACCTGGGCATAGTCAGCAAGCGGGACGTCGCGATTCTGCTTTCGAAGAGCGGCGCGTCGGACGAGCTGTTCGGCCTCGTCGCGCAGCTCGAGCGGTTTGGCGTTCCCATCATCGCGCTGACGGGCAATCCCGCATCGCCGCTCGCGCAGTACGCGACAGTCGTCCTCGATGCATCGGTGACCGATGAGGCGTGTCCCGAGACTCTCGCACCGACCGCGAGCACCACGGTCGCGCTGGCGCTGGGCGACGCGCTCGCTGTCACCCTGCTGGAAGAAAAGGGCTTCCGGCGCGACGACTTTGCCACGCTGCATCCGGGCGGTGCACTGGGACGCACGCTGCTGCTCCGGGTATCTGATGTGATGCTGACCGACAGTCTCCCCACACTCACCGCCGATCGTCCGATGCGCGAATGCGTCATGCTGCTCGCCGAGCGGCGCGGCACCGTCGCGGTGGTCGATACGCAGGGAAGCCTCGTCGGCGTCGTTACCGCGGGCGACCTCACGCGGCTCATGGAGCGCACCGACGATTTCCTCAATACGCCCGTCCGCGACGTGATGACGCGGACGCCCAAGTCGACCACGGCCGAGGAGCTGGCCGGCGTCGCGGTGAGTTTGATGGAGCGTCACGGGATCATGGCGCTGCCCGTGCTCGACGGGCAGCGGCGCGTCGTCGGGATCGTGCACTTGCACGACCTTATGAAAGCCGGGGCAGTATGAAGCGTGTGATCGTGCTCGCCGTCGTGCTGGTCGCGGCGTGCAAGGGGGGCACGCCAGTCACCGCCACGCAGGCGGCGCTCGACAGCGCCGATCAGGTGTTGATGGGGATGAGCCACTTCGTGACCGAATCCGGTGTGCTGCGGGCTCGGGTGCGCGCCGACACGGCCTACTTCTACTCGGGAACGCAGCGCGCCGAGCTGCGCAACGTACATGTGACGTTCTACGACGTCGCCGGCCATCCCACGTCCACGCTCACCTCGAAAGAGGGGACGCATCATTGGCGCACGGGGGACATGGAAGCGCGTGGCAACGTGATCCTCATCCGCAACAGCGATGGGGCGACGCTGCGCACCGAAGCAATGAGGTACAGCCAAGCAAGGAACGAAGTCACGTCCGATGTCGCGTTCACGTTTGATTCGCCCACGCAGCATCTTCGCGGGGTTGGATTTATCTCGGATCCAGAATTCCGGAACGTCAGGACTAAAAACCTCACGGGGACCGGCGGCCAGCTCGTGTTGCCACGCTGATGCTTTCGGCCATTCTTGCCACCGCTCTGGTCCTTCAAGTCCCCGTCGACACCGGGCAGGGCAGTGGGCGGCCCTGCCAGGTGGCGATCGACAACATGCCCCGCGCTGCCCAGTCCTTGACCGGCCCGGATACGAATTACTTCGGGGCCGGAGGCGTTCGTGCCCACTGTCTGGGCACGGGAACCACGATCGCCGCTGACAGCTTCGCCCATTACGGTGCGACCCGGCGAATGGACCTGGTCGGCCACGTGGCGATTCGAGATACCGGGCTTGCCCTCGATGCCAACTTTGTCTCGTACTTTCTCCGTGACGAGCGCCTTGAAGCCCACAACAACGTCGTCGCGGTGAATCGCCGCACCGGCACCGTCCTGCGTGGCCCCAATCTGAAGTATTGGCGGGTGGCTCAAGGGGTCCGCGACACGGTCGAGATGTACGCGACCCAGCGCCCCACCGTCGAGTACCGCCAGTCCACCCCCTCGGACTCAGCGCAACAGGAGCCGTACATCATCGTCGGGGACCGGCTGCGCTTCAAAGGCGACGATCGCATGTGGGGGGGCGGCAAAGTCACGATCGATCGCAGCGATTTCGCGTCGCGGTCCGATTCCATGCTGCTCGATCAGATCGCGGGATTCGGCGTGCTGGTCGGGAATCCCAGCGTCGAGGGCAGGGGACGGACGACGACGGGCGACGCCGTTAAGAACTACACGCTCGTTGGGACCCGCATCGAGCTGACCCTCGCGCAGCGCGACATCCGCGCCGTGAAGGCCCTGGGGCAGGGCAAGGCGACGGGCGCCGACTGGACGCTCACGGCCGATACGATCGATCTCCGCGTCGCGAACCGGCTGCTGCAGCAGACCTTCGCGTGGGGGGATTCGCTCCGGCCCCATGCGATCTCCACCCTCTACACGATTCAAGCGGACTCGATGGCGATCGACTCTCCCGACGAGGTGCTGAAGGAGTCGCGCTCGTTTGGAAAGGCGTTCTCCACCGCGAAGCGCGACTCCCTGACGCCGCCCAAGGAAACCGACTGGATCACGGGCGATACCTTGACGGCGCGCTTTGTTCAGGAGCAGGACTCGACGGCATCACGGCCCCGCTCACGGCTGCGGCAGATCGTGTCGCTGGGCTCGGCACGGGCGTTAACGCACCACCCGGAGAAAAACGACACGACGCATGCGGGACCAGCCATCAACTACTCGCGCGGCCATCAGATCGACGTGACGATGCTGGCGGACCGGATCGATCGCGTGATCGTGGCAGGGAAGGCCGACGGTGTGCACCTCGAGCCGCGGCCGATCGTGGCCGCCGACAGCCTGAAACGAGCACAGGCAGACAGCACGCGGCCTGCACCGGCCGTCCCACCCCCGACACCTCCGCCACCGCCACGGGCGAATCGATGACCGAACTGAATCGCTTCGTGGACTTGCTCGCGCGCGGGGATTCCTCGCTGCCGCTCGCCGCGGCCGCGCTGGCTCGCATCGCCGACGACCAGGGCCACGCCAGCTTCAGCGATCTCGCGATCGCGTACCGGGAGGAGTTTCTCAAGCTCCGGGCCCACGCCAAAGGCGCATCGCCGGATACCGGGAGCCTGTCCGTGGACGACGCGCGCGCCTACCTGGCGACGTCCGTCCTGCCGCGCCTGGCCATGCTCAAGATCCTCGTGCTGCCGATGGGCGCGCTCTGGGGCGACGTGCCGGTCGCCTTCGCCCCGGACGTCTGGGCGAGCATGCCCACCGACCACTTGACCGCGTCGCAGCAGTTCCTCCAGCTGGCCGAAGAAACCGTGGTGCGCGCCGAGTCGGTGACCGGCCAGCATCCGCTGGTGCGTGGTGGCAGCCAGCTCGAGGCGCGGCATCTCGTGAAGGCCTACAAGGGCCGGCGCGTGGTGAATAACGTGTCGCTCGAGCTGGCGCAGGGAGAGATCGTGGGTCTGCTCGGCCCGAACGGGGCGGGGAAGACGACGTCGTTCTACATGATCACCGGGCTGATCCGTCCCGATGAGGGCACCATCGTGCTCGACGGCCGCGACATCACCGTCTTGCCGATGTATCAACGCGCCCGCGCGGGGATCGGGTATCTGGCGCAGGAGCCATCGATCTTTCGCAAGCTGAGCGTGGAAGAAAACGTGCTCGCGATTCTGGAGACGCTCAACATCGACGAAGCGGATCGGCAGCAGCGGCTCGAGTCGCTGCTCGACGAGCTCGCCATCAAGCATCTGCGCAAGCAGAAGGCGTACCAGCTCTCGGGCGGAGAGCGGCGCCGGCTCGAAATCACCCGGGCGCTCGTGACGGAGCCGAAGTTCCTGCTGCTGGACGAGCCGTTCGCCGGCGTCGATCCCATCGCCGTCAATGACATTCAGACCATCGTCGCCGGGCTGCGCCATCGCGGTATCGGCGTGCTGATCACCGACCACAACGTCGAGCAAACGCTCGACATCGTGGACCGCGCGTACATCATGTTCGAGGGACGCGTGCAGGTCGCCGGCACCGTGCGGCAGCTGGTCTTCGACGACCGCGTCGCGTCGCTCTATCTCGGTCCCACGCTCACGACGCGCCTGCGCGCGCGGCTGTCTCCCGCGGCATGAAGACCGGCCTGCATCAGCACGCGGCGCTCCGCCAGGACCTGCGGATCAATCCACGCCTCTATCAGGCGATGGATCTGCTCTACATGCCGCTGCTCGACCTGGAGCAGCACCTGAAGCAGGAGCTGCTGGGCAATCCGTTCCTCGAGATGGTCGAGCCTGAAGAAGAGGTGCAGGCGACAGCGGCCGAGCAGCAGCAGAACAAGCCGGAGAAAGAAGCGAAGGCGGAGGACGGGCCCGATTGGGAGAACATCCTGCTCGACGACCGCACCGAACATAGCGTCCCGAGCGGCAGCTACAGTGACGCGCGGGAGTACGTCGAGCCGGTTACGGTCGAAAGCCGAGACCTCATTGATTACCTGCGCGAGCAGACGCGGATGCTCGACCTCACGCCCCGCCAGCAGCTGCTCGCGGAAGAATTCCTGGGCAACATCGGTGAGGATGGCTATCTCCAGCACACCGTGGAAGAGATCCTGAAGGGCGCGAACCAGCTGCTCGAAGAGCACGAGGCCGAGTCCGAGCTCGATCTCAATGTGCCGGCGTTCACGATGGCGGAGGTCGAGGAGATGCTGCGCATCATTCAGCAGCTCGATCCGCCCGGCATCGGGGCGCGCAATCTGCGCGAATGTCTCATCCTGCAGCTCGAGAATCAGAAGCGCACCGATTCGCTCGTGTACCGGTTGGTCAAGGACGCGTTCGAGGACCTGATCGCGCACCGCTGGAGCGACCTGGGCAAGCGGTTCGGCCTGGCCCCGGAAGAGGTGCAACGCGCCGCCGACGAGCTCGCCCGGCTCGATCCCAAGCCGGGCCTGCAGTATTCCGCCGGGAACGACGCCTACATCATTCCGGATCTGATCGTCCAGAAGATCGACGACAAGTATCACGTCTTCCTGAATGACAGCGGCCTGCCGCGGCTCCGCATTTCCAAGACCTACCAGGAGATCGCGCGCGACAAGAAGAAGTACGACGGCGAGAGCAAGGAATTCATCAACCAGCGGCTCAACAGCGCGCATTGGATGATTCAGGCCATCGAGCAGCGCCGCCAGACGATGCTCAAGGTGATGAACTTCATCGTGGACCGGCAGCGCGAATTCTTCGAGAAGGGCATCGACCATCTCAAGCCGCTGACGCTGCGCGAAGTGGCCGACGTCATCAGCATGCACGAAAGCACGGTCAGCCGGGTCACCAACGAGAAGTACGTGCAGACGCCCCGCGGCCTCCTGCCGCTCAAGTTCTTCTTCTCGAGCGGGCTCTCGACCACGACGGGCGAGGACGCGAGCGCGCGCTCGATCAAGGCCCAGATTCAGAAGCTGGTGAGCGACGAGCCGCCCAAGAATCCGCTCACCGATCAGCAGATCGTCGAGATGTTCGAGCGCAAGGGCGTGCGCATCGCTCGACGTCAGCGTCCTCGTTCCCGCCAAGGACGAAGCCGAGAATCTCCCGGAATTCGTGCGCCTGACCCGCGAAGCGCTGCTGCCGCTGCCGTACGCGTGCGAGCTGGTCATTGTGAACGACGGCAGCCACGACGGCACGCCGCGCGTCCTCGAGGAAATCACCGCGAAACACCCGTTCGTGCGCGTCGTCACACACCGCGCGCAGCGCGGCATCGCCGACGCGCTGAAGTCGGGCGCCGACGTGGCCCGGGGACGGGTCCTCGTGTTCTATCCCGCTGATCTGCAGTACCTGCCGTCCGACATCCCATCGCTGGTCGCGCCGATCCTCGCGGGCGAGGCGGATGTGGTGACCGGAACGAAACAGGGGCAGTACGACAAGCGCTTCGTCTCGAGCGTCTACAACGCCCTCTGCCGCTGGCTGTTCGGCGTGCGCGTCAGCGATCTCAATTCCGTGAAGGCATACCGGCGCGAGGTCATGGACAGCGTCCCCACACGCCCCGATTGGCACCGGTTCATGGTCGTGATCGCCGCCTCCCAGGGCTTTCGACTTGCCCAGCAGCCCATCCCGTTGTATCCGCGGCGCGCCGGGAGCTCCAAGTTCGGCATCGGGCGAATCCCCGTGGGCGTGCTGGACCTGATGTCCGTCTGGTTCCAGCTGCGCTTTGGCCGCAAGCCGATGCTGTTCTTCGGCGTAGCGGGGGCCATCCTGTTCCTGCTTGGCCTGATCGTCGGGCTCGTCGCCTTATACCTGCGCTTCGGACCGCCCCACGTCGGCTTCCGCCCGCTGCTCGACCTCATCATGCTCCTCGTGATTTCCGGGGTCGTGCTGTTCGGCTTTGGGTTCGTGGGGGAGATGCTGGCGGGGATGCGCGAGGAGGTCCGTACGCTCGAGCGCGAGGTGCAGCGGCTGCGGTCGGGCGACCGCCCGTAGGGCATCGCCTCTTGAAGGACCCGGAGTCGTCACGTAGTGTAACAGAATCACTTTGGAACGGCTCCGCTCATGCCACCACTCCGGCTCACGAGTCTTCTGCACACGGCCCTCCCGCACGTGTCGGATAATGGGCGCGCGTTATTGAGCGTGCTGGGTTGCGTCAACGGCCATCCCCCCCGTCCCAAAGAACTCGCCGAGTGGCTCGGCTTCCATGATCGCTATCAGCTCGCCCGCGCATTGCGCCGGGAGGGATTGCCCCCCCTCGAAGTGATCGGTGGGTGGGCACGCACGCTGTACTGGGTGCTCGAAGCCGAGACGTCGGGCGTGTCGCTGCGCGAGCTGGCCGACCGCGAGCGCGTCGATCCCGCCGTCGCCTATCGGCTGGTGCGCCGTGTGACCGGCCAGCGCTGGTCCGAGGTTCGGCGTGAGGGCCTGGCAGTCGCCCTGCTGCACTTCCGTGACCGCTGCGCCAATGGAAAGCGCCGCGTGGCACACACCCGGCAACCACTTGCGGTCGCGGTCGGCGACCGCCCGCTGCGTCCGGTGGCCCGGCCCGCGCTGGCCCGGACGTCCGGCGGAGCGATGCGTCCCACGCTGCGGCATCCGCCTGGACATCGCCCGGTGCAGGCTGTCGGCGAACGCGTGCCCATCGGCGGCGCCCCCTTCGACGTCGCCCTCACCCCCTACGGCGACGTGCTGGTGACGCGCCCTCACGCGTCGGCAGTAGACGTGCTGCATCCCGATCCACTGCGCGTCGTGAGCACGATTCGTGTCGGGCCGGCGCCCACGCGGATCGTTCCGGGTGGGCGCAGTCAATGGGCCTACGTGACGAGCCAGTTCGCGGAAGCCGTTTGCATTGTCGATCTGGGGCGGAAGCAGCAAGTGGGATCGATTCCGGTGCCCGGACATCCACTCGGCGCCGCGATGGCACGCGATGGTGTGACGCTGTTTGCGACGACGAATCAGGATCGTGTCGTCGCGATCTCTTCACTCCAGCGCACGGCGCTGGGTTCGGCGCCGGTTCCCCTCGGTTGCCCGGAGCTCACCGTGCATCCGTCCGGGCGCTGGGTCTACGTGCCCTGCTGGCGGGCCGGCGTCGTCGTCGAAGTGGATGCATCCACATTGGAAACGACGCGGCGGTTTGACGTCGGCGGGGTCCCCCAGGACGTCAGGGTCTCCTCGGACGGTCAGACTCTCTACGTCGCCAATGAAGCTGGCTGGCTCGATGTGATTCACCTGCCGAGCGGACGCCGTACGGCCACCGTCGATTTCGGAACGCCGGCATTCGGCGTCGCACTGAGCTGCGATGAGCGGTACGTCTTCGTCAGTCTGCTCACCGCGGGCCGGGTCGTGGTGCTGCAGCGTCAGGGTCTCATCGAGCGTGCGGCGATCGCGACCGGTGGCCGGCCGCGACTCATGGTCGCGGATCCCCGCGGGGACGCGCTGCTCGTCGCGAATGAGGCCGGCTGGGTCGATCTGCTGCGCTGAGTTCACGTCCCCCGCTTCGTATCTCGGGTTATGACTTCTGGTGCGAGTCACCTTGCGGTATCCGCTCGTCGCGGGAATGCTTCAGGATCATGCAACTCGCACGACTGATGCTGCTGGTGACTGCGTTGGGCGTCGCCTGCCAGAGTTCTTCCGGCCCTCCACAAGGGACACAGGTCTTCCTGACGCCCGGTGACACCGTTCTCGACGCCTCGCTCGTCGCCCGTGCGAAACTAGAGAACCGGTCGTACGCCGCCGCGATCTCCGCCGAGAAAGCTGCGTACGTGAGTCAGTCGGATCTAGCGACGGTCCTGCGGATAGACCTGGCGTTCCATTCGGTCATCGAACGGGTCACGGTGGGGGATACACCCACCGAGATGGCATTCAACTCGACCGGCACTCGCCTGTACGTGACGAATCAATACAGCTCGAGCGTGAGCGTCATCAATGTCAGGACGAACGAGGTGATCGAGACGATTCCGGTCGGCAATCGGCCGTTCGAAGTCATCGTGGAACCCGGCGACTCGATCTTGTGGGTGGGCAAGATCGACAGTCTGTACGGCGTTCGGCTCGCCACAGGGGAGATCATCGCGCGCTTCCAGATCGGCGACGTCGGCAATGGCGTCGCGATCGCGCGGGACACACTGCTCTATGTGAGCACCCACTGGACGGGCACCGTTGTCGAAATCAACCTCCGCACTCGGACGCACGAACGGACGTTCGAGGTGGGCGGGATTCCGCAGAAGCTCGTCGTGTCCCCTGACGGCACCGAGCTCTACATCGCCAATGAGTCCGGCTACATCCAGTTCTGGAACCTCGGGACCGGCACCCAGATCGGCTCTAATCTGCCGCTGCCCAGCGCCGCGTACGGGCTCGCGCGCCGCCCGTCAAACGGCTTGCTCTATGCCACGAGTGCCTATTTCGGCGGCGGGTACATCTATGTGATCGATCCCGTCACGCGAACGCTGGTCCATGCTTCGATCGTCGGAGGCTCGACTCGCCACATCGTATTCACGACGGATGGCAGCAAAGGAATCGTCCCGAACGAAGGTGGCTGGGTGGACTTCATGAGGTAGAGAATTATCGTTCGGGCACATGCCGAGCACCGAAGACGTCAAATCCTGGTATAACCAACACTACGCCGCGAAGGGATTGCAGAGCATGCGTCCCGCCGCGGCGTATCCTGTTTTTCTGGATCTACTGGGCGCACGAGCGGGGAACCGCCTTCTCGACGTCAGCTGTGGCACCGGCTCGCTGCTTGCCGCCGCGCGGGAGCGCGCAGTAGACGCAGTCGGCGTCGACCTCTCCGACGAAGCGGTGCTGCCTCGGCTCCCTCGAACACTTCCTCGACATGGGGAAGGGCCTCGAAGAGATGAAACGCGTCGCGAAGGCCGCCGCGCGCTTCTGCATCATGGTCCCCAATCAGGATTTCATCGGCTGGAAGGTGCTGGGCCACCATGGCACCGCACAGCAGGACATCAACGAGCACCTGCTGCCCCTCAAGGCCTGGCGGCAGCTGTTCGAGCGGCACGGACTCGCGGTGTTGCGCGTCGTTCCTGACCGCTGGCACGCTATCCGGTGGCGATCCCGCAACGGCGGCAAGCACGGCGCCGCCCGTTTCGTTATCGGACCGGTTCTCGAGGCGGGGTGGCGGCTCGTGCCACTGCGCTGGCAGTATCAGTTCGTGTTTGTGCTAGCGAACCGTAGCACTCCTCCCACTTCGCCATGATCTCCGGCCACCCAAACGCCTGGCGGACGCGTTGCTCGCCGGCCGTGCCAAGGCGCGCGGCGAGCGCGGAATCGCGCGCAATGCGCTCGAGCGCGCGCGCCAGCTGATCGGCGTCGGCCGGAGGGACCAGCAGGCCGCTGTTGCCGTTTTCGATGATGTCCGTGATGCCGCCGATATCGCTGGCCACGACGGGAATTCCGTAGCTCATCGCTTCGAGCAGCACTACGCCGAGCCCCTCGGTGTCGCCGCGGGCGTCGAGGATCGAGGGCAGCACCATCACGTCGCTCGCGGCATAGGCGTCGCGCAACTCGGCATCAGGCACGCGGCCACGAATGTCGACCCGGCGCTCCAACCCGGCCGCGCGGGCCTGGGCTTCGAGCGCCTGGCGCTCTGGTCCCTCGCCGATGACGGTGAGGTGCGCGTGCAGCTCGGCCGGGAGGCGCCGCACGGCTTCGATCAGATGCGTCACCCCTTTGCGCTCCACGAGCCGGCCGACGAACACGATGCGGAAGTCCTGCCTGGCGCCGCGCCCTGGTCGAGACGATTGCGGCACTTCATCAAAGCCGAGCGTATACGGAATGACGCGCACCGGCACCTGCGCAAACCGCGCGATTTCTCGCGCGGTATAAGAGGAAATCGCCACGACCGCATCCGACGTACGCAGCGCCCACCGCACGAAGCCCCGCAGCCAGGCCAGCGAGCTCTGTACCCAGCGTAACTCGACCCCATACCAGCTCGTGACCAGTTTAGCGCGCGGACGCGTCGTCCGCCGTCCCAGCCATCCAAACAGCACGTGCGGGACCGGCCAGTGGACGTGGATGATGTCGTACTGGCGGCGGCGCGTCAGTCGCCAGATGCCCCACAGACCGCCGATCACGTAGAACAGTGGCAGCACACGATAGAGCAGGGAACGACGCATGCGATCGGGCGTCGCTTCATCGTGGGTCAAATCCTCCCACCCGGCCGGAAAGTACCGGAATCGATGGACCGGAATGCCTTCATAGGACGACCCACCACCGCCGCGGTACGCCGAGGTGAAGACTTCGACGTCGTGACCGGCCGCCTGCAAACGCTTGAGTAACGCGACGAGCCAGGGGACGATGACGTCGTCCCGGGAGCGAGGAAATGCAGTCATGACGTGGAGAATTCGCATCGGGCGTGGACCAACTATACCGCTTTCCGGCGTCCCTCGGGCAGTAGTATCTTTCGCGCTCTCCGGCCCCCGGCCCCCCGGCCCCCGCCCGCCGGCCCACTTTGAGGAATGGTTCTGAGAGAATCTGCAACAACCGGCGCGCTGCGCCGCGGCAGCTGGTGGTTACGAGCGCTCCAGGCCGTCGTCCTGGTCGGCGCCGCGTATTATCTCATCACCAAACAGATCACGCCCCACTGGCCGGACATCCGCGCGCGGCAGTTCGCATGGCAGGCCGGCCCGCTGGTGCTCGGCTCGGTGATCGTCCTGGGCACATTGACGGTGCTCGTCGGCGCCTGGACCGCCAGCCTGCGCTGGTGCGCCGCGCAGATCACCGCACTCGATGCGGCGAAAGTCTGGTTCACCGCAAACCTCGCGCGCTTTCTGCCCGGTGGCGTCTGGCAGTTCGCGAGCCTCGCCCTGATGGCGTCGCGCTACGGCGTGAGCACGGCAGCGGCGACGGCGACCGTGCTGCTCGAGCAGATCGTTTTGCTCATCACCGGCCTCGCGGTCGTCGCCGTGTTCACCCCCGCGGTGCTGCACGCTGCCTGGTGGCAGGGGGCCCTGGTCGTCGCGATCATCCTGGGCATCGTGATCCTGGCGCTGCCGCGGCCCGGAGGACGATTGGGCCGCTGGCTGGAGCGCTATGTGCCGAGCCTCAAACAGGTCTGGTCGCAGCTCGGCGCGCGGCACCTGCTGCTGTTTATCGTGATTCTCATCGTCCCGTGGTTGATGTACGGCACCGCCTTCCGCCTGCTCGCCATCGGGCTGCTGGGCAGCGTCGCAGGATCGTGGGGCTTCTACATCGCAGCATTTACGGGGAGCTACCTTGCCGGCGTCATTGCTGTGTTTGCTCCCGCCGGGTTGTTCGTGCGCGAAGCAGCGCTCATTGGCGTCCTGACGCCCGTCATTGGGGGCGGTGACGCCGCGATTCTGGCGGTGGCGTCGCGCATCTGGTTGACGGCGCTTGAAATCGTCGCGGGCATCACCGTGCTCGCGCTGCCGAGCACCCCGAGCGCGTGACGGCTCCTCCGCAGTCTGCGCTCGTCGAGTACATGCCGCGGCGGCCGAATTGGGTCGCGCTGGGCATCCTCTCGCTGTTCATTGTGATCCTGTCCTTGCCGATGCTCTCGGGGAAGTGGCTCGCATCGCCGCACGGCGATCAGTACTCGAGTGCATACGCCTTCTATTCCTGGGAGGCGGCGGAGTGGCGCGCGACGGGCAGCATTCCGCTGTGGAACCCGATGATCATGGGAGGGCTGCCGTTTCTCGCGGTGGTGACGCACGGCGACATCCTGTATCCGACGGCGCTGCTGCGGTACTTCCTGCCAGTTCATGTCGTCATGAACCTGGCGTTTTTCCTTCACTACATTCTCGCTGGCTTCCTGACGTACCTGTTCCTGCGGCGTATGGCGGTGTCGTGGACAGGCGCCGTGACGGGCGGGATCGCCTACCAGTTGTCCGGCATCATGATCTCGTACGTGCAGCCGGGGCACGACGGCAAGCTATTCGTCTCGACGTTACTGCCCCTCGCATTCCTGGCGCTCGTTGTGGCGCTGCGCGACCGGCGTTGGTGGGGCTATCCACTCCTCGCCATCACGGTGGGGCTGTGTCTGCTGAGCCCACACGTGCAAGCGACGTACTACCTGCTGATCGCGGCGGGGTTGTTTGCGTTGTACTTGACGTTTGGGGAAGCGACGACCGAGCCGTTGCGACCGCGCCTCCAGCGGCTCGCGCTGGCGTTCGCCGCGATTGTCGCGGGCTTCGGTCTGGGGATGCCGCAGCTGCTCCCGTTCCTCGAGTACATCCCACACTCGCCCCGGGCAGGCGGCTACTCGGTCGGTTACTCGGGGTCGACGTCTTTCGGCGTACCGTGGGACCATGTCCCGGAGTTCTTCATCGCGGGCTTCACGGGCGACACGTTCAGCAGCAGTTACTGGGGAAGCAACCCGCTCAAGCTCCACTCCGAATACCTCGGTCTTCCGGTAATCGCGCTCGCGATTCTCGGACTCGGCGATCGGCGTCGACGTCTGGTGTGGTGGCTGGGCGGCATTGGGCTGCTGTTCCTGCTGATCGCGCTCGGTGGCGCGACGCCATTCTACCATTTGTGGTGGGCCGTCATGCCAATGGTGAAGAAGACACGCGCTCCGGGCATGGTCTTCTTCGTCGTGGCGTTCTGCGTGGCGACGTTCGCTGCGTTTGGGGTAGATCGTATCGAGCGTCGCGACGCAACTGCGGCAAAACACGCGCGGGTCTGGATCATCGCCGCGGTCGCCATCGCACTCCTCGGCCTCATAGGCGTGTTCGGTCAGGTCGCCATCGCGCTTGCGCCGTCGGGGGAACTCGCACAGGCCCTGCGACACGGCGTCCCGCAAGCGATCGCCCGCGGCTCGTTCATTCGCCTCTCGACGCTGATGGGGGCTGTCGCTTTGGCCGCCGTTGCGCTACTCGTGTGGGGGCGGCTACAGGGGCGGGTACCCGCATTGCTCTTCGCGCTCGGCCTCCCGCTGCTCGTAGGCCTGGACCTGTGGCGCAATGGGCAGCACTTCTGGACCTACTCGCCGCCGCCAGCTCAAGACCTCTATCGGGACGACACCGTGGTCGCGCGCCTCAAGACAGCCCCCAAGCCGGTGCGCGTTCTCGACGTCAATGTGTATCCGCAGAACGTCCTCATGGCGCACGGCATTGCGCAGGTGATTGGGTACCAGGGAAACGAGCTCCGCTATTACGATGACCTGCTGGGGGGCCGCAACGAGTGGCGCTACCTGTTCTCATCCACGCGCCTCTGGCAGCTCCTCGCGGTGCGCTACGTGTTGATCCCGGACAGCGCCGCACTACCGGGCTACCACATCGTGATGGGTCCGGTGGTTACAGCCGCCGGCACGCGGGCATTTGTGTACGAGGCCGACACGATTCCGCCGTACGCCCGCGTCGTCCCAGCGGCGCTGAAGGTCGATAACGATTCCGCGATTCCACCGACGCTCGCCGATCCGCGCCTGCCGGCGTTCGACCGGGTTGTCCTGCTTCCGAAGGATGCGCCGCTCAGCCCACCGGCGCTGCGAGGTCTGCCGCCTCCATCCGCGTCGCGCGCTCGCGTCACGGCCTGGGATGCGGGGCAGATGACTGTCGAGCTCGACCCGGCGCCCCGCGACTCGAGCTACGTGATGATCGCCGAGAACTGGTACCTCGACTGGCGCGCCAGCGTGGATGGTCATGCCGCCCGCGTCCTGCGGGGCGACAACGCGCTGCTCACGATTCCGGTCGCGCCCGGCGCCCGCAAGATCGAGCTACGTTATCACTCGAGCGCATACGCGCAGGGAAAGGTGATCGCCTTCGCGACACTCGTCATCCTGCTGGCGGGATTTGTCGTTCCGCCGCTCGTCGCTCGGAGACGCCGCGGTGCCTGAGAAAGCCCTCGTCGTCATTCCCACCTTCAACGAGGCGGTGAACCTTCGTCAGATCGTCCCGCAGGTCCTGGCGCAGGATCCGC
>WNGO01003902.1_pt1 | contig 18383 bp, 15 predicted proteins | sample 5400511 | NCBI WGS metagenome assembly WNGO01 (sample SAMN13153380, study PRJNA577476) | soil metagenome | isolation source: 20 cm soil or saprolite under Garry oak tree replicate 2 | place: USA:California | collected 2016-06-15 | reverse complement strand
GCTCTGTCGTTTGACCGGGATGCTGCAGATTGCCGCTCGTGTAGCGTGCATTGCCTTCCTTTAACCGCGAGAGCGCGTCAGCTGGAGCGACAAGCGGTTGATCCGGATGAGCTGGGTCAGCGGCTTGGCCAAGCCGGTTTGCCCCAAGCAAAGTGATTACGACCAAACAAGATGCCAGTGATGTTTTCATGCCGGTATTTGTGAAGGGTCTGCTTTGTTTGGTCAATCCGAAAGTAAGATGCCTGACCGATTAGAATTCGTCGCAGAATGGTTTTCGCTGCTCAAAGAGAGGCAGAGCCTTTTCGCGCTCGTCGCTCTCCTTCAGTGCTAAAGAAGAATCCGGTGAGCGCCTGTTTTTAGTACTCGACTACCTGATCAAAGTCGCTGGCTTCGGCATAAGAAAAGGCCAGAGTGTCGAACATCCAGTCGAAGAGTTTGCTGCAGCTACTGGCGACTCAACATCAAACAATCTACCGTAATTGAATGGGAACCCTCAGGTCATCGCAATATGTGACCTCACTGTCACAGTTCGTCGACCTGATGGAGCAGGTTCGAAGTTGGACATCGGGGAGACAGTGGATTTTTCGCGGGCAAATCAATGTCCGAAAGGAGTGGCCGCTTCTTCCACGAATCGGGCGTCGGAATCTTTTGGGTTCGATCCTTCAGAAGCATTTCGGCTGGCGCGACGGAGAGAGTCAATCCAGTGATGGCACAGGCAAGATCACACGAAAGGTTATCCCAGATTTTTATGCCCCTCCTGACATAGCGGGATTCCAGGAATGGTGTGATAGAGCGATTGCAGTTCAACCATTACCTGAAAATCACTGGGAGCGGTTGGCGCTCGCACAGCATTACGGGTTAGCGACGCGACTTCTCGATTGGACCCATAACCCGTTGGTTGGCCTGTTTTTCGCTGTAGCGGAAGGCGAGGAACAAGGACTCTATGGCGGCGTCTACGCATTGCTTTCGCGCAACGAGGTTACAAATGACGTTCCGTTTGCAGACTGCGGTCGTGCACTTTCAACAGACGATCTGCAGAAAGCACTCTCAGGCGCGCCCAGCCCTTTTGCATTCAGCAAGGTCATTACCTATGTTCCGCGGCCTTTTGATCGAAGAATGCTTCAACAGGCGGCAGTTTTCACCTATCATGTTGAACCCGCCGTCGCGTTGGAGCCAACTGCCGTGTCTGATCGGTCGACCGCCGATCCCGCAGCCATAGCAGCCGGTGTGGATTTGATCGAGTTTATCGTAGCACCGGAATACAAACCCGAGCTTCGAAAAGGCTTAGCAACTCTCGGGGTGCGTTATGATACACTGTTTCCTGATTTGGATGGGCTATCGCGGCAATTTAATTATGGTTTCATAACGAAATTGACCATTCGATCGCGAGGAATTCCGAGTGATGAACTTCCTCAGGAGCCGCGCTCACGCAAGACGTTAGAGCTTGTCATAAACGTTCCACAGAATCTCACCCTGGGCGAAACAATGCGTCAAGCAGTCGGCGATCCGGACGCAGTGCCGAAGGTAATCGTTGGACGCACTGCGCAGAATGAACCGATTAGCTTATTCGGTTGTTCCAGTTTTCAGTACTCGTTTTCGGCGGGTCTACGTACATTTCGGATCGACGCTATCGCGGGAATTGAAGGACTTGAATTGTTCGCGTGGAATCAGCCAGCGATTCGAACAGTTAACATCGATATCGACCCGCTATGCATTTGGCTCGGTGGACAAGCGGTCGCTTGGATCAAAGATGGCGAAGAAAAAAGCTGTACGTTGCCGGACCCAACAGACTTATCTTTCAAAGTTTCAGATGACGTCGAGTTCGGCATTTGGTGCAGCACTGGCATAAGCTCGAGCCAAGAGAAAGTCTGCTTTAGCCAGCGGAGTTCGGCGTGGCTACAGTTTGATCAGCCGCGGTCGCTTCAAGAGGTCTGCGAGAACTGGCTTCCGTGGGTTGATCGACTGTTTTCGCTGCTTATCGGTTCCGCGGTTCGACATGGGCTAGTGACTTGTCATGAGCAGAAATAGTTCGGGAAGAATTCGAAGCCGTTAGGAAAAAAAGGGCAACTAATCCGCATGGGCGGCAAAGCCGCGACGCGGGCGGGCGAGGTTAGTTGGCCGGCGATGATTACGCGGTATTCCGAGCTGTCGGCAGAGTTTGGAGAAATCGTCAGAAGGTGGACGGATGTCGCTGATCGTTATGAGCCGCTCGTTGATATCCTTGGCATGGCGATTTTCAATCGTTCCCTCCATGCAGAAGCACAGTTTCTCTTTTTGTTGCAAGCTCTTGAGGTTTATCATGCGCGATGCTCAAAGTTTGATTCGATGCTCGTTCCGCCAGCCACTCACAAAGCTCGCGTCAAGCGTGCGACGGCTTCAACACCAGAAGACCTCAAAGAATGGGCTGAGCGTACGCTCAAAGCCGCAAACAACAAACATTTGGATGAGCGCTTATCTGAAATTTTCAACTGCCATCGCAGCGAGACCGACAAAATCTTCGGTGCCGATCCGGCTTTAGCCGAGAAAATCAGATATACTCGTAATCACCTGACCCATCACACCGGCGACGACTCATCATCCAAATTGCTAAAAGGCACCGAAATCCTGGAGATCACTTGGAACCTTCGAACATTCATTTGGGTCGTGCTGTTAAAAGAAATCGGCGTGTCTGGAGTCCCGATTGATCGTTTGATTGGAAAATACGAGGCTCGTTTCGTTAGCTTGGATTAAAAATGCGAATCAAAAGCAAGGATCAATTGAAGGTATCGATCACACGTCGTAATACATCGCAAACTCGTACGGATGAGGTCTTAGGCGCAGCGCATCGTATTCTTTTTGTTTCATGTCGACCCAGTTGGCAATGAAGTCTTCGTTGAAGACGTCGCCGCGCAACAGGAAGGAATGATCGGCTTGGAGCGCTTCGATCGCGCCGCGGAGTGAATCGGGAACGCTGGCGACCTGCGCGAGTTCTTCCGGCGGAAGTTCGTAGAGATTCTTGTCGAGCGGATCGCCTGGATCGATCCGGTTTTGTATTCCGTCGAGACCAGCCAGAAGCATCGCCGAGAATGCAATATAGGGATTCGCCGAGGCGTCCGGCGTGCGAAACTCGAGACGCTTTGCCTTGGGACTAGCGGAATAAGTCGGAATTCGGACAGCGGCGGAACGATTACGTGCCGAATAGGCCAGGTTCACCGGCGCTTCGAATCCCGGCACGAGGCGCTTGAAACTGTTCGTCGTTGGATTGCAAAAGCATGTGAGCGCGGACGCATGTTTCAAAATTCCGCCGATAAAAAACAGCGCCATTTCGCTGAGCCCCGCGTAACCGTTGCCGGCGAACAACGGTTTGCCGTCTTTCCAAAGCGAAATGTGGGTGTGCATGCCGGAGCCATTGTCACCGAACAACGGCTTCGGCATGAAGGTGACGGTCTTGTTGTGCCTTCTCGCGACGTTGCGAATGATGTACTTGTAATACTGCATCGAGTCGCCCATCTGCTTCAGCGGCGCGAAACGGACGTCGATTTCTGCCTGGCCAGCCGTAGCGACTTCGTGATGTTGTTTGTCCACGGGGATGCCGGCTTTCTCGATCTCGAGCGCCATTTCGTTGCGAATATCCTGCAGCGTGTCCATCGGCGGAACCGGGAAATAGCCCTCTTTAGGCCGAATTTTGTAACCGAGATTTGGAAACTCCTCGCGGGCGCTATTCCAATGTCCCTCAGCGCTGTCGATCATGTACGACGACGCGTTCCCGCTATTTGCAAATCGCACATCGTCGAAAATAAAAAATTCGGCTTCCGGTCCAAAGAATGCGGTGTCTGCAATGCCGGTACTCATCAAATAAGCTTCTGCTTTTTCGGCGACTCCGCGCGGGTCGCGATCGTACGGTTCGCGTGTAATGGGATCGACGATGGTGCAGATCAGACTGAGAGTCGGTTCAGCGTTGAAGATATCAATCCACGCCGTCGCCGGATCGGGAATGACAAGCATATCCGAGGCGTTGATGACTTTCCAACCTCGAATGCTAGAACCGTCGAACCCGAGTCCATCGGTAAAAATATCTTCGCTATATTCGCTGAGCGTGGTGGTGAAATGCTGCCACGTGCCAGGCAGATCGGTGAACTTGAAATCCACGAGTTTTACCTCGCGGTCTTTAATCATTTTGCTGACGTCGGATGGAGTTTTGTCTTTGGCCATATTTCAGGAGTTGATGGTTGAGAGTTGAGAGTTAAAAGAAATAAAAAATCGCATTTCCAAAAATTCTCGTATTGCCACGTCTCGCAAATGATAGTTGCGCGCTAGACTGACAGTTCCCTCAACCATCAGCTCTCAACTATCAACTTCTGCATCACACTGCTTTTTCGCCGATCTCTTCCGTTCGGATGCGCACTGCATGTTCTACCGGAAGCACGAACACTTTTCCATCGCCGATCTTGCCCGTTTTTGCTGCGGCGACTACGACGTTAACCGCCTGTTCGACCATATCGTCCGCCATCACCACTTCGACTTTTACTTTCGGGAGAAAATCCACCGTGTACTCGCTCCCTCGGTAGATTTCGGTGTGTCCCTTTTGCCGGCCAAAACCTTTGACCTCGGTGACAGTCATCCCTTCGATGCCAAGCTCGGCCAGCGCTTCTTTCACCTCTTCGAGCTTGAACGGCTTAATGATGGCTTCCAGTTTTTTCATGTCGAAGTAAACTCAGCGCCGCGTGGGGCGCTACAATTCAACGCTAACAGCAGCACGCGCTCTCATAACAACAACATGAAACCGATGCAAGCATCGTTTTCATATTCGTTAAAATGGTTGAAGCGTTAAAGGGTTGAAGCGGCCAAATGGCTGGCAGATTTCGCTTCAACGGTTCAACGCTTTAACCCTTCAACGCTCCACACGCAGGCAAATTTGCGCAATTTTTTTTGGCGCTTAATACTGCAAACAGAAATGCCGCGCGATTCTTTCGTTCATCTCCATCTGCACACTGAGTATTCGCTGCTGGATGGAAGTATCCGGATGAAAGAGCTTATGAAAAAAGCGGCTGACTTCAAAATGCCTGCCGTCGCGATCACGGATCACGGCAATTTGTTTGGCGCTATTGAATTTTACCAGGAAGCGCAGCGCGCCGGGGTGAAACCGATTATTGGTTGCGAAGCTTATGTGGCCCCCGGTTCGCATAAGGACCGACCGGCATCGCGGCGCGATGCGGCATACCACTTTACGCTTCTGGCGCGGGACGAAACCGGCTATCGCAACCTCGTAAAGTTGATTACGGCAGCGCACCTGGATGGATTTCATTATGCCCCCAGGATCGATAAAGAGCTTTTGTCGGCGCATGCAGCGGGGCTGATCGGGCTGAGCGGTTGCCTTTCGGGGGAAATCAATAGCGCAATTCAGGCGAACAATCTGGAGAAAGCGAGACAGAGCGCCGCCCAATACCGCGACATTCTTGGCCCGGAGAATTTCTTCATGGAAATGCACGATCACGGCATGGAAGAGCAACGCCTGTGCAATCGTGTCCTGCCGAAGATTGCCCGGGACATCGGTGTCGGACTTGTTGCTGCGAACGATGTTCATTTTTTGCGCCGGAGCGATCACGAAGCGCACGACGTGATGATGTGCATCGGCACCGGCAAAATGGTCCAGGACGAAAACCGGATGCGATATGTGCCGGAGTTGTATTTCAAATCGCCCGCGGAAATGCATGAAATCTTCCGCGATTTCCCCGAGGCGATTTCGAACACTCTCGAAATCGGCGAGCGTTGCCGTTTCGATCTCGATTTCGGACATTCGAAATATCCCGAATATCCGGTGCCTGCTGGAAAAACGCGCGAGGGTTATTTGCGCGAGCTTTGTTATCAGGGCCTGTGCGAACGCTACGGCGAGCGCGCAACGACTGACGCCGAACTGCTTAAACGGCTCGATTACGAGCTTGGCGTGCTCGAGAAAACCGGTTTCGTCAGTTATCTGCTCATCGTTTGGGATTTCATCCATTTCGCCAAAGAGAGAGGCATTCCGGTCGGCCCCGGTCGCGGTTCGGCCGCAGGTTCGATGGTCGCTTACGTTCTGGGAATTACCGACATCGACCCACTTCAATTCGGATTGATTTTCGAGCGGTTTTTGAATCCGGACCGTGTTTCTCCGCCGGATATCGACGTCGATTTTTGCGAGACGCGGCGCGGCGAGGTGCTCGAGTACGTGCGGCAGAAATACGGCCAGCGCCGTGTCGCGCAGATCATCACCTTTGGCAAGCTCAAAGCTAAAAGCGTGGTGCGCGATGTCGGGCGAGTGATGGGTTGGAGCTATCGCGACGCCGATCGCATCGCGAAGATGATCCCCAATGAATTGAATATCACGCTCGATTCGGCGGTGGAAAAAAATCCGGAGCTGAAACGGGCAGTCGCCACCGAGCCTGCGACGCGCCAGCTCTTCGATTATGCGAAAGTTCTCGAAGGCTTGTCGCGGAATGCCGGCGTGCACGCAGCGGGCGTGGTGATCGCGGATCGCGATCTGTCTGATTACATCCCGCTTTGTCGGGATGTGAAAGGCAATGACGTGATCAGCCAGTATCCCATGGGGCCGCTCAATGATCTTGGCCTGCTCAAAATGGATTTCCTCGGCTTGAAAACGCTGACTGTTATCGAAGACACGGTGGCGCTTATTCATAAACGAGAGCCAAATTTTTCACTGAAGAATATTCCACTCGACGACAATGCTGCGTTCGCGCTTTACAACCGCGGCGAAACGATTGGCCTTTTCCAAATGGAATCTGGCGGAATGACGAGTTTGTCGAAACAATTGGACGTGAAGAAGCTCGACGACATCATTGCCTTGATCGCGCTTTATCGGCCGGGCCCGATGGAACTCATCCCCGAATACGTCAAGGCGAAAAAGGGGATCACGCCGATTAAATATCTGCATCCGTTGTTGGAGGATATCTGCGCCGATACCTACGGCGTGATGATTTATCAGGAACAGGTGATGGCTGCTGCGAGCAAACTCGCGGGCTACTCACTCGCGCAAGGCGATCTTCTCCGGCGCGCGATGGGCAAAAAGGATAAGGAGAAGATGGCGAAGGAGAGAAAAAATTTCATCGAAGGCTGCGCGCGCACGAACAAGATCCCGGAGAAAAAAGCGAACGCGATTTTCGATTTGCTGGAGAAATTTGCAGGTTACGGATTCAACAAGAGTCACAGTGCGGCCTACGGCGTGATCAGTTATCAAACCGCCTATCTGAAAGCCCATTATCCCGTGGAATTCATGGCCGGTCTGCTCAGTAATGAAATCAATAACACGGAAAAAATTTCCGTCTTCGTCGGCGAATGCAAGCGGATGGGCGTTTCCATTTTGCCGCCGGACATCAACAAAAGCGGCCTGAAATTCATGCCGGAGACTGTAGCCGGCATCGGTGATGCCGGTCGCTCGAAGCGGGAACCAGAGACCGGGATCACCGATCCCGGCTACAGCGCCATTCGGTACGGCCTCGCGGGGATCAAGCACGTTGGCGAAACCGCCATGGAAGCTGTAATTCGCGAACGCGAGCAGCGAGGCGATTTCATTTCCCTGGAGGACTTCTGCACCCGGCTGGACTCGCGCATTGCTAGTCGGAAGATGCTGGAAAGCCTGATCAAGGCCGGCGCTTTTGATTTTGCTGGCAGAGATCGCGCCGAACTATTCAGCTGCATTGACGATGCTGTGAGCGCGTCCGTTACGGCACAGAGAGACCGGCTGGCTGGTCAGGTTGCACTGTTTGACGAAACAACTGCTTCCAGCACGTCGAGAAAGAGGGCCGCCAGCCGCTGGAGCGAGCACGAAAAACTTTCCTACGAGAAAGAGCTTCTTGGTTTTTATGTGAGCGGCCATCCGCTGGACGCATACGCGGACGTCTTCGCAGCAAAAAATTATCGCTCGATCGCTTCGTTGGGCGAGCTCAACGATCGCGCGTCGTTCAAGATCGCTGGCGCGATCGTCCAGGTCGAAAAGAAATTCACGAGAAAGGATGGCAAACCATTCGCGGTTATCTGGCTCGAAGACCTAACGAACACCCTGGAGGTAGTCGTGTGGAATGAGGTTTATTTGAAGGTCTCGGATGCGCTCGTTGTGGGACGCGTTGTTGAGATAAAAGGAACGCTGGACAAACGCGACGAAGCCCTTCGCGCTACGGCTATGGAAATCAGATTGCTCGCACCCGAAAAAGGCAATGGCGCAAATGAAATATCCGCGGACGTATCCCAGGAATCGGCTGTTATGCTGCAATTTTCTACCGCTACGACAGGCGATGAGCTACGTCAGGTGCACGAGATTCTGGCGAGCTCACCGGGCCAGCAGCCAGTCAAATTGTTGTTCGATCGGGCAAATGGCAATTCGTTGCGCCTGGATGCGGGTTCTGAGTTTCGGGTGAATCTTACGCCGGTGCTGAAGGAAAAGCTTTCCCGCTGGCTGGTGACGTCTTTTGGGAAGATACGCTGATTCTGAGGCTGCTATCTTCGCTTGTCTCGGGGTTTCGCGCGCGTTTCACCGCCTGCTGTAGCCCGCGGAAGCGCGCCGAGTAGTAATGTTTTTTCCTCGGAGGGTGTGTCGAGGCAGAGTGAAAACTTTCGGCCGCCGCCGTCAGGATCTAACATGGCCAACGACTCGAGGCCGTTGGTTTCCTGCAGAGTGACGGTCCAATCGGATTGAAAGACGCCACCGCGAAATTCGAACTCCGCTACGGCAGGTGCGAGGGTCAACGTGGCCGGTGTAATATTGATTTTGCTCACGCAATCGATCTGCTGCGCCGTGAGATCGAATAGCGGTGTTGCTCCGCTCATTCTGATCTTCACATCGTCAATGCTCTGAAAGTCAATTTCGCCACGCAGCAAAAGGTCCGCGTCCTTGGTCGCTACATTCAAAAACTCCACTGCTGCGTGATTACCGGTAAAACTAATCCGACTGCTCGCTTCCGTAACATTAAAAGAAGGCCAGCCGTCGCCTGATAATTTTCCATTCACAAGCTGCATGTCGCCAATAATGCGGGGACATTGCAATGTCTCGGAAAGAGAAATGTTTCCGCTCAGAATGCCGTCCTGGAAAATTCCGGGGTGAAATAGCTGAGGCCCCTTTCCTAAAAGGATCCACGGAAAATCGACCGTAATGTTCACCGGAGATAATTGGAAAGCGTTCCAGTCTGTTCCGATGCGCAATGGAAAATTTGCGGTAAAACTAATCGGGCTCGAATCCGGCACACGGATTACGCCGTGCGCATCCCAGTTGCTGGAATCGATGGTCGCGTGAAGATCTATGGGGATTGGGTTTGGCTTCTTACCGGCAGATCCACGAAAGCGGGAAAAATAATCAAGCAGGTTATCGGCTCGAGCATCGAGAGTTCCCGAGTAGTTGTTCTCGTGCGACATCTCGATTTTGCCTTGACCGGTGAGCGAATCGTTCTTGCGCGTGATCTCCAACTGCTCAACCTCCAACTCGGTCGCTTTCAGATTCAGCTCTGCTGTGAGACTGTCGACACCCATTTGAAAAAACGTGAGAGACGCGCCTTCAACCGATAGACGTCCTCCAAACTTGCGATCGCGGGTGTCCATTGCTCCCTCGACACTGATCTTCCCCGCAAAATCGTCGGGATTTGCGCCAAATAAAGCCGCGAAGTCGCCAAGCTGATTGATGGACGCAGAAATGTTGCCGCGAAAGTCCGGGCTTAGCCAACCGGATGAAGTCGTAGGGAATGTTGCCTCGCCGCTTAAAGTAAACTGATTGGTTTTCTGTCGAATATAGAGTTGTTGGAGCTGAATCTTACGATTGTATACCGCAGCGCCGAGCATGATTGCTTCGGCCGTGCGAGTGCGCCAGGTAGGCCCGGTCAGTTCGCTCCAAAGCGACGCAGTTACGCGGTCCGGCTCGGCGAGATTTCCACGAAAGGTGAAGTTGGCGGCGTGAATCAAACCGTCCACGCGGTCGGCGAACCCGAACGCGTCTGACGTTTGCGCCAGAGAGATGTCGCTGGCGCCGCCGGCAATCTTCCAGTTGGAATGTTGAGACCGCCACTCGTGTGAGACATTTCCACGAATTTTGCCGCCGAATGCGTCGAGATCGAACTGCAACCCCACGCGTTGCTTGCCCAGGCGCGACAAGTCCGCTGCGGCGGATTGCAGGTCGAGACCGCGGCTCAACGTGAGTCCTCCGAGCGTCAGGCGATTGGCTTCCCAGTGAGTTGCGCCGCGCAATTGCGAAAAGGTTTGATGCAACCACGGCGATGCAATCATGATTTCGGCAGCGCTGAACCGGCCGGGCTCGCTTGCACTCGCAGAAAGAGAGCCGCCTCGCAACAGAATCAAATTCGGGCCGTTCTCAACGCGCACTTCTGCTTTAGCAATGTTCAGACTCTCGGGAAGCAGTCGCTGCAGGGTCGCCCAGCCCTGCCGCGTCAGGGCTTGCACATTCGGAGTACTGCGGCGCAGTTCTACACGAAATTGTTCAATTGAAAGATTGCGAATGAGGCGCCCGCGCATGTGCAGGAGCAGATGTTTCAAATTCAGAGCAACCTTCGCGTCTGTGGCGGTTACTTCGATACGCAGCGCATTATCGCGCGTGCTCTTCAAGTGAATTTCGTGAATTACAAGCGGACTTAGAAATGGCGCGTCAATCCCCTCGACGCTGACAACAAAGCCCTCTTGCCGGGCTCTCCACCAAATCCAGAAACGGACGCCATTTGAAACGGCGAACGGCGCAAACACAATTATTACGAGCGTCAGGAGCAGTGCGAGCAAGATCACGAGCATCAGATGATTTTTTCGCGGCATCGCTTGCAGGAGGTTAAAACTGATCCGTGATCATAAACGCTTGCATTGATCAGGCTGCGGTCATTGTTCAGCGATCACTATTCACGTTTTTCAGCGTTCCTGAAGATCAAATGCAGTGGCTGCGGCGGATGAATTCATGTGCGCTCGGCTTCGGCAGGCATCCCGGCTTCTGCTGCTCGTTTTCGGGCAAGCTGAGGAAGCATCGACAATTCGTCTTGAAGATCCTGTCCGGAGATTCGGTTCCACAAACCGTTTTCGAACGCGAGGACGTCCACGTGTTCCTGATCGACACCCAAAATTTGAGCGTGCGGGAGCTGAATAATTATTTCTTTGGGACGAATATCGATTGAGAGGTCCTGCTGCAGATCGAAGCCGGCTTTCGCAACGAACGTTCCATGCAGTTTTACGCGTTTGGAGCTGCCCACCCAGGTGTGGAGGAACTCATGTTCAACTTCGATCCGTCGTGACACGATCGCCAATTCGCTCACTGGCTTCGTTTGTTCCATGTAGACGCGGTTATTGATGGTGATGCGCGGCTGCAGGTTTGCAATGTCGATGAAAGCCGCGCGCAGATCCTTCCCCAACCGTTCGAGTTCGGCTGTGCTTTCCCGCGCCGTGCGCGCAGGCCAGGTCTCGAGGCGCACAAAAATCACGATGATCATCGTTGCGACGATGAGCGCCACGAGCGTCAACGCAGTTGGCCACGTGACGCGACCCGAATTTGCTGACTTCAACATTGGAGGTTGGACGTTGAGCGTTGAGCGATTCTTTCAGGCGCTAATCGAGCAAGAGCATGATCACGAGCAAGAGGAAAGAGGCAGACGTTTGTCACCAAAAAAGTACCGCCCCCCACACCCGATGGGCGTGAAGGGCGGCTGTTCCCCCCAGAACAATCTTCGAAAACTTTGAGGCTACTAAACGAGCTTCAGGCTGGTCGCAACAATTTTTTTATTAAAAAATTTCGCGCGATTGCAGGCCCACCACAATGGGCAAAAACACGACGAAGCTTTAACAAAATTATATCAAGCCCGAACGAAGTAAAGCGTCGCCGCGCAAATAGGCGAGCGAGATAAGGTTGCACAAGCGCACGCAGCGGTTTCTAGTTTCAGGATGCGTGATTTGGGTGGCGAACCTTTCTCGCGAAGTTTTGCGGGCTCGTTGCTGGTTGCTCACCCGAATATGCTCGATCCGAATTTCCGGCGGGCCGTGCTCTTTGTTTCCGAGCATGACCCAGGCCCGGTTGGCAAGAATCAATTAATGTTTGCGGCGTTCGAATGGAAAAAGGGCGACGGAGTTAAACTTAGTCACAACATCGCTTTGGAAAAAGCCAGCGCCGCCCCCGGCGAAAAAAACCTGGTCACACTTTGTGCGTTCGTGGGTTATGCGGGCTGGGGAGCAGGCCAGCTTGAAAGTGAGCTGAAGCAGAAAGCGTGGCTGCTTCAAAAAGCCAATCCTTCGTTGCTTAAACTCGACCGGCTCCCAAACCTCTGGTTCGACATCATGCGCGGCTTGGGGCCGTGGTATAAGATGCTCGCCGCGGCGCCGGACGATCCGTCGCTGAATTGACGAGACGTGAGAGGTGAAACGTGAGAAGTGAAAACTGATTTGGCTTGATTCCTACTTCTCACTAATCACTAATCACTTCCCACGAATCACGTCTCACTCTCCGCAAATGATCATAGGCGTCCCCAAAGAAATTAAGGAACAGGAGCAACGCGTCGGGCTGTTGCCATCGGCCGCGAAGCAGCTCACTCGCGGCAGTCATTCGGTGTTGGTGGAAAAGAATGCCGCCATAGGCTCTGGCTATCCGGACGAAGAGTACGCCAACGCCGGGGCGGAAATTGTCGATCAAGCGAAAGAGGTATTCGCGCGCGCCGACATGATTGTGAAAGTCAAGGAACCTCTGGAAGCGGAGTTTCCGCTGCTGCGCAAGGGGCAAATCCTTTTCACGTACTTGCATCTTGCCGCGAGTAAGCCTCTCACTGAGGCGTTGCTCAAATCGGGCGTCACAGCGGTGGCCTACGAGACGATTCAGGTCGACCACCGTTTGCCGTTGTTGGAACCGATGAGTGAGATCGCTGGTCGCATGTCGGTGGTGATGGGCGCCAATTTTCTGGCCAAATACAATGGCGGCAGCGGGGTATTGCTGGGCGGCGTGCCTGGGGTTTTGCCAGGACGCGTGGTTATAGTCGGTGGCGGAACTTCAGGCGTGAACGCACTGCGCATGGCCAAAGGTCTCGGCGCGGATGCCACGATACTCGATATTGATGTTGAGCGTTTGCGATTCCTCGATGTGGCGATGGAGAATTTGCACACCCTCTATTCAAACGAAGCGAATTTGAACGACCTGATGCCGGATTGCGATTTGCTGATCGGCGCTGTGCTTCTGCCCGGAGCAAAGGCCCCGAAACTAATCACGCGCGCGATGCTGCGGCAAATGAAGCGCGGCAGTGTGCTGGTTGATATTTCAATCGACCAGGGCGGCTGCGCGGAGACATCGAGACCAACCACGCATCTCGATCCGGTTTATGTTGAGGAAGGAGTTACGCATTATTGCGTGGCGAATATGCCCGCAGCGTACACACGCACCGCGACACAGGCTCTCACCAATGTAACGTATCGTTATGTGGAGTTGCTCGCTGACTTCGGACTCGAGGGCGCATGCAAAAAACAACCGGCGCTGATCGGCGGCATCAACACTCGCGATGGACGGCTTACTTGCCAGGCGGTAGCGGAGGCGCATGGCCTCAAATACGAGGCTCCACTCTAACGAACGGCTATCTAGCGGTCGCGGCGAAAAATACATTCCAACGCCGCGAAAAACCGCCTTGCTCGCTATATTCAATTACAGGAATGTGCCGCTTCTAATTAGCACTATGAAAAAATACATCTGTGTTCTGGCCAGTGCTGCACTCCTCGCGGCGTGCGAGCAAAAGACCGAGACAACTCAGTCGGCGACTACTCCAGCCCCAACCGCGGGGCCTGAAGCCGCGGCGGCCGCAGCCGCTGCAGACCAAAATCCTGCTACGAGAAGCCAATCTCCACCGGCAGCGACGCCAACTGGGACACCGCCGCCAAGCTCATAACTTCTGCAGCGTACTTCTTTTTTGCGAAGTCTTATTCCGGAGTTCCGGGAGAAGACCTCCGCTTGTACGTCCCTGGCGCCAAATGACCACATCCCATGACACGGGCAAGTTCGTTCTCTTTTCCAAAACATCGGCGCCTGACGCACCCCGCAGAGTTTGATCACGTAGAACACAGCGGCTCTACGCGAGGCGGCAAACTCCTAATGCTCAATTTTGCGCCAGTGGAGAGTTCCGTGCCCTGCCGCGTCGGCCTCATCGCTTCGCGTCGCATTGGAGGCGCGGTTGTTCGTAACCGTGTCAGGCGCCGTCTGCGAGAAATTGTGCGTCGTCACCAGCATGATTTGCGAAACGGCTTTTGGATTGTGCTAGTCGCCAAACGCGATGCTGTTAACGCGAGCTATCATGAGCTGGAACATGAAGTGTTGCGTCTGGCAAGGCGCGCTTCTATCCTGCTCTGATGGTCCGGTTGGTTCGTTTTTTTATTCGCGTTTATCAGTGTACGCTCTCGCCCTTGCTCCGGCTGCTGTGTGGCCCTGATTCGGGCTGCCGATTCACGCCGAGTTGTTCGTCATACTTTTTGGAAGCGGTTGAGGTGCATGGCGTTTTCTCCGGAAGTTGGCTTGGATTTAAGCGCCTTGCCAGGTGCCAACCGTGGGGCGGATCTGGATATGATCCGGTGCCGCCGCGCCGGACTGGCAGAAGTGAGGCTGCTAGCCTGACTCGGCTGGCATGCTGCCAGCCTGCCGACTCAGCCAGGTTCGCCACGGCGAATCCGTCCGATGGCGCACTGGCTGACCTCCGCCGCGTCTGATCGTGCAAAACCAAATTTATGGATCGAACTGCCTGGATTGTCGTTGCTCTTTGCGTGATTGGGCTCGTCGTGTGGGAAGTCTATCTGGCAAAACAGATGGCTCACAGACCAGCTCCAGCCGGTGCTACGCCGACGCAAGTTTCTCCCTCTGCGGCTCCTACAATCTTTGGCCCTTCGCCGTCAACAACGCCCGTTGTTGAAGCCACGCCCGGCGCTCACGAGCCAGCTCCGAGCTTTGCCGAGAAGCTGGAAACCTTGCGCAATTCAGACCTCGAGCTGCATCTGACGAATCGCGGTGGAGGAATTAAGGAAGCGGTCCTGCTGAGGCAGATAGCCGAGAAAGATCAGCGCGTCGTCCTGAATTCAAATCAGACCACACCAATCGGTGCAATCATCGAGCAACCGGCGACGCCGGCGCTCGCCGAGTTTACTGCATCTGCTGTGTCCGATTCAGTTGTGCAATTTGAGCGCACGACGGATGAGCAACTTAGGATTCGAAAGAAGTTCCAATTTCAAAAATCTTCAGAGGAAAAAGACAACTACGTGATCGAAATGAACGTTGATCTGGAGAACCGCAGCGACAAGCCGTATCAAAACGGCGGATATTTTGTGGCGCTCGGTTCCGCAGCCCCGATTCATCCCAAAGATTATCCGTCATTCACGCGTCTGGTCTGGTGCATCGACGGCAGAGCGAAAGGGATTGATGTCGGTTGGTTCGGAAGCAGCGGCGGTATTCTTGGGCTGGGACAGCGCGCTGCGCGTCCGTATTTTGAGCAGACACTTGGCGGCGCGGAATGGGTTGCGGTGAGCAACCAATTCTTCACTACGTTAATGGCGCCGCTCAGCGCCAAGGCAACCGGTGTGTGGGGCCGGCATTTCGATATCGAGCGCGCGCCGGACCAAAAGCTGCTCGGGATCGAGGGGGCACTTGGAATGCCGGGATTTCAGTTGCAGCCCGGACAAACATACAGTGCGCGTTTTGAGATCTACGCCGGCCCGAAGCTTTACCACAGTCTCGCGCAACTTCCGCACAACGAAGCTGAGGTCATGGATTTCGGGATGTTCAAGATCGTGTGCCAGTTTCTGCTCAACTTCATGAACCTGCTCAATAGCTGGCTGCATGACTACGGCCTCGCCATCCTCGCTCTCACCACCATCATCAAACTCACGCTTTGGCCAATTCAAAACAAGGCCAACCGCTCCATGCGCCAGATGGCTGCGCTTGCGCCGAAAATGCAGGAGCTACGGGAAAAATATAAAGACGATCCGACCCGGATGAACCAGGAGGTGATGAAGCTTTACAAACAGTATGGAATCAATCCTGTGGGCGGCTGTTTGCCGATGATGATTCAAATCCCAATCTTCTTCGGTCTGTTCAAAATGCTCGGCCAGGCAGTGGAATTGCGGAACGCGAAATTTCTCTGGGTAAAAGATCTTTCGCAGCCGGACACTGTAGCGCATCTGCCGATGCTCGGTTGGCCGGTCAACATCATTCCACTGTGCATGGCTGCAACGCAGATTTGGCTCATGGCGATGACGCCAAAGACGGGCGACCCCACACAGCGACGAATCGCCATGTTCATGCCGCTGATCTTTCTATTTATCTGCTACAATTTTGCCGCGGCTCTGGCATTATATTACACTGCACAAAATCTCTTCAGTATTTTGCAATTTTATCAGAACAAACGACAACCCGTGCCGACGCTGGAAAAAGTTGCGCCTCCACGAAAACGATGATGACCCCGAAAGATCTCCTCGACACGATGCTCGGTTATCTCGGGTTCGTTGTGGACATCGAGGAAACCACCAACGAAGGCGGCAACCCGACGTTGCAGATTTATACCGAGGAAAGCCGGCGCCTCATTGGACGCGACGGCGAGACGCTCGAGGCCATTCAGTTTTTGCTTAACCGGTTGCTGCAAGCCAGGGACAAAGACGCTGAAAAAGTCATCGTCGATTGCGAACACTATCGCTCAATGCGGGAGGATCGGATCGTGCATCGCGTGCGGGAGCTGGCCGATCGCGTGCGCATCACCGGCCGCGCACTTCAGCTTGAACCGATGAACTCTTACGAGCGCCGCCTCGTGCACAATGCGTTCAAGGACGATCCCGAAGTCGCCACCTGGAGCCCATCCGATTCGGCGCGCATCAAGCAAATCACGTTGCTCAAGCGGCAGCGGAAGAAAGAAACCGCACAAAAAGGTTAGGCCCAGGCAGTGCGTCTTGCGCCGTCGTCGGTTGCCGACCGGAGCACATACTAGTGCATCAGCTGGACATCACTCCCAGCGCGTGAGCGAAGCTTTTGCGCGTTGATCGAGCAATTTTGGATTGCGGGCCGAAGAGGCCATCGATAAACTTGCGGCCATGTTCGACATTGTTAGAATCGGGTCGAACAAGGCAAGTGGATTAGGCCGAATTATTCACCTTTTTCCTCTCCATTGCCGAATTTTTCGGCCTACCTCTCGTTAGGTCTATGCGCGTGTGGCTGCTGGTTTTGATGGTGTTGGTCGGCTGCACTACGACACAGCCACAGCCGGTCGCCATCCTCGGCCGCTACGCTTCACATTTGCGTGATGCAGATATTCAGGAGATCAAGCGCGTTGTGGCAGCCTACCAGAAGGAACCGCTTCGGAAGATCGATGCGGTAGGGCGCAACAAAGTCCGAGTTGAAGTAGGCACGGAGAAAGCGCTTTCTCGCTTCCCGCTTTTAAAGCGGGATGGAAGGTGGTTGGTCGACGAAACCGGTGAATTTGAAGCTGAGAGCACCATCATCACCATTTGAACGTGAATAGACCTAACCAATCGCTCCAGCTAACCGCTGGCCGGCGCGATGACCAGCTTGAATTTATGAAACACATTATCGATGTTGCGAAAGCTCGGCTCCGCCAGCGGTAGCTGAGCTCCGTCTCGTTAGATGTCTGTGCGCCGCCCATCACCTGCCGTGGAGGCAAGATGCCCATAGCCGTTCAAGTGCCGAAGACACCAACGCAGTTAGACCAGGTTCGCGCTCTGATGCGATCGTTCATCGCTTGGCACAAGGAGCGACATCGCGAGGACATTCACCTCATCAATGCCTACTTTGACGACGCCGCGTTTGAGGAAGAGATTGCTTCGCTGCCTGGCAAGTACATCCCGCCGCGAGGGCAGTTGCTTCTGGCAACGCTGGATGAGGCGCCTGCCGGTTGCGTGGCCTTGCGCGACATTGACTCCTGTAGCTGCGAGATGAAGCGAATGTTCGTATACCCGCAGCACCATGGCAAAGGCGTTGGACGAGCCTTGGCCGAAGCAATCATCAAGGAAGCGCGCGCTCTGGGCTATCGAGCCATGCGACTGGACACGAGCGTTCGTCAGGACGAGGCCAACGGACTTTACCGACGGCTAGGCTTCCAGACCATCAAGCCGTACTATGAACTTCCGGAGGATGTACGGAACTGGCTCGTGTTCATGGAGCTAAAGCTATAGCTACGGGAGTTCATCTATCACATCTAACAAATCGCTGGAGCCAACCGCTGGCCGCTGTGAAGTCCACGTTTGATTTTATGAAACAGTTGTCGATGTTTGCCGCACTCGCCGCCGCCAGCGGTGGCTCAGCTCCGTCTCGTTACATGCTAATGCGCGTCGTTGCCGTCATGTTATTGCTGTCCGCGGGGATCGCTGCTGAGGCGATGTCATACTCGTTTGTTTCTAAGGCGAGCGGGCGATTGGGCGGA
>WNGO01000932.1_pt1 | contig 18389 bp, 18 predicted proteins | sample 5400511 | NCBI WGS metagenome assembly WNGO01 (sample SAMN13153380, study PRJNA577476) | soil metagenome | isolation source: 20 cm soil or saprolite under Garry oak tree replicate 2 | place: USA:California | collected 2016-06-15 | reverse complement strand
CTGAGGTAGGGGCAGCGCGAGCTCGATCAGCGCACGATTGACCAGCGACGCGCAACCGGTGACGGTATTCTTGATCAGCAGTCGCGGAAGGCTCGTGCCTCGGGGATCGAAGCCGGAATAGCGCCAGAACGAGGAATGGCGCTCACGAAGCATATCGTCGACGACGGTGAGATCGCTGTGCACCAGAAGGGGAGTGTCGGCGCCGTGCCGGCTCTCCAGGCCGCGCATCACACCGAGCAGGGTGCGCAGCTTGTGCGGTGCCCACACATCGTCCTGGTCGCTCAGCGCAGCGTACGGGGCCTTTGCCTCGCGGAGAAGGCAGGCGAAATTTCCGACCGCTCCAAGATGGTCGGAGCCGCTCACGCGAATGATGCGATCCGGCCTCATGCGCGTGTAGTGCTCGATGACCGCCGGTGTCTCGTCTACCGATCCATCGTCTCGCACGAGGATCCGGAACGACACCTCCTGCTGGCCCAGTATGGACTCGATTTGGGGCCGGAGATAGCGCGCTCCGTTGTAAGTGGCGAGCAGGACATCGATGCCTGGAGAATCCATGCCTGAGGGCTCACTTCTCGACGGTGTGATTCAATTCGATTGCGACTCGATGCATTCTAGTCCACGTCTCTTGCCTTCGGCCGCCCCGAACGTGCAGTATAGGCGACCCCTTAAGGAGCAATGTCAAGTGAGGCGCCGAGCACGCATTTGCAAGATCGTGAGTGACTCTGCCCGCAAATCCCTTCCCGAATCACGGATCCTCGATCTTGCCTCACTGGAAGGTGACTTCTCTGCCGAGTTCGCGCTCAGAGGAGCCGAGGTCCTCGGCGTCGAAGGGCGGCGTACGAACATCCAGCGTGCCGAGGCGCGCTTCTCCCTCCCCAACCTTAGATTTGTGCAGGATGACGTCAGGAACGTATGCCGGGAAAAATACGGAGAATTCGACGTCGTTCTCTGTCTCGGAATTCTCTATCATTTGGATGCGCCGGACTGTTTCAAATTGCTCGAAGCCATCGCGGGGCTGTGTGTCGATATCGCAATCATAGACACACACATTAGCCTCAAGCGCGACGAGATGATCGAATACAAAGGGCATGAATACTGGGGCTGGCGATACAGGGAGTACAGCGGTGAGCCGACTCCCGAGCAGACGGAAGAGAGAACATGGGCGTCGATCGGGAACCTGCGGAGTTTCTGGCCGACAAAGCCCTCACTGGTCAATGCCATCGTGGATGCGGGTTTCAATTCTGTCTATGAGTGTCTGTATCCGGCATGGAACGATATACCGTCGGACCGCGTGGCCCTGATAGCGCTAAAAGGCAAAAAGGAAAGAATTCTCGCCGTGGATTTCGACGAAGGGATTTTGGATGAGAGAGTGGACGAGGTGCCGAAGGCCGGCCCGGTCCGTCGGTCGGCCATAAGGCAGAAAATGAGCGGGATTGCTCGACTCTTCGGCCTCCGTTGAGGATCGTCAAGCGGTTTTCCCCAGCATCCCATGACAGGCCTCCAGGCTGGCCTCCCACCGGGGCAGCGCGACTCCGAAGCGCCGACGCAGTTTTTCGCTCGATAAGCACGAATTTCTTGGGCGACGCGCCGGCGCCGGATACTCGCTCGACGCGATCGGGACAATGCGGACTGGGGAATCGGGCCGCTCGAGCCGGGCGATCTCCGTTGCAAATCCGTGCCAGGATGTGGATCCCGACGTCGTAGCGTGGTAGATGCCGCTCGCGTCTCCGAGTGCGGCGGCACCATGACGCCGGAGAAGCTCGGCGGTCGCGTCCGCGATCTCCCGCGCGCCGGTCGGAGCTCCGATCTGATCGGATACGATGCGTAGCTCATTTTTTTCCTGAAGCAAACGCAGAATAGTGAGAAGGAAATTCTTGCCGCGCGCGGAGTACACCCAGCTCGTGCGCAATACCAAATGAGCGCCGCCGATGTCGTGAATCGCCTGCTCTCCGGCGAGCTTGCTGCGGCCATATGCATTGAGGGGATTGGGGCGATCCCCCTCGATATACGGCGCATCCTTCGTTCCGTCGAATACGTAATCGGTTGAATAGTGGACGAACAGCGCTCGGAGCCGCTTCGCCTCTTCGGCCAGGATGGCGACCGCGGCGGCATTGATGGCGTAGGCGGCGTCCGGTTCGCTCTCCGCGCGGTCGACTGCCGTATAAGCCGCGGCATTGATAAGCACTTCGGGCCGCACCGAGCGAACGACCGAGATGATCCGGTCTGGAACTGCGAGGTCTAGACCTTCACGGTCAAGAGCGATGACTTCGCCGAGCGGAGCGAGGGCATGCGCGAGCTCCCAGCCGACCTGCCCGCGCTTTCCGGTCAGAAGAATCTTCACTGAAAGACTTCGGCATCCCGCAGCCGCGTCCCTGCGGCGTCCTTGGCCGATAGTGCGGGAGCGCCGCCGGGGAGGGGCCATTCGATGTGAAGTTCCGGATCGTTCCAGAGGATGCAGCGCTCGTGCTCGGGGGCGTAATAGTCGGTGGCTTTGTAGAGCACTTCGGCAAATTCACTCAGCACGCAGAAGCCGTGAGCAAACCCGGACGGAATCCACAGCATCTTGCACGATTCGGCGTTGAGGCGAACGCCCTCCCACCGGCCAAAATTGGGTGAGCTGCGGCGGATGTCCGCCGCAACATCGAAGATCTCGCCGGCGACGACCCGGATGAGCTTGCCTTGCGGGCGGCCGATCTGATAATGCAGCCCGCGCAGCACGCCGCGTCCTGAGCGCGAGTGGTTGTCCTGGACGAAGCGGGCGCGGATTCCCGAGCGCTCGAACTCCCGTTCGTTCCAGCTCTCGAAGAGGAACCCGCGCGCATCGCCGAATACACGAGGCTCGATGAGCAGTACTTCGGGGAGTCTGGTCGGCGTAACCTTCATTTGTCACGCAGGCCGTCTCGCAGCAGCGACAGCAGGTAGTTTCCGTAACCGCTGCTCCTGAGTGGCGCCGCGAGCGCCTCCAGCTGCGCGTCGTCGATCCACTTCTTGTTCCAAGCGATCTCTTCGGGGCAGCCGATCTTCAGACCCTGCCTCCGCTCCAGCGTCTCGATGAAGTGACTAGCCTCGAGCAGCGATTCGTAGGTGCCGGTGTCGAGCCACGCGTGCCCCCGTCCCAGCGTTTCCACGTGAAGCGTGCCTTCTTTGAGGTAATGGCGATTGACGTCGCTGATTTCCAGTTCTCCGCGCGCCGAAGGCTTGAGCGATTTTGCGATGCGCACGACCTGGTTGTCGTAGAAATAGAGCCCCGTCACCGCGTAGTGCGACTTGGGCTTCGCCGGTTTTTCCTCGATGCTGATGGCCCGGCCCCTCAGGTCGAACTCGACCACCCCGTAGCGCCGCGGGTCCTGCACCCGGTAGGCGAACACCGTGGCCCCCGAGGATTTCTTCGCGGCCTGCCCGAATGTGGGCTGCAGATCGTGGCCGTAGAAAATATTGTCCCCGAGCACCAGCGCACAGGTTTCGGTGCCGATGAACTTCTCGCCGACGAGGAACGCCTGGGCGATCCCCTTGGGCTCCGGCTGGATCTTGTACGTGAAACTCACGCCCCAGGAGGTGCCATTGCCGAGGAGTTTTTCAAAGCGCGGCGTGTCATCCGGCGTGGAGATGACGAGGATGTCGCGGATATCGGCGAGCATCAGGGTGCTCAAGGCGTAATAGATCATCGGCTTGTCGTAGACCGGAAGCAGCTGCTTGGATACGACCTGCGTCACCGGGAACAGGCGCGTGCCGCTGCCCCCGGCAAGAATGATGCCCTTCACGCTTCGCCTCGATTGGAATAGTTCTTGTCGATCCAATGGCGGTAAGCGCCGCTCGTCACCTGGGCGACCCAATCGGGGTTGTCCAGATACCAGCCCACGGTCTTGCGCAATCCGGTATCGAAGCTCTCCGAGGGCGCCCACTCGAGCTGGATGGCGATCTTCGTCGCGTCCATCGCGTAACGACGATCGTGTCCCGGGCGGTCCTTCACGAAGGAGATCAACATGGAATGCGGGCGCTTGCGATTGGGCCTCGCTTCGTCGAGCAGCGCGCAGATCGCGTTCACCACCTCCAGATTGGTCTTCTGGTTGTGGCCACCGACGTTGTAGCTCTCGCCGAGGCGGCCGCGCTCCAGGACCCGTCGGATCGCCGTGCAATGATCCTGCACGTACAGCCAGTCGCGCACGTTGCCGCCCTCGCCGTAGACCGGCAGGGGCTTGTGGGTGATGGCGTTCAGGATCATGAGGGGAATGAGCTTTTCGGGAAACTGGTAAGGGCCGTAGTTGTTCGAGCAGTTGACGGTCAGCGTCGGCAGCCCGTAGGTGTGATGGTACGCCCGCACCAAGTGGTCCGCGGCCGCCTTCGAAGCTGCATAGGGACTGTTCGGTGCGAAAGGAGTCGATTCCTTAAACGGTGGATCGTGGGGCCCGAGCGAGCCGAATACCTCGTCGGTCGAGACGTGCAGAAATCGGAAATCCTCGCGTTGAGAGGGCGGCCGTTTTTCCAGCCAGATGCGCGCTTCCTCGAGCAGGGTGAAGGTGCCGAGGATATTGGTCTGGACGAAATCACCGGGTCCGTGAATCGAGCGATCGACGTGGCTCTCTGCCGCGAAGTGAACGATGGCGCGCGGAGCGTGCCGTTCGAGGAGGCTCCGCACCAGTTCCCGGTCGCAGATATCCCCGTGGACAAACACGTGCTCCGGGTTGTCCTTGAGGGCATGGAGATTCGCGGGGTTGCCCGCATAGGTGAGTTTGTCTAAATTGATCACGGGGCCTGCGCCTTGCGCGAACCAGTCCAGGACGAAATTCGAGCCTATGAACCCGGCGCCGCCTGTGACCAGGATGGTCATTTCGAGGCGCGCTCCAGCGCCTTCAGTTTCGCGTACTTGTTGAAGCTGTTCATGCAGCCGATCGCGATGTGTACCAATCCCGGGACGCCGTCGAGGAATCCAAGCCGCCACAGGTAGAATTTGACGAAGCGCAGCACGGGTGAAAGCACCAGTTGGCAGGCATTCGTGCGGCGACCCGCCGCGCGCAGCGATTCGGCCTGCAAGCTCGTGTAGCGGTTCTGCTTGTCGAGATACTTCTCCAGCGTTTCCGCCGAATCGTGCAGCAGGTCGCCTCGGAGCCTGAGCACAGGCGACCGGGTTGCGATCTTTTCATGCACCGGCTCGTTTCCCCAGCGCGCATGCCCGCGGTGAAACAGACGCACGTTCCAGTCGGGATAGCCTTCGCCGTGCTTGAGCCAGCGTCCGAGAAAGCGGTTGCGGCGCGGAACGGCGTAGACAAAGCCACGTGGTGCTTTGAGCTCCGCGATGATAGCCTCGCGCAGCTCGGTGCTCAGGCATTCGTCGGCGTCAACGCACAATACCCAGTCGTGGCTGGCAGCGTCGACGGCGAACTGCTTTTGCGCGCCGAACCCGAGCCATTCCTTGCGCACGACGCGCGCGCCGCGGCGGGCGGCGAGCTCGACCGTGCCGTCCGTGGAGCCGGAGTCCACTACGACGACCTCGTCGGCGAAGGCGACGCTGGCGAGGCAGCGTTCCAGCTGGCTGGCGGCGTTGCGTGTGATGATCGCTACGGACAAGGGCATGGGCGCGAAGGAAGAGACGGCAAACCCGTATAATCAGCGGCTTATGCGCGGCATTCTAACCGCCTTTGAGGCCGTCGGGGCGTTCTGATGTGGCGGGCCGGCTATAGGTTGCTCCTTTGGTTCGCTTTCCCCTTCGTGCTCGCGCGCCTGTGGTGGCGCGGGCGGCACGAGCCGGGATACAGGCAGAACGTAGCCGAGCGATTCGGCTTCTACCCCAGGAGTCCGGCGAAGCCGGTGATCTGGCTACATGCCGTGTCGGTGGGTGAGACTCGTGCCGCGGAGCCGCTGCTGCGGGAGCTGCGATCCCGCCATCCGAGCTGCGATTTGTTAATTACCCAGATGACTGCAACGGGCCGCGAGGCGGCGCAGCAACTATTCGGCGGCGCGGTGCTCGTTGCGTGGCTGCCCTACGACTACCCCTCGGCCGTCCGGCGGTTCCTCCGCAACTTTCGGCCGCGGCTGGGCATCCTGATGGAGACTGAAATCTGGTTTCATCTCGTGGGCGAGTGTCAAAGCTCCGGTGTGCCGCTTTTGCTTGCCAATGCCCGAATGTCGGCCAAGTCGGCGCGTGGCTACGCCGCCGTCGCACCACTCGTACGGGTCGCTCTAGAGGGTTTGAGCGCGGTCGCTGCGCAAACCACGGAAGACGCCGATCGGCTTCGATCTCTCGGCGCGCGCGAAGTGGAGGTCACCGGAAACCTCAAGTTTGACGCGGATCCGGGCTCTCGGAGCGAATCACTCGCAGCGCAATTTCGGCACCGGTTTGGCAGTCGAGCGGTGCTGCTGGCCGCTAGCACTCGCGAAGGCGAGGAGGAGCTGCTGCTTGACGCTTTGGAGCAAAACGCTCTCGGCGACGCGCTTCTGGTCATTGTGCCGCGGCACCCGCAACGGTTCGACACTGTAGCGCAGCTCCTTGCATCCCGCGGTCTGAAGTTCGTCCGGCGCAGCACGAATGCGCCGCTCGATGCCGACTGCGGCATCGTGCTCGGCGACAGTATGGGTGAGATGGCAGCCTACTACCGGGCCTGCGACCTTGCCTTCGTCGGAGGAAGTCTGCTTACCTACGGAGGTCAGAACCTCATCGAAGCTTGCGCGGCAGGCGTTCCGGTACTGATCGGGCCCTACACCTACAATTTCGCGCAGGTAGCCGAAAGCGCGATCGCAGCCGGCGCGGCGGTGCGTGTCAACAGTGCCGAAGAAGTGGTACGGCTGGCGCGATCACTCCTCAGTGATAAGGAGCAGCGCGCGCGCATGGGAAAGGCCGGAGCCGCTTTCTGTGCGGCGCACCGAGGTGCCACCGAGCGGACGCTCGCGATCTGCGAGCGGCTGCTCGGGTGACTTCTACGTACGAGTCAGTTCGTCCCGAGCAGGCGGTTCACTTCCTCTACGTCGGCTTCGCCCAGAGTCCCCGCGGCGGCCTTCAACTTCAGGCCGTTGAGAATGGTGTCATAGCGCGCCCTGGAGAGATCACGCAGCGTACTGAAGACCTGCTGCTGCGCGTTTAAGACGTCGATGTTGATGCGCACGCCGACTTCGTAGCCGAGCTTGTTCGAATCGAGCGCGCTCCGGCTGGAAACAAGCGCCGCCTCCAGAGCTTTTACCTGTGCCATCCCGTTGGTTACGCCGACGTAGGACTGGCGCGCGGATAACGCGGCGGTACGCCGCGTGCCTTCCAGATCCTGCTGCGCCCTTTCACGATTTGCGATCGCTTGCCTCACCAGGGAACTGACATTGCCTCCCGCGTAGAGAGGGATGGCAAGCTGCAATCCGATGGTTCGGCTGACTGAATCGGTTGGTGTGTTGTTGATCGAAGTGGTGCTGACGCTCGAGGAGCCTTGGCCTGCCGTGCCGACGATGTTCAGGGTGGGCAGATGCCCGGCGCGGGTGCGCTCGATCTCGCGCGCCGCGATTTCTAGCGCGGCTTCCTGTACGCGCACCGGATACCCTTGGTTCGCGGCAGCGGTAGCCCAGTCTTCCATCGCGTTCGGCTTAGGCGGGTTGAGCTCGATGCCTGCCTTCAGTGGCTCGAGCCGCTCTGGAAACTTCCCCACGATCTGCTGCAAAGTACGCTTCTTGATTTCCAGATCACTTTGAGCCGCGATTTCCTGAGATGTCCCGAGGTCGAAACGCGCTTGAGCTTCGTGAGTATCGGTGATCGTTGCGGTGCCGACCTCGAAATTGCGCTTGGCCTGGGCGAGTTGCTCGGAGATCGCCACCTTCTGCCCCTGGATGAACGCAAGACTGTCTTGCGAGGCGAGAACGTCGAAATAGGCTTGCGCGACGCGCACTATCAGATCCTGCGTCGCCTGGCCGAAAGTAGCTTCGGCCTGCGCTGCTTTGAATCCGGCTTCCTTGTACACCTGGATACTCTGCCAATTGAAGACGGGCTGTGTCAGCGTGACGGTGTAGCCGTTGGAGTCGCCCTGCCGTATGGAGGCTTCCGCGGCGCCGCGAAAGGAAAGGTTGATGTCGTTCCTCTGCGTAAACGCGGTCGCGTTCACCGTCGGCAGAATCTGCGCCAGACCCTGTGGGAGGTTTTCCAGGCCGGCGTCGCGCGCCGCGCGCGCCGATCCGTAGGTGGCATCGTTCGCGAGCGCGTCGCGGTAGATCTGCAAGAGATCCGCTGCGCGGGCGGGCGCCACCGACAAGGCAACGGTCAGTGACAGTGGGAGACAAAACCGTGCCATGGGGTCTGCAATTTTAGGGTTACCGCTAAAATTCGAAGCGCGCCGGCTGCAGCGCATTCTTGAGCGGAGCGAGACAGGTCTCGAACAGGGCAGTGGCATGGCATGAGTCGTCGCCAACGCTGGTAATGAGCTTCGCCTCCATGACCGGCGGATCGCCCACGACCGCGAAAAGCCGCCCCGCTACGCTGAGCTGCAAGATCAATGTTTTCGGCAAGATCGGCGTCGAGCCCGTGAGCACGATGACGTCGTAAGGCGCATGTGCTCGCCAGCCCTGCGCCGCGTCCCCGAGCTCGACGGTGGCGTTCTCCACGCCGTTACGCCTAAGATTCTCCTCTCCGAACGCCTTCAGCTTCGGATTGATTTCAACGGAGTAAACATGGTGCGCGCGCGAGGCGAGAAGTGCGGTGAGATAGCCGCTACCGGTACCTACTTCGAGCACGCGTTCGTTTTTCCTCACCGCCAGTTCCTGCAGAATGCGCGCCTCCACCTTGGGCTGCATCATGCGCTCGCTCTCGTCTGCGCCTTCGTACAAGGGAATTTCCATGTCCGAGAAGGCAAACGCACGGTACTCGGTGGGGACAAACTCCTCGCGGCGCACCACGTACAGGAGGTCGAGCACATCCTGATCGAGCACCTCCCAGGTCCGGATCTGCTGTTCGACCATGTTGAAGCGGGCTTGCTCGACGCTCATGGGACTGGGAAGTCGCGCGAAAGGCGCCGATTCTAGCATTGATTGCGGAGCGTTCCGGCGCTAGACTTCTGTATCCGTCCCATGCATGTATCCCAAGAACGCTACGGCGACGCGCTGGTGCTCACACCTGTTGGGCGAGTCGACAACAGCACCACCGACCAGCTGAAGTCCGGGCTAGACGCGTATATAGCCAGCTCCGGCGCAGGGGGAAACCGCCTGGTCTTGGATTTTTCGAAGGTGGACTACATTAGCAGCGTCGGGTTGCGCGTCCTGATGCTGGCTGGCAAGGAAATCCGTGAGCAGGGAGGCTCGATCGTGGTAGCAGCGCTTCAACCTGTGGTGCGCGAAATCTTCGAGATCAGCCGCTTCAACCTTGTCTTTCAGTGTTTCGGGTCGGTTCGCGAAGCTCTGGCAAAGGTTTCGCCGACCGCCCTGGCGGCTTATGACTTCGCCCATGGCACTTGACCGATGGCGCTGTGGGTCACGTTCTGGGGAACGCGCGGCTCCATCCCCGTCTCCCTGGACTCCGCGTCGATCAGGGACAAGCTTGCCCATGCGATAGTCGCGGCTTCGGGTAAGCGCCTGGACACGCAAGAAAAGGCGCGGGCTTGGGTCGACTCAGAGCTTGATTTTGCCGTCTCGCACACTTTCGGAGGCAATTCCGCCTGCGTGCAGCTCGATGCGGGCGACGACGAGTATGTGTTGTGCGATCTCGGCAGCGGCGTACGCGCCTTTGGAAACCACGTAGTTACCCGCGACGGTCCCGCCAAGACCAACGTCTTCCACGTATTCCAGTCGCACCTTCACTGGGACCATATCATGGGCTTCCCCTTTTTCGCCCCGGCCTACGTCCCTGGGAACAGAATTCGGATTTACGGCTGTCACCCTAATCTCGAAGAAGCGCTTCGCCGCCAGCAGGACCCGCCCAGTTTCCCTGTGCCGTTCGATCGCCTCGGCGCCACGATAGAATTCGTCACACTCCAGCCTGGCCGAAGCTATGAGATCGCGGGATGGAGCGTGACAGCGAAGCTTCAGAGCCATTCCGGTGATTCTTACGGCTATCGATTCGTCCGTGACGGCCGGGTCATCGTTTATTCGACCGACTCCGAGCACAGGCTCGAAGTTCCGGACGCAGTCGAAGGCGCCGCGACTTTCTTTGCGGACGCCGACTTGGTGATTTTCGACGCCATGTATTCGCTCGCGGAAGCCGTATCGGTGAAGGAGGACTGGGGCCACTCGAGCAACGTTGTCGGGGTCGAGTTGTGCCAGCTTGCCAACGTGAAGCACCTCGTGCTTTTCCACCACGAACCCGCAAACAACGACGAACGCATCGCCCAGATTTGGAGAGAAACCCTGCGTTACGAGGAAATCTCGCGAACCGGCGAAACGCTTCGCATCTCGGTCGCCTACGACGGCCTGGAGATCGAGCTCTGAGGGACCGATCGTCGCAGGATGCCAGGGACGCCGGCGGGCACTCCGGATCAGAGGGGGTCGCGGGCGCAAATCGCTTTGGGGCGATGTTCAATTCACGCGGGGTTGGTCACGGTCTGGCCCTGCTTGCGCTGCTCCTGGTACCGATTCTATGGCAGGACATGCCCGTCGTCGGTGCAGCGCGCCTCGCGTGGCTCGACGGCTATCAAGAGCTGTCTCCGCGCGAAAGGCGCTCGGCGCCTGCGGTCATCGTCGCCATCGACGAGGCAAGTCTGGACCGATTCGGTCAATGGCCGTGGCCGCGCACATTGATTGCACGGCTCATCGATAAGCTCGGTGCAGCCCGCCCCGCGGCGATCGGGGTGGACATACTGTTTGTGGAGCCCGACCGCCTTTCCCCAGAGTGGCTTGCACCATCGGTAGCCGGGGCCGATCCGCAACTGGCGGCGCGTCTCGCAAAGCTGCCGCGCCACGATGCGATACTGGCCGCGTCGATCAAGGCCGCTGCCGTAGCACTGGGTATCGCAGGGCTCGAGGCCGGCAAGCCTTCCGAGGCGGCCCCGCTGACTCCATCCCTGCAAAGAGGATCCGACGCGCGAGGAGCTCTGCGCCGCTATGCTTCTACGCTCCGGAGTCTCCCGGAAATCGACTCGGCCGCGAGAGGACACGGACTACTCAGCGCCGATACAGAGGCGGGCGTTGTGCGGCGCGTGCCGATCGTCGCGCTTGTCGGCGCGACCCCGGTGCTACCTTTGAGCCTAGAGACACTTCGTTTGGCCAGCGGAGAACCGCTCTTCTTTGTGCAAGGCGGTGTGGCCGGTGTCGAAGCCGTGGGAATCGGCGACTTGGTCGTCCCCACTCAATCTGACGGACGCCTGTGGGTCCACTACACCCCGCACGATGCGAGTCGATTCGTCTCGGCAGCGGACGTGCTCGGCGACAAGGCAGACCCCGCTCAGCTCGAGGGCAAGCTCGTGCTCGTCGGCGTCACCGGGCTCGGCCTGATAGATTACCAGTCCACGCCGCTTGGCGAGCGCATGCCCGGGATCGAGATTCATGCGCAGGTCCTTGAGAACGTTTTTGACGGCGCGCTGCTGATGCGCCCGCGATGGGCAACCTGGGTTGAAGGATTGGCGCTTTTCGTCATGGGTTTGGTGGTCGTGTGTTCCGTGCCCCGGCTGTCGCCTCGACGTTCGACGGTCCTGCTCCTTTTGCTACTGGTCGTGCTGGGTGCAGCTGGCTTTGCAGCATACCGGGTGTCGGGGCTGCTCCTCGACGCCTCGGTTCCCGGCGCCGCGATCGCCTTTCTGTTCGCTGCGATGCTAGTCGAGACGCTCGCCGAGGCCAACGCCCAAAGAAAATTGCTGCAGGAGCGTCTGCAACGCGAACGCGAGTCTGCCGCACGGCTCGCCGGCGAGCTTGACGCGGCGCGACGCATCCAGATCGGTAGTCTTCCACGGCCCGAGTCCGCATTCCCTTCAGAACATCGCTTCGAGATTTCCGCAGCCATGGAGCCCGCGCGCGAGGTGGGAGGGGACCTGTATGATTTCTTCATGCTCGATGCCGAGCACCTATTCTTTCTCGTTGGCGATGTATCCGGGAAGGGCTTGCCTGCCAGCATCTTCATGGCGGTCAGCAAAGCTTTGTGCAAAAGTACTGCCCTTCGACGCGGGCGTCGAGTCGATGAATTGCTCCGTGAGGCCAACACCGAAATCGCGCGGGAGAACCCCGAGTTCTTGTTCGTAACCGTTTTTGCCGGCGTACTTGACGTTCTGAGCGGTCGCCTGCAGTATTGCAGCGCCGGACATGAACCGCCTTTCGTTCTGACTCCCGATGGTGAGATCGCCAGGCTTGCCGAAGGTGGTGGGCCGCCGCTATGCGTGCTCGAAGGATTTTCCTACGTTGCCGCCGAGCATAAGATGAGCCAGAGGGGGATTGTATGTGTTGTATCCGACGGCGTGACCGAGGCAATGAATCCGGCGGGGGAACTCTACGGTGCAGGTCGGTTGCGCGAGGCGCTCAAGCGCGCCCGGAACGCCGAAAATCCCGCAGCCCTTGTCAATTCGATCCGTGCCGACATCGCGCAATTTGTCGATGGAGCGGAACCTGCAGACGACCTGACGCTCTTGGCGCTGCGCTGGAACGGGCCTAGCGCACGTTGATTTCGACTCGCCGGTTCCGCGGCTCGGAAACGCCTTCAGCTGTGGGGATCAAGGGCTCGCGTCTGCCGCGGCCAGCGGTCAGGATCCGCTCAGCCGGAATACCCATTCCAGCAAGGATCGACTTCACGCGCTCGGCCCGCTGAAGAGAAAGCGCATCATTGGATGGATCCGGGCCGACCAGGTCGGTGTGACCAATAACGGTAATGTCCGGCGCCTGCCTGCGCGCCATCTCCGCAAGCAAACGCTTGACTTCCTGCTTCGACTCCTCGGTAAATTCGTCGTTGCCACTCTCGAAATAGAGGATAAAGGAGATAGGACGCGACGGCTGGGCCGCGAGTGCGCTGCCAAAAACGTCCTTTACCTCGCTCTGGCTTGCAGTGCCGCGTTGCACGCCGCCGTCAGATGTCGTCCGAGCGGCGGCGTACGCGGTATTGAGCACAGCCTTGCCCTTCTGGCCTTGGACAACGACTGTTCCGACTTTGCCCTCCTTGTCCGGCAATAGCACTATCAAGTCTTGGCTTGATGTGGCGCAGCCCCCGAGCACCAGTGAGGCGATCAGGGCAGCGTAGTGCCGGCGCATGAAATGCCTTACGGCTCAGTCGCTAGATCGAACGAGGAACTCGGTTCCGCGCACCCCGAGTATCGAAGAAGGAGTCTTCACTTTCATCGCATCGGGGGACTGCTTGGCTATTTTCCCAGATACGACCGACAGAGTTCCCCTGCGGAGAGAGGATTCGAAAGCACCTTCGTGCGTAGTCGAGTTGAATGCGTATCGTTCGATGGCAAGCACGCTGTTGGGACCGACCGACAGAAGCGAATTGTCGACGAAGGCAATACCGGCTGATCCGTCCGCTCCGGTCACCACGGTGTCGGTCGCCTGCAGATGTGTTCCCACGTGTGCCGGGAGGCGCTGGCCGCTGCGCTCGAGATAAACAGAGCCCTTGGCGACTCTGAACTGCGCTATGTCACCTGCCCAGCCTGCAATCGGCGCAATGCCGCACGCGAAAGCAATGAGGATAAGACGAGCTGATTGCATGATAACCCCCCAATAATTTGGCCTGCTTTGCAATTCCGGAGGTGGCCAGCGCCTGCGAGGACGCGTTGTTCCTATCTATGATAGCTTAAACGGCCTTTTCCCGGCTCTCCCGTCAATGGTTAACGCCCCGCTTGCCCGGTTTCCGGCCAGGATGGATTCCATGGCCGAAATCCGGACTTTTGTTGAGGGCGCGTGTACCACGGCCGGAATAGGTCGGGAAGATTGCCTGAAGGTCCTCCTCATCGTCGAGGAATTATTCACGAACACGGTCACCCACGGTTATCGCGAGGAAAGCGAGTCCCCAGTGTGGATCGCATTCGATCCCTGCGATACGGGATTTAGCTTGCGCTACGAGGACGCAGCACCGCCGCACAATCCATTCGGCGAATTTCGCCCCATGGATACCGCCGTCCTCATCGCTCAGCAACCGGTGGGCGGTCTCGGCCTAAAATTAGTTAGATCGCTCGCCACGGACGCAGCTTACAGGCGCGAAGGCGAGCGTAACTGCATCAGGCTCACATTCGCGACACGCCCCCGCACTTGATGCGCTTGCCAACCCCAACCGCTTGGAGTAAGGTCCCTCAGAGCAACGTAGGGGTCCTGACCGGGCAACCTCGCTTGGGCGGGTGAGAGCAAACCCTTCGAACCTGATGCGGATAATGCCGCCGCAGGGAAGCGTTGAACGGCTGGTCCTTCGCTCCCCTGCGGTTTGTGCGTGAGAGGAGCGCCATGAACGCCAATCCAAAGTTTCTCGCCCAGACCGCGCGCGTCGATGACGCAGCGGTCAAACCCATGCCGAACTCGCGCAAAGCTTACGTCGAAGGCTCGCGCAGCGACCTCTGTGTGCCGATGCGCGAGATCGTTCAGTCAGAGACGCCGGCCTCGTTCGGCGCGGAGAAGAATCCTCCGCTTTTCGTCTATGACACCTCCGGCCCCTACACGGATCCGCGAGTCAAAATCGACATCCGCAATGGCCTGGCGCCGGTGCGCGCGCAGTGGATCGAAGAGCGCGCCGACACGGAAGAGCTCCCTGGCCCGACTTCGAGGTACGGGCTCGAACGCCTCGCAGATCCAAAGCTTGCAGAGATGCGTTTTAGCCTGAAAAGGCGGCCGCGCCGGGGAAAGTCGGGTCGTAACGTGACGCAGATGCACTATGCGAAAAGAGGCATCGTCACGCCGGAAATGGAATATATCGCGCTCCGGGAAAACCAGCGGTGCGACGCGCTCCCGGAAGCGATCGCCCGGCAGCACCGAGGCGAGTCGTTCGGGGCGTCACTGCAGAAATTCATTACCCCGGAATTCGTGCGTGATGAAGTGGCTCGCGGCCGCGCCATCATTCCGGCGAACATCAATCATCCCGAAACCGAACCGATGATCATCGGCCGTAATTTCCTGGTGAAGATCAACGCCAACATCGGCAATTCGGCTATCAGTTCCGGCATCGCCGAGGAAGTTGAGAAAATGACCTGGGCGATACGCTGGGGCGGCGACACGGTCATGGATCTCTCCACGGGGAAGCACATTCACGAGACGCGCGAATGGATCATCCGCAACGCTCCGGTGCCGATAGGCACAGTGCCGATCTACCAGGCGCTGGAAAAGGTGGACGGCAAAGCCGAAGAGCTGACCTGGGAAATTTTTCGGGACACGCTGATCGAGCAGGCCGAGCAGGGCGTCGATTATTTCACGATCCACGCAGGCGTGCGACTGCCTTTCATCCCCATGACTGCGAAGCGCATGACGGGGATCGTCTCGCGCGGTGGCTCGATCATGGCGAAGTGGTGCCTGGCGCACCACGAGGAGAGTTTTCTCTATACGCATTTTGAAGACATCTGCGAGATCATGGCGGCGTACGACGTGTCGTTCTCGCTCGGCGATGGCCTGCGTCCCGGCTCGATCTACGATGCGAACGACGAGGCGCAGATCGCGGAACTCAGGACGCTCGGCGAATTGACCGATACTGCCTGGAAGCATGATTGCCAAGTGATGATCGAGGGACCGGGGCACGTGCCCATGCAGCTCATCCGCGAGAACATGGACCTGCAGCTCAAGTACTGCAAGGAAGCGCCGTTCTACACACTGGGACCGCTCACCACCGACATCGCCCCCGGCTACGACCACATCACCAGCGCGATCGGCGCGGCGATGATCGGTTGGTATGGCACGGCCATGCTGTGTTACGTGACGCCCAAGGAGCACCTCGGGCTGCCGGACAAGGACGACGTCAAGGACGGCATCATGGCGTACAAGATCGCGGCGCATGCCGCGGACCTTGCCAAGGGGCACCCCGGCGCGCAGATCCGAGACAACGCACTCTCGAAAGCACGTTTCGAATTCCGCTGGGAGGACCAGTTCAATCTCGGCCTCGACCCGGACAAGGCAAAGCAGTTCCACGACGAGACATTGCCCCAGGAGGGAGCGAAGCTCGCGCATTTCTGCTCGATGTGCGGCCCCCATTTCTGCTCGATGAAGATCACCCAAGATGTACGCGAGTACGCAGAGAAACACGGGCTTTCAGAGCAGGATGCATTGAAGAAAGGCATGGAGCAGAAGGCGGTGGAGTTCGTCAGGAAAGGCGCGGAGGTGTATCAGAAGGCCTGAGACATCGAGGTCACGCGATGAACTAGGCTTGTCACCCCTTCTGGCGGTTTCCGTTAGAATTTCAAGGCGGCAGTTTCTGCCACCTTTTATTTTCTGGAGACGCAGTGGATCTCGGGTTGCTCGCAAAGGCTTTCGTCCTCGGTGTCGTGGAAGGCCTGACCGAGTTTCTGCCGATTTCGTCGACCGGACACCTGATCCTCGTCGGCGACCTGATCGGATTCACCGATGACAAAGCAAAGGTATTCGAGATCGTGATCCAGACCGGCGCGATGCTCGCCATCGTCTGGGAATACCGTGAGCGGTTCGGGCGCGTGCTGGCAGGCCTTGGCACCGATCGCGCCGCGCAGCGTTTCGCCCTTAATCTCCTCGTCGCTTTCACTCCCGCAGCGGTGTTAGGCCTCGCGTTCAGCAAGCTGATCAAGACCTACCTTTTCCACGCCGTGCCCGTTGCGCTCGCGTTTATCGCCGGGGCGTTCATCATTCTCTGGGTGGAAAGACGTCGACGCGCTGCCGTGATTCAAAGCGTGGACGAAATGACCTGGAAAGACGCATTGAAAGTCGGCATTGCCCAGGCGTTCGCGCTGATCCCCGGTACTTCGCGCTCGGGAGCGACCATCATCGGCGGGATGCTGTTCGGACTTTCGCGGCGCGCGGCGACGGAGTTTTCCTTTTTCCTAGCCGTGCCGACGCTCGTGGCAGCCGGCGCATACGATTTCTGGAAGAACCGCGCGCTCTTCGATTCGGGCGATGTAGGGATGTTCGCGGTCGGCTCGGCCGCCGCGTTTGTCTCTGCTTTCCTCTGCGTGCGGTGGCTGCTACGCTACGTTGCGACGCATGACTTTACGCCGTTCGCCTGGTACCGGATCGCTTTCGGTGTGGCGGTGCTCGTTACAGCCTACGCGGGAGTCGTCAATTGGTCGGCGGGATAGCCGGGCGAGAGCCGTTCGAGCCCCTAGCGTAGGTCAGCCTTGCACCCAGGGTAGGCCGGCGAAGCGCCAACCGCCGAGCGCACCCCGATGACCGTGCGGATCCTTCTCGCCTTCGAATCCTTCGAGCACGTTGTAGGAGTTGGGATAACCGGCTTGCGTTGCCTCTGCGGCGGCGTTATGCGAGCGTGCTCCTGAGCGGCACAAGAACATTACCGGTGCTTCGGTCTTCGCGACCCGCGCTTGGAGCTGTTCGACGAACCGCGGGTTGCGCTGGCCGCTCGGGTACGTGTTCCATTCGATCAATACCGATTCAGGAACATGACCGACATAGTCCCACTCTGCCTGGGTGCGCACGTCGACCAGTTTCGCTCCCGGGACGGTTTGCATCAGAGTGCGCGCTTCAAGGGGCAGTAATGCTCCGGCGTAAGGTAAATTCATCGCCTCGGCTCGCTGTTTGGCCCGAGCAAGGATGCTCTCGACAGAGTCGTCCTTCATGGTGGAATCCGGCAATCACGCAATATGTGTAGTTTAGCGCCAGGCGAAGCGGTTGGAGTTGATTCGCACCGACGCGGTGCGCATAATGACTGCTTTGCGCCGGTTTGGTGCACCCGCCTCTAAGTCGCCTCGAGTGCTCTCTTATGGCACAATGGCCTGCCTTTTTTGCGCCGGATGGCATGGAATCTGCAGAGATTCCATCAACCTAGCGCTCCGTTTCCCTCATAACCCTACCAACAATCCGCAACCTGAGGAGATCCTGCAATGGCAATGTCTGCCAATGACGTCATGAAAATGATCAAGGACAAGGAGGTCAAGTTCGTGGACCTGCGCTTTACCGACACCCGCGGCAAGGAGCAGCACGTCTCGGTGCCGGTCAAGGCTTTCACCATGGACAAGTTCGAAAGCGGACATTTCTTCGACGGTTCCTCTATCGCGGGATGGAAGAGCATCGAGGCCTCGGACATGTTGTTAATGCCCGATCCAGACAGTGCGCGAATGGACCCCTTTACCGATGAGCCAGTGCTCAATATCACCTGCGATTGTGTCGAACCCACCGATGGAAAAGGCTACGACCGTGACCCGCGCACCATCGCCAAGCGCGCCGAGGCCTACCTGAAATCGAGCGGTTTGGGCGACACCGCCTATTTCGGCCCCGAGCCCGAATTCTTCATTTTCGACTCGGTGACCTGGAACGTGGACATGTCCGGCTGTTTTTGCAAGATCAAATCCGAGGAAGCGCCGTGGTCCTCTGGGGAAGAGTACGAAGGCGGCAACATGGGTCAC
>WNGO01001412.1_pt1 | contig 18390 bp, 17 predicted proteins | sample 5400511 | NCBI WGS metagenome assembly WNGO01 (sample SAMN13153380, study PRJNA577476) | soil metagenome | isolation source: 20 cm soil or saprolite under Garry oak tree replicate 2 | place: USA:California | collected 2016-06-15 | reverse complement strand
CAGTCGGGACAGGGTGGCCATCCCATGTTCGAGACCGCCCTCAAGCAGCTCGGCGGCGCGAATTTACGTTACCTCGCCGACTGGACTGACCGCATCGCCAAAGGCGAACTGCCGCAGACAAAGCCGACGCGGCCCCAGGGCGTCGAGCGCAATATCGTCGTGACAACTTGGGACTGGCTCGACGACAAGCATTACCTGCACGACCTGATCGCGTCCGATCGGCGCTTTCCGACGGTCAACGCGTACGGCCCCGTATATGGTTCGACGGAGCTCAGCGTCGATATCATCCCGATCCTCGATCCGAAAACGCACAGCGCCAAGAACTTCCCGACGCCAGTGCGGGATGCCGATACACCCGTCGCGATGGAAGAAGGACCAATGCAGCCATCGCCGTACTGGGGCAACGAGCGGATTTGGACGAGCAAGGCTAGCAACCACAACGGCATGTTCGACCGCAAAGGCCGTGTCTGGTTTGCTGCGGCGGTGCGCGGTCCGAACAATCCTCCCTTTTGCAAGAAAGGCTCGGACCATCCATCAGCGAAAGTGTTTCCGGTGGAGCGCTCGACTCGCCAGTTCTCGATGCTCGATCCGAAGACCATGAAGTACACCTTCGTCGATACCTGCTTTAACACGCATCATTTGCAATTCGACGCCAATGACCGCCTCTGGGCCAGTACCGGCGGTGCGAACGCCCCCGTCATCGGCTGGCTCGACATGAAAATTTTCGACGAGACCGGCGATGCGGCCAAAGCGCAGGGCTGGACGCCGTTGATCCTCGACACCAACGGCAACGGCAAGCGTGACGCCTATGTCGAGCCCAACCAGCCAATAGATCCAACCAAAGACGCGCGCATCGTGGCGGGATTCTACGCCATCATGCCGAGTCCAGCCGACGGCTCTGTCTGGGGCGCCGTGCGCACTTTCCCTGGCTCGATCGTACGGATCAATCCAGGTTCGAATCCTTCGGAGACCGCGCTCGCGGAAATCTACAACGTGCCCCTACCGGGGTTCGGCATTCGCGGCGCAGACATCGACAAACAGGGCGTCGTGTGGGCGTCGCTCGCGAGTGGCCACCTAGCGAGCTTCGACCGCAGAAAATGTAAGGGTCCTTTGAATGGTCCCAAGGCGACTGGGGATCACTGCCCCGAAGGATGGACGTTTCATCAGTATCCCGGTCCGGGCTTTCAGGGTATCGGAGAGAACAGCGCCGAGTCGAGCTACTATTCGTGGGTCGACCAGCACAACACCCTCGGTCTGGGTGAAGATGTCCCGATGTCCACCGGCAATTTGCACAACGGCTTGATTGCGCTTAAGGACGGCAAGATGATTTTACTGCGCGTGCCGTATCCCCTCGGCTTTTACGCCAAAGGCTTCGACGGGCGTATCGACGATCCGAAAGCCGGTTGGAAGGGCCGCGGATTGTGGAGCTCGAGTGGCGACCGCGTGCCTTGGCTGATGGAGAACGGCAAAGGATCCAAGCCGCTCGCCGTGCATTTTCAGCTGCGGCCGGATCCGCTGGCGAAGTAACGCGCGCACGCTACGTTGAGCCGAGACCGACTCATGAATATCGCCGGTAAAAGCGTAGGGAAGTTTTGCAAGCAACTCCGATCTGAGCCGTTGTGCTGACTCATCGCCGCACATTGCGCATCGAATGGGGACAGTGCGATCCCGCGGGGATCGTGTTCTATCCGCAATACCTGATCATTTTCGACACCAGCACGGGCTGGTTATTTGAGCGCACTGGCTTGACCCCGTCGGCGATGCGCAAGAAATATCAGATCGTCGGCATGCCGATCGTCGAATTGGGCGCGCGATTCATTTTGCCCTGTCGTTTCGATAACGAGATCGTTGTCGAGAGTGAAGTGGGTGAGTGGGGGCGCAGCAGTTTCACCGTGCGCCATCGGATTCTCAAAGCCGGCGAGCTTGCGCTCGACGGATTCGAGAAGCGGGTTTGGGCAGCCGCCGACCCCGAGCGTCCGGGCGCGATCAAAGCGCAAGCTCTCCCGGCTGAAATCATTGCGAGCCTCTCGGATCCGACCGGCGCAACGACAATAAAGTTCGATCCAGCGTGATGGAGGCCGAAATATGGAAACCGTAACGTCAGCCGCGAAGACGGACCAAGTTTCTTTAACAAAGCAGCCGCGCTTCTCCGGCATGAGTCACGTGAGCCTGCCGTGCCGCGATCTTGAAGAGTCGAAGATTTTCTATTCCCAAGTGATGGGCGGCGAGCTCGTCCACGAGATCGCAGGCTTTGTCGAGTACCGCATTAAAGACATTATTATCGGGCTTTCGGAGCAGAATGACGGCTGGACTGGCGTTGATGACGAATATCCGCACTACGCTTTCTATCTCGACGGGGCGAACTTCGAGCTGATGAAGCATTGGCTCGCTCGCTGTGACGTGCCGAACTATCCCTACCGACGCGACGAGACGGCGCTGATTTATTTCCGAGACCCGTCGGGAAATCTTTTCGAGCTTTATTGCGCTAGCGGCTACGCGGAGATCGCCTCTTTGCCTCCGGCTCCCCGAAGAGGAGGCAAGGCGATCGATTTTGGTAATCTCAATTACCAGTGGAACGGCAAAAGCGCTGCGCCCAGGTCCGAGGACGAAATTCAACGACCGTGCTTCACAGCCTTCGCTCATGCAAGCCTCTACTGCCGGGAACTTGAACAGGCGAAACGTTTCTTCACCAAAGTCATCGGGGGCGAGCTGATCCACGACGTCGACGGCTTCGCCGAAGTGCGCGTCGCGGGCATCATCATCGGACTCACCATTCGTCCCGGCCGCGCCACCGGGCGCAACGACGAATATCCCCACTATGCTTTTTTTATCGAGGCCGAAGATTTTCTGCCGATGGTCGGATGGCTGCGGCAGAACGGCGTCGTCACCACCCAGCCGTGGACGCGGGACGGCGTCAAAGGTCTTCTGTACTTTCGCGATCCGGCGGGAAATCTCTTCGAAATGTATTGCCCGAAGTTAAAGGAGGCGGCCTGGTTTGCGCGAGGAAAAAAACAAGGCGGCAGTTACGCGATCGACTTTGGTGGATTAAATTACGAATGGAAGGGGTAGCGCGGAAGAAAGTATCGAAGAGATCGTTCCAGCGCAGGTGCGGTCCCTGTTAGGCAGGTTCGTCGAAGACACCGGTCATGCTTAATCTACTTAGCGCCTAAAGCCACCAGTCGGCGGATTTAAAGCGCCTCATCGCTTCTACGGGAAATCGTGTCGTCACGGCCGAGGCGGTCGAAAGCTTGCTCGCCCCGCGGTTCACGCAGGTGAAGGAGGCTGTCATCTAACGAACTTGAATGATTTGCGCGAGCGACTGAAAAATTCAAAAACGTAGAAAAGGGGGAGCAGACGATGAAAAGACCCATTAGTTTTTTCGTGGCGGGAGCCTTCGCTCTATGTTCCCAGGCTTTGGCGGGGTCGGTGGAACTTTCCACCGAGAACCAAGCGAAGCTGATCAAGAACATCGATGCCTATTCCTCCCGAATGTCAGAGGTCGCGCTCAAGATTTGGTCCACGCCCGAGCTCGGCTATCAAGAGAGCAAGACGTCCGCGCTTCTCCAAGATGAACTCAAGAAGGCGGGATTCAAGGTCGAGGCGGGCGTCGCCGGTATCCCCACTGCATTCGTGGCGCGGGCTGGAACGAGCGACGGTCCGGTGATCGCGATTCTCGCGGAGATCGATGCGTTGCCCGGTATGTCGCAAGCCGCTACGCCGGAACGTAAATCGATTCCCGATCAGATCGCGGGTCATGCCTGCGGTCACCATTTATTCGGCTCGGGCTCAGTGGCGGCGGCGATCGCTATTAAAAATTGGCTCGCCGAGAGCGGCACCAAGGGACAGATCCGGCTTTACGGCACGCCGGCCGAAGAGGGCGGTGGCGGCAAGGTCTACATGGTGCGCGCGGGACTTTTCAAAGACGTCGATGTGACGCTTTACTGGCATCCGGGAGACGCGAACAACGCCTCCCAGGATCGCAACCTGGCAAACACCAGCGCAAAGTTTCGTTTCCATGGCGTCGCCTCGCACGCGGCGGTTGCGCCCGACCGCGGCCGTTCCGCTCTCGATGCGGTCGAGGTGATGAATGTCATGGTCAACTACATGCGCGAGCATGTGCCGCAAGACGCGCGCATTCATTACGTCATCACCAATGGCGGCGCGGCGCCAAACATCGTGCCTGAATTTGCCGAGTCCTACTACTACGTGCGCCATCCTGATCCGCGCGTCGTCGCCGAAGTATTCGAGCGGGTCAAGAAAGCGGCCGAAGGCGCCGCGCTCGGCACCGGAACGACTGTCGATTATGAGCTGATCAACGGCGTCTACAGCATCTTACCTAACGACGTGCTCGGCCGAGTCATGGATTCCAGCCTCCATCGCGTCGGTGCGCCCACGTGGACCGCGGAAGAGACGGCTTTCGCAGAGAAGCTTCAGAAGACGCTTCCGGGGAAGAATCTCCCGCCGCTGATGAGCGCAAAGGAAGTCCGTAAATATCAATTCAATTCACAGAAGTATTCGTCCACCGATTCCGGCGACGTGAGCTGGGTTACGCCCTTGGCGACGCTCAATACGGCGACCTGGGTTCCCGGGACATCGGCGCATACTTGGCAAGCGACGGCCGCGGGCGGTATGAGCATCGGACTAAAAGGAATGGTAGTCGCAGCCAAAACCCTCGCACTCGCGGTGGCGCAGCTCTACACGAGCCCTGATTTGATCGCCGCTGCCAAAGCCGAGTTCGACAAGAGCCGCGGTCCGGGCTTCGTCTACAAGTCGCTTGTCGGCGATCGGAAGCCGCCGCTGGATTATCGCAATGCATCGAGCGGCGCCGATCCGGGATGAGAGGCTGGAAAACTTGCGTCCAAGGTGCGAGAACTCGCGTGGCGATTTTTTATAAGGGCGTCCGAGTTCAAGAGGTGCGGTGTGTCCGCCGAGGAAATCTATAGCGGCAGAAGGGCCAATATGAAAATCATCGCATTCGCATGTGGCATGCTTCTGATAATCGCCGGGTGATGTTCATCGTCACATCCTACACGCTGTATGAAGGCGGCACAGCGGGCGCGGGAAGCATGTTTCTTTTCGGCCTCGGGATCTTTATCGCGGGTAAGTTTATAAATCACGCCAGCGGTATGGCCCGCTTGCTGCCGCGTCTGCGTTTTCGTGCAAGGAGCAAGCAGGTCACTTGAGGGCGCCTGAATGGTATTCTTCCTCACGATGATAAAAGGGCCGTCTCATGGCTCTGGCGCTAGGGTGAAGAGCAAAATCCTTCGCACCGTGGTCAGGTCGGCACTGTCGTGATGACCTATTCCAATGGCGTGCGCGTAGAGGTCGCCGATGGCGACGGTCGCGCCTTTGCCATCTTGCCGTTGCGGCCCCGACCCATTGAGACTTCTCCACGACGCCACCGATTTCGCCGCGGCGTAGCCGAGCGGGCGACTCTGCTACGCTAGCAAGAAGAAGATGGTTCGCCTAAAGCCGAACACGATTCGCCTGCTTGGACGACTTCACGCAGGGTTATGGAAGCTATGCGGTGGAAAACGAGACCACGCGTTCGGAAGATTGCCGTTCATGATGCTCACCACGACAGGTCGGAAGACAGGGCAGCGCAGAACAACACCGGTTCTCTATCTGCAAGATGAAACAGATCTCATTGTGGTCGCCTCTTTCGGGGGAAATGACATGCATCCGGCATGGTATCTCAATCTTGAGCAATGTCCGCAAGCCGAAGTCATCGTAAAAGGTGAGCACCGGAAGGTTCTGGCCCGAAAGCTCTCGCCGGAGGAGAAAAAGCTTATCTGGCCTCGATTGGTGCAGTTATACCCTCAGTTCGAAACCTATCAACAACGAACACGGCGAGAGATTCCGCTGATGAGGCTAACGTAATTGGTGATAGGAGCCTGACCTTAAAGGAGTCCCGTGAAGCACGAACTGATCGCGGCTGTCTTGGTCGCAACATTCTTTGCTGGCGTGGCGACGGTTCAGGCGCAAACGATGACTTTGCGTTATGGGCAGATTCCGTCGACGATGAAGTCGGTGTCGGCGCTGCATTTCAACATCGCCCAGCGCAAGGGATTGTTTGTCCGCGAGGGAATCAACGTCGAAATGATTGCCATAGAGGGCGGCGCAGCGAATATGATGGCGGCGTTGGACCGGGGCGCTGTGAATATTACGCGGACGGCGAGCTTTTTTCTGATCGAAGCGGCGCTAAAAGGATCGGAGGGCGTGGCCATCGCGAGTGAGACGGCGACGCCGATCTACAGCCTTATCGTCAAGCCGGAAATCAAAACCTTTGCCGATCTGAAGGGCAAAGTTGTCGGCCTGACCAACGCCGTGTCGACGATCTCGGTTTCCATGCGCAAACTATTGGCGCTGAACGGTCTGCGCGATACCGATTACCGAGTGATCGAGTTCGTCGGCACGCCGGAGCGCTCCGAGTGTTTGAGAAAAGGGCAGTGCGACGCCGTGCCGCTCGGGCAGCCCGAGGACTTTCTTCTGCTCAAGCAAGGTTATCGGCGGTTGGGCATTTCCAATGATGCCGTGCCGAATTTTCAGTTCATCGTGAGCGCGGTCAGGCGCTCGTGGGCAGAGGCAAATAAAGACGCGTTGGTGCGTTACATCCGCGGACTCGCCGGCGCGTTTCGTTTTATGCGCGATCCGGCCCATCGCGAAGAGGTCGTGAAGATCATCCAAGACACAACCGGATCCTCGGAAGAAATCGCGCGCGAAACCCTGAAGCTCTACTTCGAACCGGACCGCGGCGTGTTTCCTAAACAGGGTGAGCTGGATCTGAAGGGATTGAGCCAGGTGATTCAATTCATGGCTGAAACGGGAGATCTCAGGCCGCCACTGCCATCCTCAGAGCGCTTTGTCGACGTGCAGTACTTACGCGCTGCCGGTATACAATAAGTGTCAGCTGCAGCGCTTACGCATTAAGTGGAAGGCTGGAGGGACGGCCAGCCTCGATAGCGAACCGGCCCATGGATCAGCGATCCGCAGGCGATAGGATAATCACTTTGATCAGCAATTCCCGGTTGGATTTTAGGGCAAAATCCTTTTCCGCGGCGTCGGTGGATTTTTCGGATTCAATGGCGGCCTCAGCCACCAATTCTTTTTTGAATTGATCGTAGCGTTCGGTGGGGACCGCGAACCAGCGAACTTCGCTGACGGAGCTTGCTTGTGGAGACGACGACGGAGCGCTCTGTTTGGCCGTAGCCGCCGCTGTTGCTATGCCGCCTTCGGCGCGGCGGCGCGGCGCATCGGCGGCGCTGTCCTTTTGGTCACGCAGTTGGGTTTCGCGGCGTCTGACGATAAACTCGACATCCGCGCTCGGCTCGGTGATTGGCGATAGGGCGCGTTCCGGCACAAAAAGTCCGGGACGAAGCGAGCCGCCGAGGGTCGGGCCAATTCCAAAGGTGTCACCGCTCGGCCGTAAGTTTTCTCTGCCGGTGGCGACTTCCTGTGCTTGAATCGGTGGACGGCGGGGCGCGCTTTCTTTGACTTCAGCAATCGTGCTTTCGACGGATGTTGGCGAGGCCGCCGGCTCTTGGTCTTTTGGTTTTGTTAATGATGGAACGTCGGGATTCGTTTTGCGGCGCGCTTCCGTGATGGCCTTTTGGGCGACGTCGACTTTGGAATTCTCGCGCTTCACGTCCTTGGCGATGGGCGGCGAAGCCTCGGTAGCTTGATCGGTATTGGCGGGACTTTTATTGGGCTCAAAGGACAACGGCATCGGCGACGTCGAGGTTGCCAGCTCGCTAGTTTTGATCTGCGATTCTTTTTGGTAGACAAAAACCGCCAATACCGCGATGAGCACGACGGCGGCGGCTTGGATCGGTATGGAAACTCTGAGGGATGATGTCAGTCTTTGCCAGCCGCTGGGTTTGACCTCGATCTCCCGCGCATGCGCCATGACCCGCTGAGCGAAGCCGATGGGCGGCTCGACCAGTGGCAGCTCCGCGATCTCCCTAATGCAGTCTCTCAAGCCGTCGGCTTCGAGACGACATGCGGCGCAGGAGAGCAGATGGGTCTCGATGCCTTTCATGCGAATCGCGTCAACTGACTTTTCCAGATATTCCGAAAGACCGAGCTCTACTTCTTGACAATTCATATCGCTTTCCTCCCTGCGCAGAAATACGACGCAAGCCGCAATTTTAAAGCTTGGCGCGCTCGGTGCAGCCGAGATTTCACGGTTCCCACGGGGATCTCGAGCATGCGGGCGACTTCGTCGTAAGGCACATCTTGCAGGTCTCTGAGCAGGATGACTGCGGCATCTTCAGGATCTAACTGGCTCAGTGCCAATTGCACTCTTTCACGAATCTCCTGTTTTTCAAGTATCTCCGGCGGACCGGGCTCTGGATCACTCAAAGGGTTGGCGCTCTCGATGGGCAGCATTCTCTGCTGTCTGGTGCCGAGGCTCCTGCGGCGCGTGCTCGCATGATTGAGCGCGATCCGGTAGAGCCAGGTGGAAAAATTAGCCTCACCGCGAAATTGACCGACGGCACGGAAAGCGGAAAGGAACACCTCCTGGGAAATTTCCGCAGCTTCGTCGTAGTCGCCAAGCATTCGGTAGACCAAATTAAAAATCGTCTTTTCATGGCGACGAACCAGGATTTCGAAGGCCTCTGTTTCTCCATGCTGCAGCCTCCGGACGCATTCCGCGTCGCTGATCCCGTCCGACACCATCACTTTTGACTGATTAGACAGATGTTTCAAAGAAAGGTTCCCAAATGGTTTAGCTCACCGAAAAAGGCGAGGTTTCGATGAGTTTATCGATTTTCAAAGCCTCGCGACCGGTCGCCGAACCGATTTCAGCCCCGGTGTCGGATACCCGGTGGCGATTGAGCTCGTTCGCCAGACTCTTTAGACGATCGACCTCCGCGCTGCCGAGCCGTTGAATCGTAAACGCCGTCTTATTGTGCCAGAGCGGTTCGTTAAAATCGATCCAGCGTCGGCACTGCTCACCGTCGGGGGTTCCCGGGATGGGCGAAAACTCCGAAAGCGCGACTTTAATGCCAAGCGTGTGGGCAAAGCGCATGGAATCTTCGACGTTTTGTTCATCGCCGTTGGGATGGCCGATGATCAGGTATGCGTGGAGGTAGCGGGGATCAGCGCCGGCGCCGACCAAGTGATTCACCGCCCGCGCGAGCTCCTCGGAATAGACTTTGCCGCCGGTCTTTTTTTGCCAGGCATAGGCGCTACTTTCGAATCCCAGATAGAAATTCTTAAAGCCGGCATCGACCATCAGTCGCGCTAAATCTCGGTCAATGAAACGCGCGTTGAGCGCGTTGGGCGTGTGAAAGTGCATTCCAATATTCCGGCGCAGCACTTCTTTCAGGAACGGTTTGAGAATCCGCTCCGGTTGGTAGAGCAGGGCATCGTCATAGAAAGCGACGTGCCCGACGCCAAGTTGGTTTAAGAATTCCAGCTCGGCGATGGAACGGTCGAGCGGCCGGGCGTGAAATTTGGGATAGACCTGCGGCACGGAACAGTAAGTGCAGCGAAACGGGCAGCCGTCGGCGAGTTTCAGCACGCCCGTGTGCAAACTCGCATAGAGATCCCAAAGCGGCATCCGTCGATCGTCGGGCGCCATTTTCAGGAAATGCCAGAGGGGCGCAAGGTCGGTTCCTTCGACGACGAAGTCCGCGCCAAGTCCTCGAGCATGGGGCGCGCAGATTGTCGCGTACACGCCGCCGAGAATAATTTTTGTCGTCGGAGAAAAACCGCGCAGATCGTCGATGATTTCTTTTACGCCGGGATACCAATAGGTCATTGCCGTTTGCACAAGCGCAAAGTCAAACGGCGGATAGTCGGCTAAATAGTGTTCGAGCTCCGCGCGCGGCAGACCAAAACGGCGAAAATGGCGTGGCATCTCTGCGAAGATCGTCGGCTTAGCCGTGATCTCGGAGTAGAATTCACCGCGTCCCCAGCGGTCGGCTCGATAATTTTCCTGCGGTACTCGCGCATCAAAGCGGTCGAGGCAATCGAACAGGCTAAAGTCCGCTTGTCCGCGCAGCAAGCCAGCGACGCGCAATAGGCCGTAGGGCTTCAGCCAGAAATCATAGGCGGAGAAATCGTAAATCGGCGGGTTGACGAGAAGGATGCGCGGCTTCATGCGAATGTGTTGCTTTGAAAGATTACACCGGTTGGTTCCACAGGTAACTGAACTCGGTGGCGACAACTTGCTCGTAAGGCAGCGGCCCGGCGAGTAGACCGATGTCCTTGGCGAAGCGGTTCATGCTGGCAACTTTTTCTTCGGGAATGCGCGGATCGTAGTAGGGCAAATCGCGGCGCACCAGCTCGGCGATCAGCTCTGCTTCAGACGGCGGAAAACGTTTCCTGCCGACTTCGGTGGCGCGGCTCGGATCTTCTTTGAGCGCTTTATGTGCCTTCATGAGCGCGCGGATGGCGCCGGTCGCCGCAGCGGGTTGTTCGTGGAGCAGCTTATCCGTGGCGACTAGCGCCGAAAATGTATAATCGCGCGCCGCCGCCGGACCGTCGCCGCGGCGCACATCCAAAACCACGGCGCCGATGCCGCGCCGCAAGGCAACTTCGCAACCCATGCCGTTAGCCCAAAAGCCGTCGAGCTTGCCCTCTTCGAGAGCCTTCGCGGCAGAAAGTCCGAACGAAACGTTGGGACCGGCAGCGCCGGGGATGGGGATGATTTGCACGCCATTCTTTTCCGGATCCATGCCCGCTTCGACCAGCAGTCGTTGCAGACTTAAATTCACTCCAGGCGCAGCGCCGATGCGCAGCCCCTTGACGAGGCTTAGATCGCCGCGCTTGGGATGCAGATCGCTGCGAATGACTAGAAACCAGTACGTGTGCTGGCCGCAGGCGGCGAGCAATTTTGCGCCGCGCCACTCCGGAAAGGCGAGGAGCGTCGCGTGCGCCGAGCCGACGACAAAATCTAGCTCGCCATCGCGCAAAGCTTCGAACGTCTTCGGAACAGGAAACAACAGATCCACCGATGCGTCGAACCCTTCTTGCTTAAAAAAACCCATCTCGACGGCGGCGATGATAGGAAAATAAGAATTTGATACCAAATCCGGAACCGCGATGCGAAGCATTGTTTTCCTCCGAAAATCTTACCTTGAACTTGGATCCATTGAACTTTTGAACAAAATAGCCGTTCAAGGTTCAAAAGTTCAAGGCCGGATCACTGATGGTAGACTGCGCGTCGATTATTTAGTCCGCCAATGGCACGGTCATGAAAACATGCGGCTCGTTGCCAAGCACGCGCGAAATATGCCCCTCGCCGGTGGTATCGTCGGCGAGCATGACGTCGCCGGTCCTGAAAACTCGCCTAACTCCGTTGCTCGCTTCGATCTCCCAAGCGCCGGACAGGGTCACGAGAAATTGACGGCGGGGCGCTGGGTGGCGATCGATGACGAGTCCCGCCGGGGCGCAACGAAAGACCGCGCTGGTGGCCGCGCGGGAGTCGGTCGTCAGCATCGACTGATTGCCGCCAAATTTCATTTCGATTTCTTCAAAGTGTGATTTTTGATCGTTGCCGGTAAACAGTCTGACAATTTTCATCGGCCCTCCTGATGACTGAATAGTTGGATCTTGTAATCCGAGCCTGCTGACATGGATTCGACGCCACTACAGCGGGGTTTGCCGGCGATCCGTGGCCTGATGCCATTTCTTTTCGGCATCGTTGCCGAAGATCAATGATCTATCTGCGGGGATTACGAACCACGCGTTGTTTTTGATTTCGGCTTCGAGTTGTCCCGGCGCCCAGCCGGCGTAGCCGAGCATGATCAGGAATTGTCTCGGTCCTTTGCCCGCAGCGATCGCCTCGATCATCTTGATGTCCGAAGTCATGGCGATGCCGTCTTTTGCCTTCGTTGAGTTTTCCAGTTTGATATCATCGCTGTGCAAAACGAAACCCTGGAGGCTGCTCACCGGACCGCCGTAGTGGATGACAACCTCGCGCTTGGAACCTTTTGCCGCCGCGCCGAATCCCTTGAGCAGATCGTCAACGGGACCTTTTGCCAAAGGGCGATTGATGACCAGCCCTAAGGTGCCGTCCCGATCATGTTTGACCATATAAATAACCGTCTCGGCGAAGCGCGGATCGGTCATCTCCTCCGTGGCCACCAATAGTTGTCCGGCAAAGTCACCTTCGATTTCCGCGGCGATGGGCGCGCCCGATAGCAAAAGCAGGCAAGCAAGGACGGCGAGCGGGCCTATCGATACTGAGGAGCGGAATCCGGCCGACCCCCTTTTGTTGACAGTCGCCTTCATGAACGTTGGCAATGATTAAATTCAGCCGCGCACTTTGGGCCCGACGCTTTCAATATGGATGCGAATGATGACGCGCTTTTCGCGCGCCATGCGCTCGTGAAATTCCGGCCAGCTTTTGTGCTCGCCGTAGGCTTGGCGTTGCAGATAGACAAGGAGGTCGAGCGCCTGCGGCAGAGAAATGATCTCTGCGGCACCATTGATCTGCACCCAACCGCCGCCGTGAAACGAACTCGTGACGGCACATAACGCAGCCCGCGCATCGCGCCTTAGATTATTGACCTTGTAGGCGGTCTCGCGGCTGCTGATAATCGCTTTGCCTGCGCTATCCAGACCGACCGTCACCGGCGACATCTGCAGATTGCCGTTCTTGCGTCGGGTCGCCAGAATACCCCAATGATGGTTTTGTAAGAATTCCTTCGCTCTTTCGATCTCGACTGGAATAAATTCCGCCATTGCTCAAGCACCTCAAAACATCTCGACTTGAATGGGACCGAAACGATTTTCGACACTAGAATACAGGTCGAGCGGTTTGCAAGAGCCGGTGGTATTCCTTGGCGCGTTTACGGCCTCTTCGCCTTGACCGGTTACTTTCATTGCCCTATAACGAAGGCATAACGAGGAACATGGATGGCGATGACGATTCCACAGATGCCGCTGCCTGAAGTCTTGCCGGTTTTTCCGCTGACCGGCGTGATGCTGCTTCCGGGCACGGTGCTGCCGCTGCATATCTTTGAGCCGCGCTATCGTGCGATGGTCGAAGATGCCCTGGAAGGCGACAAAATCTTTGGCATGATTCAGCCGGTGGCACCCCAGAATGATAACCGGGGTCCGCAGCCGGGTGCCGAGAATTCCGCTCCTGATTTATACAAAGTCGGCTGCGCCGGATATATCGAGAAGTGGGAAAAGCTCCCGGACGGCCGATTCTTTGTTCAGCTCAAAGGCGTCAGTCGATTTCGCTTCAGCGAAGAGCTGGCGCTGCAGCATGGTTACCGGCGGGTTAAAGCGATCTATCAGGAATTTTCCGATGCCAGCGCCGAACCAAGCTGGCAGTGCGATCGACCCGCCGTGCTGGAAGCGCTCGCCATCTACGGCAAAGCCCATGGCATGCAGGTGCGGCCGGAGCAGGCCGAAGAATTTTCCGACTTGGAGTTGGTGAATCTGCTCGGCGTTTCTTTGCCGTTTCACCCGGCCGAAAAGCAAGCGCTGCTCGAAGCGCCGAGCCTGAAAGACCGCGAGCAAATGCTCGTTAATTTGTTAGTGCTCGGAGCCGCGCCGACAGATCCCGCAGATGACACGCCACCGCGTACGCTTAATTGATCGGCGTTGTACGCCGCCTCGAGCGCACGCTCGTCGACTGTAGAGAAATCACTTCTCAGCCATATCGATCAACACCCGTGGGGTTCGGCAAAAAAGTGCGCGCCTAAGCAGCAGCGGCGAAAATCTTCTGCGTTTTTTTGCCATTGCCGCCGGCGCCGACTCGGGCGCCGCGTCGGCGATAGATTCCAATTGACATTTATATTGAGACCGTGAGACTTACGGAAAACTGTCGGAGATGGATGCATGCAGCGCACGCAAATCATTATTGTTCGCCATGGGCAGACGGAGTGGAACATTAAGGGAATTCGCCAGGGGAACTTGGACAGCGCGCTGACAGAAAAGGGGGTCGCGCAAGCCAAAGCGTTGGCGCTGCGGCTGGCGCGGGAAAAATTTTCCGCGCTGTATAGTAGCGATCTCGGCCGAGCCGTGCAGACTGCGGAGGAGATCGCCGCGCTCACCGGCCATGAGATCGTTACCGACGCGCGTTTGCGTGAACGCCATTTGGGAATTTTTCAGGGCCTCAACGGCGACGAGATCAAGGCCAGGCATCCGGAAGAATATAAACTGCACCGCACCGTCGGTCCCAACTACGTGATTCCCGGGGGCGAGAGCGTGCGCCAACAGGTCGAGCGCAACGTTGCCTACTTTAACGAACTCGCGGCCAAGCATCAGGGCGAGCAGATCGTCGTAGTGACTCATGGCGGAGTTGTCAGCGGTTTTTTCCGGCACACGCTTTCGATACCGTTGGAAGTGCCGCGCCGCTTCGAGTTTGTCAACGCCGGGCTAAACGTTTTCGCCAATGAAAGCGGCGATTGGTTTCTTTTAACGTGGGGCGACGTGAGTCATTTGGCGCCGGGCGCGGCGAGCGAAGGGGACGATCCGTAGCCGCCGCAGCGCAGCCGCTACGGCGTTCAAATAGTTCAAGGCGTTCAAAACTCAAAACTACCTTTCACGAGACCGCAGTTCGTTTCTCCATCCTGATCGAGAAGCCGGGTTGTTTGATATAAACCTGATTCGAATCCTTTCGCTTCGAAACCTGTTCGATAATCTTGACCAGCGGCTGGGTCGCGTCGAGGTATTCGCGCGGCTTGCCGTGATCAGGCAACGCTTTGACGTAATCCTCGCCGGCAAAATAATGCAGGATGAGGTCTTCGTCGGAAAGCTGCGCGCCGTATTTCTGGCGGATTTCATGGAGCGTCGGCTCCGGCTGTTCCCAGTGCGTCCACTCTTTGGCGCGCGGACGGTTGAGAATCTTGTCTCGCACGTCCGGGTCCATGAACTCGACCGCTTCTTTGCCCCAGATCCCCAGAGCGTACTGAATATTCTGATCGGGAACTTCCTTGTAGCGTTCGCCGACGATCACGTTGATCGCGGCTTGGGTGCCGACAAATTGCGACAATGGCGTAACCATGATCGGATAACCGAATTCTGCACGCACGCGTCCTGCTTCTTCCAACGCCGCTTCCATCTTATGTTCCAAACCGACGATCCTGAGCTGGTGGCGCATGTTGGAGATCATGCCACCGGGAACCTGGTGCCCGTAAAGCGACTGATCGTATTCCATCGGTTTACCGATCGGCAGCCCGTCTTTGTTCGCCACGGCGGTAAAATGCTTCACGACCGGTTCGAGCGGCTTTAGGTCGACCCGCGGATCGTAGCCGAGCGCTTTCAAATTATTCGCGATGTTGAAAACCGAAGGCTGCGACGAGCCGTTGGCCAGCGGCGGGATGGCGGTGTGCAGGATGCGCATGCCGAGCTTGACGCCTTCAAGAAGAGTGCGCGCGCGATCGGGCGTGAGCAGGCCGCCGACGTCCTTGAAACAAATCCGCCAGGGATTGCTCGCGGTAGCTTCCATCGCTTTGCGCGCGTAGTATTCATCGGTGTGGCGCGGGGAGACGGAATAGATCAAGTTCGCCACCGTGTCCATGCCGTTGTTTTTCAAGTCAGCGATTTCTTCTTTGAACGCGCTATAGTCGTTCCAGCAGTTCGAGGTTCGCGTCAGAGTGAGGCCGTAGGAGACGAGCCGTTCGACCAACAGTTTGAGTATGCAGTGGGGCGTCTTCTCGAAGGCGCTGTGCATGCCGCCATGGTAGCGCAGGCGGGTTTTCTTGATGCGTTGGGTGCCCTCTTTGAGCCAGTACCACGGATTTTCTTTGTGCTCGCGGACGTATTTTTTGAAGATGACGCTCAGGAAAAATTCCATGGACTCGAAGCCCGCTTCGTCCATGTGCGGCAGCGCCGGCAGCATGGCGCCGATTTTCATATTCAGCGCCCAGAGGCTCTGGTTGCCGTCGCGCACGGTGGTGTCGATAAATCTGACTTCGTTGCTCATTTAACCTCCGGAAAAAAACGCTCCCGTCGTTCAAATCGTTCAAGCCGTTCAAAATGTTCAAGTCGTTGAATCCGAACGGCGAAAATCATTTGCTGAAATGGAACGGACCTGACTTTAGCGTTACTTATCTGTATAAATTATTTGGCAGGACTTCAAATAACGAGGGTTTCGTATCATGAAGAGCTATCGCAAGGAGCTCTGGTTCAATACGCCGACGCGGACTGCGTTCGTCAATATTACCGGCCAAGTGCAGGATTCTATTCGCGAGAGCGGGATCAAAGAAGGCATCGCGCTGATCAATGCCATGCACATTACCGCGTCGGTATTTATCAACGACGATGAGTCGGGTTTGCATCACGATTACACCGTCTGGCTGGAGAAGCTCGCGCCCCATGAGCCGATCAAGCAGTATCGCCACAACGATACCGGCGAGGACAACGCCGATGCCCATATTAAGCGGCAAGTGATGGGGCGCGAAGTCGTCGTCGCGATCACCGACGGCAAACTCGACTTTGGCCCGTGGGAGCAGATTTTCTACGGCGAGTTCGATGGCCGGCGGCGCAAGCGGGTGCTGGTCAAGATCATCGGGGAGTGAGTCAATCGTCCATGCCAAGTTACCGCTCCTCCAAGAAATCGTCTGATCGAAGCGACCCTCCGGATCGAAACGGCGCTTCGTTAGGAAGCAGAGATCCTTATGAGCCGCACTGCCCGCATTATCCGCACTGTGTCGGTTGTCCATGGATCGACGTGCCCTATCCGCGCCAGCTCGAACGCAAACATGACGTCGTCACTCAAGCGTTCGCTCGTTATCCGTCGCTCGTTGACCTTGCCGTGCCGCCGGTTTCGCCTTCGTCGCACCGGCTTGGTTATCGCGCGCGCGTGAAACTGGTCGTGCGGCGGCATCGCGATCAGATCGCCATCGGTCTGTACGTGCCGCAGACTCATCGGGTCATCGACATCTCGTCGTGCCCGGTTCATCCGCGGCCGGTGAATCAGGTGGTGCAGTATCTCAAAAAGAAAATCTTGGAGCTCGGCATCGTTGCCTACGACGAGCGCGACGACAGCGGGGATTTGCGCTATCTCGATTTTCGCTTCAGCGCTGCCCGTCAGGAGCTGAGCTTGACGTTGGTTACGCGACACAGCTCATTTCCCGCTGGAGCTCAACTCGCGAGGTCTCTTTTGCAGCGGTTTTCGTTCATCACCGGCGTGATCCAAAATATCAATGAACAGCGCGGCAACGTAATCTGGGGAAACGATTTTCGAATTCTGGGCGGGCGTGACACGATCATGGAGCGCATCGGCGACTTGAAGCTTGTGTTTCCGCCGGGCGTGTTTTCCCAGGCCAATCCATTCACCGCGCGCAAGCTCTATGAACAGGTGTACGAGCTGGCGGTGCTGAACGGCGGCGAAACGGTGCTCGATCTTTACTGCGGCGTCGGTCCAATTTCTCTCTATCTCGCGACGGCGGCGCGGCAGGTGTGGGGCATCGACGAGAGCGAGTTGTCGATCAACACCGCCAAGCAAAACGCGCGTCGCAATGGGCGCGGCAATTGCCGATTTATCTGTGGCGACGTTGCCGCCACCGCGACCCAGCTAAAGAAAACTATATCTCCGGTCGATCTGATTGTTCTCAATCCGCCGCGCAAGGGATTACAACCGCAGGCGCTGGCCGCGGTCGTCGAACTTGGCGCGCCGAAATTGATCTACGTCTCGTGCGATCCGAATAGTCTGGCGCGCGATTTAGATAGGCTTGTCAACGCCGGTTATCTCATTGCGCAGCTCAGCCTCTTCGATATGTTTCCGCAGACGGAACAGGTGGAGACCGTCGCGCAGCTGGTCAGGGTTTGATGCTCTGTGGGTTCATTCTCGGCAGCTTGTCGCGCATTCGCGACGGCCATCCGAAGTCCGTCATTCCCGCATGCTTTAAGCGGTGGTTCGACCCCGCTCACCACAGGCGAATCCGGATCTGGAGCCCCTAAAAACATTCGGGGGTGACGGAATCGGGATCGTTCACATGATGGGTCCTCGATACCCCGCAGCTTACTTGCGGTTCAGTCTGACCGATAACCCCATAGCTGCGGAATCGCCCAGCAGGTGCCGAAAATCGTCAGCGTACAGAGAATGCAACCGACCAGTGCGGCGTTGGGCGCACCGAGGACCGCGGCGCCGGCACCGGCGATGACGGCGCCGGTCGCATTCGTCGTCTGAGCAAAGACCGTCAAGAAGCTCGTCGCGCGTCCGCGCATATCGTCCGGCGCGAGGATTTGCACGACGGTTCTGCGGATCGCGACGCTGATGGCGTCGTTGAAGCCCAACGCGCCGACGGCAAGCAAGCCCATCGCAAAACTTCGCGACAAGCCGAGCAAGCCGAGGCTCAGCGCGAATAGAAGCGTCGCGATAATCGAAACCGCACCCTTGCGCTTGATATTGCCGGCGGTGAGCAAAAGACTCGAGCCGATCAAAGCTCCGATCGCCGGCGCAGCGTAGAGCATGCCCAA
>WNGO01001150.1_pt1 | contig 18398 bp, 20 predicted proteins | sample 5400511 | NCBI WGS metagenome assembly WNGO01 (sample SAMN13153380, study PRJNA577476) | soil metagenome | isolation source: 20 cm soil or saprolite under Garry oak tree replicate 2 | place: USA:California | collected 2016-06-15 | reverse complement strand
CCTCTATCTGATCGGTTCGGGGCATTCGGCGACCGGCGGCTGGGGAACGGCGAGCAACTGGAGCATCCACTCGGGCCAGTGGACCTGGTTCGGGTTCGTGATCCTCGCTCTACTCGGGATCGAGGTTCCCCTGAACATGGGCGTCGAGATCGTCAACATGCGGTCGATCAAGAAGTACTTGTTCTGGGGCTCGATCGTGGTGATGTTCGCCTACCTGTGGGCGACGCTCGGCACGATGCTGACGCTTCCGGCAGCGAAGAGCGTCGGCGCGACGACGGACATCCTGAGCGCCGTTCAGCGTGGCTTCTGGGGATCGCACGCTTTCGCGATCATCATCGGGCTCGTCTTGATCTGGTTCTTCGTCGCGAACACGATCGTCTACAACTACTCGTTCTCCCGGCTGCTCTTCGTGTCCGGACTGGAGCAGCGGATGCCGGCCCAGCTCGGCCGCGTGAACGAGAAGACGAAGGTGCCCGTCTACGCGATCCTGACCCAGACGGTCCTCTCGTCGCTGTTCGTCGTCGCGATCTTCAACCCGTGGGTCAGCGGCAACAACAACCAACGTGCGTACTGGCTCTTCCAGGCAGCAGTCACGGTGATCTGGTGCGTGTCGATGGTGCTGTTGTTCGCGGACATCTTCCTCGTCAGGCGGGCATTTCCCGCGAAGTTCGAGGAAGTACGCGTGGCTCACCCGTACGTGCTGTATGCGTCAGGGGTGATCGGGATCCTCGCGTCCGCGTTCGGCGCGTACGTGACGTTCCGCTCGCAGTGGACGACGCTGTTCACCATCGGGCACTGGCGGCTGTGGCTCGCAGTGTTGTGCGGCGTGTCGATCGCCGCTGCTGTGCTGATCTAGGCGCATGAGGTCGTGAAGCAAGCGGACGAGGCGGGTCTCCGCCTCGTCCGCTTCATCTGGTGTGGAAACGACGGAACGATCCGCGCCAAGTCGAGCGCGCGGAACGGCCTCGAGGGACGAATCACGAGCGGCATCGGGCTCACCGTCGCCATGCAGGCGATGAACGGGCTCGACCAGCTGCAGCCGGTCGACGGCATGGGACCCGTCGGCGAGGTTCGTCTCGTGCCCGATCCCGACACGTTCCGAGTGCTCCCCTATGCGCCGCACACGGGCGCGATGCTCGTCGACCACGTCACGCTGGACGGCACGCCTGCGCCGGTCTGCCAGCGCTCGTTCCTCAAGCGGATGGAGGAGCGGCTCGCGGAGCGGAACCTGCGACTCGAGGTAGCGTTCGAGAACGAGTTCTCGCTCGCGACGCGCGTCGACGGTCAATTCGTCCCGATCGACTCCGGTCTGTGCTTCTCGACCATCAGCGCGACCGCGGCGCAGGACTATCTCGACGAGCTCGCCGAGGCGCTCGACGCACAGGGAATCGTGCTCGAGCAGTACTACTCGGAGCTCGGGCACGGCCAGCACGAGATCTCCACGGGCCACGCCCCTGCGCTTCGCGCGGCCGACGAGCAGATCCTCGTGCGCGAAGACGATCCGTGGAGTGGCCGCGCTCCATGGGCTCGTCGCGTCCCTCGCGCCGAAGCCCTGGCCGGACAATGCGGGCAACGGCGCGCACATTCACTTCTCCTTGTGGGACGCCGATGCGAACTGGAATCGCTTCCACGACCCGAAAGCACCGGACCTGCTCTCCGGAGATGCGCGCGCGTTCATCGCCGGCGTGCTCGCTCATCTGCCGGGCCTGTGCGGCTTGACTGCGCCGAGCTTCAACTCGTACCACCGCATCGTTCCGCAGTACTGGGCGGGCGCGTTCGTGTGCTGGGGGCACGACAACCGTGAAGCGCCCGTGCGCGTGCCGTCAGTGTTCCGGGGCATGGAGGAGGCCTCGACCAATGCGGAGCTGAAGGCCGCCGATGCGAGCGCGAACCCCTACCTCGCGGTCGGCGGGCTGATCGCGGCGGGGCTGGACGGTCTCGAGCGCGGCCTCGAGCCCCCCGAGCCGGTCGAGGTCGATCCGGCGACGATCGTCGAGGAGGAGCGCAAACGGCGCGGCATCGATCGCCTGCCGGCGACGCAGGAAGACGCGCTTCACGCCCTCGCGGGCGACGAGCTCCTGCTCGATGCGTTGGGCCCGACCCTCGCAGACTCCTATCTAGCCGTCCGCCGCTCGGAGTGGGCGGCCTACTCGGAAGGGGACGAGGCATTCGAGCAGCAGGGCCACTTCTCGAAGTACTGAACGCGGTCGAGCTCGTCGACCACCATGCGCACGGCATCCTGCGCGGCGAGCCGTCGCTCGACGAGTTCCGCGGGCTCTTCTCGGAGAGCCCGGACCCGCGGCAGTGGCCGCACGTCGCGACCGGTCTGACGTATCGCCGTGCGATCGGAGAGCTCGCGGCGTTCTTCGACCTCGAGCCGACGGAACGTGCGGTATACGAACACCGGGTCGCGACCGACCCGGCTGAGTACGCCTCATCCTTGCTGCGTGCGACGCGAACGGAGTGGTTGCTCGTCGACGACGGCTATCCGCCGCCTGGAGAAGGCACGTCCTGGGATGAGCTCGGCGAGCTCGCGAACTGCTCCGCGCGTCCGGTGCTCCGCATAGAGCGCGTTGCCGAGGAGACGGGCCTCGACGGGCTGCGCGGCGAAGTCACCGCCGCCCGCGCGAACGGGTTCGTGGGCCTGAAGACGATCGCCGCGTACCGCGGCGGCCTCGACTTCGAAGCATTTGCGCCAAGTGATCCTTCGTCGCTCGGTGGACGGGTCGAAGGCGCGGCCATGCGTGACGCGGTGACGGCGGCGCTCGAGGCGAACGAGGCGACCGGCTCGCCGTTGCCGGTGCAGGTGCATGCCGGGTTCGGCGACTCGGACCTCTTCCTGCCTCGGGTGCAGCCCGGTTATCTCAAGCCGCTGATCGAGCGCTTCCGCGACACACCGTTCGTGCTGCTGCACTGCTACCCGTTCGTCCGCGAGGCTGGCTGGCTCGCGCACGTCTACGGAAACGTGTACTTCGACCTGTCCCTAACGATCCCGCACGTGTCCCGCCCGGCCGAGATGGTGCGACAAGCGCTCGAGCTCGCCCCGGTGTCGAAGCTCCTCTATGCGTCGGACGCAGCCCGTACGCCGGAGCTCTATTACGTGGCGGCGAAGTGGTGGCGTGAGGCGCTCGCGGAAGTGCTGACAGAGACGCTCGAACCCCGTGACGCCGAGGTGGCGGGGGCGCAGATCCTCCGCGAGAACGCGCGCGCTCTCTACGGCCTCTAGCGCGTGGCCGCTACGACCGGTCGGCCTCGGGGAGCCTCTGCGCGATCTCCCAGATATGGCCGTCGGGATCGGTGAAGCTGGCGGTGCGCACTCCCCAATCTCGGTCCGTCGGGCCGTTGAGCAACTTCACGCCGCGCGTTACCAGTTCCGCGCTCACCGCGTCCGCATCATCCACCCAGACGGTGAGCTGGAACCGCGACCCGGCCTCGCGGCTGCCGACCGTTCCGGGCTCGACCAGGTCGCGGGCGGCGGGAACCCTGAGCAGGTTGACGATGGTGTTCTCGAAGCTGAACGCCGCGGAGTCCTCGTCCTCCCAGATCACCGGCACGTCGAAGACTTCGCCGTAGAACGACTGCGACCGTCGAGGGTCTTCGACGAACAGGGTGATGGCACCGACACTCTTCAGCGACGTACTCACTTCCGCACCTCTTTCCATTTGCTTGACCTGAACTGACGTGAGACTCTCGCGAGCGTCCGAAATCATCGGTCAGCGGCACGGCCCGCTCTCCCGCTCTAATCTCGGCCGATGCTCTTCGATCCTGATGTCCATGAACGGCTGATCGAGGAAGTCTGGGACCCGGACCGGGTCCGCGCGGCGATCCGCGAGATCGCCGAGGATGCGGAGGGATCTTTCGACGACGGCTGGCCGACCCACCCCAAGGACATCGAGGAAAAGGATGACGAAACGCGCCGCTTTCGCTCGGTCTACCTTGGCGGCGCGGGTGTCGTCCAGGCGCTCGACTCGTTGCAGCGGAAAGGGCTGGTCGAGCTCCGTCGCGATTACGTCTCGTACCTCGAGCACGGATACGAGCCTGACTTTCCCGACTTCGATCATGAACGGAGTCTGATGATGGGTGAGACGGGGATTCGGCTCGTATTGCATCGGCTCTCCCCGTCGAAGGAGAACGCCGACCGGCTGGCCGAGTTGATTGCCGGGAACGCGCAAGACGAACGCCGTGAGGTGATGTGGGGGAGTCCCGGAACGATGCTCGCCGCCGGCGCCCTTTACGAGCTGACCGGCGAGGCGAGGTGGACCGATCTCTGGCGCGACAGCGCGGCGTGGCTACTCGACGAATGGGATCCGCAGACCGGCCTCTGGACACAACAGCTCCACGGGAGGGCTGACCAGCTCATCGGTCCTGTGCACGGGTTCGCAGGCTGCGTGCTCGCCTTGTCTCGCGGAGCTGACGACGAGATACACCGCCGCGCGGCGGAGACCACGGTCCGTTACGCCATCGAGGAGGAAGGCCTGGCGAACTGGTTTCCATGGGCCTCGATGAAGAGCTTGCGAGACAACAGCGACGGGTCGATCCGAACGCAGTGGTGTCACGGCGCGCCCGGTGTCGTCGCATCGCTCGCTCGCTTTGCGCCCGACGACGACGAGCATGGGCGCTTGCTGCGAGCGGGTGGCGAGCTCACCTGGAGAGCCGGCCCGCTCTCCAAAGGAGCAAACCTTTGCCACGGGACCGCAGGTAACGGGTACGCATTCCTTGCGCTCTTCGAGCGCACGGGCGACGAGCTGTGGCTCGACCGTGCCCGCGCCTTCGCGATGCACTCGGTTGCCCAGGTGGCACGTACGCGCACAGAAGTCGGTCGCGGCCGCTACACCCTCTGGAGCGGCGATCCAGGAACAGCGCTCTACCTCGCCGACTGCCTGGCCGGCGGCGGCACCGTTCCGCTGCCCTGACAGCGAGGGCGCCGCGCTTGAAGAAGAGCCGAAACGGGTACCGGCGAATCTGCCCGGTTTCATCTCCCCGACTGCGAAAGGCCCATTGACGATGACAAGACTGCTTGCGGCACTCGCTGCCGCGATCGCGGTGCTTACGCTGGCTGGGGCAGCTTCGGCCGCCAAGCCTGCCCCTGCGAATGGCTTCACCGACTTCACCGTGGCGGCGACGCCGCCCAACCCGGCCGGCACGATCTGTCCCGGTTCGGCGTTTTGCTACAACGGCGCGGCAGAACCCGCGATCGGCGTCGCCCCGAATGGGCGCTTCTACGGTTCGTCTGAAAATGGTCTGCTCGGCGGCACGTTGGCTTGGACTTCCGCTGACAACGGCCTCCACTTTGCGTCCGTTCCCTCGCCGAACGACGTTTCGACCGGCTCCTCGTCGGTCGGGCAGGAGTCGGGATTCGAGCCAGGCGGCGGAGACACCGACGTAGCTGTCGCCACAGCGGCGAACGCTCTCGGAAATTACAACGCCTACGTCGTGTCGCTGACGCTTGCGAACATCGACGTCTCGACGTCAACCGACAACGGCTCTAGCTGGTCGCTGAACCCGGCGAGCGCGCTGCCGATCGACGACCGGCCGTGGGCGGCGGCCACCGGTGCCTCGAAGGTCTGCATCTCGTACCTCACCGCGCCGGGCATCTTGCTGCCGCAGGTCGGCCTGCACGTTCAGTGCAGCACCGACGCGGGGCACAGCTTCAACCAGGCCGCCAACGCCTATGACACCTCGCCCGTTGGCCTGGCGGCGTCGCAAGGCGGCAGCCGTACCGGAAACCTCGTCTTCGACCCGTCGAACCCGGGCTACATGTACACCGTGTTCGCCTACGAGAACATCGAGGACGGGCCGAACCCGACCGCGTTCCTCCACAACGTCGGTGTCGCCGTCTCCTCGGACGGTGGAGTGACCTGGCACGACTACCCCGTCAAGATCAACCCCGACATCACGGCGAAGTACGACAACCAGTTCGTGAACGTCGACGTCGACAAGAGCGGGGTCCTCTACGTCGCCTATTCCGACAACCACGGAATCTTCTATCAGTACTCGACAGACCACGGACAGACCTTCAGCGCCCCGGTGCAGGTTTCGCAGGGCGCGGATACGGCAGTCATGCCGTGGCTCGCCGCAGGTGAGCGCGGCAAGATCGATCTCGTCTACTACCAGGCGGTCGGCTACTCGGGCAATCCCGAGGCCGCGACTGCGGATGTCGCGTGGAAGGTCGTGATGGCACAGAGCCTCGCCGCCGCTTCGCCGCTTCCGGCGTTCACCTACACGATCGTCAATCCGATCGTCCATCACGGTGGCGTCTGCGAGGGCGGCATTCTTTGCACCGGCAATCGAGACCTCTACGACGACTTCGGGGTGCAGGCGTCACCAACGACAGGGTTCGCTTCGATCATCTACTCCGACGACCAGTACCAAAACGACGCGAATCACAAGCCGAACGCGACGTTCAACTGCACCGCCGCCGACAGCGACACCTCGACTTGCGATCACACCAACATCGCGACGCAAACTGCCGGCACACGCATCTTCAAGGGGAAGTAGAGGCGGTAGCGAGAAGCACGACCGAACGAAACGGGTAGGGAGAGGCCTCCGGCGCAGGCCTCTCCCTTTCCGCTCTGGCCACGGAGAGGAGCGATGGCAGACCTGGGATTCCGGATCCTCGGCGGCGTGCACAGACGCGTCTACCGCCTGACCGGTGGCAAGCTCGGCGGCCGGCTCGGCAACATGCCGGTGCTGCTGCTGACAACGATCGGACGCAAGAGCGGCCGATCACGCACTCAGCCACTCACGTACACCCAGTCGGGCGACGGCTACGCGGTCATCGCTTCGAAGGGTGGCGCACCGCAACACCCGCTCTGGTACCTGAACCTGCGCGCGAACCCGCTCGCGGAGGTGACGGTCGGCCGCAAGATGCGGAAGGTACGTGCGCGCGACGCGCAAGGCGAGGAGCGCGAGCGGTTGTGGCGCGCTCTCGCGGATCTGTATCCCGGCTACGACAGGTACGCCGAGAAGACGAGTCGGCAGATCCCGGTGGTCGTGCTCGAGCGTGCGGCACGCTGACGCCGGCTCGCTCCGCCGCGGAAGCGGCCGGCCATGCATGGGAGTTAGGCTCCACCACCGGTGCCGCAGGCCCTGATCTTCGATCTCGACGGGACGCTCGTCGACACGGTCTATGCCCACGTCTTCGCGTGGCAGCGCGCGCTCGCCGAGGAGGGGATGCCGATCGAGGGTTGGCGGATCCACCGCCGAATCGGGATGAGCGGCGGCCTGTTCACGCGCGGGGTGGCGCGGGAGGTCGGGCGTGAGCTATCGGCCGATGAGATCGAAAGGATCCAGCTCCGCCACGGCGCGATCTTTCGCGAGTTGCTCCCCGAACGGCGCCCGCTGCCGGGGGCCAGGAAGCTGCTCGAGCATCTTCGCGCGCGGGACATCGTGCATGGGATCGCAACGTCGGGCCGCCGGCCCGAGATCGATCTCTCGCTCGACGCGCTCGGAGTCGGCGACGACACCGTCGTGATCGACCGCGGCGGCGTCGCCCGGGCCAAGCCCGAACCCGATCTCTTTCTCGCCTGCCAGTCGGCTCTCGGCGTCGAGCCGGAAGACTGCTACGTCGTGGGCGATGCGGTCTGGGACCTGCTGGCTGCCCGCCGTGCAGACATGCTCAGTGTCGGACTCCGGAGCGGTGGCTACGGCTCGGACGAGCTCCTGGACGCCGGCGCCTTTCGCGTCTACGACGATGCGGCGGAGTTGCTCGAATCGCTGGACGAGCTCGGCTTCGACGCCTGAGCGTCCGGAGGGTAGGGACCCGATCGGGCGCGACGGTCGTAGTACGAGGGTACTCCCGGCGATGGAGGTCACGGCGATGAGACCCAGCATTCCTTTGCTCCCTGTCTTTCTCGCTGCGCTCGTCGCAGCGCTCCTTCCGGCGTCCGCACATGCCGACGGGCTGCCGGTTCTCGGCATCGACGTCGGCAGCACGGGTGTCGCATCGAACGCCGATGGGGCCCGCTACCTAGCCCTCCCCGCGGGGGGCAGAACGATCGTCGAGCGAGTCGCGCAGCGTGGGGGTCAAATCCTGGCGTGGAGATCGTTGCCAGGCACGTTCACGATTCCAGCGGTCGCCTACGACGGTTCCGCGGGCGGCCTCTCTGCCGACGGCACGACACTGCTCCTGATCGAGCCGCGAGTCGCGTTTCCGCGCGCGACGACGAAGATGCTCGTCCTGAACAGCGACAGCCTCGAGCCGCGGCGACTCGTGACGTTGCGGGGTGACTTCAGCTTCGACGCGATCTCACCGACCGGCTCGTGGCTGTACTTCGTCCACTACACCTCGCCGACCGACCCGACCAGGTACCTGGTCCAGGCTTTCGACGTGCAACGCGGACGCCTGCTGGCGAAGCCGATCGTCGATCCCAAGGCGCCGGGTGAGAAGATGCGCGGCAACCCGTTGGCTCGGACGATGAGCGCCGATGGCCGCTGGGCCTACACGCTCTACGACGGCGCCGGCGCCACGCCCTTCGTACACGCCCTCGACACCGTTGCCCGATCGGCGCATTGCATCGATCTCGACGGGATCGCCGCCGGGACCGATCTGTCGCAACTGCGCCTTCGGATCGACCAGGAGGGCAAGCGCTTGGTGGTCAGGGATAGCGCCGCTCCTCTGCTTACGGTCGACCTGCGCACCTTGCGCGTCGCCCGCGCGACGTCGGTTCCTGCGCGTCTAGGCGAGAGTCGGCACCTTCCGACTCCTCTCCTTGCGGGAGCGGCTGGGTTGCTCGTGGTGCTCGTCTCATCAGTCATCTGGATGCGACGAAAGCATCTGATCGCGAACCTCGATCCGCAGAGCGACAACTAGGCGAGAGCGATTCCACTAGCGCGGCTCGCCGCTGCCGGCGCGGACGAGCCCGGATTCGTAGGCGTAGATCACAGCCTGGACCCGGTCACGCAGGTCAAGCTTGTGGAGGATGCGCGCAACATGTGTCTTGGTCGTCGCCTCGCTGATAACGAGCCGCTCGCAGATCTCCGGGTTGGAGAGACCGCGGGCGAGGAGGTCGAGAACCTCATGCTCACGCGGCGTCAAATCTGCAAGCGCCGCGGGTGGGCTAGGTGACGCGGCTGGAGGTTGGCGGGCGAACTCCTCGACGACCGCACGTGTAACGGCCGGAGCGAGCAGAGCGGCGCCGTTGGCGACGATACGGACGGCGGCGGCGATCTCTTCGGGGGGCGCATCCTTGAGCATGAACCCGCTGGCGCCGGCGCGCAGCGCATCGTAGACATAGCTGTCGAGCCCGAACGTGGTCAGGATCAAGACTCGGCTGCCGGGACGGCCCCCGACGATGCGCCTGGTCGCTTCGATCCCGTCGAGGACCGGCATTCGGATGTCCATCAAGATGACATCCGGTCGAAGCCTGTGCGCGGCGGAGATCGCGTCCTCCCCGTCGGAAGCTTCACCGACGACGGTGATCTCCGGTTCCGCCTCGAGGATCTTGCGCAGTCCCACGCGGACGAGTGCCTGGTCGTCGGCGATCAGGACGCTCGTCATCGGATTGGCAGGACGACGCGGACGGCGAATCCGCCGGCTGGGCGCCGGCCTGCATCCAGCCGGCCTCCATAGAGCGCCACGCGTTCCCGCATACCGGTGAGGCCGTGGCCCCCGCTCGACGCCGTTGTCTGAGCGCCCGCGCCGTCGTCGACGATCTCGAGTTGCAACGAGTCGAGGCCGTAACGCACGTGCACCGAGGCACGGGCTTTGCCGGCGTGCTTGAGCGCGTTCGTCAGTGCCTCCTGCACGATCCGGTACGCGGACAGCTCGAGCCCCACCGGCAACTCGGGCCGCTCGCCGTCAACGTGAAGCTCCACCGGAAGACCGGCTTCGCGGATCTGGGTGATGAGCGTTGGCAGATCGGCGAGCCCTGGCTGCGGGGTGAGCGGATCGGCTGCGTCGCTCCGCAGCATGCCGACGAGTCGGCGCATCTCGGTGAGCGCGCCTCGGCCAATCCGCTCGATCGTCTCCAGCACCTCTCGTGTCGATTGGTTGACGTCGTCGAGTACCCGGCGTTCGGCGCCGGCCTGAACGACCATCATCGAGACGTTGTGCGCGATCGCGTCGTGTAGCTCGCGCGCGATCCGGGCCCGTTCCTCCACGACCGCCTCGCGGGCGACGACGTCGCGCTCGCGTTCGGCGAGTACCGCGCGCCGCTCCCGGTCACCGACAACGCGACGTACGAGCAGCATCACGACGCCTGTGACGTCCGCGAACGGCACGACCTGATGCAGCGTCGCATGTGGTCCGGCAGGCGCAGCTAGGTCGGTCGAAACGACGAAGGCAAGGCTGAACGCGAAGCGCCGTGCCGGCGTCCACACGGTTAGTCCGTAGATAGCGCAAAACCACGCTATGGAGCTCCCGAAGATCTGCGTGTCACCCCAGATGGCGAAGACGGTGGCGACCACTGCCTGCGCACCGGCGCCGGCGATCGTCGGAAACAGCCGGCGAATCGCGACGCACGCCGAGAGCAGCGGTGCGACGAGCGCCGCGACGATCTGGTGGCGCCCCGCGCCACCGGTTAGCCAGATCTGGAGCTCGGCAGCGACCAAAAGCAGAACCGCGAGTGCGGCGTCGAGCTTCAGTGGGGTGAGCCGCGGGATGAGAAGGGTACGCACGCAGTGGACGGTAGACGGACCACCGCCTGCTGTCATCAGCCTCGCGGTCGATCCCCAGCCCCTGAAACGTCAGTCGATCGACTGATCCGAAGATCGCCCTGGCCACCGACGAATTCGGCGCTGCCCCCGCCTAACGTGAGGCTCGACCGGAACCAACAAGGAGGGATCGAAAATGAGACAGCTTTGGAATCGCTGGGGGCCGCTCGCCGGCGTGCTCTCCGTCGCATGTTCGTTCGTCGGGACGATGCTCGTTCTCAGGCAGCCACAGGCAAAGGAATCCGACGGCGCGATCGTCGCCTACTTTGCGCAGCACTCAAACCGCGTGCAAGGTGTCGTCGGCTTCTTCGTCTTCACGGCGGGTCTCCTGCTCTTGCTGACCTTCTTCGCCAACCTCCGGGAGCGGCTGCTCGTCGCCGAAGGCCAGCCGGGGTGGCTTACGGCGCTGGCGTTCGGCGCCGGCGTCGCGAGTATCCCGCTCTGGGGTGTTTCGATGCTGCTCGCGAATGCGACGAGCTTTGCCGCTCTCGAATCGTCGGCGTTCCACCTCGACCCGAACACGTTTCGCCTATTCGCCGACACGGCGTATTACGGCTGGGTTGCCGCCGTGGTGGTCAGCTCGGTCGTGGTCTGGGCAACGTCTGCGATCGCCTTCCGAACAGGCATCTTGCCCCGGTGGTACGCCCGGCTCGGCGTCTTCGCGGGAGTGGTCCAGCTCTTCGCATTCTTTTTCTTTCCCTTCTTCATCTGGTGGGCCTGGATCATCCTCACGGCGGTTCTCCTCGTCGTGCGCAGGTCCCTCGCGAGCGCAACGGTCGCCCAGCCGGCTGTCTAAGTCATTCACATCGGTACGACGAGTCCGGCCCGTTCCTGAAGATCGCCCCGACCTTCTAACGGTTCGCCGGTCCGGGGGAGCTCTAGGGCCTACGTGCGCCGGAGATAGGCATCCGACCCGTCGAGCCAGTCTTGTCTGGGCGGGCAGAAGATGTCGACATCGAGCGTCGTCTCGAGCGCCTCTGCCTGGTGCGGCAGGAGTGACGGAAGATGGAGGACCTCGCCCGCCGCGACGTCGACGATCTCCGACTCGTCGCCGAGAGTGAACCGGAGGAGGCCCTCGAGGATGTAGGTCAGCTGCTCGTTCTCGTGCGAGTGCATCGGCACGATGCAACCCTTCTCGAGGTACACATGCGCCAGCATCACCCGCTCCGCGGAGATCAGGCGCCGTTGCAAGTCCGGCTTGAGCTGCTCCTTCGGCAAATCCTCCCAGCGGTAAAGGGTTGCCTTGGCACCGTTCACGAACCACTCCTCTCCTCGTTGACTCTGCTGATCGATCGCGCTCTTCTATAGTCGGTCATATGGCAGTCGTGCGCGAAACGCCACGTTGGGATCGGCTTTTTGCGGCGCGGACACGCGGGGATGTCGGTGAAGGGATCGCCGCCGTCCTCGCAATCCTCGGGCAGCCCGACTTGATCTCGTTCGCAGGCGGTTTCCCCGATCCGCTGACGTTCCCACGCAAGCGCGCCTCCGCCCTCCTCGAGGAGTTTGCGGCCGAGAGCGAGTGGGCCGCCTTCCAGTATGCACCCACGCGAGGGCTCGCCGGTCCTCTCGACGCGCTCGCGGCCAGGCTCCACGCTCTACAGGGCCGCGCTCCTGCGGACGGCGAACTGCTCATCACGAGCGGCGCGATCGAAGCACTCGAGCTCATCGGCAAGTCGTTCATCGACCGCGGCGACCTCGTGGCCATCGAGGGTCCGACGTACCTCGGGGCGATCATGGCATTCCGCAGCTTCGAGGCTGAGGTCGTCGCGATCCCGATCGACGAGCACGGATTGGAGGTCGATGTCCTCGAGCGGCGCCTCGCCGACGGGCTCCGGCCAAAGCTCCTCTACACCATCCCAGATCATCAGAATCCGGCCGGAGTGAGCCTCTCTCGCGAACGGCGCGAGTCGCTGGTCGAGCTCTCGCGTCGCTATGGCTTCCTCGTTGTCGAAGACGTCGCCTATCGTGAGCTCGGCTTCGAGGAGGAGGCCGAACCGAGTCTTTGGAGCCTTGCGCCGGACATGGTGATGCAGGTCGGCACGACGTCCAAGACCTTCTTCCCCGGCGTCCGGCTCGGGTGGGCGGTTGGCCCGGCGGAGGTCACGGCACAGCTCGTTTCGGCGAAGCAGAACACCGACCAGTGCGCTGGTGCGCTCGGACAGCGGCTCTTCGAGGAATACGTGCGCCGCGGCTGGATCGACGAACAGCTCGAGCAGTCGCGATCGCTGTACCGGCGCAAGTGCGAGCGGATGCTCGCGGCCCTCGAGCGTTACATGCCGGAGAGCGTGCGCTGGACACGACCGAGGGGCGGCTTCTTCTCGTGGCTGACGCTGCCGAAGGGCGATGACGCTGCCGACCTTGCGAGGCGAGCCGTCAAGCTCGGCGTCGCCGTCGTCCCAGGCTCGCCGTTCTTCCCCGACGGCCGCGGCGGCGACAACGTGCGGTTGTCGTTCAGCCTCGTCGACGAAGCGTTGATCGACGACGGCATCGAACGGCTCGCGTCGCTCGTGAACTCTTGACGCGGCAGCTCGACTGCATAGGGTGAGTAGGTCGTAAAGGCCTTGCCGGGGGCGAATCCGGGATCAGATGAAGCTTGGTGAGGCATTGACCCTCCGGAGCCAGTTACTGGCTCGGATCGCACAGATTCGAGAGCGCTTGAAGGCGAGCGCATTGGTGCAGGAAGGAGAAACACCGCCCGAGGATCCGGAGGCGCTTCTGCATGAATTCGACTCCATGGCGCAAGAGCTCCAGGATCTGATCGCGAGCATCAATCGAACCAACCTGTCTACGCAGCTCGCGTCAGGGGAGACGCTGACGGCCGCGCTTGCCCGTCGAGACGTCCTCGCGCTTCGACAGGGTGTTGTTCGCCAGGTGGCCGACGTCGCCGGCGAGCGACAGCAGCGATACGGGCGCGCCGAGATCAGGATATTGCCGACGGTCGACGTCGGGGCGCTTCGCAGACAGGCCGACGAACTTGCTCGCGAACGCCGCGAGCTCGACACCGCGATCCAGGAGACGAACTGGACGACGGAGCTAGCAGACTGAGAGCGAGTCGGTAGCCGCAGAATCCGAACGAGTGGCGTGCGCGAGGCGGCAACTGCCGAAGTTGCACCTCCCGGCGTGTGTCACGGGCGGACGCACGGGGTTCGAATCCCCAACCTCACCGAGCAGCGCCCGAACCGGGCACCGCTCACGGGGCACGGGGCACCGTCACTACCACGTGCAGAACTCGTTCGGGCGGTGAGGGTGGGTACGGGGATATCGCTCATGTGTCGACGCTTCATCTCCGCTTAACGGCGTCATTGGTAGCGTGCCGAGCCTTGATCGAAGCGCAGAACCTCACGAAGGACTACGGCGACAAGCGCGCCGTCGACGGCTTGACGTTCCGCGTGGAGCCGGGAGTGGTGACCGGATTCCTCGGCCCGAACGGCTCGGGGAAGTCGACGACGATGCGGCTCATTCTCGGCCTGGATCGTCCTACGGCCGGCACCGTGACTGTGAACGGGAAGCTCTATCGCGACCATGCGGCGCCGCTACACCAAGTGGGGGCCTTGCTCGAAGCGCGGTCGGTTCACACGGGACGCTCGGCATACAACCATCTGCTCGCGCTTGCACAGACGCATGGGATTCCGAGGCGCCGAATCGGTGAGCTGATCGACCTGGTCGGCTTGCAGGACGTGGCGAAGAAGCGGGCCGGAACCTTCTCGTTGGGAATGAGCCAACGGCTCGGGATCGCGACGGCGTTGCTCGGAGATCCATACACGCTGACGTTGGACGAGCCGGTGAACGGCCTCGATCCCGAAGGGATTCACTGGATCAGAAACCTCTTGAAGGACCTCGCAGCAGAAGGGCGGACGGTGTTCGTTTCATCGCATCTGATGAGCGAGATGGCATTGACCGCGGATCACCTGATCGTCATCGGCCGCGGCCGGCTGATTGCCGACCTGAGCGTCGACGAGTTTGTGCGCAAGGCGTCGAAGAACATCGTCAGGGTGCGTTCGCCGCAGGCGTCCGCGCTCCGCGACCTGGTCGTCGGCCCAGACGTCGTCGTTGAAACGGTCGAACCTGGTGTGCTCGAGATAGTGGGATTGTCAGCCGAGCAGATCGGTGACGCCGCGGCCGAGCGCGGATTCGCAATTCACGAGCTGACGCCCCAGCACGCCTCGCTCGAAGAGGCGTTCATGGACCTCACGCGCGAAGACGTCGAATACAGGACCGGGCAGGCTGCCTCCGAACCGGAGGAGGCGGTCGCGTGAGCAGCCTCGCGCAGGTTTCGGCTGTCCCACGCCTCGAGCATCGTGGGCGCGTGACGCAGTTGCGCGTTGCTCTGTCGGAGTGGACGAAGCTGCGATCTGTTCGCTCGACTCGCTATTCGCTCTTTGCTGCAGTGCTGTTCACGATCGGTCTCGCGACGCTCGCCTGTGCGGTCGTCTCGCACCACTACCCGAGCATGAGCCCCCGGGACAAGGCGGACTTCCATCCACTGGAGGTCAACCTGGTCGGCGTCCAGCTTGCGCAGCTGGCGATCGGGATCCTCGGCATCCTCGTCATCACCGCCGAGTACTCGACGGGAATGATCCGCGCCTCGATGACCGCTGTGCCGAAGCGGCTGCCGGTTTTGTGGGGAAAGGCTTTGGTCTACGGACTCGTCACCGCCGCACTGATGATCCCTGCGGTCCTGATCGCGTTCTTCATCGGTCAGTCGATCCTGTCGACGCATCACGTCAACGCGGCTTTCGCCGATCCGGGCGTCGCACGTGCCCTTTTCGGCGCCGCGCTCTACCTGACCGTCGTGGGGCTGTTCGGGCTCGGAGTCGGCGCGATCGTCCGCAACACGGCCGGCGGGATCGCAGCCTTCGTCGCGATCATGTTCGTTCTCCCGCCGTTGATGAACGTCCTACCGGCCAGCTGGAACAACGCCGCCTCTCCGTACCTTCCCCTCGCCGCGGGTGAAGCGGTCATGTCCGTCACTCCAGGAAATCATCTCTCGCCCTGGGTGGGGCTCGCGCTCTTCGGCGGCTACGCGGCGGCGGCACTCGCCGTTGGCGCTGTCGTGCTCGTCCGCCGCGACACCTGAGGTCGTGCCTACGGTTCGCTGACCTCGGGATTCCTGCGCGCGCCTGACCGCTTCCGTAGGCTTGCGGCAACCGTGGAAGCGCAGAGCGAGAAGTCGCCTGGCGGGCCGGTCAGGGCCGGTGCGCTCGCGCTTCTGATCGTCGGCTTCCTGGTCCTCGTCACGCTCGCCGCCAGTGGAGGCCGCCCGACGCGACACGGGCATGTCGCGCCGCGTCCGGTGCCCGCCACCGTTCAGGACAGTTGGATCACCCTGCTGATCATCGCCTACGCGATCGCGATCGCCTGGGTGCTGGTCACGATGTTCCGGCGACGCCATCGTTGGCAGGATCCGGATTCACACTGGTTGCGGAACTACTGCGCCGTCCTCGTGTTCATGACCGTGCTCACCGGCATCGGCTCCTGGGCGATCGCGCATGGGCATGTTCGCGAGCGGAGTCAGAAGCTGTTCGCTCAGCAGGGGCCGCAAGGCCGTGGGCAGGGGCTCGGATCCACCGCTGCGCGGCCGGTGCCCGCGCGGCCTGCGAATTTCCAGTGGCCGCTGGCGCTCGCCTTGGGCGGGTTCTTCGTGCTCGGCGGTGCCTGGATCGTGATCAGACGCAGCCGTCCGGCTACAAGGGAGATGGGCGAGGCTGAAGGTGTCGAGGAAAAGCTCGCGCAAGCCATCGGAAGCTCGATCGAGGATCTCCGCCGGGAGCGAGATCCGCGTCGAGCCGTCATCGCCGCGTACGCCAACCTGGAACGAGTACTCGCCTCGCATGGGCTTCCGCGCAGGCGCGAGGAGGTTCCCTATGAATATCTTGCGCGCGTGTTGACTGCGTTGCAGGTCCGCGAGAGCGCCGTCCGGACGCTGACGGAGCTCTTCGAGTACGCGAAGTTCAGCCCGCACGAGATCGACCCCGCCATGAAGGAACACGCGATCGAGTCGCTGGTTGCGGTCAGGGAGGATCTGCAGGTGACCCGGGAGCTAGCGGCATGACTTGGATCGTCCGGCGAGCGGTCAAGGTTGGTGTGGTCTTCAGTCTCGCGGTCGGGATCACGGCCCTCGTGGTTTCGGGGGCTCGGGCAATCCTGCTCGACGTCTATCTCCTCGGGGTGGGCGGGGTCTTGCTGCTGGCGCTCGTTCGCGCGACGCGTGAGGAAGAGCCGTCCAGCGACGCGTCGGACTTCGATCGAGCTCTCGCGGAGATGAGCCGGCGTCACCCCGCCGATACGGGTGAGCTGACGCTCGTTCGGGACGTCAAACAAGCGACGAGAAGCGCATTCCATCTGCACGTTCGCCTGCGTCCGATCCTGCGGGAGATCGCCGCGCACCGTCTGTGGATGCGCTTCGGCGTCGACCTGGACCGAGAGCCGGGGCGCGCGCGTGAGCTGATCGGGGCCAACGCCTGGGAGCTGGTCCGCCCGGAACGTGCTCCGCCCACCAACCGACTCGCACCGGGCCCGCCGTTGGCAGACCTACGTGTCGTCGTCGACGAGATCGAGAGGGTCTGAGGGAATGTTGACGGTCGGAGAGATTGCGACGCGCGGCGACCGGATCGTCGGCGAGGTCGAACGTGCCGTCGTCGGGAAGCGTGAGGCACTCGAGCTCGTGCTCCTCGGCTTTCTCGCCGACGGTCACGTTCTCGTCGAGGACTTCCCGGGCCTTGGGAAGACGCTGATTGCCAGGTCGTTCGCACAGGTCTTTGCGATGGATTTCGGGCGCGTTCAATTCACTCCGGACTTGATGCCCTCGGACGTGACCGGCTCGTCGGTCTTCAACCAGCGAACGGGCGACTTCGAGTTCCGTCCCGGTCCGATCTTCACCAACCTCCTGCTCGGCGACGAGATCAACCGCGCGCCGCCGAAGACACAAGCTGCTCTGCTCGAGGCGATGCAGGAGCGGCAGGTCACGATCGAGGGGCGGACGAACTCGCTCGAGCGGCCGTTCCTCGTGATCGCGACCCAGAACCCGATCGAGTACGAAGGCACGTATCCCCTGCCCGAGGCCCAACTCGATCGCTTCATCCTCCGCATCGCAATCGGGTACCCGAGTCGAGACGACGAGTGGGCGCTCCTCGAACGAAGGCTCGAGCGCGGCGTCGACGAGGTCAGGCTCGATCCGGTCACCGACCGGCGCGGGCTGCTCGAGATGCAAGAGTCGATCGAGCAAGTACACGTGTCCGAGCCGGTGGGCACCTACATCGTGGACATCGTCTCCTCGACGCGAACGAGTCAGCGTGTGCAGGTGGGAGCGAGCCCGCGCGGCTCTCTCGCGATTCTCAAGCTCGCTCGCGTCAAGGCCGTGCTCGCAGGTAGGGACTTCGTGACGCCTGAGGACGTGAAGGCCGTTGCCGTGCCGGCACTCTCGCACCGTCTCATGCTGAAGCCCGAGCTATGGGTACAGCGAGTGCGCCCCGAGGACGTGGTGCGTGAGGCGCTCGACGCCGTGCCCGCGCCCGCCGCGGAGGACCTGCCCACGCGGGTCGAATGACGCGCTCCGCATCGCCCAAGTTAGGCGCTTACGCCGGACTTGCTGCACTGGGACTCCTGGCCGCGCTCGCGCTGCGGTTGCCCGAGCTCGTTCTGCTTGCGGCGCCGTTTGCGCTCTTCGCGGCGGTCGGCGCGCTGCAAGTGCGCGCCCCGCGCATCGAGGTGGAGGTCGAGCTCGACCGCGAGCGGGCCCTCGAGGG
>WNGO01004887.1_pt1 | contig 18399 bp, 14 predicted proteins | sample 5400511 | NCBI WGS metagenome assembly WNGO01 (sample SAMN13153380, study PRJNA577476) | soil metagenome | isolation source: 20 cm soil or saprolite under Garry oak tree replicate 2 | place: USA:California | collected 2016-06-15 | reverse complement strand
CTTGTCCACCATCTCGGTGAAGTACTCCGTGAGGAGCTTGGCGATCTCGTCGGGGCTCATCGTCTCGGACATCGGCGTGAACCCGCGAATGTCGGAGAAGAACACCACCACCGGGCGCTTTTCGCTGGGCAAGCGTCCCGCGTCCTGCTGCTGCGAGATCACCTGCGCGATGTTGGGCGAGAAATAGCGCTCGAAGTTCGATCGGACCAGCGCCTCGCGCCGGATCCGCTCGGATAGCTGTGAATTCTCGATCGCCACGGCCGTAAGACCGCCGAACGCAATCAGGAACTCGAGATCCTCGTCCGCGAAGGAGTGCGTCGCCGTGAGATTGTCGACGTAGAGGATGCCGAGGACTTTCGAATCCGAGCCCATGAGGGGCGTGCACATGGCGCTGCGCACGCTCTGGATCAGAATCGACTTCCCCTTGAATCGCTCGTCGGCGGCGGCGTTGTCGGACAGGATCGCGACCCGCTCCTCGACCGCCTTGCGCGCGATCGATTGCGGCACGTGCTTCGCGGCGCTCGCGTCGCCCGTCCGGCTCTTGGAGATGCGCGGAATCAGCTCGTTGGATTTGCCGTCGAGCAGCAGAATCGACACGCGGTCCACGTTCATGATCTGGAAGGTGAAGTCCACCACCTTGTCGAGCAGGCGGTCCAGCTCCTGCTGCTTCGACAGCTCCTTGGAGACCTCGAGCAGCAGCGACAGCTTCTTCTCGCGCCGCTCCTCCTGATTGTCGGCCTTGACCTTGAGATGGGACGATCCGCCCGGCGGCTGGTCGACGACGATCGCCGGCACGCCACCGGACACGCTCACGGGCAGCTGCCGGACGATCGTTCCGCCCCCCTTGGCGCTACTCGGCTTGGGGCTCGTGAAATCCGGCGGCGCGACGACCTGCGGGCGCGGGAGCGGCGCGGTCACCTCTTTGACGCGGAACGCGACCTTCCCGAAGGTCACGACGTCGTTGGCGCCCGCGTCCGCCTCGGTGATCTTGGCCCCGTTCAGAAACGTGCCGTTCGAGGAGCCGAGGTCGGTGACGCGCACGCCGTTTTCGGTGAGGACGATTTCGGCGTGACGGCGCGAGATGGTCGGATCGTAGATCGGCACGTCGCTGGTGACCGCCCGACCCACCACGAGTTTGCGCCCGAGCTGGAGATCGATCGATTGCTCGCCGGAGGTGCTCATCAGCTTGAACACAGGCCCGAAGCTAATCACCGGCTTTCGCGAGCGCGAGCGCGCGCAGCACCGCCTGCGCCTTGGCCTCTGTCTCCGCGAATTCCCGCGCCGGCTCGGAGTCGGCGACGATGCCCGCACCGGCCTGCGCGATCACGCGGTCCTTGAGCACGAGCGCGGCGCGAATGGCAATGCAGGTATCCATGGTCGCCGCGCCCCAGCCCACGTAGCCCACCGCGCCGGCATACGGCCCGCGCCGCTCCGGCTCCAGCTCGTCGATGATCTCCATCGCCCGTACCTTGGGTGCGCCGCTCACGGTCCCCGCCGGGAAGCAGGCGCGAAACACATCGAGGGCATCGTACCCCGGGCTGAGCTCGCCGCGCACCTCGCTCACGAGGTGCTGGACATGGGAGTAGCGCTCGATCTGCAGCGATTCCGTCACCCGCACCGTTCCATACCGCGCCACGCGACCGATGTCATTGCGGCCGAGATCGACGAGCATACGGTGTTCGGCCAGCTCCTTCGCGTCCGCGCGCAACGACTGCGCGAGCTCCTGGTCCTCCTCGGGCGTGGCGCCGCGCGGCCGCGTGCCGGCGATCGGCCGCACCGTAACCTCGTCACCTTCGACGCGCACCAGCACCTCCGGTGAGCTCCCCACGAACGTGACGTCGTCGAGGGCGAGATAGAAGAGGTACGGCGCAGGATTCAGGGCACGCAGGTAGCGATACAGACGCAGCGGATCGACGGCGCCGGGCACGACCTGGCGGCGCGACAACACGGCCTGGAACACGTCGCCCGCGGCGATGTAGTCGCGGATCTTCGCGACGTCGCGCTCGAACGCCGCGCGGGGGTATGTCGATTCGGTCCGCAGCGCTCGGTCGTCGCCGTCGAGCCTGAGCGGCGCGAGCTGGTGCGTTGCGCCGAGCCGGCCGATCAACGTGTCGAGCCGCTCCTGCGCCGATTCGTACAGGCGCAGGCGCTGCGCCGGCGTGGCACCGGCCGGCACCTCGACGTTCGCCACCACGATGGCCCGCCCGAAGACGTTGTCGAGGATGACGAGCGAGTCGGCGATCATGACGACCGCATCGGGCACGCCGAGCGTGTCGGGCGGCGCGTTGGGAAGGCGCTCGATGGTGCGCACGACATCGTAGCCGAGATATCCCACGGCGCCGCCGGCGAACCGGGGCAATCCCGGGACGGCGACGCTGGGCAACGCACGCATGCGGTCGGCGATATGCGCGATCGGCTCCTGCGTTTCGCCCGCGGGTGCCCACCCGGTGGCCGGTGTCCAGCGGTCGATACGCGTGCCGCGATAGCGCCACGCTTCCCGCGGCTCGGTGCCGAGAAACGTGTAGCGCGCCCAGCGCTCACCACCGACGAGTGATTCGAGCAGAAACGCGAACGGCGGCCGCGCGATCTTCGCAAAGGCCGCGACCGGCGTGTCGGCATCGGTGATGACCTCGCGAATCACCGGCACGATCCCCCCGCCGCTGTGTTTGGCGCGCTCGAGGAATGCGTCGCGTGGATCGATCATCTAGATTTCGCGCCCATGCGATGGTTCGCCACGCTGCTGCTCATCGTCGTGCCGGCCGGGGCGGTCGCCCAGGCCTGGAACGGCGACTCGGCGCTGGCCCTGGCGCGGCGCGCGATCGAGCGGCGCGCGCACGCCGCGAGCGATACCGCGTTGCGCGATTACAAGGCCCAGGCTCACGGATTTCTCTTCTTCCTCGGGCAGTTCGGCGAAGGGCTCACCGAACCGCCGCGGCTCGTGAAAGCGGATCAGCTGGAGCTGGAAGTGTACTGGAAGGCGCCCGAGCTCAGCAAGCGGGGGGGGGGGGGGCGGGGGGGGGCGGCATCGATCTCTATGACTTTGCGCTGGGTGATACCACCACGATTGTGCTGCCACAGCGTGCGGTGCGCGTCGCGGCGCTGCGGGTGCGGCCGAAGAACTTCAACACCGCAGCCATCGTCGGCACGCTGTACGTGGATCTCGAATCCGCGGAGCTCGTCCGCATGGCGTTCAATTTCACGCCCACATCGTATCGCGATGCCCAGCTCGAAGACGTCAGCATCGTGCTGGACAACGCCCTCTGGGAGGGCCGCTTCTGGCTCCCCTACCGCCAGGAGATCGAGATTCGCCGCCGGGCCACGTGGCTCGATATCCCGGCACGCGGCATCATCCGCGGGCGGTGGGAGATCGACGGCTACGTGTTCAACGTCGGCCTCGCGGCGAGCTGGTTCCGCGGTGAAGAAATCACGGCGCTGCCCAAAGCGGAGCGCGACTCGTTCCCCTGGCCTGGCCCGTTGAGTGCCGCGATCCAGGACATCGCGGAGCCGGTGCGGCAGAATGACCTGCAACGCGTCCGTGCCGAGGTCAGCCGCATTGCCGGCCGCCGCGCCCTCACGGGCCTCAAACGCCAACGCCTCGGCGCCCGGTCGCTGAGCGAGCTGGTGCACGTCAATCGTGTGGAGGGGCTCGCGGCCGGTGCGGGGTTCGTGTGGCGCACGCCCGATGACGGCTTCGAAGTCCGCGGACTCGGCAGTTACGGGTTTGCCGACCGAGCCGGCAAGGGAATCGTCGCCATCACGTCAATGGACGGTCTGGAGCTGGCGGGATACCGCCAGGTGCGCGACATCGGCGACGCGCCCGTGATCGCTCCGCTGCTGAATTCGATCGCCTCTCAGGAGTTCGGCGACGACTACGGGGATTACTATCGCGCGACCGGCGTGCGGCTGGGGATGCGTCGCGGGATCGGCGCGCGCGGCGAGTGGCATCTCGCCGCCGCCCACGAGCGCATCGTGTCGCTCGCGGTCCGTGCCGCGCCGGCGACGGGACACTATCGCCTCAACCCGCCGGTGGGCGACGGACACAACACCGCCGGCACGCTGACGGTGCGGCGCCGCAGCGAAGGATTCGCCGTCCGCCGCGACGTCGCGGGCGAGACGACGCTGGAGGTTGGCGACCACTACGCGCGCGTCAGCGGTGCGGCGCACGTGCTCGTGCCGCTCGGCGCGAGCCGGATACTGACGCGCGTGCAATTCGGTCTGGCGAGCGACGGCTTGCTCCCCCATCGCGCGTTCGTGCTGGGCGGCCGCGGGACCTTGTTGGGAGACGGATTCCGCAGCTGGGGCGGGCGGCGGGCCGCGCTGCTGCACATCGAATGGCGCACCGCCGTCCCCTTCTTGCGCCTCAGTGCGGGACCGGCCCGCACGCCCACCACCCTCACGCTCACACCGTACGCGGCGTTGGGCTGGGTCGCGGAGCCGATTCCCGGGACGCCCTGGCGGGCCACGCCGGGCACGCGCGCCACGCTCGGGCTCGGCGCCGAGTGGCTGGGGTTGTTTCGCGTGGAAGCGGGATACGGCGTGCAGTCTCGTCGCATCCACGTTGCCTTCGATGTGACCCGCGATTTTTGGGACATCCTGTAGCCTAGACGTCTAGGCGCCCAGACTCCGAGGAACTACCTTGGAGGCTGCCTCATGGCAGTGACCGCGTTCCCCGACGAATGGCTGGCCCAGTCCCTCGAGGGCCTGATCACTCCCGAGCTGCTCCAGAGCATGCGGGAGAAGTCGGAGTCCGGCCGCACGCTGTGGGAGTGCCTTGTCGCCGGCAAGATCGCGACCGACGCCGAGATCATCGACAAGCTGTCGCACCGCTTCCGCCTCAAGATCGCGGACACGTCCAAGATCGATCTCACGGCGCGCGACGGCGTCCCCGAGCAGCTCGCCCGGCGCTATCGCGTGCTGCCGCTCCGCCTCACCGATTCCTACCTCGAGCTCGCGACCGCAAACCCGTTCGATCTCGACGCGGAAAAGGCGTTGGCGTTTGCGACCGCGCGCGAGATCCGCCTGTTCCTGCTCGCCCCGTCCAAGATCAGCGAGAAGCTGGACGAGATGTACAAGCCGGATAAGGCGATCAACAAGCTGCTCGAGGGCCTGGGGGATCAGGACGTGTTGACGACGCTCGCCGATGCGCCGGCGCCCGAAGAGCTCAACATCTCCGAGGCGGATGCCAGCCAGAAACCGGTCGTGCGCCTCGTGGACATGATCATCTCGGAAGGCATCCTGTCACGCGCCAGCGACATCCACGTGGAGCCGGAAGAAGGCGGCGTGGCGGTGCGGTACCGCATCGACGGCGTGCTGCGCCAAGTCATGAAGATCCCGCGCCAGGCCGGGCTGCCGCTGATCTCGCGTATCAAGATCATGTCGTCGCTCGACATCGCCGATCGCCTGCGGCCCCAGGACGGCCGGGCCCGCGTCGCGGTGAACGGCCAGCCGATCGACTTGCGCGTATCGACCTTGCCGGCGCAGCTCGGTGAAAAGGTCGTCATCCGTATCCTCGACTCGCGCGCCACGGTCAAATCGCTCGACTCGCTCGGTCTCAATGCCGGCGAGGCCGAGGCCATCAAGCGGCTGCTCGAGAACCACGAGGGCATCCTGCTGGTCACCGGGCCCACCGGCTCCGGGAAAACGACGACGCTCTATTCCGCGATCAACCAGATCAAGAGCGAAGGCGTCAACATCGTGACCGTGGAGGACCCGGTCGAGTACCGCATGCAGGGGATCGTGCAGGTGCAGGTGCAGGAAAAAGCGGGACTCACGTTTGCGGCCGCGCTGCGCTCGATTCTCCGCCAGGATCCCAACGTCGTGCTCGTCGGCGAGATCCGGGACAAAGAGACGGCACAAATCGCGGTGCAGGCGTCGCTGACCGGGCACCTGGTGCTGTCGACGCTGCATACCAACGACGCGGCGAACGCCGTGACGCGGCTCGTCGACATCGGTGTCGAGCCGTACAAGATCGCCGCGTCGCTGCGGGGCGTCGTGGCGCAGCGCCTGATGCGCAAGCTGTGCACCACCTGCAAGGAAGTCTGGATGGAAGCGCCGCCCGAGCGGCTGCGGCGCTGGATTCCGTCGGGCACGCCGCTGTACCGTCACGCGGGCTGCCCGGACTGCGCCATGACCGGGTATCGCGGCCGCTTCTCGATCCTCGAGATCCTCACCATGACCGCCGAGCTGGAGCGGCTGATCGCCGCCGGCGAAGCCGCGGACCGGATCGCCGAGGCCGCCAAGCGCGGCGGCATGAAGTCGCTGTGGGATTCGGGACTGGCGCACGTGACGCGCGGCGAGTCCACGCTCGAGGAGCTGACGCGCGTCGTGGACATCCCGGCCGAGGAGGAGGCCCCTCCCCCCGCGGAGAAAGCCCCTGCGCGGGTGTCGGGCGCCGCGCGGCTGTCCGGCGGCGCCGCGGCGCTGCGCTTCACGGAACCACCCGAGCCGGCCGCTCCAGTCTCGACGCATTTCGACCTCCTCGAGGAGCAGGCACCTCCCGCGCGGCGCTCCGGCGCCCACGGCGAGCCCGCGTCCAAAGTCCTGCTCGTGGACGATGAGGACAGCCTGCGCAAGGTGATGAAGGATTTATTGGAACGGGATGGCTACGTCGTCACCGAGGCGCGCGACGGCGTGCAGGCGCTCGACCAGGTCGATCGCGTCGGTCCGGACATCATCGTGCTCGACCTCAATCTGCCCGGCCTCGACGGGTACGGCGTGCTGTCCCATCTGCGGTCGCGTCCGGCGACCGCCAACATTCCCGTCATCGTGCTGACGGCGAAGGGCGACGAGGACAACGAGGTGCGCGTCTTCGAGCTCGGCGCCGACGACTTTCTCACCAAGCCCTTCCGCGCCCGCGCGCTCTCGGCGCGGCTCGAAGCGGTGCTCGGCAGACGCCGCTAGTTGACTTCCGTCCGCGTCAGCTTCGTGGACACGTACGCGCTGCGCGGCGCCGGCGAGCGACTCGAAGTGCTCGCGTTGCGCCGCGGCCCCGCCGGCCGCAATCCGGGATCCTGGGAGACCGTGCACGGCACGATCGAGCCGGGCGAGACGCCGGTGCAGGCGTCGCTGCGCGAGCTGCGCGAAGAAACGGGGCTCACGCCGGAAAAATTTTACAATCTGAGCCGCACCGAGGCGTTTTATCAGCACCGCGGCGATGAGGTGGCGCTCATTCCGGTGTTCGCGGCGTTCGTCGCGCCCGGCGCGACGGTACAAACGTCGGCGGAGCATGATCGCGCCGAGTGGCTGCGCATCGCGGACGCCGCCCGCCGCTTCGCCTGGCCGCGCGAGCGCAGAGCGGTGGAGGACATTTTGTCAATAGTGGGGGGTGGGGACGCGGGCTTGCTGGAAGATGTCCTGCGAGTAAGCTAGTAGCGGGCTCCCTTGTGAATCCATTCTATCATCGGATCTACCGCGTGGTCCGTCACATCCCCAAGGGACGGGTGGCGACGTACGGCATCATCGCGCGGCTCGCGGGGCGGCCCGGCGCCGCGCGCACGGTCGGATGGGCGCTCTCCGCACTCCCCGAAGACAACGATGTGCCGTGGTGGCGCGTGATCAACGCGGCGGGCCGGATTTCGTTTTCGGGTCAGGATCACAGCGCCGTGTTGCAGCGCGCGCTGCTGTTGCGTGAGGGCGTGCGGTTCGCGCCCGGTGGAGCCGTCAACCTCGGGACGTACGGTTGGCCGTCGGAAGCCTACGACAGCGCCGTGGCCTCCCACAAGCGCGCCGCCTCGACGCGCAGATCGCGCAGGTTGAAAGGCTTGCGCACGTAGCGCACGCCGAGACGCGCCAGCGTCTCTTCAGTCGAAGGCCGGACGTCGCCCGTGGCGACGATGATGCGATCCCGCAGCGCCGGCAGCGTCGTCACCAATTCCTCCGCCAGCAGCACGCCGCGTTTCCCGGGCGCCATCGCGCGCGCATCGGTGATCACCAGGTCGAAGCTGCCGCGCTGCGCGAGATCGAGCGCGTGCTGCGGATCGCCGGCGACTTCCACGTCATGACCGTCCCGCGCGAACAGCGCCTTGATGGTCCGCTGCACGGCGGGATCGCCGTCCACCAGCAGAATGGTGCGCTTCACCGCCGACGCGGCGGTGACGGCCGGAGTGCCGTGGACGGGCGTCAGTGCCGGCCGCACGGCGTCGGCCGGCGCCGGCGGCAGATCGACGCGGAACGCCGCACCGCCGCGCGGCCCGCGGGGTTCGAGCGAGATCTGCCCACCGTGGCTTTCCACGATCGAGTACGTGATCGACAGGCCGAGGCCCGTCCCCTTGCCCGGCTCCTTCGTGGTGAAGAACGGCGTGAAGATGCTCTGCGCGGTCTCGTCCGAGATGCCGGGCCCGGTGTCCGCGACCCGCAGATGCACCTGGCCGTCGAACCACGTCGAGACCGTGATTTCCCGGGGCCGCTCCCGCGGATTGTCCGCCACCGCGTGCGCCGCATTGGTCACGAGATTGAGGACGACCTGTTGCAATCCATGCCGATCGCCGAACACCTCGGGCAACGCGCCGCTCAGCTCACGTTCCAAGGTGACGTCCTTGAGCTTCAGCTCGTATGCCGTGAGCGCCAGCGTCCGCCGGATCACGTCGTTCAGGTCCACGGGAATGCGCTCCGCCGATCCCTTGCGCGCAAAGGTGAGCAGATTGCGAACGATGCGCCCGGCCCGCTCGGCCTGCTCCTGAATCACCTGCAGGTGCCCGCGGTCTTTCTTGCCGAGCTCCTTCTGCTCGAGCAGAAACTCCGACAGTCCGGCGATCGACGTGAGCGGATTGTTGAGCTCGTGCGCGACGCCCGACACGAGCTGGCCGACCGCGGCGAGCTTCTCGCTCTGGACGAGCTGCGTCTCCAGCGCCTGCTGCTCCGTGACATCCTCGATCAGCACCACCACGCTCTGCTCGGGCGTCGCGCCGGAGATGAGCGCGGCGTTGACGCGGACCGTTCGCCGCAGCTGCTCGGAGCGCGCGATCAGCGGGGCGGGGCGGTCGCCGCGCCGGGCGGCGTCCAGCACCTCGAGCAGCGCGTGCGACTTGCCGAGCAGCGCGGCGCCGAGGTGCACGCCGACGACATTGGGCAGCGGCGTACCCAGCAGGTCGGCGAGCGCACGGTTCGCCCGGCGCACGCGGCCCTCGTCGTCCACCACCGCGATCCCTTCGCTCAAGGCGTCGAACGCCGTCTCCCACTGCTCCTTGGCGCGCCGCACCATCTCGAAGAAGCGCGCGTTGGCGATGACGACCGCGGCGTGGGTGGCGAGGGTCGAGAGCAGGCGGATGTCCTCGGGGACGAACACGCCTTCGCGCGGGTCGGCGATCACGAGCGTCCCGATCACCGCCCCGTGTGAGCGCAGCGGCACCGCGGCGGCGGAGGCTGCCTGAACGTCTCCGACGATCGCGGTGGGCTCGGGTCCCGAATTGCGTACCAGCTCGAGGTGCTCACGCCCCGTGGAGCGGGCGACCAGCCCGACGTCGTTCGTTGGGATCTTGCGCCCGCGCAGCGCGGCGAGCGTACCTTCGGCCGCCGCGACACGCAGGGGATCGTTGGGCCCTTCCCCGACGAGCGCCAGCAGCGCGCCCTGGGCGTCGAGGAAGCGAACGGCGTAGCGCGCCACCTGCTCGACGATGCGATCGAGCTCCAGCGAATCCGACAGGACGTACGACAGCTCCTGCAGCGAGAACAGCTCGGACAGGCGGCGATTGAGCTCCTCCGCCGCGCGCCGCCGCTCCTGCTCGGAGCGCTGCAACCGCTGCCGCAGGCGCCACAGTACGCCGCCGGCGCCGAGCATGATCAGGGCGAGGGCGGCGAACAGCAGCGGGTGTTGTCGCACCAGCTCCATGCGCATCTATATTCACCAATCCCACTTGAGAATCAATCTTCTGCTCTGCCTGAGCCTCGCGAGTTGCCGCGCGGAGCCACGCCCGGCCGTGTCGCGCGTGTGGCCCGAGCTGGGTGCGATGCTGTCGGCGGCGGCATGGAGCCCTGATACCGCGCGTGTCGCCCGCATCTTGGCAGCGGCCCGCGCTGCGGTCGATCGCCTCGATTCGCTGCTGCAGCGACGCGTGCGGATCGCGGCGCTCGATTCGGCGGCGCGCGACATGCGCCGGCGTACGGGTGTCACCATCGCCGCCGACAGTTTCGCGGCCGGGTACGCGCTCGACCGGGCCGCGCTGGTGCTCGCGCCCGCCGTCGACAGCGCGCTGCTCGCCCTGGGCGCCCAGTACCTCTGGATCGGCCCGGCCACGCGACGCTCGGTGGGCATTCCGGATCCCGCCAATTCGCTGCGCATGCTGGCGGCCGTCGAGTGGCGCAGCGGGTCCATCAGCACCAGCGCGCGACGCCCGCAGTCCGTGACGGTGCTCGCCGCGGACGGACTCACGGCCGCCGCCTGGTCGGCGGCGTTTGTGGCGTTGAGCTGTGACAGCGTGTTGGTACTGGGGACGGCCATGAACGTCGTCTGCGCGGATTCCGCGGGCGTGCGGTGGACTACGTCCCTCCAGAATCGGGTTTCGCGTCCAGCTGCGCGCGCGCCTTGACGCGCGCGCGCTCCTGATCGAGCAGCCGCAACGAGCGGCTCCAGGCGTCGGTCGCGAGCCCCTGGTAGCTGACCGTGAGCTGCTCGCGCACGCTGATGCCCGGCTCGAACAGGTAGATCGCCGCCGCCTGCTGCCGCGCGTCGAGCTGGAATGAGCTCCACGTCGGGGACAGCGGCACGATGCCGATCGGGCGAAACAGCCGGCCGCGGGACGTGATGTTGAGGTCTTCGGGATTGAAACGAGCATCGGGAACGACGCCGAGAAACGTCACCATGACCAGAGTCGGATTCTGCGTTGCGCCGCGGCCGGCGGCAGCGGCGATGTCGGCGGCCCGACTCTGCACGAGCTGGGAGAGCGAGCGGTAGGTGTCGGGGGCGAGGAGGCGGATCAGCTGCTCGTCGAGCGGCAGGACCTGGATCTCGATCGTGCCGGTGCTGAACCGCATGACGACGTCGTCGCGGCGGAGGGTGCCGTAACCGCGCGGCACGGTATCCTGCACGACCAGACACAGCAGCAATGCGACGATCACTGCATCACTCCTGAAATCAGTCCTGCAATCGCTTCATTCAAGTCGGCGATCCCCTCGCCAGTCTTCGCGCTCGTCACCACCACCTGATCCTCCGGCAGCCCCAGCGCTTCACGCAGCTCGCGTTCGCGGGTGCGCCGCTGTCCCGTCGAAAGCTTATCGCCTTTCGTCAGCGCCGCGAGCACGTGGGTTTCCCCGTCCACTAATACGTCCTGCATCGCCCGATCGTCAGTCGAGGGGGGATGGCGGATGTCGAGCAGCCAGACGACGCCGCGCAGCCGCTGCCGCAGCAAGGCATGCTTGAGCAGGCCCCGGAACGCGGCGCGTTGCGCCTTGCCGGCGCGCGCGTAGCCGTATCCGGGGAGGTCGAGAAAGTAGTACGCCCCGCCGATCAGGAAGACGTTCAGCGCCCCACGTCGGCCCGCGGAAACGAGCCGACGAACCTCAGGACGCGCGTCCCAGCACGTTCAGGTAGAAGCGCGTCACGTTGCGCGCGTACGATTTCACGTCGAACAGGTCGCGCGCGCGCTGCGCAGCCGCTGCGCGCATGGAGGTGAGGCGCGCGGGATCGCCGGCAAGCTCGACCACGGCGCGGGCCAGCTCCGCGGGCGCGCGCTCCGGGACGAGGATGCCGGTCTCGGGCGTCAGGGCCTCGCGATTTCCACGAATGTTGGTCGCGATGGGCACCGCGCCGCATGCCATCGCCTCGTGCAGCACGCGCGACATGCCCTCGGTGTCCTGATGGGACCCGCTGATCAGCAGGTCCGTCGCCTGCATCCAGCGCTCGATATGCTGTTGTTGCGGGAGAACGCGGACGTCGGATGCCGCCCCGCCCGCAGCCGCGCGCCGGCCGATCTCTTCGAGGATCTCCGGGGGATCGGGAGTACCGATGAGCAGCAGCAAGGGCATGCGCTCGTTCGGGAGCTCGCGACGCAGCAGGCACACGCTGTCCACGATGTCGAGCACTCCCTTGGGACGGTTGATCTGGCCGACGAAGAGCAGCATGAAGCGGTCGTGGGGCAGCCCGAGTGCCGTACGCGCGGCGCGGCGGTCGCCGCCGGCAGGGGGCTGGAACTGCCGGAGATCCGATCCGCCCCGGATCGTCGCGTACTTGCCGCGCTGCCGCGCGCGGCGTGAAAAGCGACGCCCGGCGTCGTTGGACTCACCGATCATGCCGTCGGCCAATCGCTCGAGCAGCGGGTCGAGGCTGTAGTGCGCGGTCTGCCAGATGAACCAGACCAGTTTCGTGGGGGTGCCCAGCTTGGCGAGGCCGCAGGTGAGCGCGTTGCGGGACGCATCGGGTGCGATGATGTCGACGCGACGCTGCTGCAGCACCCGGCGGATGGCGCGCGACGAGCGCCACACCGGAAGCAGGGTGCGTGGCTTGATGTGGTACAGCGGGATGTGGACGACGGGGCAGTCCAGCGCGAGGAGATGATCGGTGAGCTCACCAGGCTCAGGGCAAATCGCCAGCGGCTCTACGGCGTGTCGGTCGAGATGTTCGATGAGCAGCGCCATGCTGCGTTGCCCGCCCATTCTCAGGTGAGAATGGTGGCTGACGAACGCTACCCGGATCAGGCTTCTTTCTTCTGGCGGGGACGCTCGGTCACGAGGAGCGGGGCACGGCCGGACGTGACACACTCGGCGGTGATGGCCACCTCGCGCACGTCATCGCGGCTCGGCAGCTCGAACATGATCTCCGTCATCATCTCTTCGAGGATGGCGCGTAACCCTCTGGCGCCGGTGCCGCGCTTCATCGCCTTCGCCGCGATCGCCTTCAGCGCGTCCTTCTCGAGCGTCAGCCGCACGTCCTCGAGGTCGAACAGCTTCTGATACTGCTTGGCGAGCGCGTTCTTCGGTTCGGTGAGGATGCGGACCAGCGCGTCCTCGTCGAGCGCGTCGAGCGGCACGGTGACCGGGAGGCGGCCGACCAGCTCGGGGATGAGGCCGTAGCGCAGCAGATCGTCCGGCTCGACGTCCACGAACGGGTTCTTCTTGAGCTTGGCGGCGACGCCCTCGGCGACTTCCTCTTTGGTAAAGCCGATCTGCCGGCGGCCGGTGCGCGACTCGATGATCTTCTCGAGACCGTCGAACGCGCCGCCGCAGATGAAGAGGATGTCCTTGGTGTTGACCTGGATGTACTCCTGCTGCGGGTGCTTGCGGCCGCCCTGCGGCGGCACGCTCGCCACCGTGCCTTCCAGGATCTTGAGCAATGCCTGCTGCACGCCTTCGCCCGACACGTCGCGGGTGATGCTCGGGTTCTCCGACTTGCGCGCGATCTTGTCGATTTCGTCGATGTAGACGATGCCGCGCTCGGCTTCGGAGACGTTGAAATCGGCCGACTGCAGCAGCCGCACCAGGATGTTCTCGACGTCCTCGCCGACGTAGCCCGCCTCGGTCAGGGTTGTGGCATCGGCAATGGTGAAGGGGACATCGAGGATACGCGCCAGCGTCTGCGCCAGCAGCGTCTTCCCCACGCCGGTCGGGCCGATCAGGAGGATGTTGCTCTTGTCGAGCTCGACTTCGGTATCGCGACCCGAGTGGGAGTTGATCCGTTTGTAGTGGTTGTAGACGGCGACGGCGAGGGTCTTCTTGGCGCGGTCCTGCCCGATCACGTATTGGTCCAGCACGTCCTTGATTTCGGCGGGCGTGGGGACCTGCGTGATGGCTTCCGAGACTTCGCGCTCTTCGTCCTCCGCCAGGATCTCATTGCAGAGCGCGATGCACTCATTGCAAATGTAGACCGACGGCCCGGAGATGAACTTCCTGACCGAATCCTTGGATTTTCCGCAGAACGAGCAGCGGAGATGCTTATCGTGCGACATCGTCTCTTAGTATGGGAAAGCCGTGCTAGCGGCGCAAGGGATCACTTCTTTGCCTTCCCGTCTTCCTTGATTTCTTCGAAGTTCGAGATGACGTGGTCGATCAAACCGTAGTCTTTCGCCTCTTCCGCCGACATGAAGCGGTCGCGGTCCATGTCCTTCTCGATCTGGTCGCCGGTCTTCCCCGTGTGCTTGCCGTATAACTCGTTGAGCTTACGCCGCAGGAACAGGATCTCCTTCGCCTGGATTTCGATGTCCGCCGCGGTGCCCTGCGTGCCGCCGGACGGCTGGTGCATCATGATGCGCGCGTGGGGCAGCGCCGAACGCTTTCCCTTGCGGCCGGCGGTGAGCAGGAACGACCCCATGGACGCCGCCATGCCCATGCAGATCGTGTTCACGGGGGCCCGCAGGAACTGCATCGTGTCGTAAATCGCCATCCCCGACGACACCAGCCCGCCCGGCGAGTTGATGTAGAGATAGATGTCCCGCTCGGGGTTGTCCGCATCGAGGAACAGCAGCTGCGCGATGATGATGTTCGCGACGTCGTCACTGATGGACGTGCCGAGGAACACGATACGGTCCATCAAGAGGCGGCTGAAGATGTCGTAGGTGCGCTCGCCACGGCTCGAACGCTCGATGATATAGGGCGGATAGATGTGGCTTTCGTTCTCGATCACGTCTGCTCCACGGTGGACTGCGACAGGAGATAGGCGAACACCTTCTCCTCGGTGATGCTCCGCGCGACATCACGGAGCCGCTTGGCTTTCTCCAGCGACGCGTACAGCTGGGCCGCCGTCATCCCGCCCCCCCGGCGCTCGGCGAGCTCCTGGATCTTCTGGTCCAGTTCGGCTTCGGTCGCCCGCAGGTTCTGCGACTCGACGACGACATCGAGCACCAGGTCGCGCCGCACCTGCGACTCGGCGATGCTGTGGAATTCCTGCGCGAACTGCTGCCAGCGCTCTTCGGGGATCTCGTAGGCCTGTGCGTACGCCCCGAGCACGCGCTCGACCAGCGGGCGCGGCGCGACGACGTTGTTCGCCTGGACGATTTGCTCGACGAGCTCGGTGCGCAGCTTCGCGTCCGCCTCTCGTTCCGCCTCCTTCCCAAGATCCGCGGTGACCGCAGCCCGGAGCGCCTCGAGCGACTCGAAGTCGCCCATTTCGCGGGCAAACGCATCATCGAGCGGCGGGAGCTGCTGGCGCTTCACCTCGCGCAAGCTGACGCGGATGTCGCGCGTCTGCCCGCGCTTGGCTTCCTCGGCAAAGTCATCGGGGAAGCGGACGGTGGCATCCACCGACTCGCCCGGCGTCAGGCTCATGACCCGCTCTTCCACGTCCGGAATGGCGCGACCCTCGCCCAGGACGAACTGGTAGGGCTGCGGGTCCTTCTCCGCGCCGTTTTCGCGCGTCGCGATGATGACGTCGACGAGGTCCTTGGGCTTCGGCTTCTCGCCAAGGGCCGGGGTCCACGGGGCGCGCTGTTCGCGCATCGTGTTGAGCTGGGCATCGACCTGGGCGGCCGTCACCGTCGGCACCGTCCGCGTGAGACGGAAGCCGCCGAGCCGCTGCAGCTTCAGCTCCGGCTTCAGCTCGACGTGGAATTCGAACGTGACGGGAGCGCCTTCTTCCCACTTCAGATTGTGGATGTGGGGATCGGCGATGGGCTTGAGCTCTTCCTGCTTTTGCGCGACGCGCCAACTCTCCTGCACCAGCTCGCGCAGCGTCTCCTGCCGGATGTCATCGGCGAATTTCTTGCGCACCACCGCGGCAGGGGCCTTGCCCTGGCGGAAACCGGGCAGGCGGGCGCGCTGCTGATAAACCTTGGTGGCCCGATCCTCGGCCGCCTTCACGTTGTCGGGCGGAATGGTGACCTCGAGGGAGGCTTCACCAGGTTCAGCGCGGGTCTTCTTTACGAGAATCTCGGGCATCGGTTGATCCAAATCTAATCGGTGTGGGAATGGGAGCAGGGAGCACGGAGCTGGGAGCAGACACCGCGAGGATAGTGCGCCCTGCTCCCCGCTCCGTGCTCCTTTTCATGCGACCGGAGGGACTCGAACCCCCACGGGTTGCCCCACCAGCTCCTAAGGCTGGCGCGTCTGCCAGTTCCGCCACGGTCGCGTAGATCAAAGGGCCATGTATAATAATCGCCTTCCTCGTCTCGGAGTCTGTGCATGCGCACCGCACCGTCCGTCGCGCTGTTCGCCGTGCTCGTCGCCACGCCGCTCGTGGCGCAGGACAAGGAGAAGCTGTGTAATGACATCCAACATCGGCCGATGCAGGTGGGCCAGTGGGCGACCTACAAGTGGACCGGCGGCCGGCCGGAGGGCACGACCATGCGTATGGCTGTCGTCGGGACGGAGCCGGTCAACGGCACGCCGTACTACTGGTACGAATTGACGATGAACGATCCTGCGAAGGGTCCGAAAGGGAACACGATCATTCAGATGCTGGTCTCAGGGCTGGGCTATGGGGCCGGCGCCGGCCCGCGCGCCATGATCATGAAGAGCGGCACGGATGCGGCGACGCGCATGCCCGATCAGATGGTGCAGATGATGGGTGGGCGCATGGGCGGTCAGAACATCGCGGCGGAGATCACGCGTCGCTGTCAGGAGATGACGGTCGTGGGCTGGGAACAGGTCGCGGTGCCGGCGGGGAGTTTTCGCGCGCTGCACATCAAGACGAACGACGAAAAAACCGAAGCGTGGGTGTTGCCCGATCTCTATTTCGGCCTGGTCAAAGCGACGATGCACGACGGCTCAGCGATGGAGCTCACGGGTAGAGGGACCGACGCGAAGTCGTCGATCACCGAAACGCCGCGGTCGATGCAGGACTGAGGGTCAAACAGTTCAGCCATGGCCGCCAAAGATAACTCATCTAGCGGCGCGACTGCACAGACGTAGGTTCCGAATCCTCAAGGAGCCGGTTCATGGGAAGCAGTGATCTGCTCGAGGACGTCGCAACCGAGAACACGTCACGACGCTGACGTTGACCTCGTGCCGCATGGATGAGCTGCTGGATCTTCTCAAGGAGGCTCTCGCCGACCGCTATACGATCGAGCGCGAGCTCGGCGCAGGCGGTATGGCGACCGTGTATCTCGCGCATGACCGGCGGCACAATCGCAAAGTCGCGATCAAGGTGATGCAGCCCGAGCTGGCCGCGCTCATCGGTGCCGAGCGGTTCCTCAAGGAAATCGAGACGACGGCCAACCTGCAGCACCCGCACATCCTGCCCCTGTTCGATTCCGGACGGGTCGATCGCACGGTCTTTTACGTCATGCCCTACGTGAAGGGCGAATCGCTCCGCACCCGGCTGCTCCGCGAGAAACAGCTGCCGGTCGCCGAAGCGCTGCGGATCACCACCGAGCTCGCCCAGGGGCTCGACTACGCGCACCGGCAGGGCGTCATCCACCGCGACATCAAGCCGGACAATGTGCTGTTTCACGATGGTCGCGCGTTGATTGCCGACTTCGGCATCGCGCTGGCGTTGAGCCAGGACGACGGGAAGGTCCGCATTACCAAGACCGGCGTCAGTCTTGGAACGCCGGCGTACATGAGTCCCGAGCAGGCGGCCGGGGAACACGCGCTGGATCCGCGAGCCGATGTCTACGCCCTCGGCGTGGTTCTGTACGAAATGCTGGCCGGCGAGCCGCCGTTCACCGGCCTGACGGCGCAGGCGATTTTCGCACGCGTCATGTCGGAGGAAGCCCGCCCGCTCCGCCTCAAGCGCCGGGCCGTTCCGCCGTACATCGAAGATGCCGTCACGCGCGCACTCGAGAGGCTTCCCGCCGACCGCTGGCAGACGGCGGCGCAGTTTTCCGAGGCGTTGACCCCCGGCCGGGGGGGGGAGGGCGCGCCGCACTGGCAGCCCGGGCGCCGAGCGCGGTTCGCCACACCGTGGGCATTATCCGCGACGCTCCTGCTCGCACTCGCGTGGGTGGGACTGGGGAGCCGGCGCGCGGCGGCTCCGTCCGCCGGACCAATCCGGTTCAACGTTGAAATGGATATGGGCGTGGAGCCCACCTTCACGCCGATCGTGCGCCTCAGCGCCGACGGCCGCCAGTTGTTCGTCACCGCCATGGTCGGCCGGCGTGAGGAGATTCTGCGCCGGCCGTTTGACCAAACGGAACTGGAGATCATCGCGGGCGCCGGTCAGGGTGAGCAGGGGACGCAGAACAGCCGGCCGTTCGTCTCTCCCGACGGGCGGTGGATTGCGTACGCGAAGCAAGGCAAGCTCTGGAAGGTGCCGGTCGAAGGCGGATCCGCGGTCGAGCTCGCGCGTGCCGACTGGGCGGGCGGCAGCTGGGGGAGAAACGGCAAGCTCGTCTATACGCTGGCATACAACACCGGCCTCTGGATCGTCAGCGCAGGCGGCGGCGACGCGCGCATACTGACGGAACCAGACACCGCCAAGGGCGAGCTGGGGCACTGGTGGCCGCAGATTCTGCCCGACGGCGACCATGTGATGTTCACCGCCTATCGCGCTCCCACCGAACGTGCCACGATCGAGGTGGTCTCCATCAGCACGGGCGT
>WNGO01004844.1_pt1 | contig 18408 bp, 13 predicted proteins | sample 5400511 | NCBI WGS metagenome assembly WNGO01 (sample SAMN13153380, study PRJNA577476) | soil metagenome | isolation source: 20 cm soil or saprolite under Garry oak tree replicate 2 | place: USA:California | collected 2016-06-15 | reverse complement strand
TGTTGCGTTCAAAGGGCAAGAGCTATGAATCACCCTAACCTTATCCGTCCACTCGTCGGCGTGTTGGCTGCTCTGTCACTCGTAACCGGCGGCATGATCCCTGCGGAGGCCACCAATGCGATGACCTGGACGCAGCAGGCACCCGCCACGTCGCCAGCGTTCCGCGCCTACTTCGCAATGGCCTACGACTCGGCCCGCGGGAGGACCGTACTCTTCGGCGGTCAGCTGCACGGCGGGACTTTAAGCAACGAAACCTGGGAGTGGGACGGTGCCACCTGGACGCTGATGCAGCCCAACAACGCTCCGTCAGCTCGCGCCGGCCACAACATGGTGTACGACTCCGTCCGCAAGGTCGCGGTGCTGTTCGGCGGCAACTACGGCATCGACACCTGGGAGTGGGATGGCGTCAACTGGACGCAGCGCAGCAGTGCGCATACCCCCCTGGGTCGAACATTTGCGTCCATGGCCTTCGACTCCGCCCGGGGCAAGACGGTGCTCTTCGGTGGCGCCGGATTCGTCAACGGCACGTTTACGCGGCTCAACGACACGTGGGAGTGGGATGGCATCGACTGGACCCAGGCGTCACCTTCGAGCTCGCCGGTGCTTCGTGACAACGCCGCGATGACCTACGACTCGGCTCGTGGCGTGACGGTCCTCTTTGGTGGCTTCAGTCCGATCGGTTATCGCTTGTCGGATACATGGGAATGGGACGGCCAGAACTGGACACAGCGCTCAGCAGCCAATACGCCGCCGGCCCGCTGGGGCCACACGATGGTGTACGACACGATCGTGCACGCCACCGTGGTCTTCGGCGGTACCGGAGACAACGGCGACCTCAACGACACCTGGACCTGGGACGGCTCGAACTGGACCCAGGCGTCCGTTGCCAATGGATCTCCATCCGTGCGTAACTACCATGCCATGAGCTTCGACGCCGGCCACGGGGTTAGCGTCGTATTCGGCGGGTATTCGATCGGGATCGGCGAGTTCAACGACACCTGGACCGGCGCCTTCTCAGTTATCCCGGCGCCGGCCGCTAACGCGAAGAACATCACTGCCGTGGAGGGTTCCGCAACCACCGCAACGGTGGCTACCTTCTCCGGGGGACAGGCGCCCATTGCCGCCGACGTGAACTGGGGCGACGGGTCGACCTCAGCCGGCTCGGTGGCGGGCTCGACCGTGACGGGGACGCATGCCTACGCTGAGGAGGGCAATTATTCAGTCACGGTGACCATCACCGATGCACGCGGTCTCAGCGGGAGCGATACTGCGACGGCAAGCGTTAGCGATGCTTCGCTATCGGTCAGCGGTATCAACATCACCGCCGAGAAGAAGCAAGCGTCGGCACGAGTAGTCGCCAGCTTCGTCGACGCCGATCCGGCCGCAAGCGTCGGCGATTACACGACCACTATTAACTGGGGCGATGGCAGCCCGGTGCAGTCGGGCGTCGTCGGCACCTTCGACCACGTGACCTTCTTTGTTGGCGGAAGCCATGCCTACGCCGTGAAAGGCACGTATACGATCACGGTTCGCGTGACTGATCTGGGCGGCTACGTCGCCATCCCAGTGACCAGCACGGCAAAGGTTTCATAGCGCAATGGCGGAGGGCGCGGCTCGCGCCCTCCGCCGAGCCTCCAGGCGCGAGCTTCTCGGCCCCCTAGAGTGACAGGCCCGCCGCGCTTCCGGTCAGGTGTGGCCGCCCCGTAGCGGCGTGCGAAACGGCGATCGTCCAGCCATGCTCGGCCACTCGCGCGCTGAAGGCAACAGTTGAAGGCAGCAGCAGCGGTGATTTGAACTCGACGGTGGCCGTGAGTGCATCAGGTAGGCGTCCCTCGAGTGCGGCGAGGCAACGAGCCTCCAGCCACATGCCATGGGCGATGGCGCGGCGGAAGCCAAAAAATCGAGCGGCCAGCGGGTTGAGGTGGATCGGGTTGATGTCGCCGGAGACCGCGGCGTAGCGGCGACCGATGTTTCGCGGGACGCGCCAGATCGCGGTAGGTGCCGAACCGCCCTCCTCTCTTGTGGGGGAGGGTCGGGGTGGGGGGTGTGCTGTCCTCTCCCGCCGCAGGTAGGTGCTGGCCTCCGTCCAGACGGATTCACCCGCAACCGTCGCATCGATGGTCATGTCGAACTGCCGGCCGCGTGGATGGGCCCGAAGGTCGGTTGCCCGAACCCGAAGCGTCAGATGTTCGTCGGCGCGGAGCGGGCGCTGTTGCGTGATGCGGTTGGCGACATGAACCAGGCCCGGCAGGGGAAACGGAAATGACGGATCGACCATCAGCGTCACAGCCAGCGGGAAGGCGAGTACATGCGGGTAGGTGAGCGGCAGCACATCAGAATGCCGGAAGCCGCAGACCTCCGCGTAGCTCGCCAGCTGCTCTCGGTCGATGCTGACCTCGGCCATCTCGACGGAGGTTTCCGGCAACTGGTTGCCGCGGCGGCTTCGCGCGCCGGCAACCGCCTTTGCGTAGAGGCGTCCCAAACCGGGCCTGCGGTCGAGCTGGACGGTCATGCGCCGAGGATGCTCTGGCCGCAGACGCGAATCACCTGGCCATTGACCCCAGCCGTACCCGGCTGCCCGAGCCAGGCCACGGTTTCGGCGACGTCCACTGGCAGGCCGCCCTGGTTCAAGCTGTTGATCCGCCGGCCAATCTCGCGCGTGGCGAAGGGCATGGCCTTCGTCATCGCAGTCTCGATGAATCCGGGAGCCACCGCGTTGATGGTCATGTCGCGTTTGGCCATCACTGGCGCCAGCGCCTGGACCATGCCGATGATGCCGGCCTTGCTCGCGGCGTAGTTCGTCTGGCCGCGGTTGCCGGCGATGCCGCTGGTCGATGAGATGCAGATCACCCGGCCGCCGGGACGAAGCACGCTCTGGTCGAGCAGCGCCTCGTTGATGCGCAGCTGCGCGCCGAGGTTCACGGCCAGGACGCTCGACCACTGCTCTGCCGGCATGTTGACGAGCGACCGATCCCGGGTGATGCCCGCGTTGTGCACGAAGACATCGATCGCGCCGTACCGATCCTTGAGATAGGCGGCGAGTCGGGCTGGCGAATCCTCCGCCGTGATGTCGATCTGGAAGGCGGTGCCACCGACCAGGTTGGCCACCTCGGCCAGGGCGGCGCCCTGCGCCGGAACGTCGAGGACGATCACCTGCGCGCCATCTCGCGAAAGGGTTTCCGCGATTGCCGCGCCGATCCCGCGGCCGGCGCCGGTGACGACCGCCACCCGGTCGCGGAGCGGATGATCCCAGTCAGGGGTCGGCATCGCCGTGGCAGGAGTGAGCTGAATAACCTGGCCCGAGATATAGGCCGACCGACCCGAAAGAAAGAATCGCAGGGTCGACTCGAGGCCATCCTCGGCGCCGCCGGCAATATATATGAGGTTGGCGGTTGATCCGAGCCGGGCTTCCTTCCCCGCCGAGCGGATGAATCCGTCGAGCGCGCGCTGCGCCGCCGCGTGCGCCGGCCCCAGGGCGTCTTCCGGCGGGGTTCCGAACACGATCAGCCGGCCGGAGGGGAGCAGCTTGCGAAAGGCGGGCGCGACGAACGCATGGAGTTCCGCGAGACCACTCACGTCGGAGATTCCGGTGGCGTCGAAAATAATCGCCCCCACCCTACCCTCCCCCTGAGGGGGAGGGGAATTCTTTTCCGCGACGGGGGAGGGAATGCCGGCGCGTTCGAGAACCTCGCAGACCGCCTGATGAACTTTCCCCCCACGCGGGGAGACAAGCACGGGTCCCTCGACGAGCGGCTGGCCGGGCGTATAGCGGCGGAGCTGGGTCGGGCTCGGCACACCGGGGATCTTGAGCTTCACGCCGCTTCGAGGATGGCGACCACGCCCTGGCCGCCGGCCGCGCAGATAGAGATGAGGCCGCGGCCGGATCCCTTTTGCGCCAGCAGTTTTGCCAGGGTCGCCACGATGCGCCCGCCGGTGGCCGCGAAGGGATGACCAGCGGCGAGCGATGAGCCGTTGACATTCAAGCGGGCGCGATCGATGGATCCCAGCGGTTTCGACAAACCCAGCCGTTCCTGGCAGTATTTAGGATCCTCCCAGGCCTTGAGGGTGGCGAGCACCGTCGATGCGAACGCCTCATGGACCTCGTAGAAATCGAAGTCCTGCAGCGACAGCTTGTTGCGCTCGAGTAGTCGGGGGACGGCATAGGCCGGTGCCATCAGCAGGCCTTCGCCGCCGTGCACGTAGTCGACAGCCGCCGTCTCGGCATCGACCAGGTGGGCGAGGATCGGCAACCGGCGCTCCTTTGCCCACTCGGCGGTGCTGAGCAGGACGGCTGAGGCGCCATCGGACAGCGGCGTGGAGTTGCCGGCGGTCATGGTGGCCGCGCCATCTTTGCCGAACACCGGCTTGAGTCGAGCAAGCGACTCCATGCTGGCGTCCGGACGCATCGTCTGGTCTTTCTGCAGACCGAGGTACGGCGTGACGAGGTCGTCGAAAAAGCCGCGTTTCCACGCCGCCGCGAGATTGCGATGACTGGACAGCGCGAACTGGTCCTGCTCCTCGCGGCTGATGCCCCACTCGCGCGCGGTGATGGCGGCGTGCTGACCCATCGACATGCCGGTGCGCGGCTCGGCGTTTCGGGGGGTTTCCGGGACGAGCTGGGTGGGCCGCAGTTTGCGCAACAGCGCGAGTCGCTGTGGCATGCTCCTCGCCCGGTTGATCTGAAGCAGGACGCGACGGAGGTCCTCGTTGACGGCGATCGGCGCGTCGCTGGCTGTGTCGACACCGGCGGCGATGCCATTCTCGATCTGGCCTTGCGCGATCTTGTTCGCGACGTGGATGGTGGTTTCGAGCCCGGTGCCGCAGGCCTGCTGGACGTCATACGCCGGCGTCCACGGCGAGAGGCGTGCGCCCAGCACCGCCTCCCGGGTGAGGTTGAAGTCACGACTGTGCTTGAGCACCGCGCCGGCCGCGACCTCGCCGAGCCGGGCGTTCTGCAAGCCAAACCGAGCGACGAGGCCGTCCAGCGCTGCCGTCAGCATGTCCTGGTTGGAGGCCCGGGCGTACGGCCCGTTGGCGCGGGCGAAGGGAATGCGGTTGCCGCCCAGGACGGCCGCGCGGCGGAGGTCACCCATTGGCAGGTTGTCGGTTTATGGGCTCAATGTTGTAATAAATGGTACAGGTGACTATGGAGGTCGGGCGACTGCGCGCCTTCGTGGACGGCCGGTGGGCGGCTATCCGGGAGGAGGTTCGGGCCCAGATCCGCGCGTCGGAGCTGCTCCGACCTGTGGACGGACTCTCCATCGAGGATTACCGCGCCCGGGTGCTGGAGCAGGCCCGCATGGTCAGCCAGACGAAGAGCGCTCGATTGTTTTTTCCGCGCGAGTACGGCGGCGAAGGCGACATGGGCGGCGCGCTCACGGCGTTCGAGACGATCGCGCTCGTTGACCTCTCCCTGCTGGTGAAAGTCGGCGTGCAGTACGGCCTGTTTGGCGGCGTGATCCGCCGGCTGGGAACCGAGCGGCACCACCAGCGCTACCTGCGAGCCGCGATGACGATGGAGTTGCCAGGTTGCTTCGCGATGACCGAGACGGGGCACGGCTCCGACGTGCAGTCGATCCGCACCACGGCGACCTACGACGCCTCGCGCGAGGCATTTGTCATCCACACGCCCGACGATGACGCGCGCAAGGACTACATCGGGAACGCCGCGCGGGACGGACGGATGGCGGCTGTGTTCGCGCAGCTCATCACCGGTGGCGATGGTCGCGGCGTGCATGTCTTCCTGGTCCCAATCCGCGATGAGCGCGGGCGGCCATGCGCCGGCGTGCGGATCGAGGACTGCGGGCTGAAGGGCGGTCTCAACGGCGTCGACAACGGCCGCCTGTGGTTCGACCAGGTCCGGGTGCCCCGAGATGCGCTGCTGGACCGATTCGGCACGGTGGCGCGCGACGGCGCCTATAGCAGCCCGATTGCAAACGAGACCAGACGGTTCTTCACCATGCTGGGAACGCTGGTGTCCGGCCGGGTCAGCGTGGCAGGCGCCGGGTTAAGCGCAACCAAGCTGGCCATGACGATCGCCATCCGCTACGGCTTGATGCGCCGGCAATTTCGCGCCGCCGGCGCTGATCAGGAGGTGATCATCCTCGATTACCTGCAACATCAGCGGCGGCTCCTTCCAGCCCTGGCCACGACTTACGCAATGCACTTTGCCCAGGAAGGGCTGGTCGAATCGCTCCACAAGGCGGCGGACGGCGACAGCGCGAACGAGTCGGAACAGCGTCAGCTCGAGACGCTGGCGGCCGGCCTCAAGGCGGTCTCGACCTGGCACACCACGCAGACCATCCAGACCTGCCGCGAGGCGTGTGGCGGCGCGGGATACCTGTCCCTCAACCGCCTGACCGAGCTCAAGGCGGACACCGACGTCTTCACCACATTCGAAGGTGACAACACCGTGCTGCTGCAACTCGTCGCCAAGGGCCTGCTGACAAATTTCCGTGATGAGTTCGGCAGCATGGACACGGTCGGGCTGGTGCGCTACGTCGCGGACCAGGTGGTCGGGGCGGTGCTTGAGCGCACGGCGGCCCGCTCGCTGGCCCAATGGATCGCCGACTTGATGCCGGGCAGTGAAGAGGAGGCCAACCTTCTCGATCGCCGCTATCACCTGTACTTGCTTGCCTGGCGTGAGAAGCACGTGCTGGAGGCGGCGGCGCGGCGGTTGAAGAAGCTGATGGCCAACGGTGGCGATGCGTTCACGGCCTTCAATGCCGTGCAGGACCACCTGTTGCTGGCGGCCCGGGCGCACGTGGATCGGGTGGTGCTCGAGTATTTCGCGGCGGCGGTGGATCGCTGCGGCGATCCGGAGGTCAAGGCGCTCCTTTCTCAGGTCTGCGACCTCTACGTGCTGGCGCTGCTGGAGCGCGATCGCGCCTGGTTCCTCGAGCACGGGCAACTCTCGGCCGCGAGGGCAAAGGCGATCATCACGAACGTCAACCGGCTCTGCCGCGAGCTTCGGCCGCATGCCCGCCTGCTGGTCGACGCCTTCGGCATCCCGGAGGAGCTGCTCCGCGACCTGGTGAAGAGCCCCGACCCTGCCCTTCCGCTGGCGAGGAGGGTGACGACTCGTTGGGAGGACGGCCCCCGAAGTTGGGGGCCGTCCTGACCCTGACTGGAACCTAGATCGCCGAATCGATCGTGTAGTAGCCGACTACATCGACGATCACCTGGACGTTTGTCGAACCCTGGTTGAGAATGACGATCTTGCCATCCGCCCCCAGCCGGACCACCAGATCTAGGTCGCCCACCGTTTGGTTGGTCGTGAAATTGAGATCGGACGTTATGCCCGGACTTGTGCCGCTTGTATAGACAATCAGATTTCCGGGCCCTCCAGGTGCCGTAACGGTGACGTTAACCGCCACGGCGTCAGCGGGGAGGGGTGCGGTCATGCTCGGGATCCCCCCGATTCCGGCGACGACGACCGAGAGCGTTCCACCGCCAGCGAGAATCTGCCCAGCGCAGGGCGAACCACTGCCGGTCCGCGTATCACAGATGCGGACGGCGGGTACGCCATTAAAGAGATCACCGGTCGCCTCGTTGATCAGGGTATGGCGGGGAGGCACCCGCCTGGGAGGCCGTCAAAGTGCTCGTGGCTGTTCCATTCGTCGCCGTTAGGTTGAGGATGACCGCCTGCACGCCGGTGAGCGGCACTCCGCTGTTTCCGGTGGCCTGCAGGACCAGGGCATTAGCCACCCCGGAACCAACCGTGCCATGTCCCTGGCACAGACTCGGTGTCCGTGTGTCGCAGAGCCGGCTGGCGGGCAAAACGGGGTTGACAAGGTTATTCATTCCCGACCAGTCTCGGGGGACATATCCCTCGACGTCGACGATCAAATCCGTCGCCGCGCCCCAGCCATAGAACGTAACCTGACCGCCATCGCCAATGGGAACGATTGCCAAGTTGGCAATGTCCTGGCCGGTCGCCCAATTAAGGTTGGAGGTTGCCGGCCTTGGCTGGCCGGTCGCGTAAGCGATTAGCGCTCCGGGGCCGGGTTGGTTGGTGGTGGTCAGGTTCAGAACGGCCGCCACCGCGTTGGGACTCTGTGGACGCTTTTGATCGGCAGGATTGGGAATGCCGGTGGGGATCCCGCCCTGGCCTGCAACGGGGATGGTCAGAGTCCCACCGTTGGCGATGCTGTGGCCGGCACAAGCGAAACCGCTACCAGCGCGTGTGTCGCAAATCCGCGCGGCGCTGAGCGGGACGATCGGCCCCGCCTGGCGCTCGCTGGCGTAATAGCCCGTGGCATCGAGGATGATGTTGGTGGAGCCGGCGCTGTGGTTGGTGATCGCGACTCTTCCGCTACCCTGTTCGGTCAGGGCCAGCGCGAGGTCGTAATCGGAAATCGTTTGGTTCGTGTTGAAATTCAGGTCCGATGTTGCGGGTGCCGCGGAGCCGTCTGGGTAGACGGTTAGGCTTCCGCCTGACGTTGGTCCGACGGCGATGACGTTGAGCTGAACCGCGTCAGGAGGAATCGGCGCGTTCATTGCCGGGATGTTGCCCGCACCTGCGACCTGCACGGTTAAGGTTGCATTAGGAGCGAGCGTCTGTCCGGCACACGATGTGCCCGAGCCCGCCCGTGTATCGCATATCCGGTTAGCCGAGACCGCCGTCCAGGTGCTGCCGATCATGGCAGGATCCGCGCCATCGGTAAACCAAGCGCTGACATCCACGACGACGTCAACCGACCCGGAAGCATTGTAGATCGAAATCTGGCCGCCGCTGCCGACCGCTGCCAATACGCGATTCGCGATCGTTGCCGAGGCGCCCATCCAGTTCACATTGGATGTCGCAGGCCGGTTCTGGCCGGTCGGGTAGACGATCAGATTGCTCCACGCCGTGGTATCAGTTGCGGTAACGTTCACTGCCACTGCTGACACTCCGGCCAGTGGGACGTCGCCCTGACCACTGACCTGAACATTGAGCGTTGAGTTAGGCCCGATCGTCTGTCCTGAGCAGGGCGTACCCGTTCCGGGGCGCGTATCGCAGATCCGCGCGGCCGGATTGATGGGGTTCACTAGGCCCACACTCGTCGAACTCCTGGGAATGAAGCCCTGGACATCGACGACCAAATCAGTGGCGCTGCCGGCCGCGTAAAACGAAACCTGGCCCTGGGTACCGAGGGGAACCTCGACGACGTCGAGCGTGCCACCGTTGGCTATCTTCTGACCTGCGCAGGGCAATCCGCTTCCTGTCCTGGTATCACAGATCCGGGAGGGGGTAACGGCGACGACATTGCCCGAGGTGGGCGATGGCACGGTACTGCTGCTCGGGCTAGTTGACGGCGTCGGCGTCGGAGGCGGCGGCGTTGGCGTCGGGGTGGGGTTGGATGGCGCTCCGAAGTTCAGGTAGTTGGGCGCCGTCCAGTGGTGCTCGTTGTAAGTTCCCGGATGGTTGGGGTAGCCCCAGTTGTAGTCCTCGACCGTCGATGGCGTACCCACCACTTCCTCCCAGGCGACATGTCCGGCGCCGCCTACCTGCGGCCTGCCCTGGTATTGGGGCGCCTGGGCGACCCACTGGGGGCTCGGCGTTTGAGAAACCTGGAAACCAATCTTCTCGGCGTTCGCCGCCCAGTTGTTCGCGTTACCGAACCTGCCACTCTTCCCGTTCGGCCCGCGCATGGTGTTGTTGAAGTTGGAGTTCACATGGTTGGCGGTCCGGAACGCAGCGAACGAGGTGCACTCCCGGTTGTAGAAGCCCCATTGATCTACTACCGTGTCTTGCTGAGGACTCTTGAGGTTCGACGGATAGTCATCCGTTCCGGCTCGGGCGGTCAGAAGGTTCGTGAGGCCGAGCATGATGCCGGCGGCCGACATCAAGGCGATGACCAAAATGCCAGTTAACTTCCGTTGTGCTTGCATGGCCATGCCTCACTTACCGCTCACAATTTCGGCTGAATTCAGCATTGACCCGTTGTCGTAGTCGTGGCCGTGGCCCTGCCGGCCACCGGCGACCAGGACCGTCCCATCAGGAAGGCTGGTCGCGGTGCTGATGATGCGGGCGTATGCAAGCTCCGGGCCACTCAACCAGCGGTTGCTCGAGGGGTCATAGAGCTCGGTCGTTGCAGTTGCGCCCTGTGACGTATCACCACTGACCACGACGGCCCGGCCATCGCCAAGCAGCGCTCCCGAATGCAGACGGCGACCGCTGAGAGGAGTACCCGCCGAGGACCACAAGTTGCGGCCAGGGTCATAGAGCTCCGCGTCCTGTGACGCACCTTCTCCGCCGACAACGAGGACCTTACCGTCCTTGAGTTTCACAACCACCTGCTGCGAGTGAGGGGCGAGCGTGCTCGCCGCCGGCGACCAGCTGTTGTGGGCGGGATCGTAAAGCTCGGCGCTGGTCAGATACCCAGGCTGGCCGCCGCCCGAGCCACCGACGATCAATACCCGCCCATCGTCGAGAAGAGTCGCCGTGTGGGCGATTCTTGGGATCCTGGGACTCGCCGCTAACAACCAGGTGTTCGTCTTTGGTTCGTAGAGCTCTGCTGCTGTCGAAGTCAGTGAATTGACGGCAATCCCGACCACGAGCACTCGGCCGTCCTTCAGCAGGGTTGCGGAATGCAGTGCTCGAGCCCCTGCCATGTCAGGCACGGGTAGCCATGTGTTGGTGGTCGGCATGTATCGCTCGGCGCTACGCAGCTCGACGGCATTCGCACCGGTGGTTGCCGAAAACCCGCCGGCGACCAGAACGGTGCCATCGGCGAGCAATGTTGACGTGTGGCCGCTCCGCGGGACCGCCATGCTCGCCGTTGCGGTCCAGCTACCGTCGGACGGCTTGTAGATCTCCGACGACGGGATCTTGTTGTGCATGTAGCCGACACCGCCAGTGATCAGCACACGTCCGTCGCTGAGCAGCGCCGCTGCATGTTGGTCCCTGGCTTCGTGCATCGGGTGATTGGCCACGTGAGCCGCGGCAGGAGCCATCTCGAGCTCTGCGGGTTGCGCCCGGTTCCAATGGAGTGCAAACGCTGCCGCTGCGGCCACCACGAAAGCCAACGTCGCGGCTCCCGTGGCGATGGGCGGTCTCGGACGGGTTCGTTTCAGATGAGCACGACGGAGGCGTGGATCGACTCTGTGTCGCATGTGGGTTCCCTCCCGCATTGCCCCAGGAGCGCGTGCTCACGCGCCCCGTTAACCGAATGAATCGACTACATCAAATGTCGGCTTCCTTGTCAATGATGAAGCCCGCAAAAACTGGTTCGGTGTTCACCAAATATCGAATAGGTGCGCTATCAGACAAACGCCTGCACACATCGTGCTGAGGCCCCCATCCTGCCCCCCCAGGAGGAGGAACGAGTGGGTTAGGACGTGGGCTTGGCCCAGAGCAGCGCCCACGGTTGCGTCGCGCCCTTGACCTGGCCACGCACAGCGCCGCTTGCAGGATCGATCTGCCAGAGATTGCTGTTCGCGGCGCCCGCAGCGTAGAGCCATTTGTCATCGGCGCTGAGGCGGATGCTGTCAACCGCTTCCCCGTCGAGAATTCGGAGACGGACCCTCAGCGTGGCAGTGTCGATGGCCACCAGCCCGGTCTGGCCAACGGCGAACAGGGTTCGACCGTCGGCTGACAAGGCGGCGCCACCAATGCGAGGCCCCTTGGCGTCCGCGTCGGTGACCAGGCCGGCCAGCGGGTTCCCGCCTGGGTTCAGCGCCACGGCCTTGGTCCGGGCAATCGTCGGGGGATTTCCCGTGGTCATTTCGGCGACCATTCCCAGGGAGGTGTTGACGACATAGACCGGGCCGCCCTGCCGGCCGATGGCCAGCGACCAGTGAAATTGCTGCCCCATATCGCTGCCCGTTTTCGAGGGCAGGTCGACGCACCACGCCAATGGCTGATTGATGAGGGGGAGCGCGTGGATGAACGGACCGCTGTCGCGCAGGTAGACGGTAAAAACCTGGTTGCCGTTTGGATCGGCGACGCTGTCGCCGCGGATGCCTTCCATCGGCTCGTTGGGCTCGCGCTTATCGACGACCGGCTGCGCGACGAGCGACCTGGCGCCGATGTCGTAGAGCCGGACCTGGTAGTGATTGGGGTCGGCCATCTTCTGAATCAGATACAGCCCCTGACCATCGTTACTGAGCGCGTCGAAACTGAAGTTGCCGTCGACCTGGATGCTGACGAACGGATCACTCAAGAAGCTCGAACCAATCAGGAAATTGGTGACGACGCCACTGCCAGCGTGCTTGCCCTGGCTCGTCAGCGCCAGCCACTGTCCATTCGGCGAGAGGCCCGCGCTCGTGCCCGCATATCCGAAGTCGGGAAGCGTGTATCCGGCCGGGATCGTGGTCTGCGCCAGCGTCCGCCCGGAGGCAGGATCGATGGCGGAAAGCCGAGCGGACCCGCTCAGTTGGGTGACCGTGTAGTAACGCGACCAGTCGGGCGCGGCGGTCCCGATCGGAAGCTGGCGCGCGATATTTCCGGTCGCCGAGTCGCGAACCGTGACCTGCTGGCCGCCGTCTGAATAGCCCTCCTCGAGGAACAGGAGATAGCCGGCCGACGCCGGCCGGGTCGACTGCACGCGGCCGCAGGCGGTCAGAACGGTAACGGTGAGGATCAGGAGCGCGATCAGGCGACGGCTCATGGACACACCTCCGATCCCCATACAACCGAGCGCCCGTTTCGGTTCCCAAAAGGCCCGAAGGGCGCGCCGAGGCAGGCGGCGACCCTGTAGGGGAAGGAGCCGGTGGCCGACGGAAGCCGCGAGACGCAGCGGATGCTCGGGCCGCCAAGCCAGAGGGGCGGACACGGCAGGCATGTTTGCGGCGTTGGCTTGCCGACGATGATCAGGCAGCCGGGCGGGGAGACCTCATCGACGGCGTGGGAGATCGAACGGTTAGGAGCGGCTGCAGCGAGGGAGTTCCCGAAGCCGAACAGGGCGAGCGATGCGATGACGATCCCGAACCTGAGGACGAGCCTCACGATTCATCGAGCGTACCAGCGGGAGGAACGTGCCCCCACCCTGCCCTCCCCGAGAGGGGAGGGGAATATTGCGGGAGACGCGGCCCGGGGAGGCAACACATTGCGGGGTCGTTGCCACCAGGGGAACCGGAAGGGAGTGGCGAGTGCGGCCAGGTGATCCCGGAAGCCGACCCCGAAGGCGGTCGGCGTTCCGTTGTAGTCGCTGATCAAGGCCGGCCCGTTCGAACAATCCCACGTATCCCACGTCCATCCGAGATACGAGATCCCATGCGCATCAGCCCAGCTCATGTACTGGTCAATGTAGCCGTGGGCGCAGTCGTTCTCGCCGATCTCGCCGGTCACGAGCGGGACCTGGGCCGCCAGCGTCGCGACCGTCGAGTTCCAGCATGAGAGCTTGCAGACGTTGAAGTTGTAGTTGTGGAAGGAGGCGACCAGCGCATTCGCCGGATCGGACGGCTTGTTGACCAGCCAGCCACTGAGGTCGTTGGACCACGCCAGCCCGCCGACCATGATGGCTTGAGTCGCGCCCGTCGCCCGAACGGCGTTGACCAGTGACTGCATGCCGGCCGTGTTCCACCCCGGTGTGTTGCAGCCGTTGAGCCAGCAGGACCAGCTGACATCGTGCGGCTCGTTGTAGAGCTCGAAGAGAACCGCCGGATCGGCTTTGAAGAAGGTCGCAACCGACGTCCAGAAGGCCGGCGAGTGGTCCGCATCGGGCATCACCTGCTGGCCGGTCGCCTGGTTGGTCCCCGGCGCGTTCCAGTGCAGCTCGAGAATCGCGTAGAGGCCGCGCTGATGCAGCAGGTTGACATAGGTCTGGATGGCGGACTGATAGGTCGCGCCGGCGTAGGCCGCATTGACGCCGTTGATGTTGAGCCAGCAATCTTCGTTCAGCGGAATGCGGACTACATTGATGTGCCAGGCCGCCATCGCGGCGACCGAGGCGGCGTCGTTCGGACCATCGAAGATGCCCCACCCCTGGATGCAGGCGTATTCGGTGCCCGAGCGATTGACGCCCAGCAAACGGATCGCCGTGCCGTCGCCATTAACCAGGTGGTTGCCGGCGACGCCGATCGACAATGGCGTGGCCGCCGCGGCAGTTGATGGGTTGACGGTCAAGGCGACCAGTGCTGGCACCAAGACCAGCAGAAGCAGGCGAGCCCCTAAAGACCCCATGCCTCCAGTTAGCCAGCCCTCGCGATCACGCGCAATCCGGATCGCGTTACCGGATGGTAACAGTGAGACCTACGGGTCTACGTCACCGTCCGTATCAGGATCCTGGCGCAGGCGACCAGTTGGTTCCATCCCACAGCCAGGTGTCGTTGGTTGCCTGGTTGCTATTGACATCCTTGCCGCCGAACAGGACCACGCGATCGCGCGACCGGTCGTAGGCAATGGAGCGGAACAACTCAAAGGGCGGGCTTGACGATGGATGCTGTCGAGTCCAGTTGCTACCGGACCATGTCCAGGTGCTGCTCCCCTTGACGATTGTGCTGGCGCCGGATTGCTCGGTGATGGCCTCGACCAGCACGACGTCGTGGCGCGCAGCTTCGTGCGCCATGAACGCGGGGCCGCCCTGGGGGTTTGTCGATGGGTGCAATTGACTCCAATTGCTGCCATCCCACGCCCAGCTGTCGTTGAGCGTGCCCGTCTCGGCAGGCGCGCCGCCATAAAGCAAAGCCCCAGACCTGGCGCCCGCCGCCAGGGCGGCGCTGTTCCGATACGGCGGTGATTTCGATGGATGGCGATCGGTCCAGTTCTTGCCATCCCAGGTCCACGTCAGCGGCGTTTGAAATCGCGGCCCACCGATGCCAAACAGCAGGAGGTTCCCGTTGGTGGGGTCGTCGGTCAGCAGCGGGTTGCTCAGCCGTGCAGGCCCGGTCGCTGGATGCTCTTCCGTCCAGGTCGCGCCGTTCCAGCTCCAGGTGTCATTCCGCGTCGGATCGGCGTTCGCGGCCCCACCCCCAAAAAGGATGACTTTCCCTGAGGAGCCGTCAAAGGCGAGCGCGCCGAAGCTTCGACCCGGGGGTGAGACGGCCGGCTTGAGCTGGCTCCAATGACAGCCGTCCCAGGCCCAGGTGTCGTTGAGCGGCGTACCGTCGCCGCTGATCCCGCCGAAGAGCACAACCGTCCTGGTCGCCGCGTCGTACGTCATTGCCGCGCCCATCCTCGCCGGAGGGCTGCCGCCGGGAACGCACGGCGACGGCGTGGCCCTGGCCGTTGCCGCTCCCCCGGACGGTGTCCCCGAGCTGGCGTCTTTGGCGGAGGTGCAGCTCGGCAGGATCACCGCGCCGATCAGCACCGGGACGACAGCACGGGCCGGAATTCGTCCGGGGATCATGAGCTCCGCCTGGTTTCAGCCTAGCGCGTGGTCAGGCGGTCGCGGAAGTACGCGATCGTCCTGACGAGGCCGGCCTCGAGCGAGGTGCGCGGCTCCCATCCGAGGACCCGCCGAGCGCGGGTCAGGTCGGGTCGGCGCTGTTTGGGATCGTCCTCGGGGAGCGGCTTGTAGACGAGCTCGCTGGAGCTGCCGCAGAGATCCCGAATCCGGGTGGCCAGCTGCAGCATGCTGATCTCATCCGCGGTGCCCAGGTTGATGGGATCGCTGAAATCGACGTCGAGCAGCCGGACCACGCCCTCGATCAGGTCATCGACATAACAGAGGCTGCGGGTTTGTGAGCCGTCGCCGTAGACGGTGATGGGCTCGTTCTTCAGCGCCTGCAACAGGAAATTCGGCACGGCGCGGCCGTCGTTGACGCGCATCCTGGGTCCGAACGTATTAAAAATGCGAATGATCCGCGTGGTCATGCCGTGGGTGCGGTGATAGGCCATCGTGAACGCCTCGGCGGCGCGCTTCGCCTCGTCGTAGACCGCCCGTGGCCCGAGCGGGTTGACATTACCCCAGTAGGTTTCCGGCTGCGGGTTGACCTGGGGATCACCGTAAACCTCAGAGGTCGAGGCGAGGAGGAACAGCGCCTTCTTGGCCCGGGCGAGACCGAGCATGTTGTGGGTGCCGAGCGTGCCGACCTTCAGGGTGGCAATGGGATGGTCCGCGTAGTCGACGGGGGAGGCGGGCGAGGCAAAGTGCAGCACGGCATCGACCGCGTCGTCCATGTAGAGCGGCTCGCTGACGTTGTGCTGGATGGACTCGAAGGACTTATGGTCACGGAGGTGCGCGACGTTCTTCGCCGCCCCCGTCACCAGGTTGTCGACGCAGACGACCCGCCAGCCATCCGCCAGCAGCCGTTCGCAGAGGTGGGAGCCGAGGAAGCCCGCCCCACCGGTGACGACAGCCCGCCGAGGGGGGAGGGGAATTAGGAGCGACCGACGCCGCGGTACACAAAGCCGCGGTCGCGCATGGCCTTCGGGTCGAAAATGTTTCGGCCATCGACGACGACCGGCCTGCGCATCAGGCTCTTCAGCCGATCGAGGTCGAGCTGGCGAAACTCATCCCACTCGGTGACGACCAGCAGGGCATCGGCGCCCGTCGCCAGCGCGTACGGGTCGCTGCAGTACTGGATCGTGTTCATCCGCGCCTTGAGCACCGGCATGGCCTTGGGATCGTAGGCGCGCACGACGGCGCCCTTCTGCAGGAGATTCTCGATCACGTCGATGGCGGGCGCCTCCCGGATATCATCGGTGTTCGGCTTATACGCCAGCCCCAGGACGCCGACCACCTGGTCGCGCAGGCCGCCCAGGACCTCTCGAAGCTTCTCGACGACGAGCGTCCGCTGGTCGAGGTTGATCTCCATGACCGCGTCGAGCAGCTCGGGGTGATAGCCCATCGTCTCGGCCATCCTGGCCAGCGCTTTGACGTCCTTGGGAAAGCACGACCCACCGTAGCCGATGCCGGCGTCGAGGAAGAGCGGGCCGATGCGGCGATCCATGCCCATGCCTTCGGAGACCACCTTGACGTCGGCGTCAACTCGTTCACAGATGCGCGCCATCTCGTTGATGAAGGAGATCCGGGTAGCGAGAAAAGCATTGGATGCGTACTTGATCATCTCGGCGGTGTGGAGATCGGTGATCAGGATTTTCGTATCGAGCTTGCTGTAGAGTCCGGCGACCGCCCGGGCGGCCGGCTCGTCATGTGAGCCGAAGACCAGCCGGTCGGGATGCATGAAGTCGTAGATCGCGCTTCCCTCTCGCAGGAACTCGGGGTTGGATACGACATGGAACGGGATCTCGTCGCGTAAGTTTTCGCCGACGATGCGGGCGACGATGTTGCCGGTCCCGATCGGCACCGTGCTCTTGTTGACGATGGTCATGGTCTTCTTCATCGCGCCGGCGATGCGTTTGGCCGCCTGTTTGACGAAGACTGTGTCGGCCTCGCCGCGACGGCCCGGTGGCGTCCCGACGGCGATGAAGACGAAATCCGCGTCGGGGATGGCCTCGTCGTAATCGCTGGTGAACGCGAGGCGGCCGCTCTTGAGCATGGCGGCCATCAGCGCTTCGAGGCCGGGTTCATAGATTGTGGGTTCGCCGGCACGCAGCCGGGTCACCTTGGTTTTGTCGATGTCCACACCGGTAACCCGGTGACCCAGGTCGGCCAGACAGACGGCAGTCGTCAGTCCGACATAGCCGGCACCGATGACCGCGACGGAACTCATTCTTTGAGAGTGTAACGAAGGGGGTTTGGAAACCCCCCACCCGATACAATCAGCCACCGGCCCATGGCGCATCCCAGGAAGGCATACCCGGCGCTGGTGGCCGCCCTCCTCCTTGCCGGCCTGGTTCAGCTCGAGATGCCCACGCCGGTCCACGACCCTTGACGGCTATTGCGGCATCCATGGGTTCGGCGCTGCGCCTGCAATCCAGACACCGGCGTACTGGGGATGGGACATCGCCCGCGCCTTCGTCGTCACCTCGCGCGACGCCAATGGCGTGCTCGACGGTCGTCAGGGATATGTGCTCGACGGCTACGGTGGCGCGCATCCGTGGGGCGGAGCGCCGGCGCTCAGCGCGCCCTATCCCGGGCGCGACGTCACCCGCGGCCTGGAAGTTCATTTCGACGGGACCGGGAAGCCGGACGGCGGCTGGAGCATGGACTGGCGCGGCCGCATCACTGCCTTCGGCGCCGCGCCAGTGCTACCCGCGACCGGTTTGCCCCGCGCGCCGATCTTCCAGCAGCTGCACGGGACAGCGAGCGGTGGCTATGTCGTGCCGAAATGGGGCGTGATCACGACCTACGGCAGCGGTATCTCCCCGTCCTGGAGCGGGTACTCGGATTGGGGCTCCTGGGACATCATCCGCGATCTGGTGCTGGTGAATCCGAGCAATCCCAGTCCCACGGCGCAGCCGTCGAGCGCGGCGGCGGCGTCAACCTATCAGGCCTGGTTGCGTCCCCACGGCGGCGTCATTCTGGATGGCTGGGGCGGCCTGCACCTGTTCGGCGGCATGGTGCTCAACCAGGCGGGCATTCCCTACTGGTCGAATTTTGACGTCGCCCGCGCCGTGACGGTTCGGACGGATGCGTC
>WNGO01000931.1_pt1 | contig 18418 bp, 14 predicted proteins | sample 5400511 | NCBI WGS metagenome assembly WNGO01 (sample SAMN13153380, study PRJNA577476) | soil metagenome | isolation source: 20 cm soil or saprolite under Garry oak tree replicate 2 | place: USA:California | collected 2016-06-15 | reverse complement strand
GAGGTCGCCAGCGTGTGCGACGTGGATTCCACGGTGCTCGCCAAAGCCGCCACCACCGTGAGCGAGGCGAAGGGCAAGCAGGTAAAAACTCTCGGCGACTTCCGCCGCGCGCTCGACGACAAGTCCATCGACGCGCTTGTGATCGCGGCGCCCGACCACTGGCACGCGTCCGCCGCCATCCTCGCGATGTCGGCCGGCAAGCATGTCTACCTCGAGAAACCGTGCGGCCACAATGCGCGCGAAGGCGAGCTGCTGGTGGACGCGCAGCGCAAGACGAAGCGCGTGGTCCAGATGGGCACACAGCGCCGCTCATCGCCGCGCGCCATCGAAGCGATCCAGGCTATTCGCGACGGGATCGTCGGCCGCCCCTACTTCGCGCGCGCGTGGTATGCGAACCGCCGCGTGACCATCGGCCACGGCAAGCCGGTACCGGTACCGGCGAATCTCGATTACGAGCTGTGGCAGGGGCCGGCGCCGCGCACGCCGTACCGGGACAACGTGATTCACTACAACTGGCACTGGTTCCGCCGCTGGGGCACGGGCGAGATCTGCAACAACGGCACGCATGAGATCGACGTCGCGCGCTGGGCCCTCGGCGTAGATCATCCCGTGCGCGTCACCTCCGCCGGCGGCCGCTACCACTTCGAGGACGACTGGGAGTTCACCGACACTCAAGAAGCGGCGTTCGAGTTCGAAGGCGGCCGAGCGATCGCGTGGCAGGGTCGGAGCTGCAATCCCTATCCCGTCGAAAACCGCGGCCGCGGGACGATCGTGCATGGCACGACGGGGACGATGGTCCTCGATCAAGACGGCTACATCGTATACGACCTGGACAACAAGATCGTGAGGCAGAACGTCGCGCCGCCGCCGTCAGGCACCGATTCGCTCGCGCTGAGCGGCGACGATCAGCTCACGGCGTTTCACATCGCGAACTTCGTCGAAGGCGTCCGGACGGGCGCTCCGATCAGCCAGCCGATCGAGGAAGGTGCGAAGACCGTGCTGCTGTGCCATCTGGGTAACATCGCGCAGTGGACGGGTCGCGCGCTGCGCGTCGATCCGGCGACGGGCCACATCCTGGGCGACGACGCGGCGATGGCCCACTGGCAGCGGGAGTACGCACCCGGGTGGGCTCCAACAGTCTGAACCCCGCCCGCTTCTTTGACCCCGATCCCTCAATACGGCGCGTCGCGCGCGCGCTGTACGAGGAAACGCGCGCGCTTCCGATCGTCTCCCCCCACGGCCACGTGGATCCGCGCATTCTCGCCGAGGACGCGCCGTTCCCTGAGCCGGCGTCGCTCATCGTTCAGCCGGACCACTACATCCTGCGACTGCTGTACGCCAATGGCGTGCCGCTCGAAGATTTGGTGAAGGGCGCACCGCGCCGCGTGTGGCAGCTCTTCGCCGAGCACTATTACCTGTTCCGCGGCACGCCGACGGGTGCGTGGCTCGACTACGAGTTGTATGAGGTATTCGGTATTCGGGATCCGCTATCCGGTGAGACGGCTGCGCGGATTTACGACAACATCGTCGAGAAGCTCGGCGCTGCCGCGTTCCGGCCGCGCGCGCTGTTCGAGCGCTTCAACATCGAGGTGCTGGCGACGACGGACGCGGCGACCGACACGCTCGAGCATCATTGCGCGATCAGCAAATCCGGCTGGAAGGGCCGTGTGATCCCGACGTTCCGGCCGGACGCGCTGTTCAAGATTGCCTCGCCCGAGTTCGACGCGCTCGGGGCACGCGATTACACGAGCTTCATCCGCGCGATCGCCGAGCGTCGAGCGTACTTCAAGCAGCTGGGCGCGACGGCGACCGATCACGCGGTGCTCGAGCCGTACACCGCCCTGCTGCCCGAGGAGGAGGCCGAGCGCCTGTTTCAGCGTGCGCGTCGAGGCGAGGCGACGGCTGAGGACGAGCGCCGCTTCACGGCTCATCTGCTCATGGAAATGGCGCGCCTCTCTGTAGCCGACGGCCTGGTGATGCAGATCCATCCGGGCGCGCTGCGCGACCACAACCGCGCGGTCTTCGAGCGCTTCGGTCCCAACATGGGCGGCGACATTCCGGTGGCGACGGAGTTCACGCGCAACCTGTGGCCGCTCCTCAATGCCTACGGCAACGATCCGCGCTTCACGCTGGTGCTCTTCACGCTGGACGAATCGACCTACAGCCGCGAGCTCGCGCCCCTCGCGGGCCACTACCCCGCGGTGCGCCTCGGCCCTCCGTGGTGGTTCCACGATTCAATGGAAGGCATGCGGCGCTTCCGCGAGCGGACGACCGAGACGGCGTCGATCTACAAGACGGCCGGGTTCAACGACGACACGCGCGCGTTCTGCTCGATCCCGGCGCGGCACGACCTGGCGCGCCGCATGGATGCGAATTATCTCGGCGGCTTGGTGGCGCGCCATGTGATCGACGAGAGCGACGCGCGGAGGATGGCGCGGGCGCTGGCGTATGAGCTGGTCAAGACGACATACCGCCTCTGAAGGTCATGCTACCAGTAGCGCGTGAGTGTCACCGCGACCAGATCGTCGCGGAACGTGTGGTCCGGGTCGTTCGACCGGTAGTACTCGTAGCGGTAGCTGGCGACGACGTCCCAGACCCGCGCGATCCCCTGCCGCCACGCGAGCGTCGCCACGAAATCGGCGTCCCGGCGCAACTCCTTGCCCGCACCGACGGTGATTAGCCGTGATACGTAGCGCCTGATGTTGTACCGCAAGCTCGACGAGATCCGGCCGGAGCCGCCCACCGGGAAGCCGGCGTCCGACGTCGCGGTGTACCCGCTGTAGTGGTAACGGGAGCTGTCGGCGTCGTTGTAGTCGTAGCGGCCGCCGACGCCCCAGGTACCGCTGGCACCGAGCACGCGCCGGTATTTGAGGCCCACCCGCGGATCGCTGGCATTGTTGCCGGTCGGATTGGGATAGCGCTTCAGCATGTACACGCTGTAGAGCTCCACTCGGCTCGCGCCGGTGAGGCGGTATTCGAGGTTCGCCTCCGCGGTGTACTCATTGCGCAGCACGCGGTCCTCGGCGGACCCGTTGAGTGCGATCCCTGTTTCGGCGCCGACGGCCCACCGCCGCGCCACGCGGTGCGAGAGCGCGACGCTCGCGTCGTGCCCGGGCACATTCCAGAGATCGGTGCCGGTGTAGCGGCGGAACACGCCGTCGTACTGCGCCTCGAGCGTGGTGTGCCGCGCGCGATAGCGGAAATCTCCCCCCACGCCGAGCAGCACGCCGTAGGCCTCGAGGCCCGCCGGAGCGTGGGTGAGGTTGGTCTCGTAGACCGTGGACACGCCGGTGTACAGCGTCAAGTCTGGGCGCTTGGGAACTGGGACTTGGCGCTGGGCGGCGGGAGGCGCGGGGTCGGCGGGGACCAGCGCGGCGGAGCGTGCCTGCTGTGGCATCGCAGCGGCGGGCAAGAGCTCGGTGGAGAGTCGAGACCACTGGGATGCGGTGAGAATGTTGCGCACGCGCTCGAGCTCCGGCAGGGCGAACGAGTTGGTCGACGCCGCGACCTCTCGCAGCCGTGTGATCTGATCGCCGGTCAGTCCGAGCACACCGTAACGCTTGAGAATCGTATCGATCGGGTTTGCGAAACCCGCCAGGTCCAGCCGAATGCTCGCCGCTCGGGCGTCGTCGCGCGCCCATAACGGCACCACCGGTCCCCGCACCAGCCCGAAGTAATACGCGGTGAGCTGGTACTGCGCGCGTCCGGGGAAATAGATCGTGAACCGGCCGGCGGCGTCGCTCGTCTGCCAGCGGGACAGGCCCGTGACCGCTGATGTCGCCTGCACGATCGCCCCGGCCAACGGCCTGCCGCCGGGCCCGCTCACCACGCCCGCAATCGTGTCCGTGATCGCGGTCCTTCCCGTCTGCGTGGCGAGTACGACGAGCAGTGTCAACATGCGAGTCTCTCTTCACACAGCTCGAGCAGCCGCGCGGTGAACGCTTGGCGGTCGACGAGCTGCGCGCTGAGCGAGACGTGCCGCGCCAGCGTGAGCAACGCGTACGCCCGCACGGCAGGGCGCGTCTGCTCGCCGGTGAGCGCGACGAAGCGGTCTTCCAACGCCGCTTCGCGATCCACGAGCGCCCGCGGATCGCTACGGGTGCGCACCGCCTGCTCCGTGATGTGACCGATGCAGTTGCCGATATCGAGTGCCGGGTCGCCATGAGAGTACAGATCGAAGTCGAGGAGGTAGAGACGTTCGCCGGCGACCAGCACCTGGTCTGGATAGAAGTCGCGGTGGATCCCGCACGGCTCGGGGGGGCGCGCCGGTATCGTGGCGGCGAGCCGGTCGCATGCCGCGAGCAGCCGCCCCAAGCGGTGCCCCCCCCGCCCATTCCCCAAGTCGGGCCGCTGTGCCGCGAGCGCATCGAGACGCTCGTGCAGGATGCGGAGCTCGTCCGCCACGGTGTGCTCGCGCCGCGCCGGCACGCCCGCGACGTGAAGCTTGTGAGCCGCCTCCGCGAGCCGGCGCGCGACCGCGAGGCCGTTCGCTCCGGCGAGGCCTTCCATCGCTGACACGCCTCGGACTTTGCACTGCAGCCACAGCCCTAGCTCGGGGACGACCGCGATCGGTTCCGGGACACAGATCCCATCGACGGCGTTCTCGTCGAATCCGCGGCGGCGCAGCTCGCGGAGCAGGTCGAACGTCGCGTGGTCGGCGCCGCGCGCCCGCGCTTTGCCGACGAGCGTCACGAGCTCGGACGAGGGCTGCGCGACGTCGTACTCGATCAGGCAGCGGCGCCCCGGCTTGTACCGCACCGCGCGGATCGCGCGCACGGCCGCTCCCTCCCAGCCCGCAAGGCGGCGCAGCACCGGTTCGACATCCGCGAGATCGAGCGCCCGGGACAGCAGCGGCATCCGCGCATCCGACGCGATCACGACTTCCTCACCCTGAGCCAGAACTCGAGGCGGCCGATCACCAGGTCCCGTGGCTCGACGCCGTCCGCGAGCGTATCGATCACGTCGGGGTTCTCGTCGAGCAGCTGGGCAGCAAACGGCGACGGCTCTTCCGTCCATTCCAGAATGTCGAACGGTCCCGCCGCGATCGCGGCCCGCCACTCCGCGAGCGTCAGCCGATTCAGCGTTTGCAAGCGGCCGCGGCGCTGCGCAGCGACTGCCGCCCCCTCACGCTCCGTCACGAAGCGATCGAAGTCCTCGAGCGAGAGGCGGGCGTGCGCCCACGGGATGTCCACGACGCCGCGCTTGTGACAGCCGCGGAGCCAATAGAAGGGATCGACGGCATGATGGATGACGCCGCCCCGACGCACCACGCGCGCCATCTCGGCGAGTGCCTGCTCCACCGGGACGATGTGCTCGAGCGCGGAGCGCGACAGCAGCACGTCGAAACTGCCGCCGGGGAACGGCAGCGTCGTGGCGTCGGCGCGGGTAAAGCGAACGCTGGCGTGCCGCGCGCCACCGAGCCGGGCGCGCACGAGACCGGCGAGCCGGCGCGCTTGGTCGCCCGCTTCCGTGGCCTCGAACAGCGGCAGCCGGAGATCCGCACCCACGACACGGGCTTTCGCGAGGTCCGCCATCGCCAGGCAGCTGATGCCGTCGCCGCAGCCGACGTCGAGCACGGCGCTGCGCTCCAACCTTCCGTGTCGCCGCTCCACGGCCGCGACCAGACGGCGTGCCCGCTTGAGCTTCTTGTCGGCGGCGCGCGCGTACTCGTCCGGCGTCCACTCCGGCCGCGGCGTGACCGACGAGCGGTAGCCGAGGACACGCTCGCGAAAGCCCGGCACGACGCGCACGGGCCGCCCGTCGGCGCGCACGAACGATGCTTCAGGCGTTGACCGCATCGTAGCGGGGCGGGCTCGTCGTCTGCCGCATGCGGCCCGCCTCCATGTACAGGATTCGGTGCGCGCGCGCGGCCAGATCGGGATCGTGCGTGATGAGAAACGTGGTCCGCCCCTCCGCCAGCCGCGCGATTGCCTCGCTGACCGCCTGCACATTCTCGCGATCGAGACCGGTGGTCGGCTCGTCGAAGATGAGGATCGGAGCGTGCCGGATCGCGGCTCGGGCAATCGCGACCCGCTGGCGCTGGCCGTTGGACAGCGTCACGCCGCGCTCGCCGATCACGGTATCGTAACCCTGCGGCAGTGCGCGGATGAAAGCATCGGCATTGGCGAGTCGCGCCGCCGCCTCGATCGCCTCCGGCGACGACGCTTGCCCAGGTGCGCCATAGGCGATGTTGTCACGGATGCTCGCCGCGAACAGCAGACTGTCCTGGAGCACGACGCTCATCTGCGGCCGGAGCGACGCCAGTGTGTACTCGCGGATGTCCCGCCCGTCGATCAGGACGCGGCCCGCCGTGGGATCGTAGAGCCGCAGGATGAGACTGACGAAGGTGGTCTTGCCGCTCCCCGATGGGCCCATCAACGCGACGAGCTCGCCAGGCTGCACGTCGCACGCGATCTCGTCGAGCGCGGGCCGGCCGGGTTCATAGGCGAACGAGACCGCTTCGAAGCGCACCGCGCCGCGCAGCGGCGGAGCGGGCACGGCCCCCGGCAGGTCCCGCACGTCGGGGACCCGGTCGAGCAGATCGAGCACGCGTTCGCCCGCGGCCGATGCCTTCGCCAGGCGGCCCGTGTACTTGGCGAAATCGCGCATGGGACGGAACGCCGTGCGCAAGTACGTCAGAAACACGACGAGCTCACCGGGCGTGATCGCGCCGCGCAGCGCCGAGCGCGCACCGAACCAGAGGACCAGCGCCGTGGCGACGGCGATGAGCAGATCGACCGTGCGCTCGAGGCCGGCCGAGAGACGCGTCGCGACGACGCCGGTTGCGAGGTTCTTGCGGCTCTGCCCGGTGAAGGCTTGCGCGAATACCCCTTCCAACGACAGCGCGTGGATCACCTTCACCGCGCCGATCGATTCGGCTGCCGTGGCGGCCATCGCGCCCTCCTGCTGGCGCTGCCGCCGCGCCGTCTCCTGAATGCGCCGGCTGATGCGCATCGTGCTCAGCCAAAAGAGCGGGCCCGTCGCAAACACCAGGAGCGCGAGTTGCGCGTTCATCCACAGCATCACCGCCGCCATGCCCACGAGCGTGAGCCCGTTGGCGAGCAGCGGCAGAAACGCCGTCACCACGACGTCCTGCAGGAACCCGACGTCACCCGTGACGCGGATCAGCAGGTCGCCCGTCCTGGCCCGCGTATGGAACGAGAGCGAGAGCCGCTGCAGCTGGTTGTACAGATCATTGCGCACTTGCGTCAGCACGCGGTTGCCGACGAGCGCTAGACCGACGGTGTTGTAGTACTGGGCGATCGCGCGGAGCGCCGCGAACGCGATCACCGCCACGGCCGCGAGGGCGAGCAGCGTCGCCGGATCGAGGGCGTTGAGCGCCGCGAGCCGGTGAGGGGTGTGGCCGCGCGTCACGGCGATGATGCGATCGAGCACGACCTTGAGCGGCCACGGCTCCAGCAGCCGCAGCGCGACGTCGGCGTACAGCGCGAGGAGCGAGACGGTGACGAGCGAACGCTCGCGCCTCAGGTACGGCCAGAAGCGCCGCGCCACTCGCCCGAGGCCGGGGAGGGACGCGCGGAGGGACTGGGGTCGCGCCATTACGCCTCCACCGGGTGACTGCGGGCGAGCGCGATGATCGTCGCCGCGCGCGCCTCCCAGCTCTGGTGCTCGAGGACTCTGGTGCGTGCGGCCTGGCCGAGCCGGGCGACGAGCGCCGGATCGTCGTGCAACCGTTGCAGCGCGTCGGCGAGCGCGCCCGCGTCCCCCGGCGGGCAGAGGAGACCGTTGACCTCATGTTGGATGATCGCTGCGACTTGCCCCACGCGACTCGCCACGACAGCCCGCCCGCTCGCCAGGTATTCGTAGACCTTGAGCGGCGAGAAGTAGAACCGCTTGGCATCGGGGTACGGGGCAACCGCCGCGTCCATCGAGGTCAGGAGCGCCGGGATATCGCGTGGCGCCGCGCTGCCGGTGAGGTGTGCCGCGTCCGTGAGCTCCTTGCGCGCGAGATCGGCCACGATCGCCGCCTGCTCGGGCCCGTCGCCCACGAGCAGCAGGCGGGTCGCCGGCACTCGCTCATGCAGCGCCGCGAACGCGTCGATCAGGACCGGCACGCCGTGCCAGCGCTTCATCGAGCCCACGAACCCGACCGTAAAGATTCCAGGCTGCGCGGACAGCGCGGGCGGTACGTCGGGCCGGAACCGGTCGGGATCGACCCCATTTGGGACCAAATGCACGCGCCCGTGCGCCGCCGGCTGGCGCGCGAGCCAGGCGGCCACCTCCGCAGAGACCGCGAGCAAGGCGCTCGCCGCACCGAAGACGCGCGCCGCCATCGCGGCCGCGCCCCGCGTATCGCGCAGCTCGCGGTGCTCGGCCTGCTCCTCGATGAGGGGCGCATTCACCTCGAGCACCCCCGGCACGCCGGCCGCGCGGGCGTGCTCCATCGCGGCGGCGCTCCACAGCGAGTAGCGCTCGTACACCATGTCGAACGGCGCCGCCTGTGACAGCCCCACCGCCAGTGCGCGGTTCAGCACCTCGACCGCCGCGATGCCGGGCGCAGCCGCGCGTACCGCCGCGATGCGGTGCACGCGGACGCCCTCCAGCTCCGGTGGCAGCGGGTCGTCCGCGCGGGCCGCGAACAGCTCCACGTCCGCTCCGCTGCGGCGGAACGCGCGGATCATTTCCTGGACGTGCACCGAGCAGCCCTTGCGCCCGAACACCGGGACGCCCGGATCGGCGCAGACGTAGGCGATCCGCATTATCCGGCGACTCGCGCGAACGAGGGTCGCGCCGCCCCCGCCGGCCCCGCCCCTCCCCGAGCGCGAACCTCACTGAAAATCGTCCGCAGCCGCGCGGCCGTGCAGCGAATGTCGAAGTCGGCTTCCACGCGCTGGCGCGCGCGCATCGCCAACCGGACGCGCAGCGGGCTGTCGCTGAGCAGACGCTCCAGCGCCGCCGCCAGGTTGGTGGGGTCGTGCTGTGGGACCACGATGCCGCAGTCATCTGCTAAGAGCTCGGGGATCCCCGTGACGTCGGTCGAGACGCAGGGCGTCCCCAGCGCCATCGCTTCCACGAGCACGGTCGGCAGACCGTCGCGATCGCCGTCGGCCGCGACGACGCAGGGGGCGGCGAATACCGCGGCGCCGCGCACGAGGGCGACGACTTCGCTACGCGGCCGCGGACCCACCAGGCGTACGTGGTCTTGCAGCTGACGCTCCAGAATCAGCGCCGCGAGCGTCGGCTCGAGTGGCCCGGTACCGATGATGTCGCACTGGAACCGGGCACCGCGGCTCTTCAGCAGGGCGCAGGCTTCCACCAGATCGGCGAAGCCTTTCTTCTCGACGAGGCGACCCACCGTCACGATCGACGGCGCCCGCTCGGCGGGCGAGGCATGAGGAAACAGCTCGAGATCGAGGCCGTTGTAGATGCGCTCCACGCGCGCCGCGGCGTCGCCGTAGGTGCGCTTCAGGTGAGCGCAATTGAAGTCGCTCACCGTGACGGTTGCGCCCGCGTCGCGGAGCTTGCGCCGCAAGTCGTCGGGATGGACGGTATCGTGAAAGACGTCCTTGGCGTGCGCCGTGAAGGTGTAGGGAACCTTGGCGAAGTGGCTCGCCAGCCGCGCGGCGGACGTGGCCGCCGTGGCGAAGTGCGCATGCAGGTGCTCGATCCCGCGTTCCCGTACGGCGCACGCGATCAGCGCGCCCTGGTACACCGAGAGCGCGTCCTCGCCCTGCGCCGCTTCCAATGCACTCCAGAACCCGGGCAGCGCGGCCGCCGCGCGATCGAGTGCCGCCCAGAGATCCACGGCTTTCACCCCGTGGTAGGGGATGTACTGCACCGGCGCGCGGACGCGCGCGATCGCTTCCTGAAAGTGCGTGTCGTTCGGCGGCATGATGGAAAACACTTCGACCTCGAGCCCCGCCGCCTCATGCGACGCGATCTCCGCCACGACGAACGTCTCGGAGTAGCGCGGATAGCGCTTGACCACGTATCCGACGCGCGACGGCCCTGACGGCCCCGATCCCCCCAACGGCTTCCCCCGGTTAGGCAGCATCGGTCGCCTTCGTGACCAGCTCTGCGAGGAGCTGTGGGACGCGGGTGAGCCCGTTGAGGTCGACGCGCCGCCGAGCCGCCAGGGGCGGCGTGCGCTCGCGGGCGAGCCAGTCGCTCAGCGCGGTGGACGTCAGGTCGGCGGGATGGAGCACATCGACGAGGCCAAGCGCCTGGAGGCGCTCGGCGCGGATGAGCTGCTCGCGGCGCGGCTCGACGCGCGGCACGATGAGCGCCGCTTTGCGGAACGACAGCACCTCGCAAATGGTGTTGTAACCGCCCATGGCGACGATGTGATTGGCGCGCCGCACTAGGCGCGTGGGTTCGGAGAGAAATCGGACGATTCGCCGCCCGGGACGGCCCGCCGTCGCGCGCGCGATGCGCCGCCGCACGTCGAGGGGCATGCTGGGACCCGTCACCAACACCCCGTTCGTGTCGGCCGGGAGCTCCGCCTCGGCGAATGCCTCGGCGAGCTGCGCGCCGTCCTGGCCGCTCCCCACGAGGCAGAGCGCGAGCGGACCCGGTGGGAGCCCGAGGGCCGCGACCGGATCCCCGTGCTGACCGCCGGCGTAGCGCGTCCGCGCCCGCTGATCGAGGTAGCCCGTGTAGCGCACTTTGTTCGCCACGTCGGGCGTGAACGCATATTCGCGGACGGCATCGTACACGGCCGGGTCGCCGTACACCCACACGGCGTCGTAGTAGCGGCGCACCGCCTCGTCGTTCTGCGCGCGTGTCCACTCGCCCTGCAGCGTGACGGGATCGTCGAGAATGTCGCGCAGTCCAAGCACGAGCCGTGTCCGGCCCTGGGCTCGCAACGTTTCCAGGGCGAGATCCAGCTCGCGGAGTGCGCCGCGGGGCACGTTGTCGACGATCAGGACATCGGGCGCAAATGCGTCCAGCGCGGCGGCGGCCGTGCGCGCGCGCACGGACAACAGATCGTCCAGGGAGACGTCGAGATGACGCGGGCGGTACTGCCCGCCCAGGTCCTTCCATAATGAAGGCAGCGCGACACAGTCCACGCCGGTCGCCCGAGTGACCAGACTGGCTTCTCGTGCCCCGGCGATCATGAGCACCACGGCCTGGAGGGGCGAATGCTGCAGGGCCTGCGCCAACAGCAGGTTTCGGCGCATGTGTCCCAGCCCCATCGTGTCGTGGGAATAGAGCGCAACGCGGTACCGTCGCGGCTTTATCGACTTCACAAGACGACCTCGATCAGCGCTGGAGACGGGGCGCGTGCCACGAAGCGAGTCAGTGTGGTGCGATTTGCGCCATCGACCTTTCAGCTGCCCCGCGATATCAATCCCCTGCTTCGCTCGTGGACTGGCGGTGACTGCTATCACCGGCCGTTGGGGCGCGCGTCCTTTTAGGGAATTTGCTGATGGGATATCAACGGGGTGGTGAAACGAGTGCGGCGATTGCTACCACCCCGCGTACTGGGCCAGGATGTCCGAATACGCCGTCGAGCCGACGAGCTCGAGGCCCTGCCAGCCGTAGAACGTGTGACGCGGCCAGAAGCACTCCATTGCGCCGGCCGCCACCCGCGTGCTTCCCCAGAGTGACGCGCCGACGCACGGCGCTTGCGGGATCGCACGGGACCAGATGTTCTGCTGTGGGAACAGCACTGGGAAGCGGTAGAACCGGTCGTTCTGATCGCACGTGTCCGAGCCCGCGAGCCCGCCTGCGTCGCAATCCTCGCGTGTCGAGTAGTTCCCGTGTTTCCCTTCCGCCACCCAGATGACGGGGGCGCCCCGCACCGTCCCGTCCACCCAGGAGAACGTGGTCGTCGGGTCGGGATACCAGATGCAGCGTTGGCCGGTCGGCGTGCCGCAGTGCGCCGAGAGGAAGATCTGGCGGGTAACCCAGCGCCGCGTCGTGTCGTTGAACTGCACATCGACGATGAAGAACTCCGAGTCGCCGTCGTGACCGTCGGCGAAGCAGCCGGGACAAGGGCCTTGGCTGGGCGAACCGCAGTCCCAGTAATAGGCCGGCAGATAGGCGATGCGGACGACTGTGTTCGACCCGTCGTGATACGGCTGCACCCCGTAGTAGTACTCACCGCCCTGCCGGCCGACGCCCGCGTCGTAGTTGCAATCGCGGGCGACCTCGAGGCCCGGCGCGAACGCCGCCGCCAGGGCGTCTTCGCACCTGTTGTCCATCGTGTCGCCGTCGGGATCCCATTTACCCAGCGCGCGGGCTTCAAGGCACCGGGACTGATTCCAGCCGGGGACGAACAGACCTTCGGCCGCTGATCCGCGATCCGTCAGCGGCGTGCCGGCGAGCACGAAGCTCGGCGCAGTCGTCGTGTCCCGGCCGCAGGCGGCGAGGACGACCGTGAGCACGGCAACGAGCGAGCGATTCATGTGGAGGCCTCCCTGGAATTCACTACACCACAGGCTTCGTTCCAGTCACCCGTCGGACCAAAGCCATGCCGCCCCGCGTACGCCGCTCGCGTCGCCGTGGGCGGCGCGCACCACTCGGGTAGCGACGGGCTCGGAGGAGGCACCAGCTGCGAAGAGGTAGCGCGGAAGCAGCGCAGTCGTGGCTTCCGGCAGCCCGGCGATGTTCGACATACCCCCGCCGAGCACCACCACGTCAGGGTCGAGCACGTTGATTAGCCCGGCGAGCGCGCGGGCGAGGCGATCGTGGTAGCGGGCCAGCGCCCTGCAGGCGTCAGGGTCACCGCGCGCCGCGGCCTGGACGATCTCGGGACCGGAGAGCGCGCGACCCGTGAGTTGAGCGTGGTCGCGCACGAACCCGGGGCCCGACAGCCAGGTTTCGATGCAGCCGCGCTTGCCGCAGTAGCACGGTGGCCCGGGCTGCTCGGCGTCGCTCGACCAGGGGAGCGGATTGTGCCCCCATTCTCCCGCGATGAGGTTCGCACCCGCCAGCACCCGGCCGCCGGCGACGATGCCGCCCCCGACCCCGGTTCCGAGGATCACGCCGAAGATGACACGGGCGCCCGCGCCTGCGCCGTCGGTGGCCTCGGAGAGCGCGAAGCAGTTCGCGTCGTTCATGAGCCGGACCGGACGGCCGAGCCGGTGCTCGAGATCGCGACCCAGCGGCTGGCCGTTGAGCCACGTCGAGTTAGCGTTCTTCACGAGCCCTGTGCGCGGCACGACCGTGCCCGGGATGCCGACGCCGACGGTGCCAGTTCCGCCCGCGGCTTGTTCGAGCTCGCGCACTAGCGTCGTGATGGCCTCGAGGGAGGCCGCGTAGTCCCGCGGGGTGGCGATGCGGCGGCGGGCGATTTCCTCGCCGGTTGGCGAGAGCGCAATGGCCTCGATCTTCGTGCCGCCCAAGTCGATGCCGATGCGCACTCACGTGTCCTGGGATGGTCGTCATGGAAGTTAGCGATGGCAGAGTCATGAGGCGCGCGCTCTGGGTGACGCTCTATGCCATAGCCATGGCCGCCGTCGAGTCGGCGGTGGTGGTGTATCTGCGCGCCCTGCACCAGGGCACCGCCCCGCTCACCGTGCTGATGCACGAGATCCCGGCCCCGCTCATCGCAATCGAGCTCGGCCGAGAAGTCGCGACGCTGGTGATGCTCGTTGCGGTCGCGGCGCTCGCGGCGCGCAACGCGTGGGAGGGGTTTCTCTACCTCGCGCTCGCGTTCGGGGTGTGGGACATCTTCTACTATATCTGGTTGTGGGTCTTCATTGGCTGGCCACCCTCGCTGCTCACCTGGGACGTGCTCTTTCTGATTCCCGTCCCGTGGCTGGGACCGGTGCTCGCGCCCGTGATCGTGAGCCTCTGTCTGGTGGCCGGATCGCTGTGGCTGCTAGGCCGCTCGGCCCTGCGACTGTCTCCCCGGGCGTGGGTGCTCGCCAGTGTTGGCGCCGTGCTCGTGCTGCTGTCTTTCACGATCGACTACCACTATGCACTCATCCGCACTGATCCACCGCGGTTCCGGTGGGAAGTATTCTGGGCGGGAATCGTGATCGGGGTGGGCGGTCTGATTCGGGACTCACGGAGATCCGGAAACCGTTTATCCGTGTCCTGAAGGACCGGCTCGGCGAAAGCGGCAGCCCTTAAGGGCTGGTGTAGTCGCCGAGCCGCGGCTTCAGCCGACGGGCCAACTGACGACTACCGCACGCGCACCGCATCTGCCACCACCACGGCGCCCGCCGGCGCCCGCCGTAGCAGCACGACCCGATTCCACCCGGTGGGAAATGTCCACGTCCCCAACGTGTGCCAGGAGCCACCGCCCGTTCGCTGATCCCGAGACACGATCTGCAGCGTGTCACCCGCGGACGTGATCACAGCGTACGGCGCCTGTGGCTCGCGGTTGGTGCCGCTCGTCCAGCGGGCGTCGACCGTGCGGGTACCGGACGCCGCGACGTAGAACGAGAACTCGACGCCGTCCGTTGCGCTGGGACTCGTAGACGCCCAGTGGTAGCCGCCGCCGTAGTAGTCGGGCGTGGTGTCCGTGGCTTGCCAGCCGGCCGGCACCACGATCCGAGCGACCACCGAATCGTTGAACTGCGCCGAGTCGTCGACGACCAGCTCGCCGCACAGCGCCTGCACCCGGTGGATGTAGGCGATCCACGGCCAGTGGGGCCCCGGGTCCGTGCGGTCTGCGGGCTGCAGCTGTCCGTGGCCGACGATGTGCTGCCAGTCGCGCGGGATCGCGCGGTCACGCGTGATATCGCACACCAGCGCGGCCGAGCGGTCGAGCTGCGCCCGAGGGAAGGAATCCTGCGACACAAAGCCGGCGTGCTCGACTCCGACGGTGAAGTGGTTGCTTTGCACGCCGTTCCGCCAGCATTCATGCCGGCGATTCAACGTGCAGTCGTACAGCGCCGCGATGTGCCAGGCGCGATTCTGCTCGCGCACCAGCTGCGAGATCTCGCCCCCGTCTTCGTTCACGACGTAATGAGCGCTCACCTGCGAGGCGGGATTGTCGAGCCAGCTCCAGCAGCTCGCGTAGTTGCTCTCGCAGGTGTGGATGATGACCATGTGCGGCACGCCGGTCGAGTCCGCGGCGCGCTGGTCGAAGTTGGGCGACGGCCGCCAGATGGCGGATGGAAAATCGGGGCCACCGGTCGAGTCTGGAGGTGGGCAGGCGGTGGTTGCCTGCGCCGATCTCGCGACGCCTTGTGCCTGCGCGACGGCGGCGACGTATGCGGCGCGGCCCGCGGGCAGCTCGATCCCGCTGAAGCGCGCGGCGGCCGCATCCCAGTCACCGCGCGCATCGGCGGCGTAGGCAGCGAGCAGCGCCGCCGCGGCGCGGATGTTGGCCACGGGATCCTGACGCGCCGCCTCAATGGTCACGCCCGCGAGCGCGGCCCCCCGCTCGAGCGCAGCGCCCCTCAACCCCATCACGCCATAGGCGGCGGGCCGACCGGGAAACTCCTCAGCACCCCGCACCATTTGCCAGCGCGTCTCCACCCAGCCGACCCCTGAGAGCAGCGATGGCGACACGTGAAACTCGGCGCCGGCGGCGCGGAAAATGGAGTCTAACTGGGGGATAGGGGCTGGGGGCTGCGGATTCGGGGCGATGCGCGTGAGTCGCGCCGTGGCACACGGCTGCACGGGAGATGTGTGGCAACCGGTCGCGAGTGCGACGATCACCAGCCCCGCGCCGCGGGTTCTCACGGCACGTTTCTCACGTCCAGCACGACGCGCGCCGGTCCGGTCAGCTCCGAGACGCGATACTCGGACGGTGCGGCGATGCCGAGGACCCACGCGACCTGTCCCTCGAAATCGCAGACAAGCGTCAGCTCCCGGACGGCCGGCAGTCCGGGCGCGCGCTGACGCTCGGCGGGAGCGAGATTGCCGTGCTCGTCGTGCGCCTGGGCGGGCTCGAAGCGCACGATGAGGCGCCCCGTGCCCGCGACCGCGACGGGATCGCCTGAGCCGCAGCGCTGCACCGGCTTCGTGGTGTACTCCACGCGGTAGCCGGGCACGCTGTCGCCCGTGAACTCGAACACGACGCGATCGTAGCCGGGGCTTGCCCCCGTCCCAGTCTCGACGTGTCGGAGCACGGGACGCGCGACGCCGGGCCGGAACGATCGGACGCGTTGCACAGGCGCCATCGTGCCCGCGAAAGCTGTGTCCTGACTCGGTACCCGCGACTCGCTGGGGTGTTGGGCGGCGGACCGGGGCTGGGAGCGGCATGCGAAGATGGTCGTCGCAAGCACGACCAGCGCGACGGCGGTGGATGAGGTCATGGGCGGATTATACCCTGAGGGGTAGTGAACTCCTCCATTAGATGACTTGATGGTAAGGTCCGTGTCCTGAAGGACCGGCTCGGCGAAAGCGTGAGCCCTTAAGGGCTCGTGTAGTGGCCGAGCCGCGGCTTTAGCCGACGGATAAGTCTCGCGTTCAAGTGATTCTTCTCGCGTTCCTTTGATACGCTCCAACTCACCTTCTCCTCCCATCGTATCGCCGCGAAGCGGCAGTGTGTGTGGGGTCACTCGTCTTGGCCTTCGGGATTGCCACGAGCGCTAGCCACGTGCTGGTGTGGCGAAACTGGTAAACGCAGTGATCTCTCACATCACTGGACGAAAGTCCTTGCGGGTTCGAATCCCGTCACCAGCACCCCTCGCCTACCTATTGACTCGGCAGATTCTATTGCCGATGTTTTCTATCGTGAGAGGTCACCGCGTAGCCAGTTTCGCTACGTGCGAAAGCCGGGGAGCGAGAGCCCTCCGGCTTTCGTGTTTCCGTTGAAACGCCGGCCCGGCGAAGGCGTGAGCCCTTAAGGGCTCGTGTAGTGGCCGAGCCGCGGCTTTAGCCGACGGGTTCGAGTCCCACCACCAGCACCCTCGCTTACCTATTGACTCGGCCAGTTACTCGGCCGATGTTTGAAATACTTGTGGGGTCTCTGCGTAGCCAGTTTCGCTACGCCAAGAAAGCCGGGGAGCGAAGCTCTCCGGCTTTCGTATTTCCGTGCGTTGAAACGCCGGCTCGGCGAAGGCTTCAGCCCTTAAGGGCTGGCGTAGTGGCCGAGCCGCGGCTTTAGCCGACGGTTAAATTCAAACCCGTGGATGAACTTCTGCGCTAAGGACCGTGTCCGACGGAACGATGAGCGACCACGTAGCGTTGTGGGGAGCATAACCTTTTGGAGATTCCATGTCGCAGACAATCCTCGTCACGGGCGCCTCGTCCGGCATCGGCCAGGCGACGGCACGGCTACTCGCGGAGCGCGGGTTCAAAGTTTTCGGCACGGCGCGCAAGCCTGAGAGCGCACAGTCGCAGGGAGTTAGCATGGTCGCGCTCGACGTGCGCTCGGACGAGTCGGTCCGTTCCTGCGTCGCGCAAGTCGTGGCCAAGGCCGGACGCCTCGACGTGCTCGTCAACAACGCGGGGTACTCGATCACGGGCGCCGCGGAAGAGACGAGCGTCGACGAGGCCAAGGCGCAGCTCGAGACTAACTTTTTTGGCGCGGTGCGGATGGTGAACGCGGTGCTTCCGGGGATGCGCGCGGCCGGCGCGGGCAAGGTCATCAACATCAGCTCGCTCGCCGGCAACACCGCCATTCCCTACAGCGCCTTCTACTCGGCGAGCAAGTTCGCGCTCGAGGGATATTCCGAGTCGCTGTGGTACGAGGTCCGCCCGTTTGGCATCAGCGTGAGCCTAGTCGAGCCCGGATTCGTCAACACCCCGATCGTCGAGGCTTCGCCCGCGGCCGCACGGCCGCTTCCCGCGTACGACGCGAGCCGCAAGAGTATGCTCGCGGCGTTTGGTCACGCCCTCAAGGCCGGCATCCCGCCTGAGCAGGTGGCGCGGCGCGTACTCCAGATCATCGAGCAGCCGAATCCGGGATTGCGCTACCGCGTGGGCGCGCAAGCGACATGGTTGCCGCGGCTGCGGAATGTCGTGCCGTGGAACGTGTACGCGGCGGGAGTGCGGAAGACGTTCGCGGTGTAGTTCGCGCTTCGGTGTTCGTGTTATTCCGTGCGTTGAAACGCCGGCTCGGCGAAGGCGTGAGCCCTTAAGGGCTCGCGTAGTGGCCGAGCCGCGGCTTCAGCCGACGGGCTACACTCCGCCCGACGATCATTTCTTTGGAGTCGTGAAGCTGCTGGGTTCTTAGCTACTCGAGGAGCGCCTGCACTTCCGCCGCCGCCGCCAGCCGGCGGTCGACGTGGTCCCCGATCGCCCGGGCACGCTCGAGCACCAGCGTCAGATCGGAGGGCGACCCCATGCCGGACTGCCGCTTCACGAGGGCAAGGCGCAGGTGTTCGAGCGCGGCCACGGCTTCGGTGAGCGATTCACCCGTGTCGCCCCGTGCCCGCAGTGCCTCTGCCCCGGTCTCCAATCGCTCGAGCACGGCCGGGAGGTCGCGCGCCGGCCGCCGCTCCGCGTCCGGCAGCGCCTTATACACGGCGAGCGCCGAGCGTCCCAGCACGAGCTCGGTCGGCTCGACGGAGGGCAGCGCCGCGCGTGCAGTCGCCTTGAGGCCCCA
>WNGO01001761.1_pt1 | contig 18435 bp, 12 predicted proteins | sample 5400511 | NCBI WGS metagenome assembly WNGO01 (sample SAMN13153380, study PRJNA577476) | soil metagenome | isolation source: 20 cm soil or saprolite under Garry oak tree replicate 2 | place: USA:California | collected 2016-06-15 | reverse complement strand
GCATCCTTCGACGGCCCAGCCCGGGCGATCCGCTGCGCCTGCGCGATCACCGAGGCTGTGAAGGAGCTCGGGCTCGAGGTCCGCGCCGGCCTGCACACAGGCGAGTGCGAGCGGCTAAACGGCAAGGTCGGCGGGATCGCCGTTCACATCGGCGCACGAGTGGCGAAGGAGGCGCAGCCGGGCGAGGTCCTCGTCTCCAGCACGGTCAAGGACCTCGTCGCCGGCTCGGGGCTCCAGTTCGACGAGCGCGGCGCCGCCGAGCTGAAGGGCGTCCCAGGCGAATGGCGTCTCTTCTCAGTCGAAACTTGATCCGCGCGCCACGCTGGCGACCTCCGGGTTATTACACCTGCGGGCAAAAGACACAGAATGCTGTCCTTGGGGCGGCCGATGGGAGACCGGCTGGTGCATGAGCCTTGTCCTCGCAACGCTCGCCGCCACCCTCGGGTGCGCCGGTCAACGATCAACGCAGGCGAGCCCCCGGCTTGCCGCGCCGGCCACGGTCGGACTCCTCCCTCTACCGCGGAGCGCTGTTCGCGAGTGCCGGAGAGTTCAAGCCTCGGTCCGCTTTACCGTCCTATGCCCTCGTCGCCTGCCCCGACGTCAGGGGTTGGTTCACCGGCGGTGCGGATCGGATTCGAACAGCGGTTCGAGGCAGACCAAACGGTGCGATAGCACCCGAGCTCAAGGTGTTTCACCGAAGCCGAGTTGCGGCCTCACGCGCTCCGATTAGGCGTGCGAAAAGCCCTCGACTTGCTCAAGCTCGTTGGTGACACCCTCGAAGCCGCGGATGAGCCCTTCAGGGGCGTCCCGTTTGGTATCTGCTGAGACGTGCGTGCGCAGAAGTCTCCCGCTAAGAGGTGATGGCTGACAGTTTCACGTCATCGTTGCGAACGCAACCGGCGAGATCACGACGGTCACCTCTCCGACTCGGCCGTCGTCTTTACGTCGCCTTTACCCACTCTCTTTACCTCGCATTTACCCACTCAAGTGTGAGGTGTGGGTGCCTGCGGAATCTACTTCTATGCAGCATTTTTCTACCTAGGAAAGGGGTCTCGAATGCGCAAGGCACTAATAGCTCTCGTAACGGCCGGCCTTGTACTGCTGCTTGCGAGCGTCGGCACTGCGGCGACGCCGCAGACGGTGACGATCTCGGCCTCGCGGCCAAGTGTCGTCTTCGGCAAGAGCGTCACTCTCTCGGGCAAGGTCTCAAACAGCAAGGCGGGCGAGAACGTGAGCGTGCTCGCTGAGCCGTTCGGGACAACGGCCTTTGCGGCGCTCGCAACCGTGCAGACCGTCTCCGGCGGTCACTGGTCGGAGGTGGTCAAGCCGACGATCGAAACCTCCTACCAGGCGAAGTGGAAGAGCGCGACCAGCTCGACCGTCAGCGTCAAGGTGCGGCCGCTGATCACGCTGACGCTCGTCAACCAAACGACGGGGCGCTTCTCGACCAAAGTGTCGGCGGCGCGGTCGTTCGCCGGCAAGTTCGTGCTCGTTCAGCGGCTGACCTCGACCGGCGTCTCGACGCTGAAGCGGGTGACGCTCGATGCGAACTCCGCGGCGAGCTTCGGCGTCCGCTTGCACGTTGGGCGCTCGCGGCTGCGGGTTGTGATGCCGAGCTCGCAGACGGCGCCCGGGTACATCACCGGCACGAGCAACGTGGTCACGGTGAGTCACTAACGACAAACGGGGCTGGCGCGAGAACGCGCCAGCCGTTTCGGGGAGCGCGGTCCTTGCTGCGGCCGCGCTCCGAATCTTTCTGTTGAGCAAGACTATTTCTCGATGTCGGCTACTGAGTGCGTCGAGAGGCCAGCTTTTTCGGTCTCCCACCGCTCGTCCGGCGGAGTCGGTGATTCAGAGCTCGATCTACGCAGAGGTTCAGTCCAGGCACCGGCACCGCCCGCCCTCAGCGCAAAGCTCGGGTGACAATTCCGAACGCCGGGCCACATCAGTTTCCATCGTCTCCATCTCGTCCTGGTCGCGCGCCAGCCCACCTCCCGGTTCTTCCACGGCCGGCTTGGGAGCTTGTTAGACCGGCGTTCGCACGGCGACGAAGTCGGCTGACGCAAGCACGACCGCGCCGTCCAGTTCGCGCGCGAGCTCTTCGGCAGTGAGGTAACGCTTGAACACGCGGTGCTCCGAGCCACCGACCAGCCGCCGGAGCTCCCACCACTCTCGGTCCCGGCCGAGCCTCCAGGCCTGCTCGAGGACGACGAGTCCGCGGGACACGCAGTGCGTCGGCGACGAACTCGACTCGTGCGGCAGCCGTCTCGATGTGCGAGTAGACGTTGCTGGAGAATGCAAGGTCGAACGCGCCGTCGGCGAATGGCAGCGGTGGCACGTCGGCGCGGACGAGCTCGACGCCGGGCAGACGAGCCAGCGCGAGCTCCAGCACCTCCGCGCTCTGGTCGACGCCGACGACGCTGCCCCTCAGGTGCCGGGTCAGGAAGCCGGTCCCGCAGCCGATGTCGAGCATCCGCCCCGCCGGCAAGCTCGCGACGAACCGCTCGACCGTCTCACGCTCGGCCTCGTCGAACGCCTCCCACGAGGTCGCGTCGTACTCGGCCGCCCGGCGAGCGTAGTACTCCTTCATCCGCGTGTACTTACCGCCAGTCGCTTCGAGCTTTGCCGAAGCGTCTTTCGCCAGACATCGCCGGCGCTGACTGTTGCAGCCGAAAGACGACACGCAGGTCGTCGTTTCGCGAGTAGGACGGGGCGCACGGGATCACTGAGGGGAGAGGGGGATCAGCAGTGCCCGTTACAGCCGTTTCGCCCACGCCCCGTCACGCCTTGCTAGTGCTGCCACGTCTTATCGGCGCGCTACCCGCCCCCGTGAGCCGGCCCGCGCCCGAGTTGTGCGGCCCACGTACGCGCGCAGGCGGCGCGCAAGCTGGTCGTGGCCGCCTTGCCCTGGCGCGCTGCGGAGGACGAGCCGTTGCTGCAGCGGTACGATCTCCCGGACATCCGACACCGGAACTACGAGCGTGCGGTTGCGGAAGACGCCGCCCCGGACGAGGAGCTCATCAGGCCGATCGAGCCGCGCGCCGAACCGAACCGCCTCGACCAGGCCAAGACGCCCAGTCGGGGCGTCGACCCTAAAGCCTTCGCAGCGACAGAGCCAGTAGTCGTGATCCCAAGAGAGGGGTCGGGGAAACTCGAGGTGGCGAGACATCAGCACTCCTTGCTCCGAGAAGGTCCTGCTCAGTCGAAGGAGTAGGAGCGCGAAGCTGGTCTGCGCGAGTGGTTGCAGCAGCCAGGAACGACTACTTCTCGCTGTGGCACGTGAAGGGTAGCGCGATCACGCAGCTGATGGTGGCGAACAGTCCAGCAGCGAGACGTTTCACCCCGCGCGACGGCAAGATCGCGCACGCACTCGACGACGCACGCCGCGGCGATCCGCTGCCGAAGGCCGTGCCCGCTCGACGACGAGCCCTCTGGCCGATAGGTCACCAGCCGCGAACTCCGACGCGCCTGACACTCAGAGCATCTCGTCGCCTTTCCGCCAAATGACGACACGGCGGCCTATCTGCGTTGACGAGCGCCTACCGGTCGCGTTTCGTCGCAGGCCCGTGCCTCCCACATGCACTGCCCAGGCAGCTGGGGCACGGTCGAAGACGACAGTCGCCTTCGCACTGTCGCCACTTGTGTCGCTTGCTCGGAGCCGTCAATCCCGCTGCCGGTGCGGGTTCAGGGCTCAGACTGTCGCTCTGTCGCTCGGTCGGTCACCGACAGAGAAAGAGCGTCCCTTCCTCAGATGGGGACAAACTGGGTACAAAAAATTCGCGTCAGTTCAGGCAACACACGCTGGTGCAGCTTGCACGTCTGCGAGGTGCCCGTCGACGTCCTCGCACGGCGGCGTAAGACGCGAGCGGCTTAACGTGTCGAGTGTCCGCGAGCGTGGAATCACCAATTCGTGCGACTGCTCGGCCACCTGAGCGAAGCGGACATCCGGCACTACGTTTCTGGAGCACCGAGCGAGGACGCGGACCGGCACGTAAGACTCTGCGTGTGCTGCGCACAGCAGCTCGCGGTTGCGGCCATCGGCGCCGTCTGGTGGGAGCGGCGAGGCCCCCTGGGCCGCCTCGTCCGGATCGACAACTCGCGGGCCGTCGAACAACTGCTCGCCGAAATCGCGAGAGAACAGCGACGTGACGCTGCCTGACAACTCACATCCGGCTCATGCGGGGCGCCGCTTTCGTGAGCGGACCTCGGCTTGGAGAAGCTGACCGCCGGCCGAAGCGGTCGGCGGTCAGCGAAGGTGTTGGCTGCGCGCCTGCCGGTTTCTTCTCGTTAGGCGTTGTCGGTCGCGGGCTCCGGAAGGGGTTCGCGGCCGGGGATGAAGAGCGCCTTGCGCGTCCAATGGGGCATCCACCAGTTGGCCCGTCCGAGGAGTCGCATCAGCGCCGGAACGAGGAGGGCGCGGATGACAGTGGCGTCGAAGATGATCCCGGCTGCAAGCCCGATCGCGAACTCCTTGATCTCGAAGCCGGGACTCGAGGCGGTCGGTGGAGCCCGTCTCGTCGTAGGCCTCGCGCATGCGGGAGAGCATGAAGACCTCGTAGTCCATCGAGAGCCCGTACAGGAACGCGAAGATCATCAGCGGAATCCAGGCCGTGATCGCCTGCGTGGCGGTGATGTTCCAGAGCGAGGAACCGTGGCCCTCCTGGAAGATGAAGACGACGATTCCGAACGCCGCGGCCAGCGAGACGAGGTTGAGGAGCGCGGCCTTGATCGGCAACACAATCGACCTGAAGGCTCGGGCGAGCAGGATCAACGTAAGAATGAGCACGAACGCGAGCACGTATGGGAAGTTGCCGTAGACGGCGTGCACGAAGTCGCGATCGACCGCGGGAACGCCGGCAAGGGTTGCCTCGGTCCCGGTCAAAGCGTCGTTCGAGCGGTTGATGATCCCCTGGATTCCCGGTGCGGCGCCGTCGATCGCAGGGAAGGCCTCGACGAGCGAGTCGCTGCCGCTGCGCCAGGACTGAGGCGCCGCGGCGCCGGCGATGCCCGGGACCTTGCTCAGCTTGGCGGCGACCGCCTGCGCGTTGCCGCCGTGCTCGACGAGCACATCGAACGGCTTCATCACGCCGGGACTGATGCCGGCGTCGGCGAGCATCTGCCGTCCGGCGATCGCGGTGCCGCTGCCCGGAAAGTTCTTCAGCTGCGACTCATTCGGATTCAGCTGCGTGCCGATGCCGACGAGGACCGCCACGATCGTGATCCCCGCGATGGCGACCGGCCAGGGACGCCGGAGCACGAATCGCGCCCAGCGGCCCCAGGCCCCGTCCTCCGGATGGCCACGGTCGACGAGCCGCTTCGGCAGCACCCGCACGCTGTTGATCCGCGTCCCGAGCGTCGCGAGGAGCGCAGGCAGCAGGGTGATCGCGGTGATCACTGAGACCGTCGGGATCAGCATTCCGCCGATGCCGATCGAACGGATAAACGGCAGCGGGATCACAATCAGTGAAAGCAGTCCGACCGCGACGGTGGAGCCGGAGACGATCACCGAGCGACCTGCGTGCGTCATCGTCTCGACGAGCGCGGTCTCGACGTCCTCGCCCTCGCGAAGCTCGTCGCGGAAGCGGAAGATCATCAGCAGCGCGTAGTCGATCGCGACTCCCAGCCCGACAAGTGCGATCAGGAACTGGACGATGATCGAGACGTTCGTGATGTAGGTCAGCGCCCACACAAGGGTGAAGGTGTTGAGGATCGACGCCACCGCGACGGCGATCGGCATCAGCACGGCGGGCAGCGTGCCGAAGACGAAGAGCAGGATCACGAGCGCGCCGAGGCCTCCGATCATGGCCTCGAGCAGCACGCTCGGGCCGCCGCCTCCATGCGTGCTCGCCTCCTCGAGCGGGTCATGGCCGGTCACCTGCACAGTCGTTCCGGCCGGCAGGCCGGCCGCCGCGGCCGTGCGCATGCGCTCGGCACCGCTCTTGGTGTCGAACTTGGCGAGGCCGAGCGGGTAGACCTCCTCGAAGGTCGTGTGCCGGTCGCGCGAGACGTAGATCAAGCTCCCGGTGGAGAAGTACGAGCTCGTCCGCGCGCCCGGCATAGTGCCCGCCGCGCGCTGCATCGCCTCCTTGATCGCGTCGCTCTTCGTGGCGTCTCCGCTGGTGTGGAAGACGACGACGTCGGGCGGGCGGACGCCGCTCCCGAACGCCTTCAGCGTCCGCTGGTTCGCCTCGTACGCGGACTTACCGGGAATCGAGAAGCTCTGGTACCAGCGTTTCGAGACCTGGCCGGCGGCGAAGCCGCCGAAGAGCGTGAGAACGACCCAAACGACGATGATGGCGCGTCGGTGACGAGCGACGGTGTGAGCGAGGCGGGCTAGCAACAGATCTCCTTCCGGTCGGACAAGGTCAGGACGTTACAGACGCTGAAAGTTTTCTGCAACTGTAAAAGTTCGGTTACAATGGGCACGTGGGCCTGCGCGAGTCGAAGAAGCTGCACACGCGGCAGGAGATCGCCGACCGGGCGATGGAGCTCTTCGCGCAGCGGGGCTTCGACGCCGTCCACGTCGCCGAGGTCGCAGCCGCCGCAAACGTCTCCGAGAAGACGGTTTACAACTACTTCCCGACCAAAGAGGATCTGTTCTTCGACGAGGTCCCGGCGCGGGAGGCGGCGCTGGTCGCGGCGATCACGGGCCGACGGCAGGGCGAGTCGATCCTCGCGGCGCTGCGGCGACTCCAGTCCGCCGAGTGCCCCCGCCTGTGCAGCCCCGGGTTCGCGACCTTCGCGCGGATCATCGAGGAGTCCACCGCCCTGAAGGCGAAGGAGCTCGAGGTGATGTCGCGCTTCGTGCAGGTGCTGACAGTCACTCTTCAGGCGGAGCTGACTCTCGACGAGCGGGACGCGCGCATCGCCGCAGGGCTTCTCGTCAGCATCCACCGGCAGCTCTTTCGGGGAGCCCGCAAGCAGGCACTCGCCGGCAAGCACGGGCCGTCGGCGACCCGGCGCCTGCGCGCCGACCTCGACCGTGCCTACCACCTCCTCGAGCACGGACTCGGCGAGCTGGAACGACCCGCGCAAGACCTCGACGCAATCCATACGGCATAAGACCGCCCGGCTGCCGCAGACTCATCGGTCGACCGACAATCGCTCCTGACACCTCTTAATAACGAAAGGCCCCGTTTCCAGGGCCTTTCGCAGTAGCCGGGGCAGGATTTGAACCTGCGACCTCCGGGTTATGAGCCGCCTCGATTATGTACACGCGTTCCGCCGTATTCCGCCGAAATGCAGGATCGGAGCCAGTTTTCGGCGGCGGCCGTGCATTTAGGCGGAACACGGTGACATCGCCGCGGAAGCGCGATGCTTGCAGAACGCTTGCAACTCGAGCCGATTCCAAGCCTTACTGAGACCCCCTCCATGGTAAGGAATGCCATGAAGAAGGGCCTCCCGCGGAGCGATGCCGCGCGTCCTCGGTAGACGAAGGGAGGCCCGTTGCAATGTTGTACGCCGGTTTGGATCTCAGTCGCAAGCGTCTCGACTTCCATCTGCTCGATCGCGAGGGTGTGACGGTCGAGGATGGCGCCGCGCCGCCGGATGCTGATGGCCTGCACTCGCTGACGGCGCGACTCGATCGTCACGGCGAAACGATCCGCGCCGCGATCGAGTCGATGAACGGCGCGCGTTTCGTGCACGACCGGCTCGAGCTGGCGGGCTGGCAGGTCGAGATCGCCGATGCGCAGGAGGTGAAGGGACTGGCGCCGCTCGCCTGCAAGACCGACCGGATCGACGCCTGGGTGCTGGCCGAGCTTTCCCGCCGCGATCTCGTGCCGGCGATCTGGCTGCCGGACCCGCGCGTGCGCGCTGAGCGCGAGCGGGCGCGCTGGCGTCTGCATCTTGTCCGTCATCGCTCGAGCTTGAAGCAGCGCGTGCACGCGGTCTTGCTCACGCACGGCAAGCCCTGCCCCGTCTCCGACCTCTTCGGTCTGCAAGGCCGCCAGCTGCTCAGCCGGCTCGGTCTGCCGGAGCCGTGGCAGGGCACGATCGAGGCCAGCCTGCGGCTGATCGACGAGCTCGATCGCGAGATCAGCGAGTGCGAACGTGAGCTGCGCCGGCTCGGCGCCGACCACCGCTACGTCCCTTTGCTCTGCACCGTGCCCGGAATCAGCTGGGTGCTCGTCTACACGATCGCCGCGGAGATCGGCGACATCAGCCGCTTCGCAGCGCCGCAGAAGCTCGCCGGCTACAGCGGTCTCTGCCCGCGCGTCTACCAATCCTGCGAACGCGACCTGCGCGGCCCGCTCGCCAAACAGGGACCGCGCTACCTACGCTGGGCGCTCGTCGAGGCCGCCACCCACGCCTGCACCGCACCGGTCTACCGCGACCGCTACCAGCAAACGAAAGCGCGGATCGGCAAGCAACGCGGCGCCAAGGTCGCCCAGATCGATCTCGCCCGGCGGCTGTCCAAGGCGATCTGGCACATGCTCAGCCGCGGCGAACCCTTCGCTCCCAAAGGCGCCACCGACCCCCTGGCCGCCTGACGGTCCTTAAGGAGATGCGCCACCGGAGCGAACTCCAATCGGCCTTGTCCTCCCCCTCGAGGAGGCGATAGAGAGATGAGCCCAGCTCAACTCCCACCGCTACAGCCCCCGCCCTGACTGGGCGATACAGACAACCAACGCAGTTGACGCACGGCCCTTCTTCATAGAGAGGGGGTCGACAGTTCAAGTCCACCAGAGGCCGAGCCTTCATCTCCTCCGCCGCCCCGCCGCGCCGCGATTGAAGATCAGTTCTTTGTCGATTAACCGCCGTTTTTGCGTGAGCTGGTGGACTCGACCCTCGGCCAGACGCGGAAACGCCGCGCGGCCCTGGCCCTACGTCTTGACGACCCCGCGGGCACGGGACGACCTGATCTGTCACCGACGATGGGTAGTGACCCTCGCGCCGCAGCGTTGGCCGTCGTCGTCGCGGAGCCGCTGAATCGCCGGCGGGTCGAGCCGGAGTAGCTCCGGCACGCTCACGAGCCGCAATCCGCGGCGCGCTAGCCAGGGCAGCAGACGGCGCACCGCCACCAGCGTCCACGGGTGGATGTCGTGCAGGAGCACGATCGATCCGGGCTGCACCGCGCTTTCGACGGTCCGCACGACGGACTTCACGGTCGCCCCCGGAAGGCCGTCGCCACTGTCGACGCTCCAGCGCACGTCGAGCATGCCGCTCCGGCCGACGAGCCGGTCGAGGCGCGGGGTCGTCAGGCCGTACGGAGGGCGGAAGAGAAGGACTTCGCGGCCGGAAGCGGCCGCAATCGCACGTCTCCCGGCGGTGATCTCCCAGGCGGCTGCGTCGTAGCGGAGCGAAGGCAGCCGCGGGTGCGACCAGGTGTGGTCGCCGACGGCTCCGAGCCGCGCTTCGCGCGACGCGAGGTCAGGCCAGTCGGCCAGCCGATCGCCGACGAGGAAGAAGGTCGCGGACGCGCGGGCGCGTCGGAGCAGCTGGAGAAGCGGCAGCGTGTAGGGGCTAGGGCCGTCGTCGAAGGTCAGGGCCACGTCGGGCAGTCGCCCCGCGCCGCAAAAGACGGGTCGGCGGAGCGCCGCCAGGCGCTCGACCGCCCGCTCCTGGGCGAGCGCGAGCGCGGCTGGGCTCAGTGACCCATCCCCGACCGGCAGGCGATCAGGCTCGGCGCGGACAGCGCCGGCGCCTGCGAGCAAAGCAGCGAGCAAGACCGGCGCGACCAGCCGGAGGTTCCTCGGGTTGCCGGTTCGCGATGGCGGCACGAGCGAAGCGTAGAACGCAATTCATCGGTAGGCGGTCCGGCCGCGACTCGCGATAATGGGCGGCCATGCTCGTGCGAATCGGGGTCGTCGCACTCGCCGGCATGCTTGGCGTGCTCGGCTCGATGCTGATCACGCGGGAATCGCATGCCTCGGTCGGTCTCTCCGACGGCTCGACGACGACGACGGTCGTGTCGACGACGGCCGAAACGACGACCGGCCTGTCGACGGCCGTCTCCACGTCGACGGCCCCGGTGCTGCCGCCGTCCCCGCCCGTGGCGGTGCCGGTCAGGCGCGCGGTCGGGCGCGGCTGCGTCACGGTCGGCGGTGTCATGATCCTCTTGCCTGGCCGCCGGCCGGTCGTGCTGAACCCACTCGCGGATCGCGTTCACATGCGCGCGAGCACCGGCGCCTTCGTCTTCCCGAGCGGCGGTGCGGTCGTCAGGACGGAAGGAGTGGCCGTGCGCGCCGGTAGCTGCCGCGGCGGCAGACGTGCGAGCGGTCGTTCGAGCGTCGCCTCGCCGTCGCTCTTCGGCGGTGCCGTGAGCGCGAGCGCGACCTCGCTGACCGTGCGTGCGGGCCGAGCGCAGGCGGGCGTGCAGAGGCTTCGCATCGGCGGGAAGCCGCTCGTCCTCGCCGCTGGAGCGCGGGCGCCGATCGCCGGTTGGGGCTATGCCACAAAAGGGGAGCGGCGAGAGCTTGGCGCCAGCGGCGAGCTGCAGACGGCGCTGGCCGTGCATCTGCTCACGGCAAACGCTGGCCTGCCGACCGGAGCGATCGTCGCGGTCGGCTTCTCCGTGAGTCCGAAACCCGCGCCGGCGGCGCCGCCCCGGCGCGGGCACGTGCTCCGGCACCCGCGCACGGCGCACCACGCTCGACCGCAGAAGCGGGCGATCGGCACTCGCGGGAATCACGCGAGGCACCGCCGCGCCCTCAGCCCGCGCGAGCGGCGGCGCCGCCTGCTGGCGCGGTTGCGGCACGCACACCGGCCGCTGACGCTAACGCCGCCGCTCGGCCTGCAGCACTACGTCTTCCCGGTTGCCGGACCTGCCTCCTTCGGCGATAGCTACGGCGCCGCCCGGAGCGACGTCTCCTGGCATCACGGCGACGACATCTTCGCGCCGCTCGGAACGCCGGTCGTCGCTGTCTCGGACGGGACCCTGAACCGGGTCGGCTGGGAGCGGCTCGGCGGCTGGCGCCTCTGGGTGCGCGATCGGCTCGCCAACGAGTTCTACTACGCGCACCTCTCCGGCTATACGGGGACGGCGCTTCGAGGAACGCGCGTGAGAGCAGGTCAGGTGCTCGGCTTCATCGGCGACACCGGCGACGCCTTCGGGACGCCGTTCCACCTCCATTTCGAGATCCACCCTCGCTCGCTGCTCTCGCTCCGCTATGACGGCGCCGTCGATCCGACTACGTATCTCCAGCACTGGCAGCGTCTCAGCCATGTCCGCGGATCGCGCCCGCTCCACCCCACCCTCCCCACCGGGACCTCCCGCGCGCAGGCGATCTACGTCTATCGCGAGCTGCTCGCGGCGCGCGGCCTGATCCGGCGGCGGCCGTCGCCCCCACCGATCCGGCCGCGACCCCGCACCGACGGCGACTTCGGCTCGAGGCACGCCGTGCACCGAGACCCCGCCCAGACGCGACCGCGTGAGACGCAGAAGGCGACCGAGGCGCCGGCGTCGACGTTCGCGCTGGAGGGGATCGCCGTGGTGTTCCTGGCCACCCCCGCCGCGCTCGCCACGACGCTCTTTCGCCGCCGTAGCCGTTAGCGCTCGACCGGCGTGGCCCGAGCTAGTTCACCGGCTGGACGTGGGCCGTCGACGAGAGCGTGCAAAGCGAAGCCGGCTGGCTCGTCGGTCAGCTCGATCTGAGCAGATAAGGGAGCGGTGCTACGCGAGGTTTCTCGCCGGATCTGACTCATCACTCGGTCAGCGGTCTCTGAGCCGGCCCGGGCGACTTGCGGGTCAGCAAAGAAGGTCGTTCTTGTAGCCGTCGAGCGTGCTGTGCGGTGGGCAGCGCCTGCGCGTCATTGATCGGATGGGCGCCCAAAGTTTGGGAGACTTCCGTTGTCGGCCGTCTGCCCACCTGGGCTCACGAGCTACTGCGGCCGATAGGGGAGGTTCAGATGAGAGCTCTCTCGTTGTTGATCGGCTCGATCGTCGTCTCTGCCGTTGCCTTCACGAGCTCGGCGCTGGGCGTGGGCGCGAACGCACGCGTGACGCGGGACGACGCTGCCTCGAGCTACCTGCGCTACGACGGCTCGAGCGACGCGACAATGGCCGCCTGCAGCACGGGCAGGCGCTCGCAGAACGAGCCGACTGTGGCCGTCGACCCGCACAACACATCCGTGATCACTGCGGGTGCGAACGACTACTGCGCCGCGATCGTGAACGGCGACGTCTGGGCCGGCTACTACCGCTCGACGGACGGCGGCTCGAGCTGGCAGGACAGTCTCGTTCCGGGGTATCCCGCGGACACGTCTGCCGGCGGCACCGCTTCGCCGGCGCACGGGTCATGCAGCGCCGCCGGCGATCCGAGCCAGGCGTTCGACAACGCCGGCCGGCTGTTCTACTCGTACATCTGCTTCAACCGGGGGAAGCCCGTCAACGGCGGCGTCTACGTCGCCCGCTACACGGACGACGGCGGCACCTACGACCGAACCGTGCTCGTGAAGAAGGGCGCGCCGTCGGCCCTCTTCAACGCGAGCGGGCTCTTCCAGGACAAGGACAACATCGCAGTCGACCAGACGAACGGCTCGCACTCCGGCAACGTCTACGTGGCGTGGTCGCAGTACACCGGGCAGGCCGGGAACAACGCGGTCCTGGTCTCCCGCTCCACCGACCACGGGCTGACGTTCTCGCAGCCGGTCCGCGCGACGCCGGTCGCACTCGGCACCGCGTCCTTCGCCGACCTCGCCGTCGGCCCGGACGGAGCGGTGTACGTCACCTTCATCAACTATCCGTCCACCTCCAACCCGAGCACCGGCATCTGGCTCGTGAAGTCGACGGACGGCGGCGTGACCTTCGGCCCGCCGGCGCTCGTGGCCTCGATCGTCCAGTTCGACTCGAGCCAGTTCAGCGGCAACGGCGCCTCGGACTGCGGCGACGGGCCGTTCGCCTGCCCGACCGGCTTCACCTTCTCGCGCTTCTTCAGCTCGTCCGCGGTCGCCGCCGATGCCACCGGTGTGCACGTGGTCTGGGCTGCGAGGACCGCGGAAGGCGGCCAGTCGAAGATCTTCGTCCGCAACTCTCCGGACGGCGTCAGCTGGCCGACTCCTGCGGCGACGATCGACACGGTCGCGGCCGGCCACCAGTGGTTCCCAGACATCGCCTCGAGCAGCGGCGCGATCAGCGTCGTCTTCTACGACTCGCGTGCCGACCCCGCGTATTCGGCGGGCCGTCCGCCGGGGAACACCGCCTCCGGCGCGAACTCCGGCGACGTCGTGAACACGTACGTGGCCCAGTCCTCGAACGGCGGCGTGAGCTGGAGCGAGACCCAGGTCTCCTCGGTCGGGAGCAACTTCGGCTGGGAGACGCACGGCTCGCGCCGGGACGGCTTCTGGGGCGACTACCTCTACATCTCGGCAGTCGGAGGCACGGTGAAGGCCGCCTGGACAGACTCCCGCGACCTCGTGCCCGGCACGGATCCTCGCGAGACCGGTGCCGACGACGACGCGGACGGCTTCGACGTCTACCAGCCGTGCACGTACGTGCCGAACGACATCAATGCCGCCTCGTACTCGTCGCCGCTCATCAGCGATCCCTGCCTCTCACAGGGCGGGCTCGACGAGAACATCTACGCGGTGAGTCCGTAGAGCTCCTTTACCGCTGGCGAACGCCCGGGTCTGCCCCGGGCGTTCGCCGATTCAAGCGACACAGCGCGGCGTCTTGACCATGCTTTGACCGTAGAAGGCCGAAAACCGCTGGAACGCCGCCGCGGGCGGACATACACGCCTCGCGGCGCTTTGACCAGCAGTGACCGCGCTCCCGGTGGTCTGCATTTAGGCGGAACACGGTGACATCGCTGCGGAAGCCCGATGCTTGCAGAACGCTTGCAGTCGAGCCGATTCGGCCCAGCCCGGTGTTGTGCCACAGACCACCGATCCCCCGAGGCTCCACAGGATCCCAGCCCTGCTCGCCAAGTAATCCCGCTACGACACCCCTCCAGCGAGGCCCCGCGCCGGAAGGCGCGGGGCCTCGGGTTCCATTACCTGGGAGTTACAGGTGATTCTCGTTCGCTTCGAGGCTGAGACGAGCGCTACTTTGCGATTACGAACCGTTTCCGGTTGTCGACCCGAAGGATGCTGACGGGAACGTTCGTCCGGTAACCGGTCTTCCGGTTAATCCTGATCGTGCCGGTGGCGCCCCGGTAGCCCTTGGTCGCTCGGAGCTGACGCTCGACGGCCGCGAAGCCGTAGCTCTTGGCCCGGTCGATCGCTGCGAAGAGAATCCTGGCGGAGTCGTAGGTAAACGAGCCCCAGACCCCAGGAGTCTTTCTGAACGTCGCGCGGTACTGACGCACGTACGTCTTGGCGGACGGCATCTCGGTGGCCGCCGGCACGCCGCTGAAGACGCACCGTTGCGCCTCCGCAAGCGTGGCCTTCGCGACGAAGCCGTTGTCGACGTTCGCGAGCCCCATTAGGCATCGAGGGCTGCTTCCGGACGCGGTGAGCGCCTTGGCGATCTGGGTTCCTGCCGGGAAGTAGGTGCTGACGTAGACGAGGTCCGGGTTCGACTTGAGCGCGTCCGCCACCCGGTCGGCGTAGTAGGTCCCCGTCGCCCCAGGATCGGTCGCCTCCAGAACCGAGGTCCAAGTCACGGAAGCGCCGTCCCGCTCGAGCGCCGCCCGCAGCCGCTCGGCCATGCCCTTCGTGAAGGCGCCGTTGGGAGTGTCGTCCACGAGCATGGCGACGCGCCTCGCGCCCAAGCCCTTCACGTAGCGCTGCTCGATGGGAGCGATCTGCGTGTTCATCGGCTGGACGGTCGCGCCCACGCCCGCCGTCTCGTCCAGCGAGGTCATCCACAGCGGCAGGACCCTGGCTCGCCGATAGAGGGGCAGGTTCTCGATGCCGACCGACGAGTTGTAGGGGCCGATCACGAAGCGGATCCCCTTCGCGATCACGTGGCGCGCGAGCGCCTTCGCGTTCGCCGCGTTGGCCCTGTCATCGGCTGCGAAGACCGCCACCTTGCGGCCATGCCAGAGCCCGCCGCGCGCATTCAGCTGGTTCACAGCCAGGCGGACGCCACGAAGCTGGTCGACGCCGTTTGCCGCCTGCGCCCCGCTTTGCGGCCCCTCGACTGCGATGACGAGCGGCGCCGACGAGCCAGAGTTAGCCGCAGCAATCGCGAGCGAAAGGCCGCTCGCAAGCGCGAAGATGGCGCTTGCCACGAGCTGCGCGGATCGCCGGTGCGCCATCACCTCCTCATGCCTTCCGGAGTGAGGCTAACCCCCCGCTCTGCCGACATGCAACCCGCGGTCGCCCGCAAGAAACAGTGGAGCCGACGGGACTCGAACCCGGGCCGTCGCGCCCTCCTGCAGCCGCATAGCCGCCTAATGAGCGAAAGGCCCCGTTTCCAGGGCCTTTCGCAGTAGCGGGGGCAGGATTTGAACCTGCGACCTCGGGGTTATGAGCCGCCTCGATCATGTACACGTGTTCCGCCGTATTCCGCGAAATGCAGGCGCCAAGCCAGTTTTCGGCCGCGGCCGTGCATTCAGGCGGAACACGGTGACATCGCTGCGGAAGCCCGATGCTTGCAGAGCGCTTGCACCCGTATGCTGATCTCAACCCTCCCCTGCATCGCCCTACCGGACGCGCGCGAGGAAGTCCGGCGTCAGATAGACCTGCTGAGGCGACACGGAGAGACTGTCGTGGCCGAAGCCCGCGACCTTTGCACGCTCGCAAACGAGCTTGGCATTCCAATGAGGCTTAGTCGTGGCGCGAGGTCAGGCCGCCCCGACGCGACCCGACCTTCGAGAGCCTGTTGGCCATCGACGGCTAGCCGCGCATCCCGCGCGTTGACACTGCCGGAAGGGGGGTGTACGTTCGCTGTCCGAGCAGCGACAGGGTTCTTGTCGGACGGGGGACCGCATGCCTGAGCCTCGAAGGACCGCGCACGAGAAGGGCGTCGAGGATCCGTTCGACGTCATCAATATCGCTCGAGTTCGAAACGGCAGGATCTCGAAGCGCGTCGCGGAGGATCTTCCGTGGAGTGCGTTCTCCTTCGCGCCGTTCGAGAAGAAGAGGGCAAAGGATCGCGGGTCGCGGCGCCGCGTCAATCCGATTCACCCCGTCCTGCGCAAGTGGATAGCGCAACGCCCCGGAGACGAGCGTGAGCAAGTTCTCGTCGGGTTCTACGAAGACCTGCGCCTTCCGCGCTTTCCCGAGCCGCAACCCGACGAGACGCGCAGATCGGCGGCTAACCGTGAGGCTGCCCGAAACGCACAGCGCCTGGTCAAGGAGATCACCGCTGCGAGGTCGGAACGCCATGCCGAGCTGTTGCGTGAGCTCCGCGCTCTGAAGTGCAGGACTCGTGAGAGCTTCTGGATCGTCAATGCCGTCCTCGTCGACGCTCCACTCTCGGCGGTGAAGCGGCTGGCCGAACGCGACGACGTTCTCTACGTCGAGCCTCGGTTCGGCGGCGAGGTTCCGCCGCAGAACGCGAACCCCAACGACGACGTCGACGACGGGCGCGCGCGCATCGTCAGCGACCCGTACTTCAACCTCGGCCAGACGGGGGGCTTCATCGGCCTGCTCGACACCGGCTTGCGCTTCACCCACACCTTGTTCAACTCGCCGTCGCACATTGCCTTCCGCCGCGACTGCGTCAACGGCGGAGCGGACTGCAACACGGGCTCGAACCTGAACCCGAACGACGACTGCTGGAACCACGGCACGTCGAGCGGCGCCATCATCACCGGGAACGGGAATCTCGGCAATCCGTTCCGCGGCGTGACGGGAATCACGCTCGACAGCTTCAAGATCTATCCGACCAGGATGGCGGCCGATGGAACGTGCACCGGCGGTCTCGACGGCGCTGCCGCCGTGAGAGGGTTCCAGGCGGCCGTCGGGGTCCTCGACCGGGTGATCGTGGCGGAGATGCAAGGCGGAGGCGACGATCTCAGCGCCATCTCCCTGGCTGCAGATGCTGCATTCGACGCGGGCGCCGTGGTGATCGCCGCCAACGGGAACAACGGCCCGAGCGGAAGCACGGTCAATACGCCCGCCAATGCTCATCGTGTGATCGGCGTCGGCGACTTCGACGTGCAGACCCAGACCCAGATCGCGGGTCAGAGCCGAGGCCCCGCACCTGACGGACGCTTCAAGCCCGATATTCAGGCGCCGACGCAAACCGAGACCGCCAGCAACGCTTCGGACACCGCCCTGAAGTCCTTCACCGGCACGAGCGGCGCGACACCCTATGCCGCCGGTGCCGCCGCGCTCCTTCGCAATTGGCTGCGCGGCTCCAGCTTCAGCATCGACCCGGGCCAGGTCTACGCACAACTCATCCTCTCCGGACAGCAGCCGTTCCCGTTCAACAACACGAGCGGCGCAGGCCCGATCCAGCTCCCGACGAACGGATGGGCATGGTGGGGAAAGGTCTTCGTCGTAAACGGCCTGACGATCGACATCCCGCTCTCGATCAGCGGTCCGAACCCCAACACGTTCGACGGCGCGCTCTGGTGGCCCGAGTCGGCCTTCCAACTTGTCCCATTCATCGGCCCCGGAGTCCACAATGACATCGATCTCCACCTCATCGACCCAAACGGGACGGAGCGCGGAGCCAGCATCTCGACGCTGAGTGTCTTTGAGCGCGCCCGCGTCAGCGGCGCGATCAAGCCGGGGATGTGGAAGCTCCGCATCCGCGGCTACAACGTGCCGGGTGGCTTCCAGACGGTCTACTGGGCCGCTCACGTACGGCTCTCGTAAATTCCGTCGGATCGGCGCCGACGACGTAACGCAGATCTACGCGCGGGCCGGCTGGTACAGGGAGCGGCACGAGCCGGAGCAGAGCTGGCGCGGAGTGCTTCGCCGGCGCACGCGGCCTGCCGGTCCGGCAGGCCGGGCGGCCCTCGCCTTCGCACTGGAGCTCGAAGACCGCGCGCTGGACGTGTACGCCGCCAACGTCGAACCATTGCTCACTCCGTATGTCGGGAGCGAGGTTGTCGCCGTCGGCAAGCTCGTGAGTCTTCGCGACGAAGGTTTCGGAGACGAGCTGTGGCTCGCATCGATCGGTTCGGCTTCGCGTGGCGAGCCTTGATCCGAAGTCACAGGCTGAACCAGCGCTAGACGATCGAGCGCAGCTGCTTCTTCATCGAGTAGCTGCTGGCACCCCGACTGCTTCGGCGGCCTTTTCGATCAGGTCCGCTACCTCCTCGGGGTGCGAGATGCGGTTTGACGGCTGGTGCAGTACGCACACCGAGGTGACCGCGATGGCGGGCCGCGCGGTTGCTGCTCTCCCGCCGCATAGCGGATGCCCGGAAGCCGATGCTGCCTGGCGGTATGTCCGTTCACAACAGTGCCCCGACGGCAGCTGGAGCTCGTACTGGTGGACATCTCCTCACTACGCCACGTGGTCAGGTCGCCGTTCGCGGTTACGTCTCGAGAATGGGCTGTTGGCCGTCGTTGGGTGCTCGAGCCTTGTAGCGGTGCGGGTTTGGGCGGATCGTGGGGTAGCCCATTCCGCTGGTCCATTTCGGGGGGAATGAGCCG
>WNGO01000926.1_pt1 | contig 18461 bp, 21 predicted proteins | sample 5400511 | NCBI WGS metagenome assembly WNGO01 (sample SAMN13153380, study PRJNA577476) | soil metagenome | isolation source: 20 cm soil or saprolite under Garry oak tree replicate 2 | place: USA:California | collected 2016-06-15 | reverse complement strand
ACCATCCGCGGCCTCTTGTTCGCGGATGTATTTGCGGACTTGCTCCAACTCAAAGCCCACTGTGGACACTGCGTATCCACGGGCCCAGAAGTGCTCGCCCGTGAAATTCCGCTCTTTGCCACACAAGCAGGCCATCGCTATGGCGCTCTTCCCTTTTAGAAATCCGATCACCGAGGCCACCGGATACTTCGGAGGAATCGCGATGCACATGTGCACATGGTCCGGCAGCAGGTGTCCCTCAATGATCTGGCACTCCTTCTGCCGCGCCAATGCGCGAAATACTTCTCCCAACTTGCGTCGTGCCTGGCCAAACAGCACCTTGCGCCGCCGCTTGGGCACAAATACCACATGATACTTACAGTCCCAACTGGAATGCGCTAACCTTTGATACGTTTCCGACATAACATCCTCCTTTTTCTGGCTCTCACCAAGCCACGGGGGATGTTATGCCCAAACGGAACGGTCAAACGGTCAAACCTTTTCTGGTCTCACTGGTCGAACCAGTGGCTTACCTAAAATCTGAGTTAATAATATCTCACTGGGACGCCGTTAGGACGATCCTGCTTCCCCCCGAAAACTCCTGTGAACCGGAGAGCAGCCACTCCCAACTCGGCTGCTCCCAAGCTCGCCCCCATGCTAGGGCAAGTCCAGGAGCACTCATCCTTCATGGTGCTATGTTGTTGCCAGGCCGTGGAGTTTGTTTCGATCATGCGCTGAATTAGATCACAAATGTTCGCGGCAACTTCTGGCCGTCCGGGAAGGCGCCGCGATTTCCTGGTCCAATGCCATACGAAAGCTCTGCGGTGCCAACGGAGGACCGTGTCGGGCTGAACCATCTGCAGACATCGCCGCCAACCGGACCAGAATCGGCACAACACGACCCACAAGAGCCGGTCGCACCGGTGGAGGCGCAAGCGACGCGGCGCGTTCTTTTGAAAAACCGGTAAGTTGGTGGCGAAGCGACGCCTGCAGGGCGGCACGGGTTCGAAAACTGGATGCTACCAAAGCGAAAAGGGCGACGAAAAGAGAGCTCCTCGTGGTAGCCACCATAATCTCACAAATGGTTGGAACCCCTGTGTTTTCAGATCGGACGGAGTTTTCGGTAACCACAGCGGCGGGACAAGGTCTCCGTCATTTCCGGGATTTCTGTAAGTCCGCAACGACAACGCCTGGGCCTGTACTATCAACTTTACTTACTTCGATAACGTCGGGCAGGAGGAAGTCTGCGTCTTTCTCCGCGAGTTGTTGCGGCATCTGCGCGGCCCGGTGATCGTGCTGCTGGATCATTCTTCCACCCATCAGGGAAACCTCTGCAACACCTTCGGCAACAACATCCCCGCCTGCACATCGAGCACTTCCCCTGCTATGCTCCGGAGCTAAACCCCGACGAAGGATTTTGGTCACTGGCGAAACGTGCTCTCGCCAATAGTTGCCGCAACGATCTCGAGGAATTAGTCGAGGACGTCATCCAGGCGATCAACGGGATTCGTACCACAACTCAGAAACTGCGCGGATGCATCGTGCAATCCGAATTGCCTTCTTTTTTGCGCTGATCTATTGCATTAGTTATGCAGAGATCTATAGGCCGCCTCACTCACCTCTTAGAGGAACGTTGTACTCTGCGGCAGCGAGTAGACCACCGTCCACAATGTGCGTGATCCCGGTAATTCCGATGGAATCATCGGATACTAGATAGAGAGCGGCGCGGGCGATGTCGTCTGGATCAAGGATTTTCCCGAGCGGGACCCGTGCCAGCCGTTCTCGTATATTTCTCTCTCCCTGCTCGCCGTGTCCCATGTGCTCGCGCAGCATGGGTGTGTCGGTAATTCCAGGGCAAACGCAGTTCACGCGAATTCCGTCACGACCATAGTCGAGCGCCAGCGACTTCGTAAACAATGCGACAGCCCCCTTGGAGGCGATATAGGCAGGCGTACCCAGTTGCCCGATGAAGCTGCCGATCGAACCTGTGTTCAGGATCACCCCGCCGCGGCCGCGCATGTGCGGAATGGCGTGCTTGCACCCCAAAAAGACCGCCTTCAGATTCACTGCCATGAGATGGTCCCACTCGGCTTCCGTCGTCTCTTCGATGGACTTCACCAGCACAATGCCGGCGTTATTGAAGAGGATGTCCAACCGGCCCCATCGGCCCACCGTCCGGTCAATTACCGCCTTTATCTGGACCTCATCGGTAACATCGGCATGCTCAAAAACAACCTCGCTACCCTGCTGCTGGGCGAGGGCGACGGTCGGCGCGCCCCCTGACGCGTTGATGTCTACCGCCATCACTTTTGCGCCTTCACGGGCAAAGGCGAGCGCACTTGCGCGCCCGATTCCGCCTGCCGTACCGGTCACAATCGCAACTTTGCCCGCCAGTTTCACGTCAGTTTCTCTCCGATTGACTGTAACAAATCACGCAATGGAATGGTCTCGCTCACATTGTCCACTTCATTACAATGTTCCCAGTCAATCCACACGTATTCGACGGCAAACCAACCGGAGTACCTTGCTGTCGCCAGCTTTTTTACCAGATCAGCGAAGTCAATCGTGTTGTGCTTGAGGGAGGCCTGGAGCCGTTGCGAATTCGCGCATCGAGCGTGCACATGGGAGGCTCGCGCGATGAGCGCGTCTGCCTCAGACTGAGCAAATCCCTGTGCGACAAAATGTCCCAGATCAAGCGTAAGCGTGAGCGCCGGAACACTGGCCAATAGGGAAGCAGCCGTCTGTGGCTTCTGGATGATCGAGCCGATGTGCGCCTCCGACTGAGAACTTCATTCCTGCATCCGCCGCCCTGTCAGATCGCCATTAGAGATCTTCCGCGCACCGGGAGAATTCTCCAGGCTATCTGCGCCTTCTCCAGGAGGAATCGGCGCTTGGCCGAAGCGGATGCCTGCCCTTTTGTAACGGAGCGCCCACCAAAGCTAGCGCGCTTCCTTTTACGAATTCTCTTCTGTCCATCGAATGACTTGTGATACTGCGAGATTTTCGCCGCAAATTAGGTTAAGTAGCCGAGACGAAACCAACAGACTCTTGGCACTACTTCGGGCGGCTAAGTTTTTTTCTCCAGCACGAGAATCCACTGCTCAAAGGTCGGCGTAATCGGGGACTTCCAGCTCCCATCAAGCCTCGCTGCAACATCTCCGATCGCATGTTCCTTGCCTGTCCGGGGATCGAAGAAGTACGCCCGATAGCTCACGCCGGACTCCAGGGATTTGATCGTTGGTGGTTCCCACATCGGCGGCAGAAACACGATCCGAAGCTTGCCAGGAAGACCGGCGGCATAGGGAAGCTGATAGTCTTCCTTGGTCCAGTGTGGATCTACCCACTCCGGATTCGGCTCCAAACGCCACCACTCAAACCGCTCCAAAAACTTCTTGGCCAGCCCGAGATGACGTGAGCCGGGTAGTTGCGCCGCTTCATTCCATGGGGGCCCACCCCATGAGCGGCCGTGCGGCGACGGTCCAAAGGGCGCTTCCTCCGTGTTTACCTGCCAGATTCCGTCTGCGCCGTAAGTATGCCCGCCAGCTCCACTGAGTACTGCCGACCAGAAGCTGAAGCGCGAAACTTCCTCGCGATTTTCATCGAGAATACCCTCGTAGCAAACTTCGCCAACAAGAACCGGCATACGCGGACTGCGCGAGAGCTCACCTGTCACCTTGTCGATGGTGCTGGGATAGGTTTTGCGGTCGGAGTGTCCTGTCTGCAGCATGTCGAAGTCGAGTACAGCCGGGTCTTCGACGCTGTCGCGCGCGGTTTGAGAGGGGTGAATTGTTATGCAGTGATGATAGGGGTCAGTACCTCGAACATAACGGGCCACCTCGGTCCAGGCGGTCTTTTGCGTGGCCGAGTCGCGGGCCTTATCGGTGGAAAGGTAGTAGGGCATTGTGCCCTCGCCCGCGAGACACCAAATCACAGGATAGGCGCCCCAGCGAGCGATCAGATTCCTCCAATGTTGCTTGAGCTTAGGCAACCCCATGAATCCGAAGAAATACCCCCAGCAGCCGACGATGCAGGGCGTGAGACCACGTTGAATCAGTCCCTGAATGCGCAGGTCGGCCATATCAAAATATTTGGGATTGATGCGTGTGTATTCCGCTTCCCAAGGATGTCCGGCCTCATTTGCTCCCCTGGGATCGAAAGCCGGCATATCTGGATATAAACCGGCAATGATCTGGATAACCGTGAACCCTTTCCTCACACGGTCTGCGGCCAGGGTCTGAAAATCTTCTGGCCAGCGCAAGCGGTGGCACAGCCCCATCCACCAGGTATCTCCCAGCCAGAAGAAGGGGGTGCCATCCTCGTGCTCGAAGTGCAGACGGTCCGCGGCAACGCGGACCGATCCATGGATCAGAAGAGGGTTGTCTCCTGTGTATTCAGAAACCGCGACTTGGCCCTTTTGATTGTGGAGGTCGGGATTCGAGGTATCATTGGAAACTGTGCGAAAAGAATAGGTGCCAGCGCTGGCAGCGGCAAACCGCACTTTCCAAGTCTGCTCTCCCGCCCAGAAGGCGGGTACGTTGTGTTCCTCACCTTTGGGGTCGACGAAAATCACGTCCAGTTCGACCTGGTTGAATGGATCGGTGTACGCTTTCCCTGAAGTGAAGCTCCACTCCTGTGCTACTCTCTGCGTCGCGTAGTAAGTGGTCGATGGCGAGCTTCCTTTGGGATTCTTGTCTGGGATGGCTGCAGCAGTTGCCACCAGTGAACCTGTGCTGAGGGTCGCAATCCCTGCCGTTTCGATGAAAGATCTACGTGTAACGGCGTCATGCCTTCCTTTCATCTGCCGAATCCTCCCAAGCTGTCGGTGAGTGCTGCCCCCAATTCTGCGATCAAACAAGAATCCGCGCAAAAAAAATTCAAGATGCGCATCCAATCGGCCAACTCAAAAGAGTTGGCCGATTGTCCTGGCTTTGCTAGAAAAGGAACTTCAGCGCAAATTGAATGACCCGCGGGTCGGTAGTAGTTCCGGTTGCCTCTCCGTATCTCGGGTCCGTAACGCTTACCTCACTCAAGCTAAACGAGTGTTGATTGAAGAGATTGAAGAATTCCGCGCGGAATTGCAGTGAGCGACTCTCCCCAAGCGGCAGGTTCTTGAATAGCGAGACGTTCCAGTTCTTGATCCCCCCCATGCGCAGGACGTTCCGGCTCGCATTGCCCGGGTGCCAAGCGCAGGTTGGACACAGCAGGAGGTATCGAACCACTTGAGCTGCGTGCGTTCACCAACCGCCCGGTTCCCGTTACAGACGCGGTCGGCATAAAACGTATGATTTCCGCCGGTGTTTGACTTATCATTCTCTAACACACCAAACGGCTGGCCACTGGCGAAACTTGTGATTCCGTTGAGTTGCCATCCTCCCAACACATACTTCGAGAAGACGTCATCGTGATTCAAGAGTTTCCTCCCTTGGCCAAATGGTAGTTCGTAGGTGTAACTCAGGGTCAACTGGTGGGTCCGGTCAAAGTCCGAAGGTCCGTAGTTTCTGCGGGGATCAAGTCCATTCGCCACGTTCCCCCCATCCGTTGACAACAAATCGAGAGATTTAGACCATGTGTAGCTTGCTTGGAATGCCCCCCGGAGAATCGCTTCTCCAGCTTGGCTTGCGGTGCGTTATACCTGGAGATCCCAATCGGATATTGCGCTAGGACGTCGCCGATGGCCGGGTAAGGCCGCCGGGACTGAATTGCCGTGGGGTTCAACGGGTCCCGTCTGGACTGGCCTGGCTAGGGTTGAGCCTGATTGAGAGATGCCGTCCCGCATTGCCGACATAAGCCACACTGGTCACCATATTCCAGGGCAGCGCGCGCTGGATATCGAGATTCCATTGCTCCAGATAGGCATCTGGATTATGTTTGTCCATCACAAACGGAGCAACGACGGAGGTTCCATCAAAGGCCGGGAACAAGGTCGTGATTGGTGTTGGTTGCGTGATTCCGTAGCTGAAAATCTGCGACAGGAAGTTCGGTGGATTCGCCATCAAGAATTGAAGGACGTTATAGGGAGTTGTGGTGTAGTAAATTCCGAATCCCGAGCGGATTACGGTGTTGGGCGTCAAGCTGTAGGCCAGTCCGACTCTCGGACTAAAATCATGTTTATTCCGGTCCCAGGAGCCGGGGATCGCCTTGGCTTCGCTTAGACTGTAGGTTGCTGCATGCCCAGTTTGTCCCCGGGAGGCGAGTTGTATTTGATACGAGGGGATTGGGCGGATGGAGAAAGGATCCCGCCGGAGCGGGAACTGTGCCACCAACTAGGCGTCGGCCGCGCCTCCCTCAGAGAGGCCATGAAAGCCCTGGCCCACTGCGCGGCGGGACTTTAAAGACCTGCCGGTTTGAAGGGAAGGGATATGGTACTTGCGTCCAATAAAAAAGAGGAGACGCGACGGGAACTGATTCGGCCCGGCAATGGAGTTCCCACTCCTCTGAGGGATGGCATCTTGCTTCGCGAGTTCGTCAGCGAAGCCTGCGCAGCGCGAGGATTCAGCACCGGGACAGCCACGATCAGTCCGGCCGCCGTCCTGCCCTACCATACCCACGCTTTCAGCGAAGCCATTACACTCCTTAGCGGGCTGGCGCAGGTAGCTGTGGAAGGCCGGTGCTATAAACTCACTCTGTTTGACTGCCTTCACGTGCCGGCGGGGGTGGCTCACGAAGTGACGAACTGCTCCGGTGAGTCTCACGCAGTGGCACTGTGGGCATTTGCCTCAGCCGTCCCATCCCGCGAACTCGTAAAGGAAGATTTCGTGGTGCTGGACCGCGGCTTTGCCAACCCGAAACCCAGTGATCCGGAATCCATTGTGCGCTTCACCAGTGCCGAAGTGTACGAACTGTCGCCGGGAGCGCATTTCCGGGATCTTTTTGCCGGTCGGTTCGGTACGGTCGGCGTATGTGGAGGCTATGGAAAGTTTCAACCAGGGGCTTCTTTGCCTTGCCACATCCACCAGTGCGATGAATCGATCACAATTGTTGAAGGAAGGGCGACTTGCCAGGTGCAGGGCAATCGATATCAACTCAGCGGGTGCGACACAGCTTTCGTGCCCGAAGGCCTGCCGCATCGTTTCATCAATCAATCGGACGACCCCATGGCGATGATCTGGGTTTACGCCAGCACCGAACCCGAACGGACGCTGGTCGAAGCCGCCTACTGTGACGGTACTCTCGCCTGGCCCGGGCCTTCCCTCGCGGTCGGGAGCGGCGGAAAAGACGAGATAGCGTAAGCGCAGTGCGAGGTGATTCTGGAACTGTTATGAGCGATCTCTTTCGCGTGGGCTTCTCCGCAGATTTCATGACTGAGAGCGGCTCGCTGGTATTTCCTGATCTCGGGCTTTCGCTGTTGGACGGCGTTCCCGGACTGTCGTACGAGTTTATAAAAGAGTACAGGCCCGTATATCTTCCGGAGCAACTCCGCAACTACGACGTGGTGATCTCTCTCAAGCCGCGTGTGACGGCGGAGTCGCTGGTTGGCGTAGACCGGCTTTGCGCTATCGGGCGTTGTGGCGTCGGGTACGACAACGTTGATCTCGTCGCCTGTACGGAAAAGGACATCGCAGTCTATATCACGCCGCAAGCCGTGATGCGTCCGGTAGCGGAGTCGATCGTCCTTTTGGTCCTTGCGCTAAGCCACAATTTGGTCATGAAGGATCGCATGGTGCGAGATGGACGATGGGCCAAGAGTACACAGCGGCTGGGAACCGAGCCCCGAGACCGGGTCATCGGCACCATCGGGCTGGGAAACATTGCAAGTGAGGCGATCCGGCTTTTGCGTCCGTTCGGGCCCGCGCGATTCCTGGCCTTTGATCCGTACGCCACCAGAGCAAAAGCGCAAGAACTCGGCGTGGAAATGACTGGCGTCGATGACCTGTTCCGCCTGTCCGACTACGTGTTGGTGAACTGCGCTCTCACACCTGAGACACGTGGCCTTGTGGGCGAGCGCCAACTCGGCTTGATGAAGCCTACCGCGGTTATCATTAACACGGCGCGAGGGCCGATTATTGATCAAAAAGCGCTGGTTCGTGCCTTGGAGGACAAGCGCATCCGTGGTGCGGCACTTGACGTATTCGAAAACGAGCCACTACCCACTGATTCTCCGCTGCTCAAGATGGAAAGCATCATTCTGACCTCCCACTCGATCGCGTGGACCGAAGAATTATTCCGGGACATGGGGAGGACAGATTGCCAGGGGGCCCTGGCCGTTCTCCATGGCGAAAAGCCGCAAAACGTCGTGAATAAGGATGTGCTGGAGCGGCCGGGTTTTCTGAAAAAGCTGGGGGCCTACCGGGCCGCCTTCTCCAAGAGAAATGCATGAAGCTGCTGCGAGAGAAGCTGCGCGACGGAGATCTGGTGCTAGGGCAGATGGTGCTTGAGCTTTTCACTTCAGGCATCGGACCAATGTTGGCAGCCGCAGAATTGGATTTCGTGCTTTATGACATGGAGCACGGGCGATGCGACATCACCATGCTCGCCGAAATGGTGGCATCGTGCCGGGGATCGGACATTGTGCCGATGGCACGCGTTCCCGACTTTAACTTCCGCCCGTTGTCGCGGGTCCTGGACATCGGCGCTCGAGGCGTGATGGTTCCGCGCGTGGAAACCCGCGAACAAGCCGAGGAAATCGTCGCCCAGCTGAGATATGCGCCGATGGGGCGGCGTGGCGTGGCGCTGGGAGTTGCACATGATCTCTATCGGCATCGGGGCCCGGAGTTCTTTACTCAGGCGAACGAGGAAATCGTTGTGATTCTTCTGCTGGAGACGGCGAAAGCATTTGAAAACCTTGAGGAGATTGTGTCCGTTCCAGGTGTTGATGTCGCGTGGATGGGCCACTACGACCTGACGGTTTCCATGGGAATTCCCGCCCAGTTTGAGCATCCTCATTTTCTTGAGGCGATGGACGCCCTGGTGGCATGCTGCCGCCGACATGGGGTGGCGCCTGGTTTTCTGCCGGCCACGCCCGAAGCGGCAGCGCAGTGGATTGGGAGAGGATTTCGCATGATTAGCTTGGGCAGCGACATTGGCGTGTTCCTGAACGGAATGCGCAGCTTTCGGAAGTCGCTGGTGGACAGACTGGTCGTCTGAAAAACCCTAATTTCGAGACGGTGGCAAACATGCACTATTCGGTGAAGGCCTTTAACGGCGGTACGTTTTGGGTGCCTGGCCCGGAGGTTTACTGGATGGAGCGCTGGGGCACGCGCGAAGAGATGAATGCCATCATCTATCTGGTTCGTGGCGGTGGGGAAAACATCCTCGTCAACACCGGGCCGCCGCAGGACCTGAGCGTTATCAACAAGGCGTGGCTGGATTTTTTCGGTTACGCGGAAGCCCAAATCGTGCGGACCGACGCTCAGCTTCCCCAAAATATTCTCCGTTCACAAGGTTTGACACCGCAAGACATCACCAAAGTGATCGTCACTCCTCTCCAGGCCTACGCGACCTCCAACATTCACATCTTTAAGAATGCTGAGATCTGCATTTCCCGCAAAGGCTGGATCGAGGACTTTCAAGCACCGTACTATCATTTGCACGTTCCACGCCACCTGCGCATTCCCCCCGAGGTCAACAACTACTTGCAGAACGAGGGCTGGGAGAAAGTCCGCTTGCTGGCCGATGAAGCAGAAGTGCTTCCGGGGCTGCGCACATTCTGGGCAGGAGTGCACCATCGCTCCTCGATTGCTGTCTCGATCGATACCGCAAACGGAAAAATCATCATCACGGACTCGTTCTTCAAGTACGGGAACATCGAGCAGGGGCGCTACCTGGGGGTAATGGAAAGCATGATGGAAGCAGATGCGACTTGGGCCCGTATTCGCAAAGAGGCACAAGTCTTCGCCTCAATTTATGACCCCGAGGTCTTCACCCGGCATCCTGGTGGGGTTCTGGCGTGACGGAATGTAGTTCAACCGATTCGATTGCGTCCAGCAGGCTTCACACATCTCGCTCGTTTAGTTTCGACAAAGTTGATGATCAGAACAAAGAAAGGACGTCATGGGTCCGAATCCAGCTCTGGGAGTGTTTTACCATTGGCTTGGCGGCTTCGCTTCTGGCACTTTTTATCTTCCTTTCCGTTGGGTGAGGCACTGGGCATGGGAAACCTACTGGCTGGTCGGCGGAGCCTTCAGTTGGATCATCGTTCCATGGGCTCTCGCATTCTTTTTGACGAAAGATGTTGCTCAGGTTCTGAGCGAAACCCCAGCCTCCACTCTATTCTGGACTTACCTTTTCGGTCTCTTGTGGGGGTTTGGAGGACTCACCTTCGGTCTGACGATGCGCTTCCTGGGAATGTCGCTGGGAATGGCCATGGTGTTGGGCTACACGGCTACCTTCGGCACGCTGATTCCACCGATTTTTCGCGGTGAATTTGTGACCCACGTGCTGGGCACACACTCGGGAAGAGTGATTTTGATAGGAGTGGGAGTGTGTTTGATCGGAATTGTGTTCGCCGGTGCAGCTGGTGTTGCCAAAGAACGACAAATGTCGGTCACGGAAAAACGCTTGGCCATCCAAGAATTTGATCTGAGGAAAGGCGTTGTTGTGGCGACATTTTCCGGGGTCATGAGTGCATGTTTTGCCTATGGGTTGGCCTCCGGGGAACCGATCCGGCAGATCACCATGCGGCATCTTACACCCAATTTGTGGCAAGGTCTTCCTGTGCTGATTGCGGTGCTGCTGGGCGGTTTCACCACAAATTTTATCTGGTGCGCCATCCTAAATTTTCGCAATAGGACCGGCCACCAGTATTTTCGCTCCGGGACCGGTGCCGAACTGCCCGCCGAACGCCGGGAACATGCTCTGGAAAATGCCATTGATGCGCCAAGCGAGGAAATGGCGAAGCCACTACCTGTATCGGAGGCGCCAATGAAGAAGAGTCCTCTTCTCGCCAACTATTTCTTTTCTGCGGTTGCGGGGACCATCTGGTATTTTCAATTCTTTTTCTACACCATGGGCGAGACCCAAATGGGGCAATACAAGTTTTCCAGTTGGACCTTGCACATGGCGAGCATCATGATCTTCGGCAGTCTCTGGGGAATCGCATTGAAGGAGTGGAAAGGTGCAGGGAGCCGAGCGGGAACTCTCCTGGCTGCAGCTCTGCTTTTACTGGTCGGATCCACGGTAATTGTGGGTTACGGAAATTACATAGGCCTGGCCCACTAATTTTTGAGTATCAGGATGCTGATTTTTCGTGTTCGACCGAAGCGAAGGAACCGTTGAAATTGACCATGAACGAACTCAGGCTAGACTCATCACGAATAGGCCCAGCGAAGCTCTTCGACGTCGCTGGCGCCCTTTGGTGATAGGTGGGGGCGGTGGCCTCGGCAAATCGCTGGCCTCGGCGCTCCGTGATGCCGGAGCGCAAGTGGCCATCGTCGGCCGTTCCGAAAGGGTCAAGGCCGAACGAGACGGCATGGTTCCGATTGTTCGCGACCTGGCCGTGCCCGGTGCTGCCTCAGAAGTCGTTGCAGAATGCACGCAATTGTTCGGAGGATTGGACATCCTGGTCAACGCCCACGGCATAGCGCCACGGGCAGAGGCGGAAGAGTTCGATCTTGCGTCGTGGCAAACAACCATTGACATAAATCTGGTGTCTGTTTTTTCGATGTGCCAGGCCGCAGGCCGTGAATTCCTTCGAGCACGGCGAGGCAAGATTATCAATATCGCTTCGATGCTGGAGTTTTTCGGGAGGACTCTATGCCTGTAGCTGGCGAATTCTTACGGGGCCAATTTTATGGGTAATCAGACTGTGAAAGTGAACTGGGTCTCATATTCGGAACGCATTCGGTTGCAGTGACACGGTCGGATCCGCGAAGGGCTTTGCGATGCAAGAACACCAAATGATTTCTTGCAATCGTCTGGCGGGAGTCTCGCTCGGCTGCGTCCAGCGCATCGCGAGAGAAGCACCGATTGAGCATTTCAATGACACCACCGAGAGGAGGAAGCGGCGAATCGGCAGGCCAAACATCGTTGACGGCTTCCGGAAAATCATCGGCGACATCCTTGCAAAAGGGCGCGTGAGCACTCTTCCTCGGAGTGCATCCATCGGTGTCAACGTGTACACCTTGTTGTTCGCTCTTATGATCACCGTCCTTACAGGTTCGCTGCTTGCGTTGGCATCGTCCGCTGCATCCTCGAAACTTGATGTGATCACCAGATTGAAGACAGCGCGGCAGGGAGCGGGAAATGTCGTGGGGCCGCGTTTCCATTTGCTACTGGTTTCTGGAAGCTGCGTGGAGCAGCCTTGGGCCAGTCGCCGACGACGGGAGGTACTCCTACATGTTCGACGGCAAGCGGTACGTAGCAGTCGCTGCGGGATCGAACATCAACGCCGTGGCGATCCAAGAATAAGTATGCAACAACTCCTTCAGGGCGGAGTTCGCGCCATGGCCCGTCACGCCATCGGATACGACGCGCATACGGCCAGCTATTACCAGTGGCGTAGCGCACGCGAAACAGACTCTCCGTTCAGCCATCGTTTTCCTGAACCGAAGGGAAGTTCGTAGACCCAACTTCCAACAAATCGATGTTTCACGTCGAAGCCCGACGGGCCATAACCCGCCCTGAGATTCGTGACCGTCTGCGGGTTGCCTACGGCACCGCCGCCGCTGGCAGCCGAGCCACCGTAGTCGAGCGATTTGCCGAACGTATAACTCCCCAGGAATTGAAGTCCCCGAGATATACGCCTGGTCAGCTTGGCCTGAAGGCTATGGAAGTTAGACATATTGCGGGGATCAGATTCCAGGATGGTGTTTACACTGGAGAGCGGCTGGATCAACCGCCGTGATGCCTGCGAACCGGCATCGGGTTGAATCTCGTTCGCGTTGTAGCAAAACATAAGGTGAATGCCACGGCTTCCCGCATAGGCGATCTCGCCCACGGTGTTGGCAACAAGCTCTGGCGTTCTACGTCTAAGTTCCACGACTCCATGTAAGGTGTTGAGTCGACGCACAGGAATTTTGCTAAATTCGGATGCGGTAAACTTCAACTGCACTTCACGCCCACCAGTTCCTCCTGGCTCAATCTGGTGGAGCGCTGGTTTCGTTAGGTCAAAGCGATGGTACACTTATGCGATGCGTGCCGTTAGTGCTGCCCTTCCAGCCTTGATCTTGTTTCGTCGCGGTAAAGTTTTCTGTGGGGCAATTCTGCTCTTCCTTTCGTATCAGTCGCACGCCAAGGGCCAGGGCGCTAGCGACGATGTGGCGAGGCGGCATTTCGAGGCTGCCAGGCAGGCAGAGAAATCCGGCGATTTGGACAAAGCGGCCGCCGAGTATGAGGCCGTGCTTGCAACCAATCCGGATGTGGCTGAGGTAAGAACCAACCTGGGACTGATCTACTACCGCCAAGGGAAAAATGATGCTGCCGTCAAGGCCTTCGAACAAGCTCTGCAAACCAAACCCGAATTGCTGGGCGCGACTCTGTTTCTCGGGATGGCATACGTTCGTGTTAGTCAATACAAACTCGCCATCGAACCGCTGAAAAAAGCGATTTCGCTGAATCCTCGGGAGCTGAAGGCCTATCTGAATCTCGCCCTCTGCTATACCGAATCAGGTCAGCAGGAGCAGGCGCTCGAAATTCTCCGAAAAGCGGACCAACTTTTCCCCCAAAATATCGAAGTGCTCTATGAGTTGGGACGCGTCTATTCGGACTTGATGACCAAGACTTACGAGAAAATGGATCAAGTCGACCCTGACTCCTATCGCGTGCACCAACTGATTGGGGGTTACTATGAGGCGCGCCGCGACACGCGAGCCGCGCTTGAAGAATACATCAAGGCCATGGAAAAAAAGCCTGAAGCGCCAGATCTTCATTACGCCTTGGGGAATATTTATTGGAAAGAACACGAGTTTGAAAAGGCGAAGTCGGAGTTTGAAATTGAATTGCAGCTCGCTCCGGAGAATTATCTGGCTACCTGGAAACTGGGCAACATCTACCTCTCGGAAAGGAAATACGATCTCGCCTTTCGATTCCTCAACAAAGCTCTTCAGCAAAAGCCGAACCTGGCGCAGGCTCACCGCGATTTGGGCAGAGCACTCTTTCAAACGGGCGATTATGAGGGAGCGATCGGCCATTTGAAAACTGTCGTTCAGTTGGCCGATGAATCCACGGCGCATTATCTGATGGCGAAAGCCTACCGCAAGCTGGGAAAAACCAAAGAGCAAAGCGCGGAACTGGAATTATTTGACGTTTTGCGCGAAGCCGAGCAGAAGCGGAGTAAAAGACCGGCGATCACGGGCAATGATGCGGACGCCAGCGACGACAAGCTCGATCAGCCGCCGACCGAGCATCAATAAAGCGCCGTCTGTCAAAGCTTTCGCAACTGCGGAATTGAGTCCTTTGAATCTCATACCCCCACCCGGGAACCTGCACAAGAAATGCTGGCCGTTTTTATTGACGGCAATGGTGATTCTTACAGTTTTCGCCCGAATTTTGATCAAGACGGCGGCAGCGGAATCTGCGAAGGCCGCTGCTACCCTGCCGCTGCTCACAAATATCACCCGCGAGGCGGGGCTGGACATGAAGATAATCGATGGCGATGCAATGACCGAATACCTGACCGATGTGAACGGAGAGGGCGCCTGTTTTCTCGATTACAACAACGATGGCTACCAGGACATCTTTTTGGCCAACGGTTCGTCGCGCAGATCAGAGGCGGCGGGCGAATGGCATCACGATTATCTTCTGCGCAACAACGGCGACGGGACATTCACGGACGTGACCGCACCGGCGCACTTGGGGGCCTCGGGTTGGCACAGCGGATGTGCGATCGGGGATTACAACAACGATGGATTCCCGGATATTTACGTTACCAGCTTCGGCCCCAATCTGCTTTACCGCAACAACGGCGATGAGACATTCACCGAAGTCGGAGAAGGCGCCGGCGTAGCAGATCCTCACTGGCGTTTTCCCAAATGGAGCATGAGTGCGGCGTTCGGTGACTATGACAATGATGGCCGCCTGGATTTGTACGTCGCGAATTTCGTCGAATTTGATCCGAAACACCTTCCGCCAAAGCCAGGCGACGTTGACGCCTGCAAATTGAAAGAAGTGCCGATCGCTTGCCCGCCGGACTCGTTTGAAGGTGAGCAGGGAATTCTCTATCACAACAACGGCGACGGGACTTTTACCGATGTGACCAGAGCCGCCGGTCTAATCAGGCCGGCAAAGAGCCTCGGGCGAGGCTTCGGGGTCGTTTTCGCGGATTTTAACAATGACGGGTTGCAAGACATTTATCAGGTAAACGATGCCGGACCGAATTGGTTTTACGTCAACAATGGCGACGGAACGTTTTCCGATGCGAGCTATGAGTCAGGATTGGCCGTTGACGGCTTCGGCAATTCGCAAGGAACGATGGGTGTCACAGTGGGAGATTACAACAACGATGGTCTGATCGATGTCTACATCTCGAACTGGATCGATCAGGAAAAAACGCTTTATGAGAATCAAGGCTCGCACTCGTTCGCGGATGTGACCATGACCCGGGGCTTGGCACAGATTGGGTATCAGTACTGCGGGTGGGGAACTGAGTTCTTTGATTTTGACAACGACGGGTGGCTGGATTTGTGGGTTTCATTTGGCCATACCGATCCGCAGGTAGAGAGGTCGCACCCTGAGGATTCATTCGCCGAGCCGAATTACCTTCTGCAGAATAGAATGGGCAGGAAATTTGTCGATGTGTCTGAGATTGTGGGACTGAGAAACCGTAATGCTCACTCCGGCCGTGGCGCAGCGTTCGCTGACATTGACAACGACGGCGACGTCGACGTTTTGGTGATCAACAAGAACGACGTACCCACATTATTTCGCAACGACGGTGGAAATCGAAATAACTGGCTTACAATTAGAACAGAAGGCGTGAAGAGCAACCGCAGCGGGATCGGCGCGCGGATCACCGTGAGCGCCCAGGGGATACGCCGCAATTTTGATGTGAGGAGCAGTGAGAGCTATCTTTCCGGTAACGATGTTCGAGTGCACGTCGGAATGGCGGACCTGAAACAAGCCGATCTTATCGAGGTGAGATGGCCGAGCGGACAAGTCGATCGGTACCCCAATGTCCCTGTTAACGCCTTCTACCTGGCTCGCGAGGGGCAAGGATTCAAGAAGGACCCGCTTGCAAAGGCTCTCAAAAAGATTCCATCACGATGATGAGCGCCATGCGGCCGCCAAATTCCTCGAGTTCCCACCGATCTTCTCTGACAGGGTTCCGTGCCGGGAAAAGCGAACGCCGCGGAAACTCCACAGGCCGTCTTTGTCCTAGGCGGCAAGTCGGTCCAGGGTTTTGATATCGTTTATCGGGCCGGAGAATAAGCGCATTGTCGAGCCCCGCCGTTTTTGACGTAATGGTTGCCGGACTCACGCAGAGCTTTGAATGGAAATAATCCGCATCCCTGAGCTACGCGGCGGGCGCATCATCGAGCGAAGCCAACGCTGGGGCGCAGCATGCTCCGTCCCTACAAGAATTATTGCGATTTCGGCTCTGACGAGCCAGATTGTTTACGGATTTCCTGCAGGCGCTTCTTCAGGTATTCCTGATACTCCTGGCGCAACCTGGGATCGCTCGGACTGCCGTAGATCTCACTGGACTTGTACTTCCCTTCCGCGAATTTCTTCTTCGTCCATTCGTCATGGATGTGCGTCTCGTCCGCATGGTCGAGGACTTCGTTGACGAACTGCGGCGGAATGAAGTACACGCCTTCGCGATCGCCTACGACAAGGTCGCCCGGCATAACTGTCACTTGCCCGATGCGCACGGGCACGTTGATTCCCGTGAGCATGACGTTGCCAATGGGCGTTGGGTCGGCGCGCCGGAAATACGCCGGCAGATCGATCTCGGATAGGCCGTCGAGATCGCGGATGCTGCCGTCAACCACGAGGCCCGCGCTGCGAGCTCCCTTCCACAGATAATAAAAAAGATTGTCGCCGACGATGGTGCCATCGACCTTTTTGTCAAAAAGGTCGACGACCAGCACATCCCCGGGCTGAACCATATCGATGGCGGTTTGGTTGTGCAGGTGCGTTATGCCGCGCGCCTTGGCTTTGGTCTGTATGGCACCATCAACATCACCCCGCAGCGGCATGAATTGCACGGTGAAGGCGCGGCCGACCATGGTTGTGCCGGGATGAAGAATTTGGAAGCCGTCCGCGTACTGATTGTTGAAACCTTTTTGTGATAGTCCCGCCCAAACTTCTTCCGAGGACAGTCCGCGAGCGCGGGCGATCAGGTCGTCCGGGACTTTGGGCCTGCCATCGGGGAATCGGTCGAAGGGATTCTGCGGCGTGTAGTCGACCAGGTCCTGCTTCGAAAAAACAATGAGCTGCGCCTTTGCGGATGGCACGAGCAGCGTCACCATCAACAGACAAACAATCATGACCAGTATCTGGTGCGGCGGCATTCGATCAGCGTTGCTCATCTTAGGTTCCCTCCTACACTGAAATTGCCCTCAGTAGGCCAGAGCCGACGGAAGCATGGCTCGTGTATATCCCATGTTAAATGCGAGCCCGGCGTAACCTCCGCCTCCAGGATAACATGGCTTGAAATCGGGCCGCGCGCGAGGATGCCCGGGATAAATCAAACGCGGATATTTCTGTCGCACTAGCCTCAGTTTACCGCCCCCAGAGAGCGAACACGACTCCAAGCCCCTACTGGCGCGGTCGTGCCTGGTGGAGGGTTGTATGACCTACGCGCTGCGATAGCGCTCGAGGCCGAGGTTCTCGACGATTTTGCGCTGCACCGGGTCCATGTCCGCGAGGACGGTTCGCACGAAGGGCTTCTTGGAGCCAGATCCGGCGGGGGTAGAGGAGCGTCACCTCGTAAATATCGGTGAGTGTGTCCATCATCTCCACAACGCTTAAGGGGATGCCGGCCTTGGCGAGCTTGCGCCGCAACAGGTTGAGCAGCAACAGGGCGAGCACGCAGTAGAAGGAGTGCACCCTGGAGCTTCTGGTCCGTCCAGTGGAAGGTGGGTCGGAAGGTTAGATAGTGCGGATCCTTTACACGTCGAAAGTTGGCTTCGATGTGGTGTTGGGAGCGGTAGGCGAGAACGATCTGCTCATCGGGCCAGTCGGTGCGGTCGGTGAAGAGCAAAGTCTTGCCCAGCAGGGTCGAGCGGGGCTGCTGATAAGCCTCCCAAATTCCACGTCGATTTTACCCACTACAATTCTTAAGCAGTCGTTTGTCGACGGCGCGCAGTATCTGCTCTTGTTTCTTAGTCAAGGTGACCATACGTCCGAGTCTAAAGCCGCTCTTGGGATCGCGTAGATATACCCGGTACAACCCATCTAACTCATTGAGTGCTTCCTGAAAAGACAACCCGAGTGGGGCAACTTTTCTTTTCAGTAGTGTCAGCAACAAACAGGCGAGATAGCAGATAAAGACGTGTGCCTCGACATGAGTAGAGAGCCAGTGTCGAACCGGCCGCAATCGCACCACTCCTTTCAAGGCCTGAAAGGATTTTTCCACCACATCTTTGTCAAAATACGCTTGGATC
>WNGO01000924.1_pt1 | contig 18488 bp, 18 predicted proteins | sample 5400511 | NCBI WGS metagenome assembly WNGO01 (sample SAMN13153380, study PRJNA577476) | soil metagenome | isolation source: 20 cm soil or saprolite under Garry oak tree replicate 2 | place: USA:California | collected 2016-06-15 | reverse complement strand
GTCGTGCGAGCGAGCGGACCAGCGACATGTACTGCTCGATCAGCTGCTCCCGGGCCTGCAGATCGCCGTCCTCGTGGTAGCGACGAAGGAGCGCCTTGTCGGCTTCGCTCACCCGCTACCCCCGTTCAGGACGTCGACTCGCTTCGTGAGCTCGACCCACTGCGAGCCGTCGCGATCCTCGATCTCGACGGAGTCGCAGACGGCGGCGAGGATCCGGCGGAGGTTCAGCGAATCCGCACCGCCTTCCTCGAACTCTGCGCGAACTGCGCTGAACGGGCCGACGATCACCCGGAGCGCGCCGTCCTCGAGGAGCACGCGTAGGGTCACTTCCCTGCCGTCGCTCGGGCGCTCGAGCAGCAGCGAGTCGAGCGCAAGCTCGAGGTCCTCGAGGTTCTCGAAGGTCAGGTTGAGGCGCGCCGCGAGCCCGCCCAGCACGAGATGGGCGACGCTGTGGAAGGCGTCGTCTGCGGGCAGCGTCAGGCGGATCTCGTCAGCGATCACGTCTCCCTCCAGTCCGATCCACTGGGTAGAACGCACGACCGGCGTCACCGGTTTCGCAGGTGAGCGCCCGACCATCCACCCTGCTCGGATACTACGGATCAGGCTCGAATGAGCCCGGCCCCGACGACCACCCCGTCCTCGTAAAGGACTGCTGCCTGTCCCGGGGCGACGCCGTACGCGGGTCGATCGAGCTCGAGGCGAAAACCGCCGTCGTGCTCGTGGATGCTCGTCGGAACGACGTCCGATCTGTAACGGAGCTTCGCCTGCGCCCGGTGCACAGGCACGTAGAGGTCCCCTGCGGCCTCGATCGTGGTGCGGGCGAGCGCCTCGAGGCGGCCGACGACAACGGTGTTCGTTGTTGCATCGGAGCTGATCGCATAAAGCGGCGCCTGCGCCGAAACGCCGAGCCCCTTCCGTTGGCCCGGAGTGAACCGCCAGTACCCGTCGTGCCTGCCGACCTCCTCTCCGTCTTCGTCGACGATCGAGCCCTCCTGCGTCTCGAGCCCGCGCCGCTCGAGGAACGAGCGGTAGTCGTCACCCGCAAGGAAGCACGCCTCCTGGCTCTCTTCGCGTCCCGCGGCCGAGAGACCCGCGTGGTTGGCCTCGGCGCGCGTCTCAGCCTTCGTCTGCGTGCCGAGCGGGAACGAAATCCGGTCGAGCTTGGCCGGATCGAGGCGGGCCAGCATGTACGACTGGTCTTTGCCCGAATCGAGCCCGCGCGCGAGCAGGAGCCTTCCGCGATGCTCGACGATCCGGGCGTAGTGACCCGTTGCGAGCGTATCCGCCCCGGCGCGATGGGCGAACGCGAGTAGCCGCGCGAAGCGAAAGCCGCCGTTGCAGTTGATGCACGGGTTGGGTGTCTCCCCAGCTTCGTAGCCGCGTACGAACGGGTCGACGACGGCACGGCGAAACTCTTCACGGAGGTCGAGCGTCACGTGCGGGACGCCCAGCGAGTGACACGTTGCGCGGGCAGCGAGAACCGCTTCGGGAGAGCAACACGCGCGCTCCGAATCGGGCCCGTCGGGATCGAGCCAGAGCCGAAGGGTGACGCCGATCGCGTTCGGCAAGGACTTGAGCAGCGCCACCGCGCTGTCGACGCCACCGCTCATCGCAACGGCAATGCGACCAGGAGAACGAGGCGCTCGAAACACGGGCCCGATCGCATTCGCCAAGGCGTCGACCGCAAGCGTCTCGCCGGCAACCGAAGCAGCCTCGAGCAAGGTCAACCCAACAAGCGAACGATCGAGCCCCGAAGCATCAGCCTCGACAATGCGTTCCCCATCAAAACGGAGACGCACAAGGGCGAAATCGGATCCACGTGCAGAATCACCAATAAGTTCAAGCACAAACTCAGGCTAGCGGCTATCTACGCGAGTGCCGGCTCAGCCGGCGCTCGCCACCCGGGGCCTGAGAACCTAGTCCGCTTCTCGGCCGTGAAGTCATCATGCCGCGCCGAAGGCGCGGCGGACTTCACGGCCTGGCCCTGCCGTGATCTGCGCCCGCTGTGAACCTGGATAGCCAGGTGGGTGCCCTGCCGACTTCCGGCCGAAGCCGTCGCCGGACGCAGGCTCCCTTAGCGTCTTTGTTGGTTCTACATTGAATGCGCAGGCCACGAACAGGGTCGGCCAATCGCAGCGTAGCGGCTACTTGGCGAAGCGCCACTGAATCGTCTGGGTTCCGTGGAGATCCAGACGATTTGCGAGAGCCTTCGTGATGTCGAGGTCCCGCCCGGGCACGTTAGGGCCGCGGTCCACGACCTGCGTGAGAACCTCTCGTCCCTGAAAGCGGATGTAGAGCCGAACTCCGCAGGGTAGGACGGGATGAGCCACGCCTTCGGTCGTCGGCAGGAAGGGCTTGCCGCACGCAGTTCGGCGATGAGCGGGCGTCGGCCCGTAAGGAGCTGCTTTCGCGGTGTAATAACCGTTCTCCGTTCCGGGAACCGCGATCGCCCCGGGAAGGTTGCGGTTGCTGCCGGCGTCGCGCCGGGTGATCGCAAGCGCGACGATGGCCGCGATCAGTGTGATTCCGGCGAGCCAGACCGCACGCTGGACGAGCGTCGGGTTCACGCGCCGACAGTGTGCAGCACGTCGCCGAAGGCGTCCCGCACGAGCCCGTCGAAGTCCGTCGGGAGGACCCCATCGGGGCCCGCGAACTCACGTAGGTACATCAGGAGATACGAGCGCTCCTCGTTTCGTGCGACGTCGTCGGTGGCGTGATCGCGTGCCGCGCGCTCCAGTTCCCAGAGATTCCACTCCCGCGGGCCGTCGCTCGCGGAGATGAATGCGACGATGCGCGCGGCCTCCGGCTCTGGCTCTGCCTCGGGCTCCTCCTCCCGCTCCGGTTCGGCTGGCAGAGGCGGGGCAGCAACGATGCGTGGCGGCTCTGGGCTCGGGGCGGGACTGGGCTCCGGCTCGGGTCGCGATTCGACTGGCGACTGGACGCGAACACTCAACGGCGGGGGTGCCGCGACCGGGTACGCCGCCTCGGGCGTCGGCGGGACAGTGCCCGGCTGGCGGCCGGCCACCTGTCTCGTCCATACGACGATCTCGACGGTCGCGACGATGATCCATGCGCTTGCGACCACCGCGATGATCCACCAGGTGCTGAGCTGTTCGATTCCGGCGATCACCGCCACAGCGATGATGAATCCGGCCTCGATCAGGAACCGGGAGCCGACGAAAGGCACGAGGGAATCCTACGGCTGTTGGTCGTCCTGCGACTCGCCCGCCGGCGCCGAACCTTCGGACTGAGCCTCTTGCTCGCCGGAAGCCTCCGGCGCGGGCTGGTCTGTCTTGGTTTCCTCGAGCTTTGGTGTTGCAGGCGGTGATACGGGCGGTGCCGCCAGCGTCGCGGCGGGCCGGGTCTGGGCCGGCGGAGTACGCGCCGCCTCGGTTGCTTGCTGCACGGCGTCGACGATCGCTTGCCCGACGCCTTTGATCTCGCTCTCTCCGAGCCCCGCCGCTGCGAGCAACTGCTCGGCGCCGGTCTGAGCTCGACTGAGGATCGCCGAAGCTTGCGCACGAGCCCACTCGAGCGTCTGCTCGACCTCGGCACGGGCCGAATTCGTCAGTTCGGTCGCCTGGTGACGCGACTGCTCGAGCAGACGGTTGCCTTTCGCCTCGGCCTCGCGTAGCTCCTGCGTCGCATCGCGGTTGGCGTTTGCGAGCAGCTCACGTGCTTCGTTTCGCGCCGCATTGAGCATCTCCGCGCGCTGACGCTCGCTCTCCTGACGGTAGCGCTCGATCTCGGACTCGCGATCCTGCTGCTCGCGCCTGCGACGGCGCACCTCTTCCTCGGTCTTGGCCAGCTGCGCCTCGGATGCCTTCTGCGCATCGGCTTCGACCGTGTCCGCGAACTCGGACGCGGTCCGAATGAGATGCAGCGCGTCCATGCGCACCGCGTGCCCGGTGGGCTCGACGGATTGGCCACTCCGGCTAGCTGCCTGCAGCACCCGTAGTTGCGCCTGCAGCTGGGCGGAATGTCGTCGAAAAGCCTCGAATGCCTCGCGCACCTTGTCGGGGTCGTAGCCGTCCCCGCTCTTCGGCAGGTCTTCGAGGCGCGGGAGCGCCGTGAGCAACGTTTGTTGTCCTGGTTCCTGTGCGGCCATCTGCGGCTAACCCTTCTGACGAAAGTATGCAGGTTTCATCGGTCGGCTAGACCCCGAGACTTAAGCCTTCGGTGTCTTCAGACTGATTCCAAGCTCGTCGAGCCGTTCCTTTGTGGTCGGTGCAGGTGCCCCCGTCAACGGGTCGGAGCCGCTCGCCGTCTTCGGGAACGCGATCACCTCGCGAATGTTGGACTCACCGGCGAGCAAGGCGACGAAGCGCTCGATCCCGAGGGCGAATCCTCCATGGGGCGGGGCGCCCATTCGCAAGGCTTCGAGGAACCAACCGAACTTTGCGTTCGCCTCCTCATCGGTCATCCCCATCGCGCGGAAGACGCGCTCCTGGATCTCCTGGCGGTGGATCCTGATCGAGCCCGAACCGAGCTCCCAGCCATTCCAGATCAGGTCGTAGTGCTGGCTGAGAGCAGCGCCCGGATCGGTGTCGATCAGGTCCTCGTGCCCCTCGACCGGGCTCGTGAACGGGTGATGCACGAACGTCCACCGGCCGGTGGCTTCGTCCTCGAGGAACAGTGGGAAATCGAGGATCCAAAGAAGCTCGTCGCGCGTTTCGTCGATGAGCTCGAGCTCCTGGCCGAGGTGGAGCCGCAGGGCACCGAGGACCCGCTCCACCATCGGCGTGCTGTCGGCGACGAAGAGCAATGTCGATCCCGGTGGAGTGAGAAAGGCCTCGACCTCCTCGTCCGAGAGAAACTTCGCGATCGGCGAGCGCACCTCGCCCGACTCGTCGAAGACTATGTACGCGAGCCCTTTCGCGCCCCACTCCTTTGCGAAATCCTCGAGCTTCTGCAGCTCGCCGCGCGAGAACGTCTCCGGCACGACGATGTAGCGGACCGTCTCGGCGCCCGCGAAGACTCCGAACTCGGAACCACGCGTGACGTCGGTTGCGTCCTGAATCTCGAGGCCGAAGCGCACGTCTGGCTTGTCGGAGCCGTAGCGCAGCATCGCGTCGCCATACGACATGCGCGGGAACGGTCGTGATGGCGCCGTGCGGCCGAGTGCTTCGAACGACGCGATCACGACCTGTTCGAGCACCCCGAGGACTTCCTCCCGGGTCGGGAAGGCGAGCTCGAGATCGAGTTGCCTGAACTCGAACTGCCTGTCGGCGCGAAGGTCCTCGTCTCGCCAGCAGGTCGCGATCTGGTAGTAGCGGTCGAGCCCGCCGATCATGAAGGTCTGCTTGAAGAGCTGCGGCGACTGGGCGAGCGCGAAGAACTTGCCGGGCTGCAGACGCACGGGCACGAGGAAGTCGCGCGCGCCTTCAGGGGTGCCGAGTGTCATCGACGGTGTCCAGACGTCGATGAACCCTTGCTCCTCCATCGAATCGCGGATGGCGGCGATCGCCGTCGCGGAGAGACGCAGGTTGCGCTGCATGCGGTCGCGCCGCAGGTCGAGGTAGCGGTAGCGAAGCCGTGTCGGCTCTTCGACTCCCTCGTCGTCGAGCTGGAAGGGAAGCGGCTCCGAGCGGGCGACGATCTCGAGCTGGTCGACCTGGATCTCGACTTCGCCCGTCGGGATGTTCGGGTTGACCGCCTCGGGCAGGCGGGGGACCACTTCGCCACGCGCGTGAACGACGAATTCGGAGCGGATGTCGTGCGCGGTTTCTGCAGCGTCCCGTGCGCGGTCTGGGTTGACCACGAGCTGGACGATCCCCGTGTGGTCGCGTAAGTCGATGAAGATCAGTCCACCGTGATCGCGGCGGCGGGCGACCCAGCCTGCGACCGAAACCGTGTCCCCGACGCGGTCGGGACCGACCTCGCCGCAATAGAGATCGCGCCAGTGGTTCATCCGGTGATCCTGTCGACAACTTCGTCGAGCGACGCGGTGAGGTCCTCGCGGCCCTGTTGCCGGATGGTCGCTCGTGCACCGTCGACGAGGACCGTCCACCCCGCACCGAGTCGAGCGGCTTGAGTGAGCTGGCCCTTGGTCGAGCGTCCTGCGTAATCCATGTCGGCACGTAGACCGCGGCGGCGCAGTTCGGCAACGAGCGGCAGGACGCGGACGCGATCGCTTTCCCGGTCGCATACGAAGAACACGTCGATGTGTGGCGGCTCAACTCGATCGGCCGCGATCGAGAGCAGGAGCCGCTCGATGCCGGCGCCGAACCCGATGCCCGGCGTCGGCGGTCCGCCGATCGCCTCGATGAGTCCGTCGTACCTGCCTCCTCCGCAGATCGTGTCCTTGGCGCCGATCGCCTCGTCCTTGAACTCGAAGGTCGTCCGGGTGTAGTAGTCGAGGCCGCGAACGAGCGTCGGAGCCAGCTCGTAGCTCACGCCGTAGGCATCCAGGTACTCGCGCACGCGGGCGAAGTGCTCGCGGCACTCCTCGCAGAGCGATTCGCCGATTTTCGGCGCGCCCGTCAGCAGGGCCTGGACCCGCTCGCTCTTGACGTCGAAGACCCTGAGGGGCGAGGTCGCGCGCTTGGCGCGTGCTTCCGCGTCGAGCTCGCTGTCGTGCTCGTCGAGCCACCCGGCAAGTCGCTCGACGTATGCAGGACGGCAGTTGGCGTCGCCGATCGAGTTGATCTCGAGCACGTAGTCGGTCACGCCGACGCGGCGCAAGAGCTCTGCGTAGAGCTGGATCACCTCGGCGTCGATCGCAGGATCGTCGGTGCCGATTGCCTCGACCGAGAGCTGCCAGTGCTCGCGGTAACGGCCGCGCTGCGGCCTGTCGTACCTCCACATCGGGCCGATCGTGTACAGCTTCTGCGGTTGCGCCTCGCGGTGGAGCCCGTGCTGGACGTACGCGCGGCAGATCGGCGCCGTCGCTTCCGGGCGGAGGGTCAAGGAGCGGCCGCCGCGATCGGTGAACGTGTACGTCTCCTTCTGCACCACGTCGGATCCGCCACCGGAGGTCCGGACGATCAGCTCGGTGTCCTCGAAAGCGGGCGTGTCGATCCGCCTGTATCCGTAGAGCGCGCTGAGACTCTCCATCTCGCCCTTGATCCAGTGCCAGAGCGGCTGCTCGGACGGAAGGATGTCGTGCGTGCCGCGCGGCGCTTCGAAGCGCGTCACGCGCGAAGCTCCGCGAGAAACGGGTTCCGGGCGAGCTCCGCGCCGAGCGTCGTCCTCGGGCCATGGCCCGAGTAGATGTCGGTTTCGGGCGAAAAACGGTCCGCGAGCATGCGGATCGACTCGACCAGGGTGTCCCAATCCGCACCCGGAAGATCCGTCCGGCCCACGGAGCCCGCGAAGACGACGTCACCGGAGAAGAGGGCACCGTCGGTGTAGTAGGCGAGGTGGGCCGGCGAATGTCCGGGCACACGCAGCGTCTGGAACGACATGCCGGCGAACTCGAGCGTCTCGTCCCCCTGCAGGAGCACGTCCGGGGTGTACGACCGGAGGTCGAGCTCGGGCGGCGCGAAGCTGTTGACGTCCTCGAGTAGAGCACGCTCCTCCTCGGCCATGTGCACCGGAGCCCCGGTCGCGTCGGCAAGATCCGCGACCGCCCCCAGGTGGTCCCAATGACCGTGCGTGATCAGAATCGCGGCGCAGCGCGCACCCAGAGCGCGGAGCTCGTCGACGACCCGGGCGGCCTCCGCCCCGGGATCGACGACGACCGCTTCCGCCGCGGAGTCGTCGGCCCGCACGACGTAGCAATTCGTACCGATCGGTCCGAGCTCAAACCTGTTCACTGCAAGGGTCACGAGGCGTTTGAGTCTAACGGCGGCCCCTCTCAGGCCCTTAAGATCTGCGGCGATGCAAAGCTGGAACCTGCGCGAGATCGAGACGCCCGGCGGGACACGCTCGCCGGTCGTGCTCCGGTCGGACGAATCGGCGCGCGCCGTGTTGATCGTGCTCGAGCCAGGACAGGCGCTCGGCGATCATCAGATGAAGGAGCGGGCCCTCGTTTCGGTCGTCGACGGCTCTGTGCGTGTCGAATCGGGCGGTGAGACCATCGAGGGCGAAGAAGGCTCCTTCTTCTCGTTCGACGCAGACGAGCGGCGCTCGATCTCGACGGACGACGGCGCGCGGATCCTGCTGGTGTTCGCACCGTGGCCCGGTGAGGGCCACTATCGCGGCGACGCCAAGGTGGAGTAGCGGCTAGCGCGTTTTCGAGGTTTCGCGCCGGGCCAGGCGCTTCTGCAACATCCTGTACGCGAGCGAGTCCGTGAAATAGCTGAACGGAATGAAGAACGCGATCAGGAAGACCGCAGGGAAGATCTGCTGCGCGAGCGGCTGGCTGCGGTTCAGCAGCATCATCGCCACGACCAGGATCGGGCCGAAGAGCAGAGCCCGGCGTGCCGATCGCCGCCATGACGGTGGCTCGACTTTTCGGCCGGAACCTCCCCCTCTTCCCACCGCCGCGCGCCCGCCGCTACCGCTCTTGCGGGGTTTCGAGTCGCGCTGACCGTTTCGCTCCGCGCGCAACTCGGACGGTTCGACGGGAACCTCCTTGCCCTCGTCGTCGAGGTACACGTACTCGTACTCGTGGCGGCGAGCCTTCTGGTGACGGCGACGTTGCTTCCTCGTCGGCATGCTCGTCCTAGCCTAACTCCGCGCGTGCTCCCTGGAGCACGATCTCGGCGACGAGGCTCGCTCCGAGGTGGTACGCGAGATACCGCCAGTCCGGCGCCTCGATGAGGACGAGGTCGGCGTCGTATCCAGGCGCCAGCCGCCCCAGCCGGTCCGAACGTCCGAGGACGTGGGCCGCATTCACGGTGCACGCGGACAGGGCCTCCGAAGGGGACAGCTCGAGTTGGGTGGACGCGAGAGAGCAGACGATCGGGAGGCTCTCGCAGAAGGCGCTGCCCGGGTTGAAGTCGGTCGCGAGCACCACGATCGCGCCCGCATCGACGAGCGCACGTGCGGGCGGCATCGGCCGCGCGAGGAAGAGTGCGCTCGCGGGAAGAAGGACGGCGGCCACCTCACTCTTGCCGAGCGCGGCCACCCCTTCGTCACCCGTCGCTTCGAGATGGTCGATCGACCGCGCGCCCAGCTCGATCGCGAGCGGAACTGCACCTTGCTCCGTGAACTGGTCTCCGTGGAGCCGAACTGCGAGGCCGGCAGCGGCACAAGCGGTGAGATAGCGCCGCGCCTGGGTGACGTCGAATGCGCCCCGTTCGAGGAAGATATCCGCGGCTTCCGCGATCTGCGCCGCGGCGGGGAGCACCTCTGCGAGAGCGAAGTCGAGGTATGCGTCCGCATCCTCGAATTCCGGCGGGACTGCGTGGGCTCCGAGCCACGTGGGGACACCGCCTGCGGCCCTGATTGCGTGCAGCGACGCGAGCTCCGTCTCGCGATCGAGTCCGTAGCCCGACTTCGATTCGAAGGTCGTCGTGCCGGCGCGCAACATCCACCTGCGGTGCTCGCGCACCGCGTCGGCGAGCGCGTGCTCTCCTGCCGCGCGCGTTGCGCGAACGGTCGACATGATCCCACCGCCGGCAGCATGGAGCTCCTCGTACGACGCGCCGGCCGCGCGCTGTGCGAACTCCTCCACCCGGTCACCCGCGAAGCACGCGTGCGTGTGGCAGTCGACGAGCCCCGGGATCGCGCAGAGACCGCGGCCGTCGATCTCCTCGATCTCTCCAGCGAGGGGAGGCAGGTCACGCATACGGCCGACAGCCTCGATCGACTCACCCCCACAGAGGACGTACGCATCCTCGACCACGTCCACCTCGCCGAGCGCGCCGCCGCGCAACGGCGCCGCAGTGCCCGCGGGACTCGCAACCTGGGCGAGGTCGCGGACGAGGAGGCGGCGCTCGCCGCCCGTGGAGCTCATTCGCGGTCGCGGTGCGGCATCGGCGCCTCGAGCCCGTGCGACTCGGCGGCCGTCAGTGCCTCGGGATAGCCGGCGTCCAGATGACGCATCACGCCGATGCCCGGATCAGCTGTCAGCACGCGTTCGAGTCGATCGGCCGCGTCGTCGGTGCCGTCGGCGACGACGACCATGCCGGCGTGGATCGAGTTTCCGATCCCGACGCCGCCGCCGTGGTGAACGCTCACCCACGTCGCCCCGGCCGCGACGTTGAGCAGCGCGTTCAGGATCGGCCAGTCGGCAATCGCGTCGGAACCGTCGCGCATGGCCTCCGTCTCACGATACGGCGACGCGACCGATCCCGAGTCCAGGTGATCGCGGCCGATCACCACCGGGGCTCTCACCTCACCGGAGCGCACGAGCTCGTTGATCGCGAGCCCGGCCCGCGCTCGATCTCCCAGCCCGAGCCAGCAGATCCGCGCCGGCAGGCCCTGGAACTCGACGCGCTCCGGCGCAAGCTCGAGCCAGCGTTGCAGTAGCGGGTCGTCCGGGAAGAGGTCGCGGAGCACCGCGTCGATCGCCGAGATGTCCGCCGCATCACCCGAGAGCGCCGCCCACCGAAACGGGCCGACTCCACGACAGAAGAGCGGTCGGATATAGGCCGGGACAAAGCCCGGATATGAGAAGGCCTCCGCTACACCAGCGTCACGGGCCTCACCACGGAGATTGTTGCCATAATCGAAAACATAGCTCCCGGCCCGGACGTACTCGAGCAGGCCTTGGACGTGCAGCGCGATCGAGGAGCTTGCGCGCGCGAGGTACTCGGAGGGATCCGACGAACGCAGCCTCGCCGCGTCTTCCACCGACAGGCCGGCGGGGATGTAGCCGGTGAGCGGGTCGTGCGCCGCCGTCTGATCCGTGACGAGGTCGAAGTGCTCGCCGCGCCGCGCGAGCTCGGGGACGATCTCGGCTGCATTCCCGAGCAGGCCGACCGAGAGCGCACGACGTTCTGCCGATGCTGCGCGAATGCGTGCGAGAGCATCGTCGACCGACTCCGTCGCCTCGTCGAGATACCGCGTCTCGATCCGCCTCTCGATGCGCGACGGGTCCACCTCGACGCAGAGGATCGCCGCACCCGCCATCGTCCCGGCCAGCGGCTGCGCACCGCCCATCCCGCCGAGACCGGCAGTCAGGATCGTGCGACCGGAAAGGTCGGGAGAACCGAAATGCGTCTGGCCTGCCGCGCAGAAGGTCTGGTACGTGCCCTGGAGGATTCCCTGCGTGCCGATGTAGATCCAGCTCCCGGCCGTCATCTGACCGTACATCGTCAGGCCGAGAGCCTCGAGACGGCGGAACTCGTCCCACGTGGCCCAGTGGGGCACGAGTAGCGCGTTCGCGATCAGCACACGGGGCGCGCCGGCATGTGTGCGAAACACCCCGACGGGCTTGCCGCTTTGCACGAGCAGGGTCTCGTCCTCACCGAGCTCGATGAGCGAGCGGACGAGCGCGCGCAACGCCTCAGGGTTGCGCGCGGCCTTCCCCGAGCCGCCGTAGACGACGAGATCCTCGGGACGCTCGGCGACCTCGGGATCGAGATTGTTGAGCAACATCCTGAGCGGCGCCTCGGTGGCCCACGCGCGCGCGTGTAACTCGCTTCCTCGCGGAGCGCGGATGTGGGCAAGGTCGCCGCAGAGATCCTCGACCATGGCTTCCAGGGGGCGCGTCGCGCTCATAGGCCGATCTCTGGCTTATGAGCGGTGGAAGGGGTGTAAGCGGAAACCGGGAGGCTTCCCCCTTCTTTCTCCTCAGGGGTGGCGGCTGTCGCATCGCCACCGCCCCTGAGGCGACTTCTAAAGAAGGGGGCGCGTGGGGGAAACATGGCTTCCTCCACGGGAGCGAGCCGAAGGCGAGGGACGCTCATGCGAGCTCTCCGACCTCTGCCTCCACCGCGGCAACCAGCGACCCGTCGCGAATCCCACCAGCAACCAGCTCGATGTCCCGTGACAGCGAACGGTCGTCGCCGAGGCGCGGCGAGAGCGAGCGGACGAAGGCATGCGTTGCGCGCACTCCGTGCCCGGGCTCGAGCGGTGCCAGGAACTCGACCGCCTGAGCGCCCGCGAGCAACTCGATCGCGAGCGTGCGTTCGGAGTTCGCGACGACCTGCCATGCCTTCAGTCCCGCGGCATTCCCCATCGAGACGTGATCTTCCTGGCCCGCACTCGTCGGGATCGAGTCGACGCTCGCCGGATGACACAACGATTTGTTCTCGCTCACAAGCGCCGCGGCGACGTATTGCGGGATCATGAAGCCCGAGTTCAGCCCGCCGTCCAACGTGAGGAACGCGGGCAGTCCGTCGGAGAGGTTCGGATTGACGAGACGCTCGACTCGGCGCTCGGAGATGTTCGCGAGCTCGGAGCACGCCATCGCGATCGCGTCGAGCCCGAAGGCGAGCGGCTGCCCGTGGAAGTTGCCGTTCGAAACGAGGAGCTCGTCTTCGACGAGCACGAGTGGATTGTCCGTCGCCGAATTCAGCTCGACCTCTACCGTGCCTTCGACGTAGTCGAGCAGATCGCGCGAGGCACCGTGCACCTGGGGCGCGCAGCGCAACGAGTAGGCGTCTTGCACCTTGTCGCACCACCTGTGTGCCTCGTTGATCGCCGATCCCTCGAGCAGGCGAAAGACGTTCGCGGCAGAGTCGCGCTGTCCACGCAGTGGTCGCAGGCGGTGGATCTGCGGGATGAAGCTCGTGCGCGATCCCTGCAGCGCCTCCAGTGACAGCGCACAGGCGAGGTCGGAGGTCTTGGCGAGCCGACGAGCTCGCACTACGCCGAGTGCCCCGAACGCCGCCATGAACTGCGTGCCGTTGACGAGCGAAAGTCCTTCCTTCGCCGCGAGCCGCGTCGGTTCGAGACCTGCCGCCGCAAGGGCATCCGCTCCTGGGAGCAAGTCGCCGTCGTGCCAGGCATCGCCTTCGCCGACCAGTGGCAGCGCAAGATGCGCGAGCGGCGCGAGGTCCCCGCTCGCACCGACTGAACCGCGGCTCGGGACGTAAGGCAGCACGCCGCGGCGCAGGCATTCGAGCAGCAGCTCGACCGTCTCGACCCGCGCACCCGAATTGCCCTTCGCCAGAGCGTTCGCACGCAGCAGCATCGCCGCGCGAACGATCTCGTCCGGATACGGCTCCCCCACTCCGCAGGCATGGCTTCGCAGCAGACGTAACTGCAACTCCTCCGTCTGATCCTCGGGGATCGACTTCGAGACGAAACGACCGAAGCCGGTGTTGATCCCGTAGGTGTGCTCGCGCGTCCCGTGCGCGGCTCGTTCCACGAGCTGGCGGGCGGCGCGCATCTTGGTGCGAGCATCTTCCGACAAGGCGGCGTCGGCAGCGCCGAAGGCGACCGCCCAGACGTCGTCGATCCGGAGATCCTCTCCGGTCAGGCGGATCGCGGTCGCCTGAGCCATCGCGCGGCCAGTCTAGCTTCGGCTGCGGAGACTCTCACGTGCGCGACTCGAGGAGACGCAGCTCGAGAACGTGCGAGGCGTTGAAGCCTTCGATCTGGAGCATCGCACCCGCAGCGGCTGCGGCGGCGCCTGCCGGCATCAGCCCGACCAGCTCGGCCCCCGCAACGTCCACACCTCGCACGCGGGCTTCCTGCTCGACGCGCTCGACGATCTCGTGCAAAGCCGCGGCCTCGTAGTCCTCGACGTTCATGCTGACCTGGGCGTGTCCGGCCCTAGGCAGGAACAGGCCGAGCGCGCGCACACCGGGAAAGCCGCCACCCTTCTCACGCACGACCGCGGCGATTGCCCGCGCGACCTCGACATCATCGGTGGCAAGGTTGACGTTGAACGCGATCAACGGGCGGCGCGCGCCGACGACGACGCCGCCCGCCCGCTCGTCGAGTCGCGCGGGCCCGTAGTCCGGACGAAGTTCGCCCGCGTCGATGCGGCGCTGGAGCTCCGCCGGACCTCCCCGACGATAGAACGCGGGGCTTCGCCCCGGGGCTGACTCGCCGTAGAGGAACACAGGCAGGTCGAGCTCGGCGCCGATGCGATCCGCAAGCCGCAACGCGCAATCCCGTGCACGGTCGCGGTCTCTCGGATCGAGCGCGACGATCGGAACGACGTCTGCTGCGCCGATCCGGGGGTGAGCCCCCTCGTGACTGCGCAGGTCGATCCGCTCGCGGGCGCACGCAACTCCCGACAGAAGGGCCTCGACGAGGGACGTGTCGTCGCCGACGAGCGTGAAGACCGACCGATTGTGATCCGCATCGGAATGAACGTCGAGCACGTCGGTGTGCGCAGCCAGCGCGGACCTCAGCACATCGATCGTGCCGGCGTCACGTCCGTCCGAGAAGTTCGGCACCGATTCGAGTGGCAACTCCACCGCGCGTACTCTACGAAGGTGTGAAGGCGTACTACGACCGGCGCGCGCCCGAATACGACGACTGGTGGCTGGGCCAGGGGTTGTACGAGGACCGCGAGCGCCCCGGCTGGGAGACAGAGCTTCGCCGGCTCGAAGAGGTGCTTCGAGATCTTCCGCCCGTGCGGACGCTTGACGTCGCCTGCGGCACGGGTTTCCTGACGAGACACCTCCGGGGAGAGGTTGTCGGGCTCGATGCGAGCGAGCGCATGCTCGAGATCGCGCGTCGCCAGGCGCCGAATGCTCGCTTCGAGCAGGGCGACGCACTCTCCCTGCCGTTCGAGGACGGCGCGTTCGACCGCGTGTTCACGAGCTACTTCTACTGCCATCTCGAGGACGACCAGCGCACCCGCTTTCTGGCCGAGGCAAGTCGCGTTGCACCTGAACTGGTCGTGGTCGCGTCGATCCGAGGTGACGGCGACGACTTCGAACGCTGGGAGGAGCGCCGGCTCAATGACGGCTCGGAGTGGAACGTCTACAAGCGTGTGTTCGAAGGGCCTGACCTCGCCGCTGAGCTCGGAGGCGAGATCGCGTTCAAGGGCCGCTGGTTCGTCGTCGTGCAGGCTTGACGCGCCGACGTTCGTCCTACCGATCGTTCGCTTCCCTGCAGCGTGACCTGCGCGTTTGTCGAGCGTGCGTCGACGCGGGCTTTCACCTCGAGTCGTGGCCCGTGCTCAACGAATACGTCGGCCAGCGCGCGTACATGTACGGCCAGGCGCCCGGTGTCGTCGAGGGGCAGGAGAGACGGCCCTGGCGCGGACGAGCAGGCAAGACGCTCCGGCGGTGGCTCGATCTCGAGGAGGACGAGTTCTACGAGACGTTTTACTGCGCCTCCGTCACCCGCTGCTATCCCGGGCGTGCTCCGTCGGGTCGCGGCGACCGCACGCCGACGCCCCGCGAGCAGGAGCTCTGCTCGTTCTGGATGGACTGGGAACTGAAGCTGCTGCGACCGGGCCTGATCGTGCCCGTGGGCGGCCTTGCGATCCGCCGACTGCTCGGCATCTCGGGTCTGGCCGAGTGCATCGGCCGCCGCTACGAGCTCGAGGGTGCGGCGCTCGTTCCGCTGCCACATCCGTCGGGGGCCAGCAGCTGGCTCAACTCGCGGGCAAACCGCGAGCTGACCGCGCGAGCCGCCGCGCTCGTGCGTGAGGAACTCGCTCGCCTATGAGGACAACGCCCGTCGCTAGATTTCAAGGGTGAAGGAGCAGAGCGAGACGCCGTACCGGGTGACATTCGCCCGACTGCTCGGCTTCCTGCACCCCTACAAGATCTCGCTCGTCGTTTCGACCCTGCTCGCAATCGCCTCGCAGGTCGCGCAGATCGCGCTTGTCTGGGTCACGGCGCACGTGATCGACGATGCAATCATCCCCCGCGACTCCGGCAAGCTCTGGGTCTACGTCTGGGTGATCATCGGCCTCGGCGCGTTGCGTGCGGTATTCATGGCGGCACGGCGGCTGATCTCCGGAAAGCAGGCACTCGCCGTCGAGATGGACATGCGCCAGGGGCTCTACCGCCACCTCGTGCGCCTCTCGTTCGGCTTCTACGACCGGCATCAGACCGGCCAGCTGATGTCTCGGGCCACAGTCGACCTGCAGGGGGTGCGCTTCTTCCTCGGCTACGGGCTCATCTTCTTCTTCCAGAACGTCTTGACGGTTCTGTCGGTGACCGTCGTGCTCTTCTTCTTCGAGTGGAAGCTCGCGCTGATCGCACTCGCGATCACGCCCGTCCTCGTCGTGCTCGCGTACCGCTACAGCCACGTCGCCCACCCGACGCTGCGAGACGTCCAGCAGAAGCTCGCCGACGTCGCCACGGTGGCCGAGGAGAACATCGTCGGCGTCCACGTGGTGAAGTCGTTCGCGCAGGAGCCCCAGGAAGAACAGAAGTTCACCGACCGCTCGGAGGCGGTCTTCCGCCAGACGCTGCGCGCCAACCGGCAGCGGGCGCTCTACGTCCCCTTCATCTCGTGGGTGCCGCTGCTCGCGCAGGCCGCGGTCCTGCTCGTCGGCGCGCGGATGGTCGCGCACGGTGGGCTGACCGTCGGCGGCTTCATCGCCTTCAACCTCTACCTCGGCATGTTGATCATGCCGCTGCGCTCGCTCGGCATGTGGATCGGCCAGGCGCAGCGAGCAACCGCATCGGGAGAGCGCATCTTCCAGGTCATGGACGAGCCCGAGGAAATCGCCGACAGTCCCGATGCGGTCGAGCTACCGAACGGCGGCGGCCACCTGAGCTTCGAGGGCGTCGGCTTCGAGTACATCGAGGGGCGTCCGGTGCTGGAGAACATCGATCTCGACGTCGCGCCTGGCAAGAGGATCGCGCTGATCGGTCACACCGGCTCGGGCAAGACGACGCTCACCTCGCTCGTGCCGCGTTTCTACGACGCGACTTCGGGCCGAGTCACACTGGACGGCGCAGACGTCCGTGACGTGAAGTTGAACTCCCTGCGGCGCGCGATCGGTGTCATCTCACAGGATCCGTTCCTGTTCTCGGCCACCGTACGCGAGAACATCATGTTCGGCGCTCCCGATCTCGACGAAGCAGACGTGGAACGCATCGCACGGCTCGCACAGGCGCACGAGTTCGTCAAGCAGCTTCCCGACGGCTACGACACGGTCATCGGCGAGCGCGGGATCACGCTCTCTGGTGGGCAGCGACAGCGCTTGGCGATTGCGCGGGCACTCGCCGTCGATCCGCGGGTCTTGATCCTCGACGATGCGACAGCGTCGGTGGACGCCTCGACCGAAGCACGTATCCGCATCGGCTTGCGCGAGGCGATGCGGAACCGGACGACCCTGATCATCGCCCATCGGCTCTCGACGATCGCGCTAGCGGACGAGATCGTCGTGCTCGACGACGGACGCATCGCAGCTCGTGGGACGCACGAGGAGCTCCTCGTGACGAGCCAGGTGTACCGCGACATCTACGAGCACGGCCTGCTCGAGCGTCAGTTCGCGGACGCCGTGGAGGCTCGCGCAGAGACAGATGCTCTGGAGGCTGCGTCGTGATGCGCTCTTTCCGCCCGCAATCGGCACAGTTGAGCGCGCTTCCTCTCGGTACCGTCGATGCCGGGTGGCGGGTGGCGACTCTCCCCTCCCGGGTGGGGCCGCGCGCGCGTGTACTTGAAAGAGGTCGCCGCCGATGAGGGTGTGGCAGCCGGGCACGCATCTGAGCTCGATCAAGAAGGTCGAGGTCGACGACTGGTCCTGGCGGCGCACGCGCCGACGCATCGCCGAGCTCGCCCGGCTGGCCAAGCCCTACAAGGTGCGGACCGCGTTCTCCATCGTCTCGCTGCTCGCAGCGACCGCAACGGCGCTCGCCCCTCCCTTCCTCGCGAAGTACGCGGTCGATGACGGCATCCGCAGACACGATCTCGGCAAGCTCTGGTGGATCGTCGGGGCGTTCGTCGTCGCCGGTCTGCTCAACTGGGCGATGAGCTACGTGCAGACGTATCTCACGGGGTGGGTCGGCGAGCGCATCCTGGCGGACCTGCGCATCGTCCTCTTCCGGCATCTCCAGCGGCTCTCCCTCGGGTTCTACGAGCGCACCCGCGCCGGCGTGATCATCAGCCGCCTGACGAACGATGTCGAGGCGATCGACCAGTTGGTGACGGACGGCGTCACCAGCCTCGTGCAGAACAGCCTCACGCTCATCGGGACGGCGATCCTTCTCTTCGTCCTCGACTGGCGGCTTGCCCTCGCGACGCTGGCGGTCATCCCGCTCATGGGCATCGCAACCGTGATTTTCCGCACCCGCTCGACCCGAGCGTACCGCGCAGTCCGCGAGCGACTGGGCCTGGTGACCGCGACTCTTGCGGAGGACATCGCGGGTATGCGCGTCGTGCAGGCGTTCACGCGCGAGAGCGCGAACACGCGGAACTTCAAGGCCGTCACCGAGCGCTACCGCGACTCGAACATGGAGACGGTCGTCCTGAACGCCCTCTACTTCCCGTTCGTCGACCTGCTGTCGTCGATCGCTCTCGCGGTCGTGCTCGGCTACGGCGGCCATCTGTACTTCAACGGAGACGTCACGCTCGGAACGCTCTTCGCCTTCATGCTCTACGTGCAGAACTTCTTCGACCCAGTCCAGCAGCTGTCGCAGCTGTACAACACGTTCCTCTCCGCGACGGCGGCGCTCGACAAGATCATGGACGTCATGGAAGAGGAACCGGAGGTTCTCGACCGGCCGGGCGCGGAGGCCCTGCCCCACGTCGAGGGCCGCGTTGCCTTCGATCGGGTTCGCTTCGGC
>WNGO01001169.1_pt1 | contig 18506 bp, 19 predicted proteins | sample 5400511 | NCBI WGS metagenome assembly WNGO01 (sample SAMN13153380, study PRJNA577476) | soil metagenome | isolation source: 20 cm soil or saprolite under Garry oak tree replicate 2 | place: USA:California | collected 2016-06-15 | reverse complement strand
ACGAAGTTGTTCTGCCTTATGTAGGATTATCTGAACAGGCAGAAGGACAGAAGCTTGCCAGTGCTCTGCAAGAACAAGCTCACATGGCTCAAGGTACAGCTTCAGGAATTAATGGAGATTATGATTTATCTGCTGCAGGGCAACAATCTCCACAAGTACCTATTACACAAGGACAGTAAATGTTTACAATATGGACCAAACATCTTAAAGACCAAGAAGATAAAGTAAGGTTCGAAAGGAGTGTCAGAGACTCTAAATGGATTTTAGATCATCTAATGACCATCATAGATGAGAAGAATAGAAGCTTAAGTGCTGCTGAAATATACACTACAGTTTACGATAACCCTAATTGGCAATTCAAACAGGCAGATTGTAATGGATACAAGCGATGCTTAAGAGATATGAAATCGTTAATTAACTTAGACCATAAGGAAACAGATGACAGACAACCTACTGGCAGACCAAACGCCAACTGAACCTAAAGATTTCTTCGCTGAATTAGTTGGCGAAGGTAAGAAGTTCAAGGACCAACAAGAACTTGCCAAAGGAAAATACTTTGCAGACCAGACAGTGGAAGTGCTGCAAAGAGAGAATGAAGAACTTCGTCAATCCTATAAACAGGCCAGAGACGAAAATATAAGCAAGGCTAAACTAGAAGATTTGATAGACCAATTCTCAAATCAAAAGCTACCCACTAGCAATAATAACCCAGAAGCCAGTGTAGTTAATCAGCCTACGATAGATGCTAAACAGATTGAATCATTAGTCTCCAACAAGGTTCAAGAGATTGAACGTTCTAGGAAAGAGAATGAAAACTACAATCAAGTAGTATCTAGATTACAAGAACGATTTGGTGAAAAATACAAAGATGTTCTTAAACAACAAACAGATCAAATTGGATTAACCTCGGAAGAGATTACTGCTCTTGCAAAGAGATCTCCAGCAGCGTTCTACAGAACCTTTGGTTTAGATCAACAGCAGCATGAAGGCTTCCAAGCTCCTCCCCGTTCTAGTCAGCGAAATGACAACTTCGCGCCCACTGGCGCTCCTAAGCGCACCTGGATGTATTATCAAGAACTAAGGAAGAAAGATCCAGATTTTATCTTTAACAAACAACTGCAAGTTCAGATGTTAAAGGATGCTGTCGAATTAGGCCCAGCCTTTAGAGATGGTGATTATTACGTGAAGAATTTGCATGAAGAATAATTCTAACTAGGAGATTAATTATGGCTGGCTTTATGGATGCCAATACCAATTATCTCATTAGGACTAATATTTGGTCTCGTACGATCAAGCAATTACTCCTGGATGAGTTAAACGCCATGAAGTTTGTCCGAATTATCTCTGATTTCCCTGATGGGTATACAATCAATATTCCTTCTATCGGTGAAGCCAAACAGGCTGACTTCGTTGAAGGACAGGCGATTAAGTATGACTCGATGGATACTGGTAACTTTACCTTTAGCTTCGATTCGTATAAGTACTCAGCAAATGCGATTTCAGAGAAGTTCAAGAGAGATAGCTACTACTCGCAAGATGTTATTGCTGCATTCGTTCCACGTCAACACCGTGTGTTGATGGAAGGTGTGGAGACAAGCATCCTTGCTAAGGCTAACTCTGGACAGACCGTGTCGAATTTGAATACCATCAATAACGCCGCTCACCGTTTCGTTGGTTCAGGTACTGCTAATTCAGCAGTTGCTCTGGCCGTTAGTGACTTAGCCCGTGCTCAGAATTCTCTGATCAAAGCGAACGTTCCTCAAAGAAACCTGATCGGTATTATTGATCCGTCTGTTGCATATACCTTACAGACGCAGACTAACCTTGTTAACTTCATTTCCCCCAACCAGCGTTGGCAGAGTGTTGTCTCTGACAGTGCAATCACTGGCTTTAAGTTCGTTATGAATGTGTTTGGTTTCGACCTCTACATTTCTAACTATCTTCCCAGTGTTGGCTCCGAAACGGTTAACAGTGTTGCTGTGACTAACGGTGTTGCTAACTACTTCTTCTCTGCAGCTCCTGGCGATACCATGCCTTGGGTTGGTGCCTTTAGGCAGATGCCTACTGTGTATTCGGAGTTCAACAAAGACCTCCAACAGGAAGAATACCTGACCATTACCGAATATGGCTTTAAGCTGTATCGTCCGGAGAACTTGGTCACCATTCTAACTAGCACATCAGTTGTGACGTAAGGAGGTGCATTAATGTCTACTGGAAATTGGTTAAATAATGATAACTTATACTTAGAGTTTGGTACTACTAAGGCTGTCGTTGAACCGGCTGGTGAGTTTAAGCAGTATGGAGACAACCGTGTTGTCGAAGTTCTGATTGATCTTACTACGCTTACTTCTACTGCTGCCATTCAATCGAATACGTTATTCTTCCCTTCGGGAACATCTAATATATTCATTGAAAAGGTTCAGATGGTCACGGAAGTGGCTGCTGCATCTGGTACTAGCTTTAGCGTTGGTCTGATACAAGACGACAGGTCTACAATTCCTACAAACTACAGCACTGCATTTATTAATGCAGAAGTGCTTGCTAACTGTGATGCTTTAGGTGAAGCAATCACCTATACCGCAGGTACTACGCATGCAGGTGGTTTGATCGGAAGTGCTCCTTCGGCTACTACAGGTCCTGGATACTACATCACTGCTCTTTCTTCGGGTACGTTTACCCTTGGTAAAGTCCGTGTTCGTATCTTCTACCATGGTATTGGAACGATCTCACAGTAAATAATTGAGGGGCTTCGGCCCCTCTTTATCTAAAGGAATATAAATGGTTGATCTTTCAAAGGTTGTTGATCTGGGCGGAAACACGCTTCTAATCAGCGATGTACAGCTTGTGACTGGTCCAGGACAATCTTCTGGAACATCACTAGGCTCTCTTACAGGCAATGTTACTGTCCCAGCGGGCAGGACTGTTGACCTGGATTCTGCTCCTGCTACGCTAACATCTAATGCTGTTACACTTACTAAGTATGCTGGAGTTATTACTTCAGAAGCTCTTACCACGGCAGCAGGTTCAAGCCAAGCTTTTGTAATTACTAAGGTTGGTATTGCTGCAGGTGATCTTGCATTTGTCACGCGCGCAGGCGGGACAAATACACGACAGTCTTACGCATATAATGCAATAACTACTACAGATACTGTTACAGTTACTGTCTATAATAATGAACCTACAAATGCTCTTAATGGAACTCTAATCTTTAATCTATGGGTACTTAAGGCATAATGGCTAAATTAACTCTATCGGATGTCTCTAATATTGGGAATCCACATAGTATATCCAATACTATTGGTGATAATAATTCTCTTATTGAGGCAGCGGTAGAAAATACTCTATCTAGAGACGGCACAAGTCCTAATCAGATGAGTGCCGACCTAGATATGAATTCAAATAGTATCCTTAATCTCCCTGCGCCTACGCATGATACAGAACCGATCAGATTGATTGACGCAAACAATGGGATATCTATAGATGTTGGAGTAACAGGAGTTCTAGATGATTTATCTGATGTCATTATTGCTTCTCCTTCTCTTAATCAAGTTCTTGAATACGATGGAACGCATTGGACTAATCAAACATTAACTGGAAGTGTTCTGGGATCAGCTCCAGATAGCGCAGATTATATAGTTAAAACTGCGAATGCAGGTTTGTCTGCAGAACGTGTAGCTACTGATAATACTTCAGTTACCTGGGACTTTGGGACTTCAGGACAAGCTAAATTATCTAGAGCTGCTTTAACTGGAGATATAACTGCTTCTTCTAATAGCAATGCAACAACAATAGCTAATGCTGCTGTCACGTATGCAAAGATGCAAGGTATATCTGCTGGAAGCACACTTCTAGGAAGAGGCTCTTCTGGATCAGGTTCTCCTCAGGAGATTACTTTAGGCAGTAATTTATCTATGACTGGGACCACTCTATCTGCTTCTACTTCGAGTAGTCAACCTTTAGACTCAGATCTAACTGCTTTAGCTAATAATTCTATAGCAGGTTTATGGACTGTAACAGGTTCTGGAACAGGTTCTGCTAGAACTATTACTGGAACATCAAATTCTGTTACGGTTACTAATGGAGATGGTGTTTCCGGAAATCCTACTTTAGCAGTATCTTCTACTTATGCTGGTGGTACCAGTATAGCTACGCTAGGTACAATTACTGCAGGTGTTTGGAACGGCACTGCTGTGCCAGTTGCAAATGGAGGTACAGGTGCTACTACAGCTTCAGGAGCTAGAACTAATCTAGGTCTTGTAATAGGGACAGATGTTCAAGCTTTTGATGCGCAATTATCTAGTTTAGTTAGACAGAACTCTCAAAGTGCTGCTTATACTACAGTCTTAACAGACGGTGGTAAACATATATACCATCCTTCTGCAGATACCACAGCGAGAACATGGACTATAGATAGTAATGCTAATGTCGCTTATCCGATAGGTACTGCAATTACATTTGTTAATGATACTTCAGGCGGCGTAATTACAATAGCTATTACTTCAGATACTTTGGTTTTGGCAGGTACCGGTTCTACTGGAAGTAGATCTTTAGCTGCCAGTGGAATAGCTACTGCTCTTAAAGTTACATCTACTAGATGGATTATATCTGGAACAGGTTTAACTTAATGGCATCAGTTACTCAACAGTTATTACTTGCAGTAGGAAGTAGTAGTCCTACAACTCCTTTAGATGGCTTAGCCAATCTTACTGGAGCTTGGTCCTTTGGACGTAAGTTATTATCTAGTTACAGTGGTCCTCTCGCAGATTTAATAGTAACAACTACTTTATACAATCAACAAGGAACTGCTAATAGAGATTTTTCTCAATCCGCAACAAGGATGCCAACTTTATCTACGGCAGGTCCTAATAGTCGTGGATGCGGAGATTTCGATGGATCTAATGATTGTTTACAAGGTGGTACTGCTACACAAATAACTAATCTTATGAGTAATTCTGTTGGTTATGTAATTATATCAGGAATCTTTGATACATTAACTTTAGATGATAATACAAACAAAGATAGAAACCATCGTATCTTTTTAGATGGAGGAGACTTCATAGGTATGATGGGAAGGCTTGGCGGTATTCTTTATGGATATAATTGGGATGGCAATGGAGATTTCGCTACGGCTGGGTCAGGTTCTATCGTAGCAGGAACTCCTTATGTATTAGAATGGTTTCATACAGGTGGTAATGTAGGCTTAAGTATTAATGGAGCTGCAGACATCACTACTGCTTCTGGAAATACTTCTACAGTAACTGGTGTATTGTTCTTAGGAGGTTTAACCTCTGGAACAGGAGCATTCGATGGTAAGATATTTGAATGTGCTACATTCTCTGCCGTACCCAATTCAACAATAAGAGGAAATTTAGTGACTGACTTACGGAACTGGATTGGAGCTTAAATGTCTAAACTAACTCTATCTAATGTAACAAATCTATCGAACCCGCACAGTTCTACTTTAACTATTAATAATAACAGTGATGCAATTGAAATTGCATTAGAGAATACTTTGTCCAGGGACGGTACTGGACCCAATCAAATGGGTGCAGATCTTGACATGGACTCTAACAATATTCTTAATCTTCCTGTTCCTGTAGCAGATACTAATCCAGTTAGATTATTAGAACTTAATGATGCTGTCTCTACACTTAATGCTACTATTAATAATCTTGAATTAAGTGGAGGGGGTGTGAGCCAGCTATCACATCTTACTGATGTAACTTTATCTTCTCCAGGAAATACACAACTTCTAGAATTTAATGGAAGTAAATGGGTTAATCAAGCTGTTGAAAATCTTGCAGGAAATGTTCCGGCTCCTGTTATTAATACACAGAAGATATTAGATAGATTTCCTCAGAATGCTTTGAATCTTAAGGATTTCTATCCTCTTGTAGGAGATGGTTCAACAGATAATCTTTCTGCTCTTACTTCATTTTCATATACAGATAGTTTCCCTAAGAGAATAAATGTTGGTGCAGGAACATTAAAATCTGTAACAATATCTATTGCTTCTCCTGCCGTTATAACTTGTACTGCACATAATCTTAGAGTTAATGATGCAATAGTATTTTCTACTACAGGTTCTTTACCAACAGGTATTACTGCAGGAACTGTTTATTATGTTCTTACTGCGGGTATAACATTAGATACTTTTAGAATTAGTACTAAAAATGCTTTTACGGAAGCATTTGATGGTGAAGGTACGGCTGTAATTACAACAGGTTCTCAAAGTGGTGTTCATTCCATTATTACTAGAGGTGTAGAATGGCAGAACTATCTAATACCTCCTGGACATTATTATACTTCACAAAATGTTAACTTATGTGGGAATGGTAGACGACAACGTTTTTCAGGATATGGAGCTGCATTTAATGCTGTAGCATTTGGAAGTTTTGGACTTTCTACAAGTTTTACTTGGACGGACAGAGGAACTGTTCAAGCCTATATTAATAGTACTGTTCCCGGAGTTTCAACAGTTACCCTAACAACTCTTGCGGACGCTTCTAAATTTTATGTAGGATGTTGGGTTTGTCTAATGGCTCTTGATTTACAACAGAGCTTTGGGACCCAATCATCAACCCCTAATAATACGCATTATTTTGAATTTAATAAAATAACTGCAATTAATGCGGGAACAGGTGTAGTTACTCTTCAATATCCGCTTAAGAATTCATATAAATCTACATATCCTGAATTTTGGGACGGTTCTTCTGGAACAGGATTTACTAGAGAATCTGGTGGAGGTAAAGCAACTATGTTTTATCTTAATCCAGATTGGGATGCAGAACGAGAGATATATGGGATTAGATATACCAGTTCAGTTGGAGCAGGTCTTTCAGGATCAATACGTCGAATAAAATTCGTAGATTGTGTCTTTGATGCTGATGGAGCTATTCCCTCTGTTAATCAATCCTTTATTGCTGAGAACTGTGTATGGGGGGCAGAAGATCCTAATTTACGTATTGAAGTAGATAAACTTGTAGAAGAAGCTAGATTTATTAATTGTACCGCTACTAATCTTGTTGTTCAAAGTGCAGGTGTTAATAATTTAACAGTTGATGGCGGAAGATATGATTCTATGCAAGGAACTGCTAGAAATACTACAATTCGAAACTGCAATCTTAAATCAGTTACTTTAGGACCTCTAGCTTTTGGTGCGTCTGATTGTGCTACTCTTGAAAACTGTTATATAGAATCTATTGATGAAAGTCCTAGGTTAGATGCCCAATTAGCAGTTTCTGCAGCTAAATTTCAAAATTGTACATCCAACTATACATTCTCTAATGGTACTTTAAAGATACCTATGGCTTCAGCAACAGCCGCACATAGTTGGGCTGTCCCTGGTCGGAAAATGTATGTTAATGATATGAATGAAGCTCATTTAAATATGGGTTCCCCATTTATAATTACAGATGTGTATCAAAGTGCATCTGACTTTTGTATGGACACTACATTATCTGCATTACCTGTTGGTAATAGCACGAATGCAACAGTTACAATGACTATTGCTTCTCCGGCAGTTGTGACTTGGACTGCACATGGATTAACAGCAGGAACTCCTATTAGATTTAAGACTACGGGAACTTTGCCTACTGGAGTTTCTGCTAGTGTTCTTTATTATGTTCTTGCAACGGGATTAGCTACAGATACATTTAGATTTTCTACTTCTGTCGGAGGATCTGCAGTAAATACTACAGGTTCTCAATCTGGAACACATACCGGCGTGTCTAATCCTTTACATTTCCAGCCTCAATCAGTTGGAAGAATGAATGTAAAGAATTGCACTGGTTGTATGGATATTGTAAATATGTCTAATGCTCCTGATGGTCTACCTCCATTTTCGTACTTTAAACATACTCTTATAGGATATGTAGATACATCTTCTTCATTTTGGAATTCTCCTAAGATATATGGAAATATTTCTAATTTTAGTATTAATGTAATAAGACCTTATACAGGATCTGGAGCATTAACTCTTACATTAACTGCTAACGGATTTGACAGTTCTTTGCTTGCTTCTAATCTATCTCAAGTCATAAATCTTAAAACTGCTGGTAAACGTACTATTACAACTGCTGCAGCAACGGGGTCTCAAACAGGAGATACAATAGCTGCTTACGCAGGTTGGATTTCAGATACTTTAAATGTTGTTTATAGTTCAACTCCAAGTGAAGCATTTGACAAGATGCCTATTGTCGAAATAGAAATGCTTACAGATCAAGGTTATACCAAGTCTTCTGTAATTCTAATTGCTGGACCTAATGATGCACATGCAACATATCTTTCAGATACTACCAAAGGAATTTAATGTCTAAAATAATTCTAAATAATTTAGGTTCTGATCTATCTAATGAGACTACAACAGTAGGTTTAATTAATACAAACAATGATACACTAGAAACAGCGGTAGAAAATACTCTATCTAGAGATGGTACTTCTCCCAATTCAATGGAAGCCAATCTGGACATGGGTAGTCATCGTATCTTAAATTTACCTTCTGCAGTTTCTGATCTAGAGCCTCTTCGTTTAACCGATTTAGATTTATTTAAGAATGGAAGTATTACATTTAATAATCTTCCTACTGGTGGAACTACAGGGCAACTCTTAAAGAAGAATAGTAATACTAATTATGATTTTAGTTGGGGTACCGCACCCTCTACAGTAATTACTAATACTTCTACCGGAACAGGTGCTGTAAGTAGAACGCTTCAATCTAAGTTACAGGAAACAGTTTCTGTTAGAGACTTTGGTGCGGCAGGGGATTCTGTTACAGATGATTATTTAGCAATCCAAGCTTGTATTGATTATCTTGTATCAACAGGTAACGGAGGTGTAGTCTTCTTTCCTACAGGAGTTTATGTAACCAAGACTCAATTGGTTATTGACACTTCTAATGTCTCAATTACGTTAAAAGGAACTACCATGCAATCTTCTGTAATTCAAGCAGACTCTAGTTTAAATACTAGAATGATCTACATGAATGGTGGGAGACATGCTATTGAACACCTGACTATCTTTGGTCCTGGTGTTAACGGTGCTCTAGCGGGCGGTACAGGAATAAACCCCGGTTCTGTAAGCAGCACTGCTAATGCAATTGAATTTGGAACTACTGCTGTAGATTGTAGAGTATCTCATTGTTATATTGCAGGTGGATACAACTGTGTAAGAGTTAAAGGAGCAGATATTCTTCTTACAGATTGTTCTATTACTTATGCTTTAGGTGATTCTATTGTCCGTACAACAGGTTCTGCTACATGGATGAAACGTTGTAAGTGCGATCAACCTTATCCAATAAGTACTCCTGCTTTCCCGCAAACATTTGCTGCTTGGTCTGCTGCTACGGGGTATAGTGCAGGTGATATAGTTTCTACTGCAGGTTTCTATATTCAATGTGTACATTCTGGAACTTCGGGAGGTTCTGCTCCTACTGTTAGACCCTATGGAACAGTCTTTCCAGATGGAGTTGGTTTATTAACTTGGTCATTAGTTTCAAAGACTAATGCTTGTAGTTTTCTGATGGATACAGGTGCTTCTGAAGCACATGTTAATCAATGTGATTTTACAGGATGTTGGAACGGTTCTTGCATTTCAATGCAGAATAATCTGGCAGGTACTGCTCCGTTCTTATTTGTTGTAACTGATTGTGTGATTAGTCAATCCTATGGTAGTTGTGTAGATATGATTGCAGGACATGGTTTGATGATGTCCTGTAATGAAATATCTGGAGGTATTAGTGCAGGTACATCTGCAATAGCACTTAGGAGTGCTTTTACTGGAGATGCTCAGTTTGTAAATAATAATATCTTTGCAGGCGGGACAGGCATTTATGTAGGTTCCGGTGCACAATATGTTATTAATGGGAATGTCATTGGAGGTTTTACTAATGCAATTCAATTTGACACCAATGTAACAGATTTTAATATTATCGGAAATACATTAGGTAATTCTATCCAAGCAGGTGCAAATACTAATGGCATAGTTATCTCTGCCGGCACTAGTAACTATTACAGCATATCTAATAATAATTATCATGGTAATACTACTCCTATAACCGATGGGGGGACAGGTACTACTAAATTCATTACATATAATGATGGTACTTTGAAAGCAGGTAGTGTTGGATATACTACTGGCCAAGGTGGGGCAGTAACACAAGCAACTAATAAATCTACTGGTGTAACTCTGGATAAGAGAACCGGTACAATTACAATGAACAATGCTTCTCTAGCAACTAATACTAAAGTTGCATTTACATTAACAAACAGTTTCATAGCCGCTACAGATATTGTATTGGTTAGTATTAAATCTGGTGCTACAGCTAATTCTTACTCTGTTGGAGTAGATAGTGTAGGAACAGGAAGTTGTAGTATCTCTCTATGGAATACCACAGGCGGATCATTAGGTGAAGCCGTAGTTCTTTCATTTGTAATTATAAAAGGAGTAGCAGCTTGAAGACCAGTTCAAAAGGACTTGCTTTCATCGAAAAGGAAGAAGGAGTAATTCTTCAATCCTATGATGATTTCAATGATAAAAAGGTTAATGAAGGGGATGTAATTAAAGGTACTTTAACAATAGGTACTGGACATACATCTGCCGCAGGTCCTCCTAAAGTTTATGCAGGACAAAAGATTACTAGACTAGAAGCAGATAAGATCCTTGCAGATGATCTCAGTAAAGTAGAACAGCAAGTAAACAACTTAGTAAAGGTTCCGATTACGCAGAATCAATTCGATGCTCTTGTCAGCTTTCAGTTTAATACAGGGGGTCTGGGAAGAAGCTCAGCACTTAGACTCCTAAATCAAAAGGATTATAGAGGTGCTGCTGATGCTCTGTTACAATGGAGCAAAGGTAACAATAATCCAACTCTTCTATTACCTAGACGTAAAAGGGAGAGGGAGATGTTCCTGGCAGGAGGGAGTATGTCTCCTACAATCAATTCTACGGTTGCACCTGTAATCACTGGTGCGTTAATCGCAGGAGGGGTAGGGGTAGGTACCTCTCAATATCCGGAATACCTCTGGCCTATGGTTGGGGCTATTATATTGGTTGTATTAGTAACAGGTTATGTAATTTACAGAAGGAAAACAAATGTTTAATTTCGATCCAGTTCATGTAACTATCTTCTTAGTTTTGTTATCTGCAGTAGTCGGCGTTTATGCCGGTAGCCGTGGGGTAACAGGTATTAAGCATGATGTTGCAGTTGTTAAAGAAGATATTAAAGCTATAAAGGAAAAGTTTAGTGGTAAGGACACTCCGCCGACACCGCCTACGGCTATGGCTTAGGTTTCAAAGATATGTCGCACGGCAGGCACCTGGCTGGAAGACTCGGACCACAACGGCTCTCGGGGCTCTTGGGAGTCTCGCTGGCTTAGCTCAAGGATATATCAGCGGTTTACCTTTAGATAGATTTATTAGTGCAGAGCATGTGGTTATTGTAACTGCGGTTCTATTTACCCTTTCATATTGGTTTAGAAGTTTAACAGATCAGAGAGTAGGTAATTGATTATGGATGGAGGAATGACTGCTTTCATTGTTATTGGTGGAATTGTATTAGTAGCTATTTTATTAATTTGTCTTGCGGATATGCCATATGACCATAAGTAATTATAATGCTTAGTATTATATTAGGGTTTGTAACAGGTTTAGCAGGACCAATATCTAATATAGCAGGTAAGATTGTAGATCTTAAGTCTGCTAAGCTTATTGCTTCCAATGATCTTGAAAAGAAACAAATAGATGCTCAGATAGAAGAAGCACACGATCGTAAAGCAATTCTTATTGCGGAAGCAGGCGATAGACTTGCTACGATGATGAATGTAGGTGTTCGTACTGCTATTGGAGGCAGCGTAGCTGCTTTATTAGGCAAGATCTTTGTCTGGGATAAAGTAGTAGGTTCTTTATACCATTGTACAGATTGCTTCAGAACAGATCCTTTAGATACTAATTTATGGTGGGTAGTCTTTGCAGTAATTGGTTTTTACTTTGCATATGACATAGCAGCGAGATTAAAGAAATAATATGGCTATTGAACAAACTTTACTGGATATGACCCAAACTATTCTGAGTGCACTTAACTCAGATGAAGTGAATTCTATATCAGATACTGCTGAGTCTATGCAGGTAGCCAGGATTATTCAGAATAAATATTACGATATCTTATCTAGAGGTGACATACCTGCTCAACAGACTTTAATTCAACTTACTGCATCTACAGATGATACTAAGCCTGTTCTTATGTACGTACCTTCAGGTGTGGTTAAGATTCAATGGATTAAATACTTTGATTCTAATCCTGCAGATAGTCAGGAAATAGATCAGTTTGGTGCCTTCTCCCATGGAGTTAATACGGATATAGTTTCTAGCACAGATGAAGTATCTGACCCTGCTCCCGGTTATAAGTATGTTACGGGATTACCTATTGATCAATTCTTAGATATGATTAACAGATTTAATCCTTCTGAAAGTAATGTGCATCCTTTCCCATTCAGAGAAGGTGGAAGTGACTTTACATTTTACTATAAGGATAACCATCAACCAAAATATTACACAGTAATTGAGAATGATTTTGTTGTCTTCGATTCTTATGAAGCTACCTTTGATACTACATTGCAAAGTAGCAAGACAATGGTTTTTGGAGAGAGGTATACTCTATTTGAATTAAGAGATGACTTTGTTCCAGATATAGACGATAACCAATTCTCTCTTCTAATTAATGAAGCTAAGACCTTAGCTTTCTATGAACTAAAACAGATACCACATCCTAAGGCAGATCAAGAAATCAAACGTCAATGGAGTTCACTGCAGAAGGATAAGTCGGTATCTAATAAACCTTCCCACTTTGATCAGCTACCTGACTTTGGTAGAGTTCCTAGGACCGGAGGTTATAGTTCAGGAGGTTATGGTGCTTATAAATGGATGAGACAATCAGGTCCATGAATAACAACAGAGAAAAGATGCGTAAGACAGATATTGTTTTATCTGTCAGACCTATGGGTAAGTTTACTTATAGAACTAGTGGTTTAATGGATTACCGTATCTTTAAAGGTGAGAATCAACTACATGCTATTATGGATATGGAAACTTGTTTATGGCGTATTAGATATGAAACTGGAATCCCTCCGCTTGAAGTTAGAAACCAACAATTCACCAGTTTATCTGAGTTAATGAAATATTTAAGACCTTATCTTAAATCTAGGAACTTAGAGATTGTAGAGATATTAGATTAATGCCTTCTGGGATTACAGTAGACAGCAAATTTATAGGTGGTCTTAAGACCGAGAGTACAGTTCTTAATTTCTCAGAGGATTCTTGCACAGAGACCTTTGATTGTGTATTTAATCGAACTGGAATAGTTAATCGTAGGTTTGGTTTTGATTATGAAGCTGGCTTTCATTTAACTTCCCTGAATAAGACTGATAAGGCAGTATCTACTTATTATTGGAGGAATGTAATAGGAGATGGGGAAGTCTCCATCTTAGTTGTTCAATTGGGAACTACTTTATATTTTTATAGAAGTTCAGATGCAACATTAACAAGTCCTTTATCTACAACTAAATTAACATCTACAATAAATCTCAATTCGTTTAAATCTTCAGAAGTATCTTCTGTGGATGCAACTATAGAAGCACAGTTTACAGATGGAAACGGATACCTATTTGTATTTCATCCTAATATTGACCCTATTTATTGTTCTTATTTAACGGGGACAGTAACTGGAAATGTAATAGGGATTAAGATTAGAGATTTTACAGGTATTGCAGAAAATATAGATGAATCTAATAGACCCTTTGTTTTAACTCAAGATCATTATTACAATCTTCTCAATCAGGGTTGGTCATCCGGCGGTAGTGATTGGTCTACTTTATCTAGTAGTACTGTTACCGCTAACCTTGGTAATATAGCATTCACAGTATCTTCTGGATTAACTATTACTCCAGGACAGAGTGTCTCTGTTAATAGTGGGGAACCGCATACTGCTCAATATAATCCTATTATGCGGGGAACAGTAACTAGTTATTCTGGAACTGCCTTAGTTATTAATATAACAGGAATACCTGTTTGGTATGTAGGTATTACTTCAGGAAGCAGTTCTGAGCCTTGGACTATAAACTCAGTTAATGCAAATTACATTACTACATGGTTTTCTGCAGTAGGGAATTACCCATCTAATGCAGATGTCTGGTGGCAATACAAAGATGCTACTAATGTTTTCTCTCCGTCAACTACAATAGCAAATGTAACCGTAGCAGGTCCAGCACCTAAAGGTCATTATATTTTACCTGCTTTTTCTCAAGATAGAACTCAAGCGTCTGGTTTAGCTGGATTATCTCTTGTAACTACAAATGGTATTAGACCGACTACAGGAGTATTCTTTCAAGGTAGAGTTTGGTATGCAGGAATTAATTCAACCAGTTTTAATGAGAATATATATTTCTCTCAGATCATAGAGAATACAAATCAGTTTGGTAGATGTTATCAAGTTAATGACTCTACTTCTGAGAATAGTTTTGATTTGCTTCCCTCCGATGGAGGCGTAATAAGGATATTAGGTACAGGACAGATATTTAAATTATTTCCTATTGTTAATGGTTTATTAGTCTTTGCTGAACGGGGAGTCTGGTTTATAACAGGTAGTCAAGGTATTGGTTTCACTGCCAATGATTATACTGTAACTAAGCTTTCTACAGTCTCTACTATTTCTCATACATCCTTTGTTGATGTTCTTGGGATGCCTATGTGGTGGAATGAAGAAGGTATTTATTCAGTTTCTATGCAACAAGGAGCAGGACTAAATGTAAATCCAGTAACATATACTTCAATAGCATCCTTCTACGATCAAATACCTCTTATTAGTAAATACTATGCTAGAGGTTATTTCAGCCCAGTAGAATTTAAGATACAATGGTTATATAGGAGTGAGAATGAACAAGGAATCTCTGATCGATATAATTATAGTAACATTCTTAATTTTGATACCGTTATCAATGCTTGGTACCCTTGGACTATTAGTTCAGGCCCTTCCATCTGTGGAATTAACGTTTTAGGCGGTAAAGGAGGTTTAACTTCTCCACCTATTATCTTTAAGTACCTTACTTACGATGGTAGTTACATTACCTTTTCAGAACAGTCAGATGATTCTTTCCTTGACTGGTCTTCTAGTACACCTGTGGATTTTACAGGTTACTTTATAACTAACTATAGAGTTCCTGGGCAGGGAAGTACTAGATTTCAATTGCCGTATATTACTGTCTATGGAATAGGTTCTGAAGGAGGAGAATGTTATATACAAGCTAGATGGGATGCAACCATTACCGGGGATTCGGGGAGATGGTCTGATAACCAGCACATATACTTTGGGAGACACAATGAAGCATATGATATTAAACGTGTGAGAATTAGAGGTCGTGGTAGAGTTGTTCAACTTAAGTTTTCTTCAGTATCTGGTAAACCAATGTCTTTAGCTGGCTGGTCTTCTTGGATCAATGTTAATCAGGTGCCTTGATGGATCCCGTTAGTATGATGCTCATGTATGGTGTTGGTTTAGCTACGCAAAGTGCTGGTCAATTAACCAGTATGTTTGGGGCTCATGCAGCGAATGCTGCACAGAGACGAGACATTGGATTAGAAAGACAAGTAGAAGGTCAGCGTAGGCAGGCCATGGAGTTAGATGCTAACCGTAGACGATTAGAGACTTATCGAGTAGCACAGCGTATGCGGGCTACAGCACTTACTACAGCTTCTTCTCAAGGTGCCCAGCAGGGTTCAGGTTTAGCAGGAGCTTATGGACAGATTGGTGGACAGAGTGGAGTTAATCTTTTAGGGCTTAATCAAAATACACAGATCGGAGAGAATATCTTTGGTCTTAATTCCCAGATATCTGATACTAAGATAGCTCAAGCTAATGCTCAGCAGACTATGCAATTAGGTTCTGGAATATCTTCCTTTGGTAGTTCTCTTATGGGTGCCTCTCAAGCATTTGGGAGATTGAACAGTGGTTTCGCTGGACCTAACAATAGTGCTCCCAGACCTTGGGGGGACGTGGGTTATATGTAATGGATCCTATTAGTTTAGATACATCAGTATCAGAGCCTTCTTTAACTCCTATTAATTTAGATACTGGAATTAATACTATACCTGTGGATCCTACTGTAGCTGCTGCTAAAGCTGCTAAGATATCGATAGGTTTACCTAACTTTCAACCTGCAGCCGACAACTATAAAGAAATTGTAGCAGGCAGAGAGGAAGATTTACGTAAACAAGCTGCATCTAGAATTGATTTTGAAAAGTCTATTCAGAAGCAGAATATGATTAATCAATGGGCATCTCAGAACAATAGGCCATTCACACCTATTGAAGCACAGACCTTAGGGCAGTTTATTGATGCTAAACAAACTAATCCGGAAACAGTCTTTGAGCAGTACTTTGCTAAGACTTATATGGATAATGTGAATAAAGCTGCAACAGATAATCCAGATTCGTATTTAAATGAGATATTAACTAGAGATCCTAGTTTCTTTAATAAGGAAAAAGAAAAGGGAGTAGACCTTAAAGCTAAGAAAGAAGCTTTTAGGAATTTACATCAAGATGTGTTGTCTGCTGCTGAAGCACAATCTGGTCCCAAAGCTGTATTTGATACTGCTAAATGGGAAAGACTTAGATGCTTTCGTACCTGATATCTATAGATGACCATATGATGAAGGAGTAACTAAAGCTAAGTCTGTTGTTAACAGTCTTATGAATGGGACCTTAGGAGGTAACCCTTATCTAGCTCTACAGTTTACAACTGCATTAACAGATCCTACTAGAGAAGAAGAAGTTTTACGTAAAGCTTTCCCTGCAATAGCTCTGGCCACTTCTGCTGCAGGTGTTGCTAAGCTTGCTGAAAGATTTAGAGGGGCAAATGCAGCTAATGAAGCATTTAAGAAAGCTGTCAGAACAGAAGGTTCTGATGTACCCAGGTTTGTAACTAAGTTTGATGATATAAAACCTCAAGAAAATCTGATTAAACCTTTCAGTGCTTCTGTAGAAGATTCTATGAATAAGATCAAGATATCTATGGAAGAAGCTACAGGTAATGTTCAGGAAGCAGGTGTTAAGAAAGCTTCTGCAGAGATTTCTAGAACTCTTAAAACAGATGTTCCTAAGTCTAATGATACTATTGAAGCTTTACAATCTACCTTTGATACAAACATAAATGCTTTTGGGAAAGATCTTAGAGGTCTTGGACAGGAGACAACTAATCGTATTATTGAGAGTACGCAAACAACTAAGACTAACTTAGTAGGTACTCTTCAAACTATGTTGCGGATAGAAGGTATTCCTGCAGTAGTGGCTGTGGAGAAGCTTTCTAGAAAAGTATTAGTAGCGACTAGAGATGACTATCCCGGCTTAGCCAATAACTTTATGGATAGTAAACTACGTAGGGATAATCTACAGAATATTCTGTTTGTAGATCATACTTTAGGTAAGACTGGAACTGAACTATTTGGAACTGAGAGAACTGCAAGAGCATTCTTAACTAAAAATAATCTAGAGAAGATTGGTAAGGTATGGCCAAATGGTGCTGGATTTGAGATAAGGGTCTCTAAACCTGTAGATGTAACTAAATCTATTATTAGGGATGGTCTATTAGAACTGGAGGGTACTAAGACTCCCATTAGTTGGACCAATGCTTGGGTAGGTTTATTCAGAACTCCAGAAGAAACATTATCTAAACTGCAAAATAGTAATCGTAAGATTGCTGCTTATGGCACAGCTCCGTTACTTAAGTTAGCTTATGATACTGCAAAAGAGATTAGAGATCTTAAAGGTTTCTATCTCCCAGGTTCTACTAGGAAGCAGAAATGGAAGGAATGGGAGAGAATAATGGATGTAGAATCTAGACATCCAGAAACTGGAGCTATGGGTAAATTAAACTTCCGTACTCCAGGTGAACTGTCCGATATGTATCAGAACACTTTACACAGATTACCTGATGATCAAGAAGTAACTGCTGCCTTTGCTTTCAAGAATCAACAGCAGATATTTAATCAATTAGATATTCTTCGAGAGCGTACTGCCAAGTTAAGAGAAGGTTCAGAGACACATACTGTTTGGGTTCCTTTTAGAGAAACTGCACGATCAATTATTCCTAAGGGATATAAGTTTGATGGGACTAGATTAAGAACATTACCGAATGATGGAGATACTGTTCTTCTTGTAGGTGAGAAACCTCAACAACATAGAGTTACAAATACTACAGCTTTGCTACGCACCAAGGGTTGGGAAGATATAAAAGAAAAGCTTGACACTGGTAAAGTTAATCTAATTAGAATAGCCAGTCCAGAGGAACATCCTTTCTATAATTTGATTGCTTCTAAAGTTGGAGATGCTCCTAGACCTAGATATGTTATTTCAGAAGGCAAGGTTGATGCAAGTCCTTTAGAATGGAAGACTAATTCTGTTCTTAAACCTACTTATGATTATGATCATCAGGTAGTTCAACCGATTATGAGATATGATCC
>WNGO01000923.1_pt1 | contig 18511 bp, 18 predicted proteins | sample 5400511 | NCBI WGS metagenome assembly WNGO01 (sample SAMN13153380, study PRJNA577476) | soil metagenome | isolation source: 20 cm soil or saprolite under Garry oak tree replicate 2 | place: USA:California | collected 2016-06-15 | reverse complement strand
CGGGCAATCAGCTGCGCCGGCTGCGCTTGCGCCATTGCACCTTGGCGCCGACTAGTCAGCCGAGCCTGGTCGTGCAGATTCCCGACGTGCAGGTGGAAATCGATCATTGCATCCTCGGCGCCGTACAGGTCGCCGACGGCTCGCAGGTAAAGATCAGCAATTCGATCGTTGATGCGACGAGTGAGACAGCCGTAGCTTATTCCGGCGTCGACGCCGTGCAGGAAACGGCCGGTGGCGTCCTCTCCATCGAGAACAGCACGATCATCGGCAAGGTGCGCACGGTCGAGCTTACGTTGGTGTCGAACACGATTTTCGTCGCGGCGCTGGCGTCGAGCGATGCCTGGACGGCGCCGGTGCGCTCGGAAAAAAAGCAAAGCGGCTGTGTGCGCTTCAGCTACGTGCCGCCGGGCTCTTTGACGCCGCGCCGCTACCGCTGCCAACCCGATCTGGAAATCGCCACGCGCATCGACGCGGCGGAGAAAGCCGCCAACGGGCCGATTCCGCAGGCGCAGGTCAATGCGATCCGCACCGGCGTGCTGAGCTGGCTCGTGCCGAGCTTTTCATCGCTTCAATACGGCACAGCGGCTTACGTGCAGTTGCGCCGCTCCTGTCCAGCGCAAATTCGCTTGGGGGCTAGCGACGAGTCCGAGATGGGCGCTTTTCACGATCTGTTTCAGCCGCAGCGTGAAACCAATTTGCAAGTGCGCTTGGAAGAATACCTGCGCTTCGGTCTGGAGGCGGGAAGTTTTTACGAGACGTGAGAAGAATATTTCACTACGGGCGAAGTGCAGCCAAAGAAGATCTCACCGCAGAGGCGCGGAGTGCACCGAGGATTTTTAAAATTATTTTCCTCTGTGTCTCTGCGGTGAGATGATTCCGCAGTAACAAACAGGAGAAACTCATGAGCGGGGATTACAGCCGGGTAAGATTCGATCCGAAAAACGATTTCAGCGCAGTGCTGATGCAACAGGGGCGGGTGCAACTCGATTCAGATTGGAACGAACTCGTGACGCTGCTCGATCGCCGCTGGCGCGCCGAGACGACGGATATTATCGGCAAGAGCACCGTGCCGAAAGAAACGCCGGACGGCTTCCGTGTTCAGATTGCTGGAGGCGGTCTGACAATCGGCCGGGGGCGGATTTACGTCGACGGCCTGCTGGCAGAGAATCATGGCAAGGCGCCGCTCGAATTCGATCCCGTGCTCGCCGAGCGGCGCGGCACCTTGCCGGTGCCGTACAACGAGCAGCCTTATTTCCCCAACGTGAATGTGGTGGCGCCGGCGCCGACCACGGGCGGGCCGCATTTACTTTATCTCGACGTCTGGCGGCGCGAAGTTACGTCTCTAGAAGATTTGAATCTAATCGAAAAGGCCGTCGGCGTCGACACGACGACCCGCTGGCAGACCGTTTGGCAAGTAAAAACTCTCGCCAACGTCGGGTCGGGGGCGACCTGCGGCTCGCCCCTCGAAGCGTGGAATAGTCTGATCGCGCCGTCGGACGGCCGGCTCAGCAGCGCCGCCGTCGGCGTGCCGACCAACACCGATCCCTGTTTGCTGCCGCCCAGCGGCGGTTATCGCGGCCTGGAAAATCGCTTGTACCGGGTCGAGATCCACGACGGCGGGCCGAGCGGCACGGCGACGTTTAAATGGTCGCGAGACCATGCATCGGTGGCGACCAGCGTGATCGCGATCACCGCTTTGGACAAACTCACGGTCGCCAGCGTAGGACGCGATTCGGTGATGCATTTCAAGATCGGCGACTGGATCGAAGTCACCGACGATTGGCTGGAGTTCGCGCGCCAGCCGGGCGTGAGCCCGCAACCGGCGGGAGTGATGGCGCAAATCAAAGACGTCGATGACGCTAATCGCATTCTCACTTTGGTGAGTCCCATACCGCCGAATGTTTTTGATACTGACCCGCAGGGCAATACCGATCCGGCGCGCCACACGCGGGTGCGCCGCTGGGATCAGAGCGGCCAAGTGCGCGACACCAACGGCAATCTGCTGGTCGATCTCAATGCGCCGGGCGCTAAAGGCGTGATTCCCGTGCCGGCGACCGGCACTTCGATCGTCCTCGAAGATGGCGTGCAAATCACTTTCAATACGCCGGCAGGCGGCAAATACAAGATCGGCGATTACTGGAATTTCGCGGCGCGCACGGCGGATGCGTCGGTCGAGGAATTGAAGCAAGCGCCGCCGCTCGGCGTGGATCACCATTTCTCCCGGCTCGCCTTAGTCACGTTTCCCAATTCGGTGACCGACTGTCGTACGCTCTGGCCGCCGGAAGTCGCCGGCGCGGGCTGTGAATGTACCGTCTGCGTCAGCGCCGAGTCGCACAATCAAGGCACGCTGACGATCCAACTGGCGATCGATCAGGTGAAAGCGGCGGGCGGTGGCACGATTTGCCTCGGTGTCGGTACTTACAATCTCGGCGAAGCGCCGATACCGATCAACATCAGCGGCGCGCGCTCGCTTACCTTGCGCGGCCAAGGGGCGCAGACCAATTTGGTTTATGCGGGAAGCGGTTCGGCGCTGGTGGTCGACGGCTCCACCGGCGTGACGATCGAAAAACTCATGCTGGTCACAGCGGCGCGCGAAGGCGCAGCGCAGCCTGCGATCCTTTTCAACAACAGCAGCAGCGTCACGTTGCAGCGCTGCGCCGGTTTGCGCCTCGGCACCTCGATCAACAGCGCAGTCGTCGGCCTCGCTGGCATATTGATCGGCACGACCATCCGCGAAAACGCTTTCCTCGGTCCCATCGGTATCGGCAACGTGCCCGGCGCCCAGCTGGCTGGTGCTGTAATTGTCAACCAAACCGCGCCGCTCTTAACTCTGGCGTTGGCGATTGAAGACAACATGCTGCTCTGCAGCCGGCGCGGCGTCAGCTTCATCGGCGTGAGTCTCCACGTTCTTGAAACCCGGCTGGCGGGTAACTTTCTCAACGACTGTGCTCAGGGCGGCATTGTCGCTCTTGGATTCGTGGCCACAGGATCGAGTATGAAGATCCACGGCAACGAGCTGCGCGCGAGCGGGCAAGGAATCGTCGTCGGCACCAGCGGCGCACGGATCACCGCCAACAGCATCAGCGGCAGCAATCAACAAACCGGTGGCGACGGAATCGTTTTGGCCGCCGGTTTGGACAAGACGGGAATTGATCAGTGCCATGTGATCGGCAATCGCATTTCCGCCGTCGGCGGCATCGGCGTGTCCGCTGAAGCCGTCGTCAAGTCGGCGATGATCAAAAACAATTTCATCGACGGCGCCGTCTTCGGCGGCATTGTCACGGGCGAAAAAAGCTCCGCGGCGTTTGTGGCGGTCGAGAATAATGAGATTTCAAACGTTACGGCGCGGCCCAACGACGATCAGGCAACGGTAGTCGGGATTCGCCTGGTGAACGCGAAGCTCGGCGAAGTCGCCGACAATGCGATTTCGGGCATCGGCTTGCAGGCAGTAAACCAGCGCTGCGTCGGCATTCAGCTCGTCGCTTCCGCTTCGCTCCGCGTTGCCGGCAACGACATCGTCGATATCGGACCGCCGCAAGGAAACGCACAAACATCGGCGGGCATCGAATCCATCGGCACATTCGAGGAGCTCGACTTGGTGAACAATCAAGTGCGCCGCAGTGCCGGCGTCGGTCAAGTCGACAACTCCGACTGGCACGCCGTGTTGATCTCGGGCGCGCAAACGCCGGCGCCCGGTCTGAAGGGCATCAGCGCGTTCTTCGGGGTTAAAACCAATGTCAACTTCGTACTCTTTGCCAATCGCATTCTGACGCTCCAACTCGGCGCCGAAACGCTATCGGTGCATGGCAATTTCCTGAGCGCTTACGGCGTTACCTCGGCGGTTCAGGCGGTTGTCAGCGGCGCTTGTACTTTCAACGACAACCGCAGCCTGCTCAGAGGCCGCGAGCAGCCGAGCGTGGAGATCGCCGCCGGCGCCGTGGTTCTGAACGCCAATCAAGTGCAAGGCACCCAGGGAAAAGTCACCGTCGCTCTGAAGCTGCCGGATCGGGGGCCGTTCACCGCGCTCGGCAACATTACAACCCATGCGATCGAGATCAACGGTGCGGTGTTGGGCGCACCGTGGGCGCCGCTCAACGTTCAGGCTTGATTCCTTCGCGACGCGAGATAGAAAGGAATTCAACGATGAAGTTTGCCGTATCTAAAGGCGAAACAGAACTATCGGAGCTCGCCGCTCGTTTGTTCGACATCAAAGGACGTGGCGCGGCGGCGACGGCAAAGAGTGCTGAAGCGGCGCTGCTTAAAGCCAATCCGCATATCAGCGATCTTACCAAGGTACCCGCCGGCACGCTGATCGTGATTCCCGATCTGCCTGACAGCCCCCCGGTAAGAGCGCCGCAGACCGCCAGCATCGGCGCAGACCTACAAACGCATCTAAAGTTTGCCCTGGACGAATTGTCCGACATGATCGGTCGATCCGGTGTGAGCGAAGAGCTAGACGTGGCGGCAACCAATGAAGCGCTCAAGAGTCGCGAGCTCAAAGACTTTGTCAGCCAGTCGCCGGAGCTCAAAGCACAGCTGGAAAAAATTACCGATGCGGTGAAGACCAAGCTCAAGGATGCAAAAGCCGCCGCGGCGGTCGAAAAGGACGCCCTGGCGCAACTGCAAGAAGCACTGGCGAAGCTGAATCTTTAGCCGGGAGCGAAAGCGCCTGCGGACATTTTTTTTCCGCTCGCCCCACCGCTTTGAATCTTCGATCTTTTTCCAATCTTAATAAGCCGGCAAATTCGTAACCGACTCGCGCTCCATAGGTAGATTTGGCGGCAAAAGCCGTGAGCCGGTAGCGAGAAGGCTCCCGCTGTCGTATTTGATGCGCCCCTGCGCGGTGCTAGACTTCACGGTGATAGGGGGTATCCATGGATAAGTGGCAACAAAAGTTTTCCATCGGCTATTTCTTCATCGCTCTGATTTTGCTTTTCCTCTTGCAAAATTACCTGGCTTCGCCGCCGGTCGAAACGATCAATTACAGCCAGTTCAAAACCCTCGCTAAAAAGGGCATGGTCGCCAACCTGGTTGTCGGCGAGAAAACAATTCGCGGCGAAATGAAACCGGAAGGCGCCAAAGAAGCGCTGCCGCCGGAAAAACTCAAGGTTTGGGCGGCCACGGTTAAGGACGGCAAGAAGGGTGTGCCATTCGTCACCGTGCGAGTGGAAGATGCCGAACTGGTGGCGGATTTAGAGAACGCCGGCGTAACTTTCAAGGGCGAAGTGGTCAATGATTGGTTGCCGACGGTGCTCTCGTGGGTCGTTCCGGTGGTGCTGTTCGTGGTTTTGTGGAATTTTCTGTTCAAAAAACTGGGCGCCAGTGGCGGCATGATGCAGATCGGCAAGAGCAAGGCCAAAGTCTATATCGAGAAGAAAACCGGTGTGACGTTCGCAGATGTCGCCGGCATCGACGAAGCCGAAGAGGAACTGGTCGAAGTCGTCGAGTTTCTCAAAACTCCGGAAAAATATCAGCGCCTCGGCGGTCACATTCCCAAAGGCGTCTTGCTCATCGGACCGCCGGGCACCGGCAAGACGTTGCTCGCGCGCGCGGTGGCGGGCGAAGCGGGCGTACCGTTCTTTAGTATTTCGGGTGCTGATTTCGTTGAAATGTTTGTCGGCGTCGGGGCCGCCCGCGTGCGTGATCTATTTGCCCAGGCGGTGCAACATGCGCCGAGTATTATTTTCATCGACGAGCTCGATGCCCTCGGCAAGGCCCGCGGCATGAATCTGCTGGCGAGCCATGACGAGCGCGAGCAGACGCTGAATCAATTGCTTGCCGAGATGGACGGCTTCGATCCGAATCAGGGCGTGATCATCATGGCGGCGACCAACCGGCCGGAGATTCTCGATGCGGCGCTGATGCGCCCCGGACGATTCGACCGGCAAGTTCTGGTCGATCGGCCGGATGTAAAAGGTCGGGAAAAGATTCTTCGCTTGCATACGAAGAAGGTCAAGCTTGCGGCTTCGGTCGATCTCTCGGTGGTCGCAGCTAAGACACCGGGGTTCGTCGGCGCCGACCTGGCGAATATCGTCAACGAGGCCGCGTTGCTGGCCGCGCGGCAAGGCAAAGTGGCCGTGGAATCCAGTGACTTCGATGAGGCGATCGAGCGCGTGGTCGCCGGGCTGCAAAAAAAGAGCCGGGTGATGAATCCGCGGGAAAAAAAGACCGTCGCGTACCACGAAGCTGGCCACGCTCTGGTCGCGGAGCTTTTCCCCGGCGCGGACCCAGTGACGAAGATCTCGATCATCCCGCGCGGCGTTGCCGCCCTCGGCTATACGCAACAGCTGCCCACGGAAGATCGCTATCTGATGGCCCGCTCGGAATTGCTCGCGCGTGTTTACGTGTTGCTCGGTGGCCGGGTCGCCGAAGAGATGATTTTTGGTGACATCTCCACGGGAGCGCAAAACGATTTACAGAAAGCGACTGAGATCGCGCGCACGATGATCACACAGTTCGGCATGAGCGAGCGCTTAGGATTGGTGGCTTTGGAGGGACCACGCACGCCGATGTTTCTGCCCGTGCCTACGCAGACGGCGCGCGAGTACAGCGAGGAAACCGCGCGCATCGTCGATGAGGAGATTAAGAAATTACTTGTGGACGCGCACAGCAAAGTTCGCGAAGCCCTGGCATCTCATCGCCAAGCCCTGGAAGAGCTGGCAAAACTTCTCCTGGCCAAAGAAGTAGTCGAACGCCCCGAGCTTTTGGCGATTCTGAAAGTGAGGAGTATCGGCTCCCATAGGGAAAAGGAGAAACCGGAGCAGTCCGACAGGGACGAATCAATGAGGGATCACAAAACTTAGCTGCGGCTTTAAATATGTGTAGCCGACTCATACGTGCGATGAAGGAAGATAAAGTTGTTTAAATGCTTCTCGCGCAATGCATATGCCATCTGCGGTTAATTTTTACAAAGAGTAATTTGCTTATCTTGGCGATAATCGAAATCTCGGGAAGTGTTCGAAGTTCGGTAAGCTGACCTTCCATAGAGTCGCATTCTTGAGACAGCTCAGATGCGATTCTTTCGTTCCTAATTTGAAAAAAATTCTACAGATTTGCCGATATCCAATTTGGAGTTTCGCTTTGGCGAAACGTGTCAGAGAAGATTACTAACTTATGTTGGTATGGGTCTTGCCAATTCCGAATCATGCCCATTTCACAGGAGGTAAAAATGAAAATAAAAGGAATCATTTTGACCGCTGTTTTGCTAATGAGCATTTTCGCTATGGGCGCGTGCAACCGCAGTAGCGACCAGCGAGGCGGAGCGGATTCGACGCCGCAACGGCAAGGCGGAACCGGTGCTGCACCGTCCCGGGGTGGCGGAGAATAGGCGAAAGGAAGTTAAAAGCAAAAGGGGGAAACCAAATTGTTCCTGAGCAGCCGTGCAATCATCCTCAGGGGGGCTGCTCAGGAACACAAACTGCGGCTTGGGAATAGCCAGGTGTGTCCCGAAAACGAAAAAAGTGCCCGGCTCCGATTGTTCGTAAATGATACCCCTTGAGATAATCGCCGATCAGGCGGAACAGATCTCCGCCTGGTTTGCCGGCAAGCTCCCTTTCAGGCTCGAACTGCCAAACTATCAAGACGGTCTGGGAAAAGAGAAGCGTTGCCACATACAGGGAGCTCGATTAGTCGGTTACAAACGCGGTCTTGCGGCCTATGTACTCTATCGAATGGGTCCGCAGTATATCAGCCTGCTGGTGACTCGCGGGCAGTGGCAGAAGCGTCAGGTGGCGAAAAGATAATTGCCAATCAGATAGCGTTTCACCACGATAACATCGGCGGCTTTAAAGTCATTACATGGCCGCACCGAGGATTGACTTATGCGCTTGTGTCCGACCTTGGCTCACCCGGAGAGGAGTCCTGTATGGTGTGCCACGAGGGAACTAGAAATCTTGTCAAGAAACCGAATGTCTGACTAAACGAAAGCCGCTCAGACGCCCTCCCGGGCAGGCGGACCGCCTCGGCGTGTCTCGCCCGCCACGTGAGGGTCATATTGCCTTGCGCCCATCGAGGAAGTCGATCAGCAGCGAGGAGCAAGAGCAGACGTAACGACTACGCCACTCAGTTGCGTCCCTGGATTTGCAGATTGTTTTGCACTCGCCGCACGCCGCCGACTTGCATCGCCAGCTGTTCGGCGCGGTTCTTCTGATCCGGCGATTCGACGATACCGCTCAGCGAAACCACTTTATTGGTCGTGTCGACGTTCACGCGCGTAAAGTTGGCGGCTTTTTCGCCAACCAGTTTCGACTTCACCGTCGCGGTGATTGTCGAGTCATCGACGTATTGTCCCGCCGTCTCGCCGGTCATCGAAGTGCACCCAGCAGCCGAAAGCAATAACGCCAGCATTATGGAAATTAGCATGGGTTTAAGCGTCGTCGATTTCATGAAGAATGCCTCCATTTTCTTTGTATAATTCTTTCGTTTCCAGCTCGATTGGGATGAGATCCTCAATAGACGATCGAGCCGTGTTCGATCTGGCTTTTGCGCGCTTCGTACTCGCGACGAGAGATGCGTTCGTTTTTATAGTCGTCCTCGAGGCGATCCATTTGCCGTTTGGAATTGATCTCGTAGCCGGCACCTGTGGCAAGGCTGCCAACTGCAGCGCCGCCTAAGAACTCGCAACCCCACTGACTAAGGCTCACGAGAGCTATGAGCACTAAATATTTTTTCATAACGTGTTCCTCCCGATAAATTTAAAGTCGCTTCTCACTTCGCTCTGCCAATTATTTATTGCACAGTCCACGTGCCCTGATCTTTTCGTTGTTGGATCTCGCCGCGATTGGGCTTAAACCGAATAGAACTTTGTTGCGACCTACCTGGGGATGCATTGCAAGACAGGCTTCTCAGTGTTTCCATGATTCGCGTCTCCGTGCCCCAATCGCTCCACACCACGCCGTTCACAGGGAGCACCGCGACACTGCCCGGATATCGCCGCGCGATTAAGTTCAAGAGGTCTTTCGAAAAGTCGATCGGTTCGAGGCGATCGTAGACTTCCCGAATCACCGTTGCCTCCGCGGGAGTGCCGACCGCTCGTCGAATCCGTTGCAAATGACGGTGCCAATCCGGTTTGACCTGTTGCGTGTATCGAAGCAGCGCGGCGGAATTAAAAACCATCAGCATCGTATTACACAGAGCACCGCGCCGAGCCAGTTCGTCGACACCGACGCTTCTCGGCTTATCGACGAGTTGTTTAACGTCGTAGGTTCCCCAGCCGTCCGTATCCCACTGCGCGCTGGGCAAAACGTAACCGGGCTCAGATGTCTCATAGCCCGACTTGATTCCCAGCAAGACAACCTTGGCAGGATTGCGCTTAACGATAACGTGAGCCAGCCGGATATATCTCATTAGGCGATCTTCTTCCCAGATGAACTGGTCGGATGGAAAAACTGCTACTATCGAATCCCCATACTGCTTATGCGCATGTACCAGGGGCAGCAACAATTCCAGTCCATTCCCTTTGTTCTGGGGTTGCACGACAACAGTAGCGGTAACCCTATCGCGAAGCTGATTCATAGCTTCCGGATGATTGAAATGGCTTTGGTTGATTACGGTGAACAACCGCGATCGCGGAATAAGGCTCTCGGCCCTCGCGTAGGTATGTTCGAGCATGGAGCGAGTACCGGTGAATCTTACATATTGCTTAGGCAGCGCTTCTCCGCGCAGCCGTTTTATGAACGATTCTAGGCGCTGCGCCTCTCTGCCCGCTAAAACGATGCCGCAAAGTCGGGATGCTGACGTTGGCATTACGATGAGTGATCCTCTCTCGCTTCGAAAATCGTAATTGTAACAAATCATAAAGGGTACAAACCTTGTGCCAGTCTCGGCAGCCACGATAGTGCTGTGCTTTCGAGAGCTTAAACGAAACCTGAACCTACTCAGAGAATGTGTGTAAGGATTTCGGAGATCATCTGAGAGGAAAAACCCGACGGCTTTGGCGTGTGGGCCGGGCGACAAATACAGACGACGAATACCAGACTTGCAACAGCGAGTTTGGCAATGAAATTCCGCTCGCGCTACGCGCATCTTGACCCGCTCCTCTCGGATTGCGGTTGATTCATCCATGAACCTGTTGGTCTAGTTTCATCTCGGACGATTATTTTGAACCCGTGGCTTCGACTCGACACCTTTCGAATCATGTTATTCCTTCCGGTTTGTCTGCAAGAGCATAAAGTCTGACAAATTGTATGAATATTCCTCTCTCTTTCGCGTTTTTCAAAGAACGATTGGAGCGCGCATGATTCTCATTATTGAAAGTTATTAAAAGAGAATTTAAGCCATTTTGATCCTGGCATGACCGTTGCTGCACCCTTTCGATAAAATGACTGGGTTCTCAATTCAGCGGCCGTGGAAGGCGAGGAGGAATTAAAATGAGCACGAGAAGAAAAATAGACACGACCTTGGGTGATCTCATTGCGGCGGTGACCGACGAAGTATCCCCGCTAACCAGCACTAGGGCCAAAACGAACATTTTGGTTTCGTACATTTTAAATGATCTTTTTGTCACCCGACGGGTGCGCCTCAAACAGAAATCATCTCTAAAGATTTAAAGATCTTATGAGAGCGACACGGCTAGGGCTTGGAAGTACGGAGGGGAGGTAAGCCATGAAAATCGCATTCTCTCCGACCTTTTTGTTGCTGTCTGGAATTCTCTTTGTCGGAGCTTGTTCGACGCACACCACGACAACGAGGACCGAATCTTACGATACGACGGAAGCCGGTGACCCGGGACGGCGCAGGCCGGCGGTCACGAGAACCGAGACCAGCGAGGAGACGAGCAGCAGCGAATCGAGCGGCGGGGTGATCAGTGGCACAGTAGACATTGTGGGCAAGACACTGGCTTTGCCGTTTCGCGCTGTCGGCGGCTTGATCGATTTAATTTTTTAAGCATGGAAGAAAGGAAAAGCTAACTTTGGGTCTTATGCGATCCCAGTCTCGGTTCGCGCGTTTCTCGAGGTCGATTGCGCGCGCAGTGGGGCAGCCGGCTGCATTCGGCGCCGCTCTCGTCGCGATCCTGGTTTGGGCGATTACCGGGCCGATTTTCAGCTACAGCGACACGTGGCAGCTCGTCATTAATACCGGCACGACGATCGTTACGTTTTTGATGGTGTTCTTGATCCAAAACACCCAGAACCGCGACTCTGAAGCGATGCAAATCAAACTGGATGAATTGATCCGTGCTCTGGATCAAGCGCGAAATACTTTATTGAATCTTGAGGAGTTGGAAGAAAAGGATCTCGATCGCATCCGCGCCGACTACCTGAAGCTCGCCGAGCAGGCGCGCGGTGAGCTGAGCCGAGCGGCCTTGAGCGGCACGGTGATCAGACCTTAGTCTCGCCTTCCAACGACACCGCCATGCAAATATACGTCGCACTGCAACCCTTAGTCGCCTTAATCGCGGGAATACTGATCCTGATGATCCCGCGGTTGCTGAATTACATTGTTGCCCTTTATCTCATCGTGACCGGCATCTTGGGACTGGTGCGGCTGTGATGCGCGGTTCGGCATGGGCACTGCGTACTGGCGTGCAAAAAACGAAATGTGGGCCAAAGTGAAAATCGTGTTCGTCGAAAGGAGGATGCTCTGATGTTGAATTGGTCTATAACTTTTCTCGTCATCGCGTTGATCGCCGGGGTTTTGGGCCTTAGCGGTGTGGCGGGGGCGGCGACTCAGATCGCGTGGATTTTGTTCGTGGTATTTTTGATTCTCTTCGTTGTGGGTTTGGTTATGGGACGAAGACCGCCAATATAGAATTGAACTGAACAATTCATTTCAATCCCGGTCACGCTCATAGGTCCACATCCCGCCCAACACAGGACTTCCCCAAGGGTCTCGATCTCATTCGATCTGGTCGGCTATCGGATCGGAGGAGATCGAGACCTCCCTCCTCTAAAATCACAGGTTTGACGCGATCCTAAATGGCATCAAAATGATTCACGTCACGACACGTACCGTTCGCACGGCAGTGCAAGCCGACGCAGGACAAAGCCCCGCGTGTAGTATGGCTTTTCCGACGTTTCTCTTCTCAAGTGGAAACGGTAAAAAACAAGTTCGGTCGAGCGAATGAAAATTCAATGAGATCGAACTCTTTAAATTTAATGCAGGGATGTCATTTTATTGGCTCGATAGTTGCTCAATTAAAACTAAACGTAAACGATATCGAGACGCCTCGTCGAAAGGGGGAAGCGCAATGTCCAGGTCGACCACGCTGCATGAGCCAGCGGAGCAACTGACGGAGCGAACTATAAATATTCATCGTGCCATGCTGTCGCTGATCGAAGAGCTGGAAGCGGTGGATTGGTATAGCCAGCGCGCTGAGGCCTGCACCGATCCGCAATTGCAAGCCGTCATCAGGCACAACCGTGACGAAGAGATCGAACATGCTTCCATGACATTGGAGTGGATACGTCGCAACTTCGCCAAGTTCGATGAATCGCTAAGATTGTATCTTTTTAAAAGCGGTGAGATTACCGCGACGGAAGCTGCCGCAAAGGAGGAAGGTAAGGAGACCGAGGAGTCGGTTCAGTCTTCGCGTCCAAGCGTCCGGTTTACCGTCGGGACGATGAAGGAAATTTAGCCATGGACGAAGCGAGACCGACTGGAGTTGTCGCCGCGGAATTGATGCAGCAAATCGAGGAGGCTGCTGTCTCCGCGGCGCGGGAAATACTGAGCGGCAGACGGATTATCGATGTCGAAGGTCCTTACGGCGTTGGCCTAACAACCGTCGAGGTCGGAAATGATGATCGATGCCGGGAGCCGGGACCTGAAGAAGCCAACGCTGTGGTGAGTCGTGCGCTGTCGGTGCCAATGATTTACCGGCGGTTTGCCATATCCAAGCGGCGCATCGCCGCCTTTCAGGAAAGGGGACAACCGCTCAATCTCAAAGTCGTCGAAGATGCCGCGCAGGCAGTGGCCGTGCGCGAGGAAGAATTTATTTACCAAGGCCAGACGGATTTTCATCTAAGCGGATTATTGACCGCTGAAGGCCGCCACAATCTTGAGGGCGGTAATTGGGAGAACGTCGATGAAGTTCTCGACAACGTCATCAGCGCCGTCAATATCCTGGATGGGAAAGGTTATCGGGGTCCCTACGGTCTCGCTCTGGCGCCGGAGCTCTACAACAATCTATTTCGTCGCTATGCGGGCTCGGATTTGCTCCAGATCGAGCATCTGAAACGGCTCTGCACGCGCGGCATCGTCAAGGCCGCGATCACTGGCTGTGTTCTGATTGCGCGCGACGTCGGATCGATCGTCGTCGGGCAGGATTTGCAAGTCACGCATCTCGCATCGGACGCGGCGCATGAGCAATTTGCCGTGAGCGAATCTTTGGTTTTGAAGATCGAAGCGCCAGATGCGATTTGCACGATTGCCAGCGAATCAAAGAAACCCGCCACGCGGCGCAAGTGAAAAAATGACGTTGGGAGGTGACGCATGGTTAACGTTGAAAAAGCTCTGCTCAATCCGGAAGCGGTCTTTAAAAAGCCTCAGGAAGTGGTGGAGAGGCACGATCTGTCTCGCGAACAAAAGATCGAGATTCTGCGCCGCTGGGCATACGACGTGAGAGAGCTCCAAGTCGCCGACGACGAAAGTATGACTACGAAGGAGCCGCAGGAACCGGCGGTCACCTTGGATGCGGTGTTGAACGCGCTACGCTCATTGGGCGCGTCGGCGGATGTTGAGCATTCCGCGCCGACGAAGCAGGGTGGAAGTTAGAAGCTGCGGCGCGGCTATTGTGCCCTTCACACCTGATTATTGGATTGAAACGGTACGCCAAGGAGGAGGTCGCGTCATGCTGCGAAAAATGAAAGATCTCAAAGGTTTCGCCATGGGAGCAAAGGACGGTGACATCGGCGAAGCCTATGATTTTATCTTCGATGATAAGAACTGGACGGTTCGTTACATCGTCGCTGACACCCGTCGCTGGCTGCCGGGACGCAAAGTGCTCATTTCTCCGATCATTGTCGATCAAGCGGATTGGCAGAACAAGAGACTCCCCGTGCTGCTGACGCAGGAACAGGTTCAGAACAGTCCCGACATCAGCATGGACGAAGCGCTCTCGGCGCAGGATGAAATCAAATACTACGATTACTATGGTTGGCCATACTATTGGGTCGGTGACGAGATCTGGGGACCGGTAAATCTGCCGCGCGAGCTGATCGTCGAAGAGATAGACAGAAAAGTCGCGCTTACGGAGGAGATCAACGAGTCACATTTACGGAGTATGAACGAGGTCACCGGCTATGCCATTAAAGCCACCGACGGCGAAATCGGCCATGTGCACGATTTCATCATCGACGACGAGCCGTGGATGATTCGCTATATCATCGTCGATACGCGTAATTGGTGGCCGGGCAAAAAGATACTCGTTGCGCCGCCATGGATTGCCAACGTCGACTGGAAGAATTCACGCGTCTACGTCAATTTGTCGCGCGATGCGATCAAGAGCGGGCCGGAGTTTGACCCCGATAAGGTCGATCGCGCTTACGAGACCCAACTCCACAAGCACTACGGTCAAACCGAATATTGGTGGAGCTAACGGCGTCGCCAGCTTGTCCTACTATTGAAATCTACTCTGTAGTTTCCCATAGCGACAAAGAGGCTGAAAAGGTTTAAAAGCCAGCGACCTTTAGCTGAACCGTGCCGCTGAGATTCGCCGGAGAAGTCATCTCCGTGTGAGCAGCGAGCGGGCGCTGGTACTCCACCTGAAAGGACAATGACTGTTCGCCGAGAAATGAACGACCGAGCTTCCAATTGAGGCCGGCGCTGGTATTAACGGTGGAGGTAATCTTTAAGGGATCTTCGCTCATGCCATTGGCATAGGACGCACGCCCAACCAACCGGACGTCAGGATGGGGCGTACCGATCAAAGAAATGCCTCCTGACGGCGTGTTGGTTCTTAAACCCGAGGATTGATCCCATTCTTCTCTAATACTCAGATTGGGTTGAATCGTCAGAAAAGTCGTGGGATGATAAGCGATAGCGAGGCCGTTGGTAAAGGCGAAGGATTGTTGATCTTGCCCTTGGCCGATCAAAGAATAGCTCGACGAGAGCAAAGCGCTCCAGCCCGACCTGCTCCAGTTGAGCGAAGTTGCCGCCGTTTTTGTCAGAGTGAGCTGGTTTGTCGCGGAGCTTTTCTCCCGCCACTCGGCAAAAGTCGTGCGCAGACGAAACAGCTGAAAATCGTACTCGCCCCACAGTTCGTTCTCGTCGCGTGCCTGGTCGATCTTGACCCCGGACGTCGAAATGAATCCAGCGCCGTAGGACCGGTAAAATAAGCCGTAGCTTGTTTTGCCCCAGTTTCCTTTGAGCCCCAATCGGGACATCATCGGTCGCTGCTCGGGCGTCGGTGAAATACCCAGAGCGCTATACGCCAGCTCGCTCTCGCCGACCAGTTTGCCGTCGAATTGAGAGCTCGTGGCGAGAATATCGAAGTAGCCTCCCCACGGCGACTGTACCGGGCTGGAATCACTAAGAGGACTGCTCAACACGCCGCTTTCTTGGCGCCTTTCCAGGTATAGCGCTTTGAGCTCTATCAGCTTGGGTACGAGGTCTAAGGAAAAGGTTTTTGTGGTCGGCGGCTCGAAAAGTTTTCGGATGCCTTCGATCTGAGCGTACGAGGCCGGAAAGAGCGTAATCGACGCGGGTAGGTCGGCTGGCAGAGAGTCGAGCGACTCCGTTTGCGCCAATGCCATGCCATGGCAAAGACACAGGACAAAAACCAACATTGGCGTGAATCTGATCACAGCTTTTAGCCTACGACACTTGCAGGGATGGAGGCGGGCTGCGGGAGAGAAAGATCCTTAAATCTGACTATCCACTGGGCAGGTGATCAACGATGGCCCCACATATCAAATTCGGCTACGAATATTAGCTCGAGCGTTACCTACGAATTAGCAAAAGTCGCGAGAAAAATGTTACAGCGATGGGTTTCTCCTGTCCAGTTTTTTTTGAGCCGCTATAGGTTAATTTTATGTAAAAGCCGTCGTTTGACGATTCAACCTCTCAGATCCACCAAGGAGTGCGAGGAATCGACAATTTGCGGTATCGCGTCTTGATTGAACCTCGATCGGCGTATAATCTTACGGTCGTGAAAGACGATTCTGTCGAGCAGCATGAGATGGATCTTCTGCATAGCCAGTACCAGACTCTGCTCGAGATTTCCGAAGCGATTGCCCTGCATCGGGATCTCGATCAGCTGTTTGGCGAGTTGGCGCCGCGCCTGCACCGGGTGGTGCAATTTGATTTTGCCAATCTGATTTTGCATGAGCCGGTGCGCCAGGTGATGAAGTCTCACGTGCTCGAGACTCCTAACCCTGAATACGTTTGCCCGAACGGGGAGTGCCCCATGGAAACCCCGGGTGGCTGGGTCTGGGAGACACAAAAGCCGTGGGTTGTCTCTCATCTAGCCCTGGATACTCGGTTTCCCGAAATGTCCAGCTGGCTTTGCGATCGTGGTCTGCAGTCGCTTTGCGTCGTTCCCGTAACCACCGCGCTAAGGAAACTGGGCGCTTTGGCTTTTGGCAGCAGGGTGGAAGGCGCTTACTCGGAAGTCGACGTTATTTTCCTGCAAGAGGTGGCGCGGCAAGTCGCTGTGGCGGTGGATAACGCGCTCCATTTCGCGCAAGCGCAGTCGGTGCAGGAGCAACTCAAAGACGAGCGCGACCGCCTAAGCCTCTTGCTCGAGGTGAATAACGCCGTCGTCTCCGTGCTCGACCTGCGCGAGTTGCTAAACGTGGTCTCGGCGTCGCTCCGGCGACTCGTGCCGCACGAATACGCCAGTCTTTCTCTCTACGACGCGGAAACTCAGCGCCTACAGATTCACGCGTTGGACTTTCCGGTCAGCAAGGGATTGCTACAGGAAGGTCTTTCGATTCCCGTCGAGGGATCGCCGACCGGTCGGGCGATACAGACGCGCCAGCCGGTGTTTATCAATCGCAAGGAGATTGGACAGTTTGGTTCCGATATTGCCGGGCGCATTCTCGCTGAAGGGCTCAAGTCGGCGCTATGCTTGCCGTTGATTTCTCATGGCCGTCCTCTCGGCACGCTGGTCGTGGCAAGTCTCGTCGAGGAGAAATTTCCCGAGCGGGATGCCGAATTGCTCCAGCACGTCGCCAACCAAATCGCGATCGCAGTGGAAAACTCGCTGGCGTTTCGACAGGTCGTGGACCGAGCCAACAAGCTGAGCGAAGAGAAGCTCTATCTGCAGGATGAAATCCGCACAGAGTACAATTTCGAAGAGATCGTCGGCGAAAGTCCCGCCCTGAAACGGATTCTGCAACAGCTGCAAACCGTGGCGCCGATCGACTCCACGGTTCTTATTCTGGGAGAGACCGGCACGGGCAAGGAGTTGATCGCGCGCGCCATCCACAATTTGAGCGCGCGCCGCGAGCGGACTCTGGTGAAAGTCAATTGCGCTGCGATTCCCACCGGTTTGTTGGAAAGCGAGCTGTTCGGTCATGAAAAAGGCGCTTTCACCGGCGCCATTGCCCAACGGATCGGCCGCTTCGAACTGGCGCATCGTGGGACACTTTTCCTCGATGAAGTGGGCGATATTCCCTTTGACCTCCAGCCCAAGCTCTTGCGCGTTCTCCAAGAGCAAGAGTTTGAGCGTTTGGGTAGCCCGCGAACCATTCGAGTGGACGCCCGAGTGGTGGCCGCCACCAACGCTGATCTGGCCCAAAAGGTGGCTGATAATCAATTCCGCAGCGATCTATATTATCGCCTCAACGTTTTCCCCATGACGATCCCATCTTTGCGCGAACGGCCCGAGGATATCCCCCTGTTAGTGCGTTACTTCGCCCAAAAGCACGCGCGGCGCATGAAAAAGTCCGTCGATACGATTCCCGCGAAGGCGATGGCTGCTTTATCGGAATATTATTGGCCCGGCAACGTGCGCGAACTGGAAAATTTCATCGAGCGAGCGGTCATCCTTTCGCGCGGCGCAGAACTTGAGGTTCCGCTGGCCGAGTTGAAGCAGAGATCGACGCCCGTCGCGACAGTGTCGCGATCGAATGGCATCGATGGGGCTGGCACCCTGGAGCACGCCGAGCGCGAGCATATCGTGCGGACTCTCGGCGAGACCAAATGGGTGATCGGCGGACCCGAAGGCGCCGCCACTCGGTTGGGCATGAAGCGAACTACACTCCAATCCCGCATGAGAAAGCTCGGCATCACGCGCCCGCTCTGACGTTGCGTTTTCGGCCTGCGCAGATAAATCCTACGCGCTTCGAAATGACCTGCCGCTATAAGTTACGCGCTGCAATGGGCAATACTTGGCTGCTGGCGCTCAGTTGATCGCATAAAAATTCCGCCAATGCAGCAAGTAGGATCCTTGCCTAATATTTGCGTTGGAATTTTAGCCGCAAGTTCGAAGCTGTCGACTCCCCGACTTAATGACTTAATCCATTCAGCCTGCGCAGTCGTACCGGTTCAACTCTACTCACATTTAAGATAGACGCAGAACCTCGATCAAGTGATCCAAATTGGCTTTAATCGTCTCGAACGGCCTAGTAGA
>WNGO01003816.1_pt1 | contig 18515 bp, 20 predicted proteins | sample 5400511 | NCBI WGS metagenome assembly WNGO01 (sample SAMN13153380, study PRJNA577476) | soil metagenome | isolation source: 20 cm soil or saprolite under Garry oak tree replicate 2 | place: USA:California | collected 2016-06-15 | reverse complement strand
CTCCCAGGATATTGACCGTACGCTGGCGGCGGCGCACGAATCGTTGCAGGTCATTTCTTCTGATTCTGCGGTCTGATCCTGGAGAAGGCGAGTAGAGGGATGAGCGAAGGTATCGAACTTCCCGAGAGTCATCACGGGTCCGAGGATCATCCGTTGATCCTCCCCGTGTCGATTACGATCTCGATTATGGCGGTATTAGTGGCCGGTGCGTCGTTGCTCGGACACCGGGCGCACACCGAAGGGTTGCGCCTGGAAACTCAGGCAGCCAGCCGCTGGACACAGTACCAGGCGAAGAGCGTCCGCCTCCACGAAGCCCAGGGGTTCTCCGACGTGGTCAGGCTGGTGGCACCGCTGAACAAGGAGTTGGGCGTAGAACTGAAAGAGAAATATGGTAAGGAAGTCGAGCACTACGAGGGCGACAAGGTCGATGTCAGCAAAGAGGCTAAGAATTTGGAAGAGGAGCGCGATTTGACGGTTCGCAAAGCCGATCGATTTGATGGAGGAGAGGCGCTTCTGGAAATAGGGTTGGTCATCTGCTCAATCACGCTTCTGACCAAGCGGAAGGGATTCTGGTTCGGCGGCCTGCTCATCGGCACCGTGGGCGTCGCGCTGGCGGCGACCGGCTTCTTCCTTCATTAAACTAAGCACGTGCCGGCGGTTGTGAACCTCTCAACAGTGCGATTTCCTGTGTCAGACGTTCCAGCTTCCCAACCAATTCCTGGTGGCGCAGGTCCTCGCCGGTTGGCTTGTTCCCGAGAAATGTAAGCGTCCCGCCGGGCTCGAGCACGCATTGTGCGACTTCGGAGAGCGAATCGAAGCCTTGCTTCCGTGCGGCCGCTTCGAGCTGCGGCACGGTAATAAGTTCCTTCTTCAAATTCTGCATGCGCAGCTTGCCGCCCTGGACTAAGACGTCAGCTCTGCCTTCGACCAATTGGTCCAGCTTCCTGTGATCGTAGAGGAAGCGAACGACGAGATAGTTGGTCGCCAGCAAGGAAGTAGCGCCGATGATTCCGCCGAGGACGCTGTTATCCTCGCCGATGATGGCGTTCTGCACCGTATTCGAGAGTGTCAGCAGGACGACCAGATCGAATGGATTGAGCTGGACGAGTTCGCGCTTCCCGGAGAGCCTGAGACTGACCACCAGGAAGGCATAAACGATGATCGGCCGAAGGATCTTTTCCGCCAGGGGAAGCCCCATGACGAACATATCTTTCCAAGTATCGTGCATAGCAGAATTGCCTCCTCGGTGATGCCCGCGCGGACTGTGATTAAGGCGCGTGTCCGCGTTGTCAGAGAACGGGTGGAGCCTAACATGCGGGGAATGGCAGTAAAAGTCGGCTATTTTGAGAGGCTATCCTGCCCTTTGGTACAGTCATTTTCGCGACGTTTTCGCATGCGATTGCATTCACCAGGCTTCGGCTTTCGTTATGACTAAAACGATTAGCTATCTCCCGGTTTGAGAATTCGTCGTAGTAAGCAAGAATAAATCCAAACGGAGGGCGCAGCACTCACCCTCGCCCGCGGTGCATTGTTGCGCTGGCCGGTGTCGCGAGCAGCCACCAAATGCCCCAACGTGCCCCCTTCTTGCAAGGCATCGTCCCTTCTTCGCGCAGTTCACGAAATCCTGAAGCAATCCTGAAGTCGTCCGCATTTCTCCCGCCAACTAAGATCGCCTGCCGATCCCTAATGGATCTTCGGATGTTTCTTATGCCAGTCGGTATGCAGTTGGAAGGTCCGTCCTGCCTGGATGACTGCAAAATCGTCGCCGGCTCTGCCCACAAATTGCAGCCCGACCGGGAGATTCTTTTCGGTGAATCCACAAGGGACGGACATTGCCGGAAGCCCGCAGATATTGCCGATGCCGCCGAGAGGATCGGGAAAAGCCAAATTGGTCTCGAGATTCAACGTCAGAGGCGTTGCTGCAATCGGCTGGGCGGCGGTGGCGATGATGTCGAACGTCTCAAACATTGCATCCATTTTCTTTTGGACGATCTCTCTCACCTTTAGGGCCTGCAGATAGTCCGCAGCGGAATACTGCTCGTTCACATAGCCGGCGATTTGCCCCAGCGGATCGGTCAATTCGCTCACGCGCCCGGAGCGAATCAGCGATCGAAAAGAAGCGGCACTCTCCACGGCAACGATAATGTTGCCAGCATCCTCCCAGGGGCCAACAGGCAAGGCGACATCCTTCACGCTCGAAAAATATCTCTTGAGGACTCTGCTTGCGGTTTCGATGGGCTTCGCAACGCCTGGTGCAAGAGATTTCCATGCATTTGTGAGCCAGCCGATCTTTAGTGGCCGCGAATGCAATTCCATTGACGGCGAATAGGTGAACGCGCCCTTATCAATGGGCACCGTTCCCCGGTCCTTTAAGTCATGACCCGCGATCGCGGCAAAAATGCGTGCACAGTCCTCTGCGCTGCGGGCCATCGGGCCGATCTTGTCCATCGAAGGCGCGAGCGCCATCGCACCGTAACGACTGACACGTCCATAGGTAGGCCGCAAACCGCTCACGCCGCAGAAAGCCGAAGGGCAGATGATCGAACCCCATGTTTCCGTGCCGATAGCAAAGGCCGCCAGGCTTGCGGCCACGATCGCGCCTGAGCCGGAAGACGAGCCGCAGGTCCAGCACTTGGTGTCCCAAGGATTTTTTGCCTCGTCCTGCAAGGATGCGGAGGCGAAGCGGTAGCCCATTCCGCCGGCGAGTTCTATCATGGATGCCTTGCCGATCATCACCGCGCCTACGCGGTTCAGATGTTCGATCACTGTCGCGTTGTAATCGAATACCTGGTTCGCATAGGGCTTCGCGCCCCAGGTGGTCGCAAGCCCTTTCACCGCCAGCAGGTCTTTCGCGGCGTAAGGAATCCCGTGCAGCGGGCCACGGTAGTGGCCGCGCTGGATCTCTTTTTCCGCTGCCTTGGCTTGTTCGAGGGCAATCTCCGGCGTCAAGCGGGCGTAGGCGTTAAATCGCGGCCCGAGCTTTTGGCTGCGGTCGAGATATGCCTCGGTCAGATCGACAGGCGAGAGTTTCTTTGACTCGATGCGTTTCGCGAGTTCGCTTACAGACAGATAGACAATCTCTTCGCCAGGCATTCGGGATGCTCCTCAAGAATTCTTCGGCACAGTGGCCGGTTTTGATTTCGCCGACACCGGCGAAGGTTTCTTTTCCCGCTCCATCAAAGGCTTGAGGTACAGCCCCGGCCCGTCTCCATTGTCCGTTGCAAACGCGCGCAGCCGATCGAGCGGTGGCTGCGCTTCGGCGGCTAGCCGCCGAATATCGGCTTTCTGAGCGTCAGAGAGCCGGTCGCCGTATTGAGCGAAAATAGACTGAATCCGTGATTCGACCTCGGCCTGGCCTTCACGTGAAATCTTTGGCGCATTCGGCGACTGCTGCGCGGGCAGCGTTGCGGCGCTGGACGCAGAACTGAGAAGGTTTGACGGAGCCAGCGATGCCGCCGCGGAAACAAAAGCTGCGCGCCGCGCAAATTCACGGCGAGAAATAGCCGAATCGCTCTTGTTGGCCATCGCGGGTCCCCCTTGATTAGAACAAGAAAAGCAAAACGAAAAGTGAACGTTAGAAAGTGAGGCTACTGAATCCGTGTTCGAGCGTCAACTGTCCGCGCGGAATGGCGAGACGGATTACAGGAAGTGGCAGGCCGGCTTTCGCGCAGCTAGCGCACTTCCGTGAGCGTGCGAATCTGTGTTTCCAAAGCTTGATTGTATTGCCGCTCGATCTGAAGTTCCGCTTGTAGCTTTTTCACCAGCAGATCCAAATGGGCAATCTCGACGCGTAGCTTCTGGACGTCGGCCACCGTCGGAGCAGGCCGAACCGTGGCAGCTATCGATTGCTGGGGGTCGTGCTGTGGCTGCAAAGGCTGCCGGGGGGTGAACGCCTCGGCGAGCGCTCGTGGCCAGGCAGATTGCGGTGTAGCCGCAGTCGATGGTGGAGGCGCGACTGGAACCGGAGGCGGCGCAAATAGATTGCTCAAAGAATTCGAAGGTGTTGAGCGCTCAGCCACCGGCGCGGGCGTGGCACTCTTCGGCTCCAAGAGGCTCTTCACCCGCCCAATCAATTCCTGGGGCTGAAAGGGTTTGCGAATCAGTTCATCGGCTTTCACCGAAACCGCTTTGTCGGCTACGCTCTTATTGACTACGCCGGACATCAGCACAACCGGTGTTTGGCTGAATTCCGGATGCTGCTTGATTTGGCTGCAGACGGAGTAGCCGTCCTGATCGGGCATGATCACGTCGGTGATCACCACGTCGGGGCGGTTTTGCTCGAATTGTGCCAGCGCCGAGGCCGCGTCGGCACAGGTAATCACGTTAATATTCTCGCGGCGAAAAGCGATCTTGATAACTTCGCGCATGGTGGCACTGTCATCGATGAAGTAGACGGTGGGCGTCCGCTTGGCCGGAGCTTCGCCCAGCGGCGGAATGGTCATGGCTTCACTCATAGCGCTTCCTTGTCCGCCATGTCTCGCGTTGCTTCATCGAATTCGCGCATGGCATCCAGCATAAGATCGGTGGCCGAGCGCAGCACGGTGCGCTGTGTCGAAGTTGTCCCGTAGGCGAATTTGTAGACGCCTTCGGTGCTGTTTCCGCAGTTTTTCAAAATGTGAATGACGGCTTCGTCGCCAAACAGAGTGCCACATTCCGCGTGCGTGATCTCCCCGGCGTCGTAGAACAACACACCGTCCGTTTCGCCGGCGTTGATGTGCAACGCGCCTGTCTGGTGCGCGTGCCCCAGCATCTGCATCACGCCCGTTAGGTCGTGGTGCGTCAAGTTGCCGCTGAGACTTGTGTCGGACTGGGCAAGCATCTGCGTGGGTTGAAACCCCTCCGCTTTGCTGACGATGATCTGCTTTATATGGGCGGCAATCACCGCAGGTTGCCGGTTGCGGTCAATGTAATCGTCGCAGCCGGCCTGAAATGCTTCCATCAACGCGCGCTGGCTTCCATCCCCAAGAGCGATAACGGGCAGATTGGAGTTCTTTGAGTCCGCGTGAATGATCCTTGCAATTTCCAGAGCGCCCATCTCCCGCATGTTTGTCGCGCAGAGAATGGCGGACGGCGCGTCGTATTCGAGCGTGGTGAGTGCGAAACCGGCTTGCGTACTGATCACGACCTCAAAGCCTTCGCGTTTCAACGCATCGCCAAGCCGCTTTGTAAAATATACGTTGCTGTCGATGAGTAGAATTTTCGCGGAACGTCCGGTGGGGATCACGGTCGCGCCTCCGGTCTTTGCCGCGCCGCGGCTTCCGCGAGCAGCTGTTCCGGGCCGGGCGTGATTGCGTCGAGATTCAAGACTTCGATCACATCGCCGTCATGCGACAGCCACCCCGCGACGTGAGGCGCGTCGGATTCGACCGCCGCCATCATCTCCGCTTTGATCAATTCGCATTCACCAGTAACCGGCACCGCCACCCATTCCCGCTGCGCTCCGTATTTGCGCACGGCGATCAGGTAAAAGCGGCGGGACGTCAGGCGTTTCCCGAGCAGCATTTCAGAAACGTCGCATACTGGGACGATCCGGCCTCGTCGCAGAATCACACCTTCCAATTTTGGTGTTCGGTGCGGAAAGCGAAAAACCCGGCTCGGGGCAACGAGCTCGGCAATCTGGTTCGCCGAGACGGCAAACCTCCGTTCGCCAAGGCGCAGCAGGACGAACGATTGCAGTTCGAGTTCGGTCGATACCGTCATTGCTCGGCGCTTGTCCTCTCAAGATTCTCGCTTTCGGTCTTGTCCGCTTGCAAAAGAGCCGCATCGAGCAGAGCCAGTTCTTCCGGCGACAAAAACCCTTCCGGATGCACCACTGGTACGACCGTCTGATCGAGGGCCGTGAGGCCGCGGTACCATTGCCGCTCTTCGTGACAGAAGGAGAGTGGAAGCGCCTGCAACTGCGTCATAGTCGTCATCTTCTCGATGCCATCGATCAAGAGGGCCGTGCGCGTCTTGCGCAGCACAAATAGCTGTGCTCCCTCCGCCGCATGCAATCCAAAATGCATGGCGCCGTTGACGATGAAGAGTGACCTGTCCCCGCGCCGCAGGACGTGGCGAACTTTTCGAAGGCCGGGGGCACTGATTTCGGTAGCCCCGCCTGACATGCTATCCGCGCTGCGCACCTCTTGTACCGAAGACGAAGAGATAGCGAACAATTGGCCGCTGACGCGAAAGAGAATGATCTGTTCCGTCTTTGCCGGACTGGCCTTCGCGGGGGTCGCCAGACGCATTAGCGAACTCCCGCCGGTGCCGTGCGGCAGATTCCCAGGACACGTTTTTCGATGGCGGCATAAATGTCGTCGATACCGAGCACCTGATCGACAGCGCCGGCCTTGATAGCCTCGGCTGGCATGCCGAAAATCACGGATGTTGCTTCGTCCTGCGCTACCACCAGGCCTCCGGCCGCCTTGATTGCCTTGGCCCCACTAGCCCCATCGTTACCCATGCCTGTTAAAACACCCGCAATGCTTAGTGGGCCGGCAAAGGCCGCAACGGATTCCATGGTAGCGTCAATATTCGGCAGATAACCATTAATGCGGCCGCTGGTCCCGTCAAGCTGGATTCGACCCGTGGATGTAACTCGAAGATGCTGACCGCCTGGACAGATATAGAGCGTTCCTGGCTGAAGCGACTCATTGGCTTCCGCTTCTTTCACGCGGATTCCGGTGAATTCCGCGAGTTGCGCGGCGTATTGCGTTGTGAATGCCGCAGGCATGTGCTGCACCAGAATTACTGCCGCAGGGAAGTCTCCCGTGAAGCCTGGAGCGATGCGCATGACAGTCGCTGGTCCGCCCGTCGACGCTGCCAGCACGACTACAGGGAAGCGCTGATCTAGTCCGGTCGTAGGCGCGGGGCGGGCGCTCACCGGCGCGGGGGACGGAGTCTTGGAGCCAATGGCATTCTGAATCGTCGATGCCAGGCGTGAAGCCGTGCGCACGACACGCACCTTGGCTGCCATGCGCACCTTGCGCAGAAGGTCTTCCTTCACACTCTGCATGTCGAGGTCGATGGCGCTTGATGGCTTGGCGACAAATTCAATCGCTCCGAGTTCCAGCGCTCGAAGAGTGCTCGCTGCGCCTTCGTGCGATTCCGAGCTGACGATGACGATCGGCCGCGGATTCGTGGTCATGATTTCCGCAGTGGCCTGGAGTCCGTCCACGTGAGGCATATTGATGTCCATGGTGATGACATCAGGCTTCAGTGATTCCGCCAGCGCAACGGCCTCGCGGCCGTCCTTGGCGTTGCCCACGACCTGCAGTTGCTCGTCAGCGTTGAAAATCCTCTCAAGGACCTTGCGCATGAATGTGGAATCATCCACGACAAGCACACGAAACTTTTTATTGGCGGTCGCCATTGTTCGTTTACGCTACCGGCGCGACGGTGCGTGGCGCCTCCGTTCCTATAAGTTGTTCAACCGCCGCGATCAGTTGATCCTCCTGCACCGGTTTGGTCAGGAAGGCCGTGGCGCCTTCCTTCATCGCGCGATCGCGATGCTTCGCACCCGCGCGCGAGGTAACGACCATCACGGGGATTCGCCGCGTCGAGGGGCTCTGGCGCAGTTGCACCATCAATTCGTAACCTGTCATGCGTGGCATTTCGAGGTCGGTGATAACCAGATGGCAGCCGTGCTGCGTCACCAGTTCGGCCGCTTCCAGTCCGTCGGCTGCCAGCTTCACGCGGTAGCCGTTCTTCTCGAGCATTCGGCCGACGAATTTGCGCACGCTGATGGAGTCGTCCGCAACCACGATTACGCGCTCTTGCTCGACGCGGTCGATGGCCTCGGAAGGAATGTTTCCGCGCGCAATCGCCGTCGAGCCCGGCGCAAATATTCGCGCGGCGCTGGCGCTAGCTTGTATCGGCCGGCGCTCGTTTGGCTCTGTCGCCACCATGCGGTTCAAGTCGATCAGCAGAATGAGGCTGCCATCGGGCGCAATCGTCGTACCCGGGAAGAGTTTCACGCGGCGCAGGTATTCACCCAGGTTTTTGATAACGATTTCGTCCTTGCCAAGAACTTCTTCCACGACGAGACCGATCTTTCGGTTTCCGGCATTTGCCACCACCATACGGAAGTAGCCATTGATCGCTTCAAGAGGCGGCAGCCCCAGATAGGTATCTAAACGCACGACCTCGGTAACCACGTCGCGTACCTTGGTCAGCAGTTTGCCGCCGACGTCCTCGATTTCATCAGCGCGCAGGCGGCGGATTTCGTCGACAACTGCCAATGGCAGCGCGAAATTCGTCGTGCCGCAGCGCACAAACAGGGCCGGGGAAATGATCAGGGTGAGGGGCACCTTGAGCGTAAACTTCGTGCCCTTGCCGCTCGTGCTCTGGATATCGATTTCGCCGTTGAGCGCGTTCAGATTTGCCCGCACCACATCGAGCCCGACTCCACGCCCAGCCAGTTCCGTTTTCACGGGAGCCGTTGAAAACCCGGGATGGAAAAGCATCTCCCGAAGATCGCGTTCCGTAAGGCGGTCGGCAGTCTCCTCGGAAACTAGCCCGCGTTCGATCGCGCTTCGCTTCACGCGCTCGTAATTGATTCCACCGCCGTCATCCTCGACCTCGATGTAAATGTGGTTGCCGCGGTGATAGGCACGCAACATGATATTCCCGGTGGACGATTTGCCGGCGGCGGTGCGGTCACTGCTGTGCTCGATGCCGTGCGCCACCGAGTTGCGCACCAGGTGCACCAGAGGGTCGGAAATCTGCTGAATGATATTGTTATCGAGCTCGGTTTCACTTCCGGAAAGGTCCAGCTCGACGTGCTTGCCAGTCGAATTCGGCTGAAATCTCGGCCATCGACCGCGACAAGATATTGAAATCGTCGTAGCGGTCCATTTCCAGTTCGCTGAATTCGGACCAGAACGATGTGTCGCCCGCAGCCGCGCTCGTAAGCATCTTTGGTGTCGGCTCGGACTTCCACTGTCCCTGGGCGGCGCGGTTGTTACTGATGCGGTTAAATTCGTACTTTTCCTGAAATTCGGCGACTTTGCCCTGCAGCCGCTCTTTCGAGAAGCTCAGCGTATCGATGAGCTTTTCGAGTTCCGCTACGCGGCCGACCATGCGCGTACGATTAATGACCAGTTCACCGACCGTGTTCATCATGCGGTCGAGCCGGGCAAGCGCAATTCGAACCGATTTTACCGTCGACGTGCCGCTTGCGGATTGTTTCCCAGGCTTTTTTGCGGGTGTGGCGATTTTTGTTGTGGCTGCTACTTCGCTCGCATGCCGAAGTTCCGCTGCCCCGGCAGACCCGGCCGATACTTCCGCATCTTCCGGGTCGAGCGGAGCAAATTCCGCGATGCGGCCCAACAGCGAATCGACGCCCGTTCGCATCTCGACTTCACTTGCCCACTGGCGGTGGAGCGTCTTCTTCAAAACGTCCACTGACTCAAGACACAAATCCACGACGCCGGGTGACGGTTCAATCTCTCCATCGCGCAAACGGCCGATCAAATCCTCGACGCGGTGTGCAATTGCTCCCAGTCTCTTCAGCCCGACTTGCGCTGCTGAGCCTTTTACCGTGTGAATGGCGCGAAAGAGTTTATTGATCTCCTCCGGATTGTTGTTGCCTTCCAGCGAAATAAGGCAATCGCTGACGACCTGGAGATGCTCTTCCGCTTCCGGCTGGAAGAACTCAAGGATCTCGTCCGGCACCTCTTCGTCAAGCGGCAGCGCGTCAAAGTAAGAGCCCGTCGCTGCAGCGGTAATGGGCTCATCGAGCTCCTCCACAACGAATCGCTCACGCACTTCTGGCGGGGAAAGATTCAGTGGCGGTGGTTCCGTCGGAAACGCGAAGCGATAGCGCTCCTTGAAAACGGCGATATCATCGGTACTTTCTTTGCCGGTGTCGCTGATTTCCAGAAGAACCGTTTCCAGCAGCGAAATTCCATCCGAAAGGAATTCCGTCAACGGCCCGTGGAGATCGCTCCCGAGAGTCGCGTTCAGGGCGTATTGAAAGACGTGCGCGAGTTTGCCGGCAATTTCAGAGAACCGCGGAAATCCATAGCTCGCCGAAGTGCCGCTCAGTGTGTGAGCCGAGATGTAAAGCCGTTCCAGGTCTTCGCGGCGCGGCTCCACGTCCTGAAGCACGCTCACATACTCCCGCAAATACTGCAGGTTCTCCGAGGCTTCCTGGAGGAATAGCTCGACGGCTTCGCGATCCAGCGTGCTCACGCTCGCCCCTCCGCCACGAGTTCCAGCTTCTGCAATTCATCCGCGGTCGGCTTCCGGTAGAGAATGCAATCGTTCAACACGATAGCTTGGAACTTCACCGGCATCTTGGAGATCGACTCCGAGTGCCCGAGGAACAGATAGCCGCCCGGTTCCAGCGTGTCGTAGAACCGTTGCACCAGCGAGCGCCGGCGCTCTTCGGAAAAGTAGATCAGGACGTTCATGCAGAAAATCATGTCCATGTGGCCGACGTATACCGCCGAAGCAAGATTCATCTGCGCAAACGAAACCATCTTGCGGAGCCGCGGCCTTACTTGATGCCCGCCGCTGACCTCTGTAAAGTGATTTGCCAGCTGCCTCTCGCTCACGCTGGCTATGCTGCGCCCTTTGTAGATCCCGCGTTCAGCGTGCTTCAGGGCGTGACGTCCGACATCGGTTGCAAGTATTTCGACGTTCCAGGCATCCGCGAACGACAGTGAATCCGCGATCGTGATGCCGATCGAATATGGTTCTTCACCCGTTGAGCAGCCTGCGCTCCAAATCCTCAGGGTGCGCGGATTCCTCCAGAATTTCTTCGTGTGCAACTCGGGTAGCACGCGCTTTTCGAACGCTTCATACACACCGGGATACCGGAAGAAGCTCGTTTCCTGCGTCAGCAGCCGCTCGAGCAGCCCCTCGTATTCGACGTTGGATTTGCGCATGGCGCGCAGCAGTTCCGTGCCGTGTTCCATTCCTTTTGAGCGCAGGTGTTCCCGCACACGCGTGGAGAAGAAGCGCTCGCGCGATTCATCGAAGCAAATTCCCGTCCGCTCTTCGATCAACATGCGAATCTCGCTTAGCTCGTGTTCGCTCAGTCCGTGCACCTGTCCCTGGCGTTCGCTCATCGTGCTCCCGTCTTCTGGGCCGCGTTCTTAGTTCCGCCACCTGGCGAAGAAGAGCGTCACTGCTTAACGAAGAGCGCCGGCCGGGACGGGTCGCGCGGAATCTTCATGCGCTGCTGCTTTGGATGACGCGCGGAATTGCGCCAGTGCCTCGTTCAATTGATCCGACAGCTTGACGAGCTGGCTTACAGTTGCCACCGTCCCGCGCGTTCCTTGCGATGTCTGCCGCGTGATGCTCGAAATGATCTGCATGGCGTGCGCTACTCCCTCTGTTCCGCGGACCTGCTGCTTTGAAGCTAGCGAGATTTCCTGTACGAGTTCCGCTGATTGGCGCACCACGTTGGAAATGGCGTCCAGCGCGCGGCCTGCCTGATCGGCAAGTTGTGCGCCGCCTTCCACTTCCTTTGTGCCTTCTTCCATGACCACGACCGCTTCGTTCGTCTCCGCCTGGATCGCCTTGATGAGCGCCGCGATATCCTTCGTCGCGCTGCGGCTGTGTTCGGCGAGCTTGCGGACTTCGTCAGCGACGACCGCAAAGCCTCGCCCCGCCTCCCCAGCGCGTGCTGCCTCGATCGCCGCGTTCAACGCCAACAGGTTCGTCTGTTCCGTTATGTCGTTAATGACGTTGATGATCTCGGAAATTTCCAGCGAGCGGTCGCCGAGAGACTTGATTTTCTTGGCAGTCGCCTGTACCGAAGCGCGGATTCGCTGCATGCCCTCGAGCGTGTCGCGGACCGCTCGGTTGCCCTGTTCGGCGGCATCCAGCGCGCGGCGGGCCGCCTCGGCGCTCGCTTCGGCGTTGTTCGAAACCTGTTTCATGGAGACCGTAAGCTCTTCGACGGCACTCGAGGTGTTGGTAATTTCCTGGTCTTGCTGCGTAGCGCCCGCCTGCATTTCATCGGCGGCTACGAGAATGTTGTTGGAGCACGCGGTCACTTCCATGGCCGCCTTGCGGACGCGCTCGAGGACCTTGGTGAAATTATCGAGCATGTAGTTGATCGAATCCGTCACGTTTCCAAGCGCGTCGTTGCTCACTTTGCCGCGCTGCGACAAATCCCCCCGGGCTACCTGGTTGATGACGCTTAGCAATTCAGTGATGCTGCGCTGCAGCGCGTCGTTGGCATCCTGGTTGCTCGTGGCCTTGGACACTTTGGCGACCGCGCGATTCAGATTTTCTGCAATGTAGCCCAGTTCATCGTTCGAAGTGACCTCTGCGCGTGCGCGCGGGTCCCCGGCTGCAAAGCGTTCGGAGAATTCTGAGAGAGCCTGCACCGGCCCCAGCAACGCCCCGAACCGCCACGCCAGAATGCCCCACGTCACCACCGCGAGTAAGATGGCGAAGAGTATGCTTCCGCCGGCCGGCGAGCCAAAGTCCAGAAAGGACGCGTCACCGGCCTTCTTCCCGGCGTTGAAGGCAAGCCAGAGGACGACGCAGCCGACCACTGCGTTCAGCAGGACCAGCATCCAGATTGTGGAACTCAGTCGCGATTTCATGCCACCCTCCAAATCTCTTCCGCGGAGCCCGCCCTGTCGATCAGCGTTGTCTCCACCAAACTCAAATGCTGGGCCCCGGAAAAACCTCGAGCAGCCGGCGCAAATCGATGACCAGCGCCAGGCGGTCGTCATGCCGCAACATTCCGATGCAATGCGGCACATTTTCCGGCGCTTGCTCGAGCAAATCCTCGGTGTTCACCGAATAGGTTCCGATGACTTCGTCTGCGGCGATGCCGATCCGAATGTCCTCGTGATGGTTCTCGATGCGCAGGGAAGCGACCACCACGTGCTTGGGGAGCAAGCCTTGCCGGCGGCCTTCGGAAATCGCAATGTCTATCAACGGCACGATAGCGCCGCGCAAATTGAATATTCCCACCAGGTATGCGGGGCCCAGTGGGAGCTTTGTCAGTAACGGCCAATCAAGCACTTCCTCGACGTCCAAGACCGGCAGGCAGAATCGCTCGCGTCCGCTGCGGAAGACGCAATACTGCGACTCTGGCGGCCGCTCTTCGATCGGCCCAAGAGCTTCGAGCAGATCCCCGGTATCAGCGTCTGCGGGAAGGGGCTCGAGATGGAAGTCTTCACTCATCGCCTGTTCTTATCCCTAGAAACTCTCATGCAAACCGCCGCACCGCGCGTAGCAGATCTTCCCGGGTGAAGGGCTTCGTGACGTATCCATCCGCGCCTTGCTGCTGGCCCCAATACTTGTCGCTCGCCGTATCTTTCGAGGTCACCAGGATCACCGGAATCATGTTGAACTCCGCGTTCCCTTTGAGATCGCGGCAAATCTGAAACCCGTTTCGGTCCGGCATCACCACATCGAGCAGAATCACGCTGGGCCGCTCGTTCGTAATGGTTTCCTCGACGCGCCTGGGGTCATGCAACGCAATCGGCCAATAGCCTTCCTTTTCCAGCAAGCCTTCGATCAGTCTGACCTCAGCGGGGGAGTCATCAACGATTAGAACTTTTTTATGCACAGCCGTCGTTTCTCCATACTTGTCCACAGAGCAAAGGTGCACGTCGGCAGCCAGCTTTTGCATTCCGCGTGCTCCGGTGTCATTTCACGCTAAATATCTATAAATGAGCAGGTTGCAGCGATGTCGAAGGAACTCAGCGACGGCGCGAAGTTGGCATTGTCGTGTCTTCTGTCTCAGCTTGAGATGCATTCTCAGCTTCCCGCATCTCGCTTGCAAGCGATGAGAAACGCTGCATCACCTCGTTGATTCGCAGCGCCATGCTGTGCATGGTCTTAATCTGTGCCAGCGACTGGGAGGAAAGCTGTCCGGGCTCCAGCAGCAGCAATTCGGCATTTCCCAGCATGGAGGTCAGCGCGTTGTTCACGCTGTGCTTCATGTCCAGCATATAGCGCCCGAGTGTGGCGTGGTTCTCGTTTCTGGCGGCGTTCTGCTCCGCTTGCCGTGCGGTCTGCAAAGCTTTCGCTCGGCGCAGCGATTCGCCGGCCACCAGCAAAAGCGTTTGCGCCCAGTCTTCGCGAAGCGGGATATGCACCAGTCTTGGATACTTGGTGCGCAACTGCCCGAATTCCCGGGAATCTGCCGGAGCGCAAAGGATGACCGCGGTTGCCGGATCGAGAGAGCGCAGCACGCTGGTAATTTTTCCATCGCGCACTGGCCCCACCACGACCAGGTCGTGAGTTGGTGCAGCTTGTTCACGCCACGAATCGCTATTGAGGACAGTGATGTTCGGGGCCTGGCGTTCGGCCTGCCAGCAGGCCGTCAGCAGCTGGGCAAATTCGGTTTCGTCGGTGAGAATGACTACGTTGGCGTGTCGCAATGAAAACTCGCTCCCTGAATTTTCCGGCCGGCCTAGCCGGAGCAGTTCGCCATCGGTTACAGTTTTTCTGCTTCGTCCAGCGCCGAGAGCAGACGTTTCGTACTGATCCCGAGGTTTACCGCCGCTTCCGTATCCTTCGCTCGCTTGGCCATATCCACGCGCTCTTGCAATCGAGTGACTTCCACGCGCGCAATGTTCATCGCTCGGTCGAGCGACGTGGCATTCCCCGTTTCCTTGGCGGATTCCGTTGCCGCATTGACCAGCGCCCGGGCCACAACGGCCCGCCGCAAATCCTCCGCGGACGGCCCGTCTTCGCTGACGAACGCCGTTACTTCCCATGACGACATCAGAATTCGCGCTCCCCCGATCTTGACGGTGGTCATCGACCTTCCACGCGAAGGCGGTGTGGCGATCAGTTGCTCCCAGACTTGCTCCATGCAGTTTTCAAAATCCAGCACCACAATGGCATCCGCCTCCTCCGTCGCAGGTGTCCGAGGACGCTCCTTCGCTTTCGCGTTGGCAGTGGAAGCCGTGGGTTCCGCCGCGGGCTTGGTCGCCGCCGGGAGAGGCTTTCCTAGCTCCACTGCTGTCGGTTGAGGAGAGCTTTCGCCCGATTTTATAAGTGCCTTCTCGATCGCCTGCTCCACGTCCGTGCGCAGCCCGAGTAGCTCTTCGAAGGCCTGGCTGACCGACCGTTCCGTGTAGCTTTTTTGGAAGGGCTGTTTCCACTCGTCGGCCATCGCACAAATTTTTGGAAGTGGTTCGGTGGCCGACAGTCCGAAATGGTGGCAGTCGATGATGCGTGCACCTGCGGATTGCAGTTGGCCGAGTCCGGCGCGGATGGCGATCAAGTCTGCGTGCATCAACTCGATCAACGTCCGGCGCATTAGAAAATTAAACCGGATGAAAGCCACCAGCGCCGCGGGATCGTAGAACATCGCGCCGGCCGTTTCCTTCACGTTGCGGCCCTGCTCGATGAAATTCGTCTTCAGGATCTCTCTCAGGCTGCGGAAGCCCCGTAGCGCATCGATCATTTGCTCCAGCGGCGCACACCACGCGAGCGGGTCCGGATCCACATCTCCGAGCACTGGTTGGATGACCTGCGCGACATCCGCCGGTGCAATCTGTTTGTGATAAATCTTTGCGGGCGCGCAGAGCGCAAAGTACTGTACGAGCAGGAAGTCGATCTTGTCTCGATCGAAATTGCTTTTCGTTGTCTTGCGCAGATGACGCTGAATCAGCGCGCGCAGTCCCGCTTCGCTGGCGTTCAGCGTCGTCATCTGCAGAAGATGACGGAGTTGATGCACCATCACGCGCTGGTCCATCGAATCCAGCCATTCGTGCACTTGGCTGAAGATTTCCAGATCCGCTATCTCAGGGAGGTTCCGCTGCGCTTGCGGAAAGGGAATTTCGAACTCCAGTTGTTTCGCGAGCGCCAGATAGATCGGGAACACCGAGCGCGCTTCCTTCCATTGCGCCTGCCGCGGGCCTTCCGATTTACCTGGAGCGGGGATATTCAGCGTCGTCATCGTTTTGTTCAAGGCTCTGTCACCACCCAGTCGCAGGGGCCATGTAAGAATCGGACGGCCACCGCTTTGCGTCCTTCGTGATACTGCACGCCGACGACATTTGCCTCCGCCGGCTGTCCTTCTCCGGTTGCCTCGATCCGCACGCGGTCGTCGAACTCCAGCGGCAAGTTGGAAAGAAAAATAGCGTGCTCCGGGCCGCCAAATTCCACGATGGCAGCCTCGCGAAGACTGGTCCTGCCTCCGCGCGACGCGGTCACGTGCACTGGAATTCGAACGGGTCTTGCCTGCGGAAAGAATCTCGCCAACCGCTCTGCGCAGTCTTGCTCGTTCGCGGTGCCTTCCAAGCCGTCGGATTTTCCCACATCGCCTCTCGCCCTACCGGTCAGAATCCAATCGCTCCCTGGTGGCAAGACACACTACTCGCCGCAAGAGACGCAGACTTCCGATGACAGAGATGCACGCTGGACGCCAAAGGGCTGGAAAGCTGCGGCTGTTGCAAGTTGCAGAAATGGTGAGGCTTAAGATTTTCTCGGAGCGTTTTGTTGACTCACCTGTCTCACCGTGAAACGTTTTCGTCTCACTGCCTGGCGGGTCATGAATTCCCGGAGCATTTGGCTTGAGACGTTTCTCCTGGCTACTGGGGCGCCGCCTGCGGGTCAGCCCCACTTCCTGTCGAACCCGCCTTTAACGCAATGTTGTAACGCTTCAGTTTGCGGTACAGCGTCGCGCGGCTGATCCCCAGCATCTTTCCTGCCAGGGCTTTGTCGCCATTCGCCTGTTCAAATACACGCAGAATCGTCATTCGTTCCATGTCCGCCAACGCCGTGGTAGACAGTGTGGTGCCGTCTTGAGACGTCACGATCCCCGAGTCTGCCTGCTCGCTCCGAATGGCGGGCGGCAGATCGGCGACATCAATGATTTTCCCGTCACCGAGGGTCACCGCACGCGCGATGCAATTCTCCAGCTCGCGGACGTTCCCCGGCCAGTCATAGTGCAGCAGGCTCTTCATCGCCGCAGCGGTGACCTGAATCTGCGAGCCTTTGGCGTAGCGATCCAGGAAATGATGAACCAGGACCGGAATGTCCGACCGGCGCTCCCTCAGGGGAGGGAGGTGCACGGTCACCACGTTCAATCGAAAATACAGGTCCTTTCGGAATGTTCCGGCGCGATAAGAGGCCTCCAGATCGCGATTCGTCGCCGCGATCACGCGAACATCGACGCTTATCTTCTCGTTGCTGCCCACCGGCCGCACTTCTTTTTCCTGCAACACGCGCAGTAATTTCGCCTGCATTTCCAGGGGCAGCTCCCCAATCTCGTCCAGGAAGATCGTTCCCCCATCCGCGGCCTGGAAGAGCCCGGCCTTCGATTTCGTCGCCCCCGTAAACGCGCCTCGTTCGTATCCGAAGAGTTCGCTCTCCATGAGTGTCGGCACCAGCGAGCCGCAATCGACTGCTACGAAAGGCGTTTTTGCCATGGCCCCGCGGAAGTGAATCGCACGGGCCGCCAGCTCCTTTCCCGTGCCGCTTTCGCCGGAGATCAGTACCGGCGTCCGTGTATCTTTCAGCCGGGAAATCATGCGCAGGACGTCTTGGATATTCGCGGAACTGCCGATGATACCGTCGAGGTTTTCTTCCGTTGTCACCCGCTCGCGCAAGAACTCATTTTCCGAGACAAGTCGCACCTTTTCAGCCATGCGCTGCAGCAGCAGCCGCATCTTTTCCACGCGAAACGGCTTTTCGATGTAGTCGTAGGCCCCCAGTTTCATCGCATCCACTGCTGATTCAATCGAGCCGTGGCCGGTCATGATCGCGACTTCGGTATGGGGTAGGAGCACTCTCGTCTGCTTCAGCAACTCGACCCCGGACATGTTAGGTAGTTTCAGGTCGGTGAGTAGTAGATCCGGAGTGTCGGAATCCAGTCGCGCCAGCGCTGCCTCCCCGCTTTCCGCCTCAGTGCAGGCATATCCCAGCGTGTTTCCGATCGTCATGCACAGGCGCCGGATGCTCTGTTCGTCATCTACCACCAGTAATCGTGTCTTCATCTCGTCGCTCATGGTTTACCGAATGTCTTTTCCACCATTGATATCAGTTGTTGTACCCGAAAAGGCTTTTCGATGCACGGTGTCCCGCTTTGCGCCAGGAACGCCTGCGTATCGCTGTTTGCCGTGTCACCGCTGATGAGAATGATTCGCCTCTTTAGTTCCGGGCAGTTCTTCTGAATCCACCCGTGCACTTCCGCCCCATTCACCGCTCCCGGCATTCGAATGTCGGAAATCACGCCGGCGTACCGTCCATTCGAAAGCCGCTGCAATCCTTCCGCTCCCGACGAAGCATTCACCACGGCGTATCCCTTGCGCTCCAGCGCCGCGCGCAGAAAGGCGATTACCGACGGCTCGTCTTCGATCAGCAGGATCGGCCCGCCCGTCCACGACACCTTTTGCGCGTTCATCGTCCTGCTTCTTTCGTGGCTGCGGCGGCCAGCGCGGCTTCCGTCGCCACTGGAATGCGCACCACAAAAGTGCTTCCCGCTCCACCTTCATTGTTCCAGCATTGAATTTCTCCGCCATGCGCCCGCACGATCCCGTAACAAATGCTCAGTCCGAGCCCCGTGCCTTTGCCCGCCTGCTTGGTCGTATAAAAAGGAT